>OMJG01001443.1_pt1 | contig 13744 bp, 11 predicted proteins | sample 1646431 | NCBI WGS metagenome assembly OMJG01 (sample SAMN03771674, study PRJEB25209) | food metagenome | isolation source: Cotija cheese | place: Mexico:Jalisco,Michoacan | collected 2011-12-12
AGGCGGCCCTGCAGCGGCAGGAGGCCAAGGCTGAGGCCGCCGAGGAGGCGGCCGACCTCGCCCAGGCGGCGATCTCCGCCAGGGAGGCGGCCCGCAGCCAGGCGCGAGAGGCCGCCCTGGCCGATCGCCTCCGGGCCGCGGGAATCCGCCCCGGCGTCCCCGACGACGGGGAGACCGATGGCGGCGCGACTCCGAGGACGCCCGACAGTGCTGCCACCGACGACCGGGAGACCGACGAGGGTGACACCGATGGGGACCAGCACTGAGCAGACCGACGGCCGCCCGGAGCACGACGGCCATGGCGGTGCCCCGCACTTCACCCCCCTGAGCACCGCCCGGGTGCAGCACATCGTGACGGTGCTGAGATGGGTCTTCCTGGCCCACGCCGTGCTCATGACCGTGGTGCGCTGGGACACGGTCGCACACCCCGGCTGGATGCTGGCACTGCTCGCAGTGATGCTGGTCTGGACAGCGATCGTCACCGTGCAGTCGCGTCTGCGGGGACTGCGCTGGCGCCCCGTCGTCGCCGTCGACCTCGCCGTCTCGGTCCTCGTCACCGTCACCAGCCGCGTGGTGCTGGGCCCCGGTGTCCCCACCGCCGGATTCGAAGGGGTGGGCTACTACTGGGTGGTGTGCGCCCCACTGGCCGTCGCACTGTCATACGGCGGAGTCGCCGGCGCCCTGGCGGCCCTGCTCATCATCCTGCCCGGCGCGTTCGGCGTGGGGCACGGCCACCTGTGGGCCTGGAGCGCCGACCTGCTGCTGCTCGCCTCATGCTGGGGGGCGGGCCGGCTCATGGACCAGATGCGAAGCCTGCTGGCTGAGAACCAGCGCAGCCACGCGATCACCGCACGGATGGCCGAGCGCGAGAGACTGGGCAGGATCGTCCACGACGGAGCCCTGCAGGTGCTCTCCATGGTCGAAAGAGAGGGGCCCGAACTCGGGGAGCGCGGGGTGGTGCTCGCCGGGCTCGCCCGTGAGCAGGGCGCACAGCTGCGCAGGCTGCTTCAGTCCGCGGCCGGCGAGTCCGCACTCGAGGCCGATCCGGACTCCGGAACAGTCGACCTCGTGGTCACCATCGAGGACCACGGGAGCGAATCGGTGACCGTCTCGGCCATGGCCGGAGAGCTCCTGCTGCCCGCCGAGACCGTCCACGAGATCGACGCCGCCCTCCAGCAGGTCCTGTCCAACGTCGCCCAGCACGCCGGCCCGGGCGCCCACTGCTGGATACTCATCGAGCAGGAGGAGCGCACCATCGTCATCTCGGTGCGCGACAACGGCGTCGGGATGTCTCCCGAACAGGCCGACCAGGCCTCCCGCGAGGGACGGATGGGGATCAGCCGCTCCATCATCGGACGCATCCACGACGTCGGGGGCACCAGCGAGATGACCTCGGCGCCCGGACACGGGGTCGAGTGGGAGTTCCGCGTGCCGCTTGACGAGAAGGGGGGACGACCCCCCTTGAACCCCTCGTAGCGGTGGCTGTGCCCGGTTCGGGTCGGTGTCGCTGGCCGGGCGCAGCGGGTCCGGTCGGTGACCGTGTGCGGGCGCTCGCTGACCCCCTCGAGCGATGGGCGTCTGCGGCTGTTCACTGGCCAGCCCGTGCCGGTGGTGAGAAGGTGAGGGGGGAGGTGAAGCCATGACGACCTCAGCAGCGGGCGGACCCGGGACCCGGGTGATGCTCGTGGACGATCACCCGATGTGGATCGACGCGCTCGGCCAGGACCTGACCGCCGACGGATTCGACATCGTCGCCGTCGCTCACGACGGCTCCGAATGCCTGCGCAGGGCCAGGGCGGCGCAGCCCGACGTCCTCGTCATCGACCTCAAGATCCCCGAGCCGGACGGGGCCACCTGCACTCAGCTGCTCACCACCGAGTTCCCCAGGATGCATGTTCTGGTGATCTCGGCCTCCGGGGAGCGAGAGGACGTGCTGCGCGCAGCCAAGGCGGGCGCCTGCGGATACATGGTGAAATCCGCTACCCGGGCGGAACTCCTCGACGGGGTGCGCCGCACGGCCCAGGGCGACGCCGTGTTCACCCCCGGCCTGGCAGGGCTGGTACTCGGAGAGTTCCGCCGGATGGCCATCCAACCCGGAGGCGAGGACGACAGCCGGCCCCGACTCACCGACCGGGAGGTCGAGGTGCTGCGCCGGGTCGCCAAGGGCATGGCCTACCGCGAGATCGCCGACGAGCTCGTCGTCTCCCACCGCACCGTCCAGAACCACGTCCAGAACGTGTTGCGCAAACTCCAGCTCCACAACCGGGTCGAGCTCACCCTCTACGCTCTGGAGAACGGCATTGGGCCGGATTAGTCGAGAGGAGGGGACGACCCCTCCACGTCGCTTCGCTCCTGCCTCCCCGCGCGGGTCGGGTCAGCGGTCGCATCCGGGGAGGACCCCTCCACGTCGCTTCGTCGGCCGGGCCGACGGGTTCACCTGACGGCAGATGATCAGGATGCGGGCCGACCGTGAACTCACATTAGACTCGCCACCATGCTGAATGGTGTTCCGAATCTCGCTGAACTGCACGCCATGCCACAGATGCAGCAGCCGAGCTATCCGGACCCGGCCGCGGTGGCCGACGTCGTCTCCCGGCTGCGCGGCCTGCCCCCGCTGGTCTTCGCGGGGGAGTGCGACGACCTTCGCGACAAGCTCGCCGCGGTGGCCGACGGGCGGGGCTTCCTGCTCCAGGGCGGGGACTGCGCCGAGACCTTCGCCGGCGTCAACGCCGACAACATCAAGGGCAAGCTGCGGGTCCTGCTGTCCATGGCGGTCGTGATGACCTACGCCGCCCAGGTGCCGGTGGTGAAGGTGGGAAGGATCGCCGGGCAGTACGCCAAACCCCGCTCGAAGGACACCGAGACCCGCAACGGCGTCACACTGCCCAGCTACCGCGGGGACGCCGTCAACGGCTTCGAGTTCACCCCCGAGTCCCGCACCCACGACCCCCGGCGCCTGCTGCAGATCTACAACAGCTCAGCGGCCACCCTCAACCTCGTCCGTGCCTTCGTCAAGGGCGGCTTCGCCGACCTGCGCGGCATCAACGCCTGGAACGCCGACTTCGTGCGCAACTCCAACGTGGAGGCCCGCTACGAGGCCCTCGCCCACGAGATCGAGAGCGCCCTGGCCTTCATGATCGCCTGCGGCGTCGACGACGAGCAGCTCAGCACCGTCGACTTCTACGCCAGCCACGAGGCCCTCCTCCTCGACTACGAGCACGCCATGACGCGGATCGACTCGCGCTCCCAGCTGCCCTACGACACGTCCGGCCACCTGCTGTGGATCGGGGAGCGGACCCGTCAGCCCGACGGCGCCCATGTGGCCTTCATGCGCCGCGTGAACAATCCGCTGGGGATCAAGCTGGGGCCCTCGACCTCCGGTGAGGACGCGGTCCTCACCGCAGAGCTCCTCGATCCGGACCGGATCCCCGGCCGGATCACCTTCATCACCCGGATGGGCGCCGGCAACGTCCGGGAGAAGCTCCCCCCGATCATCGACGCCGTCGAGTCCACCGGCCGGAAGGTCGTGTGGACCTGCGACCCGATGCACGGCAACACCTTCGAGTCCGCCAACGGATTCAAGACGAGGTCCTTCGTCGACGTGTGCGCCGAGGTCAACGCCTTCTTCGACGTCCACGAGGAGATGGGCACCTGGCCCGGCGGGGTGCACGTCGAGCTCACCGGGGACGACGTCACCGAATGCCTGGGAGGGGTGGACGCCCTCGACGAGGCCGACCTGGCCAACCGCTACGAGACCGCCTGCGACCCCCGGCTCAACCGCAACCAGTCCCTCGAACTGGCCTTCATGATCGCCGAGCGGCTCTCCGACGGCAGGCTCAAGCGGCACGCCGTCAGCCCTCTGGAGCCCTTCCGCGGCATGGACATGTGAGTCGGGCGCCCCTGCGACGCCGGATCGCGGCGATTCGGTTGTCGACGCAGACGGGTTCGGCCAGACTGGAGCCATGAGGATCACGCATCTCGGACACTCCTGCGTACTGGTCGAGGCTGCCGACGCCCGGATCCTCATCGACCCGGGCAACTTCTCGGACGCGTGGCACGGCCTGACCGGCCTCACCGCCATCCTGGTCACCCACGCCCATCCCGACCACGTCGACCCCGAGCACATCGAGGAACTCGTCAACGCCAACTCCGGGGCGATCTGCCGCGCCGAGAAGGGGGCCGCGGCCGCGGTGCCGCAGCTGGACGCCGACCCGATCATGCCCGGCGACATCATCGAGGTGGGAGGGGCCCGGATCGAGGCCGTCGGCGGACAGCACGCCGTCATCCACCGCGACATCCCCCGGATCGGCAATGTCGGCTATCTCGTCGGGGAGGGGCTGGGCACCATCCTTTTCCACCCGGGAGACGAGCTGGACGAGACCCCGCACGGCGTCGACGTGCTCGCCTGCCCGGCCTACGGGCCCTGGGCCGCCATGAAGGAGACGGTCGACTTCGCCCGCGCGGTGGGAGCCAGGGACGGATTCCTCATCCACGACGGCCTGCTCAACGAGCGCGGCTGGCGGACGGCATTCGACCGGCACGACGAGATGACTGACACCACCTTCCACGACCTGCGCGACGGCAGGCCGTGGGAGGCGCCCGGGCGCTGACCTACTTCGAGTCGCCGACCAGATCCCCGATGCCGGCCTGCTCGATCTGACGCGGCCCGGCCTCGTCCTGCGTGAGCCCGCGCCGACGCCTCGGCGGGCGGACCACCATGACCATCGCCGCGAGGATCGAGACTCCCCCCAGGATGATCCGGAGAGTCACCGGATCGCCTGCCAGGCCTATGGCGAAGACCGCGCCCCACAGCGGCTCGGTGCACATGATCACCGACGCCCGGGTGGCCTCCACCCGGGCCTGGGCCCAGCTCTGCAGGACGGCGATGGCCGCGCTGCACACGACCCCGAGATAGAGCACCGCGAACCACTCGGATCCCGACGAGGCGATCCGGATTCCCCCCGGAGCGGCGCAGATCGCGCACACCAGGGCGGCCCCGATCGTCTGGTACAGGGCCAGCGAGGCGACGTTCCTGGCGGTGGCGAAACGCCCCAGAGCCACGATCTGGGCCGCGAAGCAGACCGATGCCGCGAACGTCAGCAGTTCGCCGACGCCGATTCCGGCCCCCAGATCGGCCGGGTCCAGAGCCAGCGAACCCAGACCGACGGTGGCCAGGGCAACCGCGATCCAGATCTGGCGGGGCACCCTCTTGCCGAAGAAGATCGCGCCGAGCAGCGGCGTCACCACGACATACAGGCCGCCGATGAACCCGTTGACGGAGGCCGGGGTGGAGCTGAGCCCCGCGGCCTGAAGCACCTGACCGGCCCCGAAGAGCAGCCCCAGCAGCAGGCCCTTGCCGATCGTCCGCGCATTGGCGCGCCAGGCGCGCGGCACGAGGAGGCCCAGAGCCAGAGCACCGACCAGGAACCGGTTCGCCAGCAGGTCGGTGGGGGACAGGTGGGCGTAGGCGCCCTTCATGACGACCAGGGTCGAACCCCACAGGAGTGCCATGACCATGAGCGCCGCGGGCGCCAGCCGGGAAGAACGAAAACCCACCATGGGGCTCATGCTATACGAGAAGATCTTCGATGTTTAATCGCAGATACGATGAAAACCAGCGTTCATGTCGAACCCTGCAATATGAACGCCTGTGCATCACCGGATTGACGGGGGATCCTCCGGTCCGGCCAGGGGCGCGGCCGTGGCGGAGGACGACCCAGCGGCTCCCGAGACGGCCACGGATGACGCCGCGGTCCGCAGCGACACCCCGAACCGGTAGGCCAGCAGGCCCACGGTCACCGCCAGAGCGGTGATAAGCAGCATCGCGATGAGGTTGCGCCGTCCTCGGTAGAAGTTCCGGGTGCGGGCTGGCGCCGGGGCCCTCCCCGATCGGACCCGCGCCGTCGGCACAGTGCCCGCCCGAGGAGTCCTGGCCGCCCCCGGATTACGGGGACGGGTGGGAGCGGCGGACCTGATCGTCGGGTTCGGGGCCTCCCGGGGGGTCCGGGGAGAGACCGCGCGGTGCGAGGCATCGGGGCGGTGCGAGACGTCGGTGCGGGGGGTCGCGACGGCCCCGGGGCGCACCGCGCCCGCACGATCGATCGGGGAGACCGGGGTGCGCGTGCGGGCGGGCGAACCGGTCGGCGCCCCCGGGGCGGGTACCGGACTGGTCGGCCGGGGGCCGCCGCCGCGGTGCATCAGCGATGTGATCGCGGGGTCGTCGGCCCTTCCCTGGGCCAGGGAGACCCGGGCCGAACGGATCAGGCCGAGCAGGACCCGCCCGTCGGCCGGCCGGTCGGAGGGATCGCGGGCGGTGCAGGTGCGTACCAGGGCGTCGAGGTAGGCCGGAATGTGCTCGGCCAGTTCGCGGCCCCTGCGGCCTTCCCCGGCCAGGTAGGTCGACGGGGCGGGGACATCCTCGTGGACGTGGGCCCAGGCCACCTGGATCGGAGTGTCTCCGGTGTGCGGCTTGTGGCCGGTCAGCATCTCGAAGAGCACGATCCCGGTCGAGTAGACGTCGGAGCGCTCGTCGGCGCGATTGCTCACCACCAGCTCGGGCGGCAGGTAGGAGACTGTGCCGACCAGCAGCCCGGTCGCCGTGGCGCTCTGCGCGGTGACAGCCCGGGCCAGCCCGAAATCGGCCACCTTGATCTGACCGCGGTCGGAGATCAGGACGTTCTCGGGCTTGACGTCGCGATGCACCAGGCCGTCGTCGTGGGCGCTGGCCAGGGCCGAGACCACCGGCTCGAGCATGGCCAGCGCATGGCGGGGGGTCAGCGGCGCCTCCTGGACGATGACATGGCGCAACGTGCAGCCGGGCACGTACTCCATGACGATGTAGGGCCGCATGTCGTCGACCCCCTGGTCGAAGACGCTGACCACATGGGGATTCACCAGACGGGCCGCGGCCTTGGCCTCGAGGTCGAAGCGACGGGCGAACTCCTCGTCCTCGTAGAGGCCCTCGTGCATCACCTTGACCGCAACACCCCGCCGGAGGTGGGTGTCCTGGGCCCGGTAGACGGTTGCCATGCCCCCACGGGCGATGCGCGAGGTGATCTCGTAGCGACCGCCGAGGACGCGACCCACGAGGGGGTCGGTGCTCACAGTCATGCTCACGTGTGCCTCACAGCGCGGTCGGGGAAGGTCGCAGGCCGTGCTCGCCTGTGAGCCTGAGTTTAGGCGCTGCCTCGGCGATCGCCCCGGCACCGAATGCGGCGAGTCCTGGTCGTCGTCACTTCGCCGGGGGACGAATCAGGGTCAGCGCATACCCTGCTGATACAGCTTGTAGCCGGCCTCGGTGTGCTGGAAGCACAGGGTCCAGGGCCGGGTGCCCTCCTTGAGCCCGCGCCCCTGCCCGTCCCGGGTGGTGACGGTCATCGGGTAGCACTCCAGGGCCACCCCGGCCTCCTGGGCGCTGAGCTTCACCACCGATCCGATCCCCTTGTAGGCCGTCATCCGCGGCTTGTCGCACCAGGCCCAGGTGCTCGAGGCGGTGAGACTGCGCGTCACCTGGCAGTCGTGCCCGACCGCAGCCTTGAGGTAGGCCGTGACGACCTGACGGGAGTCGGAATCGGCCGAAGGGGTCGACGGGGCCTCCTGGGCGTGTCCCGAACATCCGGTCAGGATGGTGACGGCCGTGATCGCGGCCACGATCGGTTTCCTGATGGACATCTCGGGGAGGTCCTTTCCGCTCCGTGCGACTGTTGTCTGCCACTTCTGTCCGGCCCAGTGGTGTCTGGCCTGGTGGGCCGGGATCGATTCTAGGGATGTCGCCGATTGCCCGCGCCACCGGTGCCGGGAACTCTCTACGCTGGGGTCATGACAGCGCTGCTGGGGCTCGCCGCCCGACTTCAGATGTCGACCCTCTGCCTGGTCACCGACCTGACGCCCAGGGCTGGGGAGCTGGTCGACGTCGTCGTCTCGGCGGTGGCGGGCGGCGTCGACATGGTGCAGATCCGCGATTCCGACGCCGACCACGAGGCCCTGGCCGAGGGGGTGGCCGCCATCGCCGATGCTCTGGCGGGCAGCCAGGTGCTGCTCGGCGTCCACGGGGTGGCCGCAACCGTCGAGGGCACCAGGGCCGACGTCCTGCACCTGAGTGCCGAGGGGTACCCCGGGCCGGCGCGCACCGCGCTGGGGCCCCACGGACTGCTGGGCCGCTCGGCCCACGACGTCGCGCAGCTGGAGCGGGCCGCCGCAGACTGCGACTACCTGTTCATCGGGCCGGTGTGGTCGGGCCCGGTACGCAGGCAGGGAGGGCTGGAGCTGGTCGGCCGGGCCGCGCTCGACTGCCGGGGCCACGACGACCGGCCGATCCCGTGGTTCGCCGCCGGCGGCATCACGGCCCACAACGTGGGACGTGTCCTGGAGGCCGGCGCCCGCAGGGTCGCGGTCGGCCGGGCGGTCACCGCGGCCAGCGACCCCGGCGAGGTGGCCCGTCAGATCTCCCGGGCGGTCGGCCGGGCCTGGCTCGACGACCCGCTGACCGGGCCGGTGCAACCGGGCTGAGCGGGGCCGGGCCCGATCCTCTCAGGAGGAGCGCTGGACGCACTGGCGGGCCAGCTCGGTGAGCGCGATGCGCCCCTCATGGGTCATCGAGGCGGCGCCGAGCGCATCCAGCGCCTGCCGGTAGGCCCTCTCGATGTCGGCCTCGACGCCGGCGCGGGCCCCGCTGGCCTCGATGATCCGGCGCGCGGAGGCGATATCGGCATCGTCGAGATCGTGGCGCCCCAGCAGGGTCTCGAGGGCTCTGGCGTCCCCTGGCGTGGAGGCCACGATCGCGTGGGCCACCAGTGTGGTGCGCTTGCCCTCACGGATGTCGTCGCCGGCCGGCTTGCCGGTCACCTGTGCGTCGCCGAAGACCCCCAGCAGATCGTCGCGGAACTGGAAGGCCCGGCCCAGCGGTGAGCCGAACGTCAGCATGGCCTGCTGGAGGTCGGCTGTGCCGCCGGCCAGGCTGACGCCGATCTGAGCGGGGCGGGCGACGGTGTACCGGGCGGTCTTGTACTCGACGATCCGGTTCGCCAGATCCAGACCCGACTCGCGGCCGCCCCCGGTCATCCCCGCCTCGGCGGTGACGTCGAGGACCTGGCCGCAGGTCACCTCGGTGCGCACCGCCTCCAGCAGCGGGCCCGTCGCGGCCAGCCTCAGCGGCTCGATCCCCGAGGTGGTGAACATCTCCATGCTCCACACCAGTAGCAGGTCGCCGAGCAGAATCGCCATGTCGGCACCGAAGTCCCCGGCGGGCCCGGAGCCGCCGGCCCGCTCGTGGGCCGCACCGAAGCGGCGATGGGCGGCCGGCACCCCCCTGCGGGTGTCGGAATGATCCATCAGATCGTCGTGCATCAGCGCAGATACGTGCAGCAGCTCCAGGGAGGACACCGCGCGCAGCAGGGGAGCGGCGTCCACCGGCTGTCCGGCGGCCGCCACCGCCCCCCAGTAGCTGAAGGCCGGGCGCAGCCTCTTCCCGCCGCCGGTGTAGTCAACGGCGGCAAGGCGCAGCGGCTCGAGCTCCTCCCCGATCCCGGCCAGCACCGGCCGCTGGTCAACGAGGAATCCGGTGATCGCGGACTGGACGGCCTGGCGGAAGGAATCGCCGGCAGGATCGGCCGGGTCGAAGGGGGCGCTCATGTGGCCCACCCTATGAGATCGGCGAGGACGCGGGTCGGCGCGGCTGCTCTACTGTGGGCCCATGCTGTCCACGACCTCTCCCGTCGAGACCATCGCCGAACTGCTGACGCGGGCGGAGCGTCCCCTCACCTCCTTCGAGTTCATGCCCCCGCGCAGCGAGGAGGACGTGTACCGGCTGTGGCGGGCCACCGACGAGCTGGTGCCGCTTCGCCCGGACTTCATCTCGGTGACCTACGGCGCCAATGGATCGCGGCGCGACCGCACCCTGCGGTGCACCCAGCACATGGTGGCCAGCGGGCTGCGGACGGTCGGGCACCTGACAGCCGTCTCGCAGAGCGTCGCGGAACTCGAGCAGACCGTCTCGGACTACCACGACGCCGGCGTCGACCACATCCTGGCGATCCGCGGGGACATGCCCGGAGGGGCCGCCGAGCCCTGGGTGGCCAGGCCGGACGGGCTGGAAAACGCCACCGAGCTGGTCCGCCTGGTCAAGCGTGTCAATCCCGGGGCCTGCGTGGGGGTGGGGGCCTTCCCGGACTGCCATCCGGCCTCCGGGGACCTCGACCTGGACGCCCGGATCCTCGCCGAGAAGGCGGAGGCCGGGGCCTCCTTCGCCATCACCCAGCTGTTCTTCATCCCGGAGCACTACACCGACCTGGTGGCCCGGGTGCGGGGGCTGGGCTGCGACATCCCGATCATCCCCGGCATCATGCCGATCACGTCATTCGGCCAGATCAGGCGCTTCGGCGAGCTGTCGGGCACCGATGTCCCGGCCGATCTCGTGGCCCGGCTGTCGGAGGTCGCCGAGGACCGTGCCGCGGTGCGGGAGATCGGTCTGGAGGCGGCGGCCCGACTGTCCTGCCGGCTCCTCGACGAGGGGGCGCCGGGCCTGCACTACTACACCCTCAATCGGTCCCGTGCGACGACAGAGCTGCACGCCATGGTGCGTGATCGCCGGCCGGGCTTGTGGGATCGCTGAGGTCGGTCACCACCAGACGCTGGGTCGGCCGGGTGAGCGCCACATAGAGCACCCGGACCCCTCCGGGGGCCTCGGCGACCAGATCGTCGGGGTCCACGACGACGGCCGCGTCGTACTCCAGACCCTTCGCCTGCATGGCGGTGAGCGGGATCACCCGGCCCGACAGGTCCGCCAGCGGTCCGGCCGCCAGATCGCGGGCCACCTGAGCCAGGGAGGGCGGGCAGATGATGCCGATGGTGCCCTCCACCTGGCCGGCCAGGGTGCGCACGGTCGCCGCGAGATCCTCGCTCAGGCTCGCCCGGGAACTGGTCCGGAGGACGGGCCTGATGCCGGTCGAACGCACCGCCTCGGGCAGGTCCGCGTCGGGGTGGACGGTCGTGATGACGCCAGCCGCCAGATCGAAGACCTCGGCGGGGGAGCGGTAGTTCTTCGAGAGCCGGAAGGTCCTGCTGGGGGCGTGCCCGGTGAGCTCGGCCACCGCGGAGGCGGTCTCCTCGGGGAACGGGTAGGCCGACTGGGCGGGGTCCCCGACGATCGTCCAGGAGGCCTGCGGGCCGCGACGGCGCAGCATCCGCCACTGCATGGGCGTGATGTCCTGTGCCTCGTCGACGAGCACGTGGGCGAAGGTGTCCTGGGGGTCGTCGTCGGGATCGACGGTGCGGGTGTCGGCCAGTGTGTCGGCGACCGTGACGAGTTCGCTCACCTCCCCGCCCTCGATGAAGACCGGCTGCTCGGCGGTGAGGTCGACGGGGGCCGGGCCGAGAATCGCCACCAGCTCGTCGAGCAGTGCGATGTCGGCGATGCTCCAGTCGCGGCGTCCGCCGTCGACGGAGGTCGGGATGGAGTCCGCCAGCACCTTCTGGTCCTCGGCGGACAGGCCGGTGGCGACCCGGGCGACGACCTGCGGATCCGCCAGGCGTCCCAGGGCCTGCTCGGCCGTCATCGGGGGCCACCAGGCGTTCATGAACATGCGATAGGAGGCCTGGGAGGTGATCGCCTCGTCGAAGTCCTCGCGGGTGAGTTCATAGCCGCTGAGGGTCTCGGGCGGCACCTTCGACCAGAGCTGGTCGAGCAGCGAGGTCTCGACGATCTGGCGGGCACTGTTGTAGCGGTTGCGCCTCAGGATGCGCGCGCGGGTGCGCGCCAGGGCCTTGGCGTCCAGGATCAGCACCTCCCCCTTGATGGTGACCCTCAGGCTGAGCGAGGCGGGATCGGGGGTCAGGGGCAGGGCGGCCAGGGCGGCGATGACGTCGATCATCCGCAGGCTGCCCTTCAGGGTGGCGGCCGCTGACTCGTCGAGACGGTCGGAGTCCAGGCCGAGGACGTCGGAGGCCAGTTCGCCCATCGCCCGCAGTGTCACCGAGTCCTCGCCGAGGCTGGGCAGTACCCGCTCGATGTAGTTCATGAACACCGAGCTGGGGCCCACCACCAGGACTCCGCCGTTCTCGAGGCGGGCGCGGTGGGAGTACAGCAGGAATGCCGCGCGGTGCAAGGCCACCACCGTCTTGCCGGTTCCCGGGCCGCCGGAGATCGTCGTGACGCCCTGGTAGGGGGCGCGGATGGCCTCGTCCTGCTCGGCCTGGATGGTGGCGACGATGGAGTGCATCCGGGTGTCGCGGGCCCGCGACAGGGCGGCCATCAGGGCGCCCTCGCCGACGATCGGCAGATCGTCGCGGTTCTTCGTCGAGTCCAGCAGATCGTCCTCGATGCCGATCACCCGGTCGTCGCGGCAGCGCAGCACCCGGCGTCGCACAACGCCCATCGGAGAGGTGGAGGTGGCCCGGTAGAAGGCCTCCGCGGCCGGCGCCCGCCAGTCGATGACCAGCGGCTCGTAGTCGGCGTCTCTCACCCCGATCCGGCCGATGTGACGCACCTCGGAGTCATCGCTCAGGTCGATCCGGCCGAACACGAGCCCCTCGTGCTCGGAGTCGAGGACGGCGAGGCGCCTCGCGGCGTTGTAGGCGAAGGCGTCGCGCTCGTACATCGCCGTCGAGTCCTCCTCTCGCACCCAGGTGGTCCGGTCGGAGTGATAGATCTCCTGGCTGGCCCGGGCGAGCCGCTTGGCGGCCTCGGTCTCGGAGCGCAACTGGGCATAGACACGGTCCACATGGGCCTGCTCGGAGGCCATCTCGGCGGCGACCGTGGTGTCGGCGGGAACGGTAGAGGAGGAACCAGAGGTCAACGAAATCGTCCTCACTTCGGGAAACTCGGTCCGGCCCCCGCCTGGCGAGGGCCGAGGAGCAAGCTTACGCGGCGGCGGGGAGCAATCGCGACCGTGAAACAGTCGTGCGCGGGTTCGCGGACATGGCCGCATGCGGGGCAGGTGGAGGGGTCGCAACCGGGCTTGCAGAGTCGACTTCCCCGGGGAGGCAGGAGCGCAGCGACGTGGAGGGGTCGTCCCTTCCTCCTGGATATCAGTGCCTTCTGAGCCGGCCGTCGGCGCCGACCGCGCGGTTGTGGGGGGAGACGTCCTGGCCGGTCAGCCTCTCGTGGCTCAGATATGCGGCCAGGGCTCCGGTGAGCAGCTGCGCCCAGGGTTCGGGTCCGCCGTGGGCCGCCGGACTCGCGGCCAGGACCGGTGCGCCGTCGTCGCGGATCCACTTCAGGGGTGGGCGACGCCGCCAGGCGGCGGTGCTGTCGATCGCCCGGCCCAGGTCGGGTCGGCGGACCGGGCGGGTGTGGTCATGGGTGAGGGTGGCCCGTTGCCCCTGCTCGGACCAGGACCAGTGCAGCACCGGGCCCGCCGGGGTGTGATCGACGCTGTGCTCCACGCCGCGCTCGGCCCGGCGACCCCCGGGGGCCGTGTCCGGGGACCGGGTGAGACGGACCGTCGGGGCCAGGAAGGGCCTGTCATGGCCGAAGCGGCGGCGCGGCGGCTCGGTGTCGATGACGAGGTCGGGACGCCGTGGGGGGCCGGCGGCGACCTCTACCCCCCGGGCTCCCAGCCGCCTGTCCAGCGCGTCGAGCAGGGGCTGGAGGGTGGTCGCCGAGCCGTCGTCGAGCCTCGTCAGCTGCCAGCGTCCGAAGACCCGGGGGACCGCGAGATCTGCGAGCAGCGGCGTCCCTCCCCGACCGGCGCGGGTGCCGCCGGCCACCGGCCCGAGGTGTCCCACCACCGCCCGCAGCAGCGCCGGC
>OMJG01001446.1_pt1 | contig 13724 bp, 17 predicted proteins | sample 1646431 | NCBI WGS metagenome assembly OMJG01 (sample SAMN03771674, study PRJEB25209) | food metagenome | isolation source: Cotija cheese | place: Mexico:Jalisco,Michoacan | collected 2011-12-12
CAAAAAGAAAGACAAGAATTAGAAAAATTCTTGTCTAAAAAGGAACCAGGTTCTATAATAATGATAGGCGAACATTTGTTTGTCTGCTCAATTTAACACATGTTTGTCTTACTTAATTTGTTCTCCTACACGCTAGTGCTTGCAATCGAAAAATTCAAGTGTTATCTTGAATTTAGCACCAACAGTAGCAAGGGGAACACAAAAAAATAAGACAGCATCACAGCACTGACCTGGATTGGAAGTCCAGGATAAGCGCACTGTGACTGTTACTAGAACTAGTCCTACCTAGTCTAGCAACTGCCGTCTTCACCGCGTTAAGCGCGGCAAGTTTATTTTAACAGACCTTGTGACTGCTGTGGGACTTCTGAGAGAAGACTTAGAGCGAAAGTAAGAGACGTCAAGATAGCAGCCAAACAAGACTAAGTGAGGGGCGCGTTGCCAGCAGGCAGCGCGCCCCTTTTTTGTGTTTCTCTTGGTGCTACTGATCCATGAAAAGAGTTGGCACAATGGCTATTCTAGCACGTTTAGGGGTCACTCGTCAGGTCTTTAACGCTTGATCCATGGGTATCAATCGTGCGATGGAAAGGAAGGAATAACCCAATGAAGAGGGACGCAGCTTTAAGCTTCATTCGGCACCGCGGCACCTTGGTCAGAACGTTTAACGGTCAGTTTTACGTGCCGATTAACGCTTCATGGTATCGCAACGTATCCAGTCAAGAAAGGATAGCGTTGTCGGAGCTTTATCCAAGTATTCGAAGCATTTACGCTGGCGAAGGACACATGATCGCCAAACGGAAAAATCCAACCCAACCGATTCAACGTTACGAGAAATATTTTTAGGTTTTGGTATTTTCTAGGATATGCGTGCGTGAGAACGCACCAAAGCTAGTTAAATCGTGAAACGTCAATTCGATCTTTGACATCTGAATACCTTTAACCCGACCCGCCTCTTCACGTCTCACTTGCGGGTGTGTGAATCGGGCTAGAACGCTGACAAAAGAAAAAGGTCAGTGAGACGTGATGGTTCCGAGGACGGCGGCTAGCCAGTCCAAAAACTGGTGAGGTATTTTTAGGTTGACCGCTTTTAGCTGCGGCTTTAAGCCAACCAATTAATCGCTAGACGGCGAGTATCACTGAGGTGACTCAGGCGCGCGAACAGTCCGGTAGAGGTCGCCAGCATAAGCCGTGAGCTGGCATAAGCGGTCATAGACCGCAAAGGTTAGCAAGTAAGTTCCAAGCATTTTCCTCAAACTTGCAAATGTCACGATCAAAAAAATGTTCAACCCTGTGTGGTATCCCACGCAGGCATATCCTAGAAAATTAGCAGTCGCGTCTTATCACATTGGAGGGAGAAAAGATGGACCATAAAATGCCGCATTCGAGTCGTGAAGCCATGCGACGACTGGCAAACTTTGTAAAAAGCCAACAACGGGTCACACTAACTGATTATGTTGTTTATCGTCGACAGATTGGTGATCCCATTAGTTTTCACGAACAACAACAACTGATCAGCGGGTTAAACCGAAGCCAATATTTAGAACTAGTTCCTCATCGACAATCAAACGGTGCTTATCATGGTGTGCTTAAACGCAAGGATCAACATAAGCAACGCTTGGCTTGATGCCAGGAAAAGAAGAGGGGGATTACATGAGAGCAGTCGATAGATTACTTAACTTTATGAGTCAACATCAGATGAATTCAATCGATTTTGCCACGTACGACCGGGCAAGACGATTGTACGAGCAAGATCCAGTTCGTCAGAGTGAATGGCTTAATGTTCTAGCTGAAAGCAAGACAGACCACCGCGTTAAAGTGCCCCGGATTGCCATGGGGACAGTTGTGGAAGCGGTGCGAGCATATGCTTAAACCAACAAACGTCCCGATTGTGAACGGACTTGGACGCATCGTGTCACACTTAGAGAAGAACGTGCGTTATACTTTTGTTGATCATGGTTATTATATGACGGCTTTGAGACCAGGGGAAAAGGAAGAAATCAAACCTGAATTGCCAGAGCAAGAGTGGGCGTATCGCCAACAACATCCAATTAAGGAATGGCGAATAGGAGGTAGGCACCATGAATTTTTATGAGTTTGACACTGATCATCATGACTACTACGCGTTGGTTGTAGCTGGAAGCCCCGAAGAGGCTAAGCGTATCTATCAGAATGAGATTGACGATACACTAGATGAGCTTAAACCACGTGAGGTTTCACTTGATCGGGCAGCTGAGATCCTATTAGAGGCGGATGACTTAGCGGATTTCCATGATGAGTTAGTTGAAAAAGAAAAGCGCGTCTTGCAGGGTGAAGACGATGCGCGGACGATCGTTATTGATAGCAACTTGCTATAAGCATCTGATTTAGGAGGATCAAACAAATGAAAACGATGGTAAAAACTGGTGGGATCATTGTTTTATCTGGGTTACTTTTAGCTGGCTGTGGCAACCAGGCTAAGGCGTCAACACCAAAAACAACGGGACAACCGCAATTGACGCGTCTAACCAAGCAAGTTCGTAATCTTTATGCCGATAGCAAGTATGAGATGCCTGCTGAGCAGCTCAGCGAAGCGGCATTGACCAAAGCCAAAACGCAAAAGGATAAAGTGTATAAGCTGCGGGGCGACTTGTCGAAAGCACAATTGAAGACGTTTAAAGTTGATCAACAGCAGCTGCAAGCAGCCAACAAAATCTTCTCAGTCCAAGATACCTTGAAAGTTGAGCTTGATAAGGATCAGGTGTTGAAAGACGAGAGTTTCAAGATTCAAGACTTCAACAATGATTTTGCTTATCTACTAGCACATAAAGCTAAGTTTGCTGCATCAATCAAGGACAAGGCGACACTACTTGATCGCGAAGTCAAAGCAATTGCGCTTGTCAAAGCAGCTACGACTGGTGATCCAGACCAGACAAAAATTGATCAGGCGCGTGATGCTATCAATGCTGTCGATGTCAAAGCGTTTAAAGACAAATACTTATCGAAAATAGATGATGTAAACCGCAAGTTAGTTGAGGGTCGTGCTTTATCAGGAAGCTCAAAGATCTATGATAAAGATGGCAATGAAGTCCCAACTTATGACAAGTTTGGTAACTTAATTAATGATGAAACTTCCAGCGCTAAAACAACTCCTAGTAATCCAGCAACTGGTGGACAAACATCATCAGCTAGTGCAACGGCACCACAAAGGAACAGTAGCAACGCACAACCAAGTACCAGCAAAGTTCTGGGTGTTTCCTTCATTAGCCAGGAAGCAGCAGGTGCACCAGAAGATTGTGAAGCGGCGACTGCGCTGGAAGCCTTGCACTATAAAGGCCATGCGGCAGGCATGAGCCTAGTTAGTTTCCTCAGAACAATGCCAATCGCATCAAATGGCAATCCTTATCAGGGTTTTGGTGGCACTCCGTATGCTGTCGTTGACGGCGTATATCAGTCCATCTTCCCAAGTGCTTTTACCCCATGGGTTGCAGGCTTTGGCGGTGCGTCAAATATCAGCGGCAGCAGTCTCGACGGTATCATCAGTCAAATTGCTGCAGGTAATCCAGTCGTTGCGTGGGTCACGCTCAATTATCAGGGGCCACAATGGCATCATTATGACTGGGGCAATGGCATTGATAATGCGCATGTTGTGACCGTTGATGGCTACAATCCGTATGGGCTGCACATAGTTGATCCTGAGAATGGAACTTACTGGATCAGTAAAGGTGCCTTTAATGCGGCATATTCTTACATGAAATTTGCCGTCGCCATTTCCTAATATTAAACAATGAAAGCAGTCACGTTGAATTAACGATGACTGTTTTTTTGTTGGGTAAATTGTCAAATCAAGTGCAACTTCTTGCCAAAGAAAACCTCGGATGGCGTCTTCCAGCCCAAGACCTTGCGTGGCCGGTTATTTAGTTGATCAATAAAGTCTCGTATTTCTTGGCCCGTCAGTAAGTCTAAATCCGTGTTTCGGGGGAAGTATTCCCGAATCAGGCCGTTAGTATTCTCATTACTCCCTCGCTGTTGCGGTGCGTGGGGGTCTGGAAAATACAGGCTAGCTTTTAATACGCTTTCAATCTCGGCGTATTTGGCAAACTCGGTGCCCCGATCTGGCGTGAGTGTTCGTACTCGCCCGTTCGGCAGGACGGAGAGGCCGGCAATCACTGCTTTCGCCACAAAACTTGAGTTGACCTTTGGTACGCGTTCAGCGATCAAGTAACGAGACCTTCGGTCGACTAACGTTACTAGACCGGCTTTCCCAACTTTTCCACGCACGGTGTCACCTTCCCAATGACCAAACCTGGTACGATTCTCGGCTGATGCGGGCCGATCATGAATTGATGGTGCATCATTGAAGCGCCCACGGCGCTCATTAACTGTCCCTTTGACCTTGCGGGTCTTTCCCCGATGTCTTAATTGGCGGGGGATACCTCTCGCACCACGGCTCTTGAGTGGCTCACCAAGGTTGTTGAGATAGATGCCACGATAGATCGTGTTATAGCTGATTGACCAACCACTGTGTTCAAACCTCAGTCGAGCAGAAATCTGTTCAGGTGACCAGTGCTGATCGACAATATAAGTCACTACAAGCCTTTGGAGTTCTGGTCGGTCCAATAATCTGGGTCTTCGACTCTTGAGACGTCTTTGCTCATAGCCCGTCTGAGCCGCCTGAACGGAGTAGCTTTCCCGGCCCCCATTGCGTTTGAGTTCACGGCTGATAGTACCCTTTGAGCGATCAATTCGATCGGCAATTTGTTGTTGCGTCAGGCCGGTGTGAATACCGACCAGTATCGTTTCACGGTCGTTTAAAGTAAGATGTTTGTAGGGACTCATAGTTGTGTTCTCCTTGTAGATGGTCTTGTGGTAATGCCATTGTACAAGGACTCAGACTATGAGTCTTTTCTAGTGGTGAGTTTGTTGCACTTGAATTGTAAATTCGTCAGTCATATAAATCCGCTTTATTGTCGGACAAGTCTCTTCGACAGGCAATAAAGTATTTAATTTGACTGCTATTCTGACGAGAAACTAAATTGTCTACGAACGTCTCAAAGCCACCATATTTTGCAGGTGTACCTTTTGATCCAATGATAAATACCTTACGCTTCTCTGTCACGACAGATTCCCCCCAACCATACTCAATCTAAGTATTCTGCTATAAGTTAAAAACATTTTGCCAGGATTTATAGCCAGCCATTGATTAATAACTGCCTAATTATTTTACCCCAAACTATCCGCATTCAAAAACAAGCTACTACCGCCCATCGTTACTTTGATACCCGTAACCATAACCATAGCCATAACTGCGATCGCCCTTCGTAGCGCGCACTCGTTCGACAGACCCAAGAATTTTTGCCTTTGCCAGCTTCAAGACCTCAACAGTTCTCTTCAAATCACCTTTTAAGGTTTTTCCCATGTTTGTTATGACAACAACCCCGTCAGTCTTTGGAACTAACACCTGTACATCTGATACTGCCAAAACTGGAGGAGCGTCTAAAACAATGATGTCATAATTTGCTCGACCCCATTCCAACAAATTTGCCATACGCTTTGAATTTAAAAGTTCTGAGGGATTTGGTGGCACTGGACCGGATGTAATAATGTCGAGATTGTCGACAAATGTTTTTTCTACAACATCTGATGGTTTAGTTTTCCCCGTTAATACAGTCGTAACCCCTTCAAGGTTGAGCGTTCTAAAAGTAGCATGAACTGTCGGTCTACGTAAATCTGCATCAATCAGTAAAACTTTTTCCCCCGTTTGAGCCCAAGTTACAGCAACGTTTGCCGAAACAGTTGACTTCCCTTCAGACATGCTTGAAGAAGTGAACATTACGACTTCACACCGATCTAATGCAGCCCCAGCAAACTCGATATTCGTTCTCACTGTTCGAAACTGTTCAGCAACAACATGTTTTGGCTCTGCAAAAGTAACCAACATAACACCGTTTTTCTGTGTTTCATTATCTTCTTCATCACGATGCGTGAATTTTTTAAAAATCCCATTCAAGCTCATTTCTATTTTCTCCTTCAAATCCGGCGACGTCTGCGCTGAGGTAAATCCTGCATATTGAATTCTTCAAAAGATTCATCGTCTTTTGACTCTTCATTTTCATATTTAACCTTCGCAATCGCTTGGTCCATGTCTTTCATGCGCTTAACATAATTTACGATGCCAAGATTGACTAAACCCAAATCATCAGTAATAAAGTCAAGGTCTTTAATGGTTTGGTCTGTAAGCTCTCGAATTAATCCCCAGATGAATGCAACCAGTATGCCTAAAAGTAACCCTACAAGGGCAATCAATGGTAACTTCGGTGAAACCGGTGATAGGTTAGCCGAAGCCTCCGAAACAATAGAGACGTTGGAAATACTCATGATTTGGGCAATTTTTTGTTTAAATACCTTGGCAACTTCATTTGCTATATCACGCGCTCGAATTGGATCAGTATCCTTGACACTAACCGTAAACACTTGAGAATTTTGTTGGGTTGATACCGAAACCATTTTGGCTAGATCATCCGCTGTTAAGTTTGAATATTTTGCTGGTTTTAGTTTGTACTGAGCTGGTTTGGCTTTTTCCACAACATACCGTTCACGAATGCCGGTCGTCGCATTATATCTCGTACCATAAACTGCTTTTTCAGCTTTCTTGGTTATCACGCGCCGCGGACTTGTCAAATCACCAGCAACGGCCTGTAATACAACCGGACGCGTAATAATATCTTTATAAGTATTAATTATCTGCACATCAGCTTGTTGTGCATTCAACTGCATATTTGGATCATTATCCTGCTTGCGGTTGACCAACAGCGAAGTATCAGCTTCGTATTTTGGTACAATAAAAGTCTTCGCACCAAAATAAGCCGCACCCATACATAAAATGCCAAGGATAACCATTGCAATAAAGCTGCGTTTAAACACATTCCACAGCCGTGAAAGGTCGATTTGCTCGTTCATTAACTCTTTCCCCACCTAATCCCTTGATTTGTTGAAACTAACTAAAATACGGACTGCAAGCAGCGCAGCCCGCAACTAAAAAAGAAGTTTCAATAATGCTACTCCAAAGCATAATACCCTAGCTTGTGTAATCAAGTCCACCCATAATTGGTTAATTCACATATTCTAATACTTTTATTGCTAGTGTCGTAAGTTGAAAGAGTCCCCTTTTGACGTTGTTGTAACCCACAAAAGACGTTTTATTACAGTCTCTTTACAATTTCCTATAAACCCGTCAGAATGACCCTAACTTGTAACCAGACTAACCTGATTTTTAGTTTAAAATATAAGCAATGCAACTTTTGGGGGTTCACTAAACTATGAAAAAAAACAAGCTACGTCTACGTGACTGGCTATTAAGTATCGCGTTGGGATTGGCAATTGCTGGTGTCGCGGGGTTTTTCTACGTCAAGCATTATCAGTCTGAGCAGGCGATTGCGGTTAACCAATCGACGCGTCAGCGCATTCAGAAGGATTCTAAGGCGAAGGTGAAGAAGGAAAAGGTGCTGAATCAGTATCGGCTTTATGGCTTAACTGACAGCGAGATTAATGCAGCCAAAACGTTGCCGGTGTCGGCGATTGGCGATTCGATTATGCTGGGGAGTTCGGCATATTTGAAGGTGCTTTTTCCGGAGATGTCGATTGATGCTGAGGTTGGCCGGCAAGTGCAGGCAGCCCCAGCGATTATTAGTCAGCTGAAGTCTAGTGGTAAGTTGGCTAACACGGTTGTGATCAGTTTGGGGACGAACGGACCGATGACAGAGGCCGACATTAACGGGATTCTGGATCAGCTTGGGACTGAGCGCCAGGTCTTCTGGGTGACGGCGTATGCTCCCGGGAAGGCGTGGATTGATCCAGTTAACAAGTTGATTCATGCAGCAGCGAAAACCCATGCCAATCTGCATGTGGTGGATTGGTATTATCTGGCTGGTGGCAATGACGACTGGTTTGCTGATGACGGTGTCCATCCGAACGACGCTGGCCGGCCGCATTACTACACGTTGATTGCTAAGAATGTCATGCAGACATTAAAAAAGTAACAGTGAAAAGACCATCATTACCTAGGATTAGCATCTTGCTTAAAAAAGATTTAGGGTGTATCCCTTCCATTTAAAAAGACATCGAGACCATTGCCTCGGTGTCTTTTTGTATTTAACCAATATTTGGCAAAAATCAGGTGCATCGGAAGCCTAACCCCTGCGACAACTTTTGACCACAGCAATCAGGCCTGCGTGCCCTTCTGCCAGATCGAAAAGCTTCAGCGAAACCTTTCCTGCCAGTAAGCGTTTTTTTCTATAGGAGCCTCTTTCAATAGCCTTATCGCTTACTTATCCAAATCCACAAACCGTGTCAAAATCATCATCACAACGCCACCGACGGCCATCGAGATGGCTTCGCCAAGCGCGATGGTAGCATAGGTTGGCCAGAATGGGACTTTCATGAGGATGGTCAGTTCGCCGGCAATGGTGAACATGGATAAGGCGAAAAGGATGCCCATGATGGTGAATTTAGCCCATTTTGGCTGGACGAGTTTGGCTAACCAGCGGCTGATGATGATGAAGACGAGCGTGCCGAGGGTGCCGATTGGGACATCGAGGAGTGCGGTTGGTGAGGTTAAATTGGCCAAAAAAACACCCAGCGTGACGGCCCAGACATAACGGCGGTTGAAGAGTGCCGTATAGTTGAGCATCTCGGAGAACCGAACTTGTACGACCCCGAAGCTGAGTGGACTGAGCATGAGGGTCATCACGACGTAAATGGACGTGATCATGGCGGTTTTGGCGAGACTGACGATTGAACGATGGGTGGTTGAAGTTGTTTGCATGTTTGTTCTCCTTTGTGGCTATGCCAGTAGTAACGACGATCAAAGGAAAGTAAGTATCGTCGTGGAAGGATTGCCTTCCGTTTTCAGTTTTGGTGTTGCAATGCATTCAGTTTACTTTTCGAGCCAGCCGCCGTCAATGGGAATCACGGTTCCATGAATATAATCAGCAGCATCGCTGGCCAGAAATAAGGATAATTGCGCGACTTCCTCGGGCTTGGCCCAGCGTTTGGCTGGGGTTTCTTGAGCAACCCACGCAGCCATTTTCCCGTCGCCGGCAAAATCAGCGGCGTTCATGGGCGTGTTGATAGCGCCTGGTGCGAGCGCGTTGGCGCGAATGCCCTTGGCGGCGTAATCGAGGTCTAATTGCTTGGTGAGGCCGATGACGGCGTGCTTAGCAGCGGTATACGCCACGCCGCCACCACCACCGACTAAACCAGCGATGGAACTCATATTGATGAAAATACCGTGACCACGAGCCAGCATCCCCGGCAGCAGCGCCTTGATCATTAAGAACTGACTGGTAAGATCGACATCGAGAATGTGCTGCCATGCCGAGAGCGCCGTATCGGTCACAGTTTGATAACCATCCAACACGCCCGCCGTATTGCAGACAATATCTGGCTGATATTGAGCCGCAATCGCTGCTGCCGTGGCAGGATCGCTCACATCGGCCTGAATGGCGTCTGTGAGGTTGCTAATTGGTTGGAGGTCAATTCCTACCACAGTGGCACCAGCTGCCTGAAAAGCCGCCGCCTGCGCCGCACCGATGCCAGAAGCCGCGCCGGTGATGATGACGGTCTTGTCGGTGAAGTCGAAATGCGTCATTCGTTCACAAGCTGCCAATCTTCAGCCAAAATGTCACAGTCAGTCGGTGACCAGAGACTGAAAGCTTCGTCGGCAGTTTTGATCAAAAAATACGGATTCAAAGTATCGCCTTCGAATTTGCCTTCCGGAACTAGTTGCACATACAACTCAGTACCTTCCCAGCCGGTGCGAACGGCCTTCTTGCCGGCTTTAAGGGACGGTAAAATTGCTTCAAATGTCATGTCGATCATTCTCCTTCTTTTAAAATGCGTTCTCCAGATGGCCGTCGGTTATTGTGAAGAAAGCCTGTTAGCCGAGCCAATACTTGGTCAACTCTCCAGTGCCACTTTGTCAAACCAAGCTAACCGTGCCAGTTCGCGCTCATTGTCTAAAATCAGTGCATTTAGTATACGCGTTTTACCAGCTGACTGACAATGGGTTGCCCTATCCTTTTAAGGTCATACCGACATTTTCGATATCAAAAAAGAACAGCCTCAAGTGACAGACTGTTCTAAAAAGGTGGTACTTACAGGTTAATCACCTGCATGAGTACCTCGGAAACACGCGCCCGTTCTTTCTCTGGTAAGTGGGTTAAGTATTTCACCACCGCTAATGTGCTAATATCGCTCATTTCGGGAGCAATGAAGAAGTCGCCTACCTGCATATTTAAAGCCCGCGCAATGTCGGTCAATTTTTTTACGCTGATATTGTTGACGTCTCCACGCTCCATTCGCGAAATCAGACTGATCGAGACGCCGGATCGCTCCGCCAACTTCTCAATCGTCAAGTTCAAACTGCGGCGCTGTTGGTGCACCAATTTCCCGATATTGTCTAACATGGTTTCCCCCACCTTTAATGTGCGGCGTTATGCTTTAACATTAGATGAAACGCCGGGCTATCAAAAGATTTTATAATATTATTTAATAATCTAAAGATGGCCTATTCTCACAGAACATAACCGCACTGATCCCCCACATCAACTCACCAATTCTTGCTCTATAACTATTGTAAACGCTCGCAATGAGGAACTGCCAAAAATCAGCTTAATTAATTAAAAAATACACAATAAAAAAACAATGCCAATTTATTCAGCATTGTTATTTACTTTCCGCGGTTGCTGGCACAAAGGCCCATAAGCTGCCACGTGTGAACTGTTCGCCATCCGAGGTGTCCAATTCACTGATACTATTATTCGGCGGAATGCGCATCGCATCACGCGCAGAATCGAGATCGGCACCGAGGTATGTGCTTAATAACAGCATGCCGATTAAACCGTGCGCCACAACGAGCACTTTGCCGTCTGGATGGGCATCATAAATCCGATTGATTGCCCGCCGTCCACGTTTTAACGCATGGGCAAATGATTCTGCACCGATACGCTGGTTATCAAACGCCGTCAAATGATGATAATAATGATCAATCTCAGGATCATCCTGGACAGAAGTGAGCGGCTGACCATCCCATTTGCCTAAATCTACCTCGCGCAAATCACGATCCGTCACAATCGGCGGTTGAACGACTCGGCTTTGGGCCACAATTAATTCAGCCGTTGTTTGCGCCCGCGGCATCGGACTGGCATAGATGCCCGCAAAACCAGTCGTCGCCAAAAAGCGTCCAACTGCGATCGCACCATCGCGGCCACTCGCTGTCAACGGCGTATCGGTTCGTCCACCGTTAAATCGCCGCGCCAAATTCGTTTCCGTCTGTCCATGCCGCACAAAGTAAAACTTGGTCATCTCCTGCACGCTCCTTATAAACACGTTCATCAGGCCAGCAACCGGTCCGACGAACGTTCTGTCTTTGACCATAGTGTAGCAGAAGCGCACCAAATTAGCGGCAATAATCAGAAAAGTTCAGTCCAACTTAACCAAAACTGTAACGATTAGGCCTATTACGTCAGCATTTTGACGACATCAACGACAAGAATGTGCTTACTCGTCTAGAAATGTGTGGGTAAGACATTTGTACGCAAAAAGCCGAACATGCAAGTTTCACATGTTCGGCATTCTTACACGATCATTGAAGCACAGCGCTCAGTAGGCCTTTACTGGGCAGCTTTAACCCCTTGATGATCTGCTTCGGCTTCAGCTTTATAAGCCGCCACTTCGTCATCAGCGGCAAAAATGTAATGTTCAGGATAAACCTCAACCATTTTACGTTTCTTGTTGTCGCCTTCGACCTTGCTGGCGTCATACGGCAGCGGCACGCGTCTGCGCTCAACATCTGGATCAGGTACCGGAATCGCTGAGAGTAAACTCTTGGTGTAAGGGTGTAACGGATGACTATAAACTTCATCCGCCGTTGCCAATTCAACCAACCGTCCATAATGCATAACAGCGATACGGTCTGAGATATACTTGACCATCGATAAATCATGCGCAATGAACAGGTACGTCAACCCTTGGCGATCCTGAATGTCCTTTAGCAGGTTGACGACCTGCGCCTGAATGGAAACGTCCAGCGCGCTGATCGGTTCATCGGCGATAATGAACTTAGGCTGTACGGCCAATGCACGGGCAATCCCGATCCGCTGGCGCTGACCACCGGAGAACTCATGGGGATAGCGAGTCGCGTGATCAGCGTTTAAACCGACTTCTTCCAACAACTGCTCAACTTGATGATCGCGATCAGCGTTGTTTTTGGCCAAATGATGAATATCAATGCCTTCCGCGATGATGTCTTTGACTTTCATTCGCGGATTTAAGGACGCATAAGGATCCTGAAAAATCATTTGCGTGGCTCGGCGGAAAGCCAGCATCTGTTTGGAGCCATTTTTCAGTTTGGCAATGTCCTTGCCATTGTACAAAATCTCGCCGCTGGTTGGGTCGTACAAGCGAATGATCGCCCGACCAGTAGTGGTTTTACCAGAACCAGATTCACCAACCAAGCCCAATGTTTCGCCTTCATAAATATCAAACGAGATATCCTGAATGGCTTTCACTTGATCTTTTTTCCCGGCATTGAAGGTTTGAACCAAGTGCTTGACGGACACAAGAACCTTTTTGTCTTTTTTGTCGACCACGTTAGTTCACCACCTTTTCATCTTGATGTTTACTTGCCCATAAGGCATGCCGCCGCGCAATTTCTGGCGGTAATTCCACTTTCGGTGCGCCTGGTGCTAATAGCCAAGTTGCCGCCGAATGGGTCGGTGAGATCTTGAAGAATGGCGGTTCCTGCTCGAGGTCAATCGCCATCGCGTATGGATTCCGCGGTGCGAACGCGTCACCTTTTGGCGGATCAAGCAAGTCCGGTGGTGTCCCAGGAATGGCGTACAGTCGATCGCTCTTGGTTTCAAGTGTTGGCATAGCTTCAAGCAACCCCCACGTATACGGATGCTGGGCATTGTAAAAGATTTCGTCAACCGTACCATACTCAACAATCTTGCCAGCATACATAACCGCAACACGATCGGCAATCCCAGCAACTACGCCAAGGTCATGGGTGATGAAAATGATTGAGGTATCGATCTTCGACTGGATTTCTTTCAACAGATGAATAATTTGTGCCTGAATCGTCACGTCCAAAGCGGTTGTTGGTTCATCAGCCAGCAGAATCTGCGGGTGATTGATGATCGCAATGGCAATGACAATCCGCTGACGCTGCCCACCAGAGAACTGATGTGGATAGTCCTTTAATCGACCGCCGGCATCCTTGATGCCAACCAAATCCAACACGCGTTCAGCTTCCTTGAGCGCATCGGCTTTACTGATTTTACTATGCAACAGTAACGGCTCTGCCACTTGTTTCCCAATGGTCATAGTTGGACCCAGTGAGGTCATCGGGTCTTGGAAAATCATGGCGACATCATTGCCACGCATAGCATTAAGCTGTTTCTCGGATTTTTTGAGAATGTCCTCGCCGTTAAACAGCACTTCGCCATGCGTAATTTTCGCATTCGGGGCTAACAAACCCATCACCGTTCGCACGGTAACGGATTTACCAGAACCAGACTCACCAACAATGGCCAGCGTCTCACCTTTGTTAAGGTCAAAATTGACATTGCGGATGGCGTGGACAGGGCCGGCATAGGTGGCAAAGTCAATCTGTAAATCTTTTACTTCTAGAATTTTACTCATTTTGCCACCTCCTAATGTTCACTGCGCGGATCAAAGGCATCGCGCAA
>OMJG01001448.1_pt1 | contig 13718 bp, 13 predicted proteins | sample 1646431 | NCBI WGS metagenome assembly OMJG01 (sample SAMN03771674, study PRJEB25209) | food metagenome | isolation source: Cotija cheese | place: Mexico:Jalisco,Michoacan | collected 2011-12-12
GTTTCCAGCTCCTTTTGAAACGCTTAGTCAAAACAAATATGTCAACCGTCCAAACGCTCAACAGATAGAACGCTTAGAAGAAGAAATTAAAGAGTTTGAAGCTAGTGAAGAAGAAAGACAGCAAGAAATTAAGGAAAGACAAGACGAGTTGGAAGAAATGAAGAAAAAAGCGAAAGACGAAGCCCACAATGAAGCAGTAAGTGCCTTTCTAGAAGATTTCCAAGATGAAGGTCTAGCCGAAGCAATAGACGAATAGAAAGGGGGAGGAATGTGTTTAACTTTGATGATCTGGGTACTAGAATACTTGAAATGATAAGAGACTGGTTGATTGAACTTGTGGAAATTTTTATTAACTTTTTACAGAATGTCATGTTTAGTTATGATGGACTCGGAGGAATTGCTTTACAAGCTTATGACATATTTGTATGGTTCGGTGGTCTATTACTTGTCAGCGTGGCATTAGGAAAAGTTATCAATCAACTAGTCGGAGAAGCAGAAGGTAGTCAAGAAGCAAATATTTGGCACACAGTAGTGGGTTCGTTTAAAGCAGGCATGTTGCTTGTCATTATGCCTTTTGTAGTATCTATCGTTATGAAGGGAATAATCGAACCCTTCACAGACTACTTTATAGGTCTGATGGGGGATGAAATGATAGCTAGTGTTGAGTCGCTGGTAGAGTCAGAAAATTTTGTTGATGTATTTGGTGGAGTTATGGGTCAACTGCTTGTTTGGCTCTTAGTCATGGTTGTTGTAGCATTCTTTATCTTCAAAATTTTCGTTGAACAAGCTCAGTTGTTAATGGACGAAATATTATCCCCACTGGTTGCTATTTCTGTTGTGTCAGAAACTTTTAGCTTCATTGAGAACTGGTGGAGAGATATTATAAGTCACACCGTCACAATCGTTGTATTAACCTTATCAATGGCATTGTTTGTCGAAGCACTCACTATGGAATCAGAGACCATTTGGCCAAAACTCCCAGCATTAATCGGTACAGGTGCATTGGTTATCAGCGGACCAAGTTTAGTTAAAAGCATTTGGTTTTCAAGCGGTATCGGTCGAACTGGTCAAAGTGTAGCACGTTCCGCTATGCACTTAGTATCTCGTAGATAAAAAACAAAAAGGAGTAATCTATCATGAAAAAAATCGTCGTTCTTCTCTTTACTGTCTTTACTATCTTTACATTATCTGCTTGTGGTACGTCTGTTCATGAAGATTTGCAGGAGAATGAATGGGATGTTGTGGCTACAAATGGAGAAGCATATACTGCTGACTTTCATGCAGATACTGTTACATTCCAATTAGGAGATATGTTTACAACTGGTTACACTTATTCTCTAAACGAAGATGAAACCGAATTTTCCATGCGAGAAAACGCTGAAAGCGAACCTGTTACCTTTACTGTTAGTCAAGAGAATGATGAATATCGGTTTATCGCAAATACAGAAGAAACAAAAGAGCGCTACGGAGATTTAACGCTGACCCCTATTGATCAAGAATAGAAAGAACGTGTTAGATATGAGTAAAACAGTCATCTTAGCTGAAAAACCAAGTCAGGCTTCCGCTTATGCAGAAGCTTTTGACAAGATGGAACGAAAAGACGGGTACTTTATCGTACATGGCAATGGCTGTCAAAGTGCTATAATCACGTATGGTTTCGGTCATTTAGTAGAACTGTACGAACCGAATGAATATAAAGCCGTGTGGAAAAAATGGCAGATAGACACCTTGCCTATTTTTCCAAAAAATTACCAATTCAAAGTATCAAAAGATAAAGTAAAACAATATAAGATTGTAAAAAAGCACTTAGATGAAGCAGATACCATAGTCATTGCCACAGATAGCGACCGAGAAGGTGAAGCAATTGCACGTTTGATTATCAACCTTTCAGGGAACAATCGAAAAACAATTAAACGACTCTGGATCAATTCCCTTGAAACAAGTGAAATTAAAAAAGGATTTCAAAACTTAAAAGATGGACAAGAGTTTTATTCTACCTATAAAGAAGCAGAAACCAGACAAATTGCTGATTGGTTAGTGGGTATCAACCTCACTCGTCTTTACACTCTTTATATGCAACAAAATGGACTCAAAGGCACATTCAGTATCGGACGAGTACAAACCCCAACATTATTTTTGATCTATCAAAGAAGCCAAGAAATAAAGAACTTTGTCAGTAAGCCATTTTATGAATTATATGCAAATTTTACCCACACGAACGGTACTTATAAGGGGAAATACAAAGAGCGATTTGACACCAAAGAAAAGCTTGAAGGATTCAAAGAAACCAATCAACTTGAACAGGCAAATAATGCCAAAGTAACCAATGTCAAAGTTGAAGAAAAAAGGCAGTATGCACCGAAATTATTTAGTCTGTCTGATTTACAATCTCTAGCCAACAAACGATTTAAGTATAGTGCAGACAAAACTCTTTCTATCGCTCAAAAATTATATGAGAAAAAAGTACTCTCTTACCCAAGAAGTGACACGAATTATATCGGAACACCAGAATTTGACTATCTAAAATGTAATCTCAACCGTTACCTTGAACTAGCAGAAGCAACGATTGAGGAACCGCAGCTAACGGAAAATAAACGGTATGTGAATGGTAGCAAAGTACAAGAACACTATGCGATTATTCCGACCAAGACTTTACCGAAGCTCAATAATCTCTCGAAAGACGAAAGAAGTATTTATCTACTTGTTTTATATAGGACCTTAGCTATTTTTGAGAAACCTTATATCTATGACGAAACCACGATTGATACAGCTATCAACCACGTTGTCTTTCAGTCAAAAGGTAAAACCGAGAAAGAGCGTGGTTGGAAACGACTTTACAAACAAGACAGTAAAGACAAAGACGACCAACTCTTGCCAGAAGTTGCAGTAAATGACCTTGTGGCTTTCGCTGTTGATACAAAGGAAGGCAAAACACAGCCACCTAATTACTACACAGAAGGTACGTTGCTTACTGCTATGAAAAATGTTGGCAGAACAATGGACAATAAAGACAGCAAAGACATCCTCAAAGAAACAGAGGGGATCGGAACCGAAGCCACCAGAGCAAGTATTATTGAAACCTTGAAAAAACAAGGATACATTTCTATCAACAAGGGAAAAATTTTCGTTACTGAAAAGGGTGAAGTATTGTGTAGTATAATCGAGAATGATGAAATTACAAATGCAAGTATGACCGCCCAATGGGAACGTTATTTGAAGAAGATACGGAACAAGCAAGGCACGCAGGAAGCTTTTTTAGGCAGTATTGAGCGGTTCGTTCAACATCTCATTCAAAAAGCACCACAAAATTTCCAAGACAAAAAGGATAACATAGCGAGTGTTGCTAGTCATATTGAAAAAGAGAAAGTTATTGGAATTTGTCCGAAATGCAATAATAGTGTGGTAGACAGAGGGAGATTCTATGGTTGTTCTGGGTATAAAGACGGGTGTAAATTTTCTTTACCTAAAAAATGGAGCCAAAAAACGCTAACGAAGAAAAATCTACAAGACTTACTAACGAAAAAAGAAACGGCTCTGATTAAAGGGTTCAAAAGCAAAAAGGGAAACAAGTTTCAAGCAAAACTAAAATTGAGTAATGATTATAAACTTGCATTTGAATTCCCAGATAAATAAAAAAAATCAAGACCTTGCCCCTTTTGGAAAAAAGGGGCAATCCCCCAAAACCGCCTCAGTCACCCAGTTGAAAGATCCTAAAATAGAGAAACGCTTAAAGAAGTCAAGGAACGGGTCGTATTTTTTGGGAAGATCACCAAAAAAATCTCCACCCTCACAGTCCTTGACTTCTTTATTTTTGCCGGTGAGCTGTCGTCGCCGACAGTCAAACCAGTTGATAAAAGTATTTACTCTTTTGCCTGTCGCTAAAAAAGTGTACCGCCAAAAAAATGCTTGAAAGGTATTTTTAAATTCTCGTTTCTGACTAGTTAGAGAATGCAGCTACTTTAAGTAAATAATATTGATTCGGACGTTTTTTCAAAAAAGCAGTGTTTCTCTGGACGATTTTGAGCACATTTCAAATCGCTTCGTAGCCATTGATAAATGAAACATCTTCAAACAACCCTTAAAAATATGAATTTTTAAAATGCTTCTTAAAATTATTAAAAAATTAAATAAAAAAAGTGGAAATAGGTATTTTTTGCGTATATTAATACTGAGAGCATTTAATTTTGTTTAACTTAGAATATAATTTCGTATAAATCATAACCAAACTTAAAGTGTAAGTTAAAGTGAAGGGGGTGTCTTATGTACGGAAGTGACTGGGAAGAATATTATAGCAACGAAACAAAAAATGAAAGCATACATATTAATGACAACAAATTAATTTTTCAGTGTGAAGCAGGAATTGCTTTGTCTATACATAAAAACGAATTTGAGGTAATTGTTCATGCGTTTGCACTCAAATTGTTATTAAAAGAGATAAGTCCATTTGATTAGAAAAAAGATTATCATTGACTTAAAGAAACCCATAAAAAGGAGAATATTAATGACAACGAGAAAAAACTATATATTAGAAATGTCAGAAGTTGATCTTTTAGGAGTACCCATTTACTTTTTAGTTTCATTAGGTAGAGGGACACTTAGTGACGGAGGGAGAACTCTCCAAAATTTGGAAAGCTTACAACAAAATATAGAAACATATATCCCTTTATTTCATTCTTTTGGAGTTTCCTATATACCTGAAGAAATAGTTTTTCAAACCAAAGACATAGATGTTCGAAAAGGTGGCGAATTACTCGTTTCGGTGTGTTCAGAAGAAGATGTAAATTATAAAATTTGGGATTTTGTTGATTGTTTATCTGCTTTGAATCAAAAGATAAAAGAAGAAACACCTCAATAGAACATAATATAAACCTATAAGTAAAGATATACTAGCATTAGGTGTGCAAAATAGAACCCAGATGAGGCAGAATACGTCCTTTTAGCAGAAACGAAAAAAGACAAGAACATAAAAAAGATAAAACATGTCCTTGTCTTTTTTTGGGTATGAATTTTACTAGGGTTAAATTTATACTTTACTACTTAAATTTTAACTACGTTTGTAGCTTGAGGTCCACGGTTTCCTTCTTCGATATCGAATTCTACCGCTTGGCCTTCGTCTAGAGATTTGAATCCTTCTTCTTGGATACCAGAGAAGTGGACAAATACATCGTCTCCGCCTTCACGTTCGATAAACCCAAAACCTTTTTCCGCGTTAAACCATTTTACTGTGCCTTGCTCCATCAGAAATTTCCTCCTCGTGCCTTTATAGCACAAAATGTTTTTACATAATTGCTTAAGCACCGATTCGGAATGCATTGCACAATTCGTACTTGGTCTCTTACAATATGTTAAAAATAATGTAACACATATAGATTTTTCTGCAAGCGCTTAAAATATGGCGAAACATTGACAAACCAAGAAAAACTTGCAATGAAAATAAGAACTTTTGTTATCTTACTAAAGATAAACTGATACAATTAATAAAATCAGCGAAAGGACGGAATACGCAATGATAGGAATGATTGAAAATTACCGCCTCAACATACGTTCTATTCTGCGCTCCAATTTATGTACAGATCAAAAAGAAGCTATTTTGGCTCGCTTAGTGAAGCAAATAACCGCCCTTTATGAGACCTCTTACTCTTTGTCTCTGAACGTAGAAGGTGTAACAGACGAAGAACGAGTAGCTTTATATGAGATTCGCACTGAAGCGACAGAAGAGATTAAAAAACTTACACAACAATCTTAAATTGTAAAATGAATTTTTGAGAGAAAAAGAGGAAAACGAAATGTTTAAAAAACAATGGTTCATGCTATTAGCGACAAGTGCTTTATTATTAGGAGCTTGCACTCCCATAGAAGAAGCGACAGAAGACGGAGCGGCAGCCGCTCCGGTAGAAACTGTTGTTGAAAAAGAAACAGTCAGTACGGTAGATACAACCGAAGAAGACTCAAGCGATACATACGAACAAAAAACAGAAGATACGAGTAAAATAGTTGAAGAAACGACAGAAGAATCAGATACAACAGAGAAATCAGAAGAAAAACCAGTAGAAAAAATACAAATATCTGAAGAAGCGCAATCTGATTTTTCTCTTGATTCAAATCGCTTAATTAAAGTAGACGGTGGAAACCAATCAGGTTATCGTGAAGCAAATGTTGTTGTGGATATCGGATTCGGCGAACGCGAATACTGGGCATTTACAAATGAACACGGTCAACTGGTCTATGTTTTCGCAAAAGAAATTGTCATACAAGACGACAATTCTGAACCAGTAAACTCGAACGGACGCTATTATCATGACGAAGCGAAAGTACCTGGCACAGAAAGCTCAACTCTTGACGAAGGGCACGTGATTATGTGATAGGATTTATGTAAAAGTAAATTCTTTTTTTATTATAAAGAAAAATGTTTAAATTTCAATAGTTGTAATAGTTCTTTATTTACTTTACACTAAATGATACAATTAAATTAGGAGAAAAATGGAAAATGAAAGGATGAAGATTAATGACAGTATCAGTAATAGATGAAAGAAATCTTAAGTTCATTGTAGATGTTATTACAGAGATAAAAAAAGATACTAAAGGAAATGATAAGGTCTACGATCATGTGGTTATTAAACTCAAGAATACAGTTAATAATCAAAGTAGAATTCATCCTTATACTGAATTTCTAGATTGTTGGTCTTCTAAATCGACAAACACAAGATTAAAGTATGCAAATGATATAGTCCCATTCCTGAATTATATCTATTTTGAGTTAGATGAAAAGATTTTACCAAGTATTAATGAGCTGACTATTGAGTTGGGGGTAGATTATCTGAATAGGTTAGGTCTTGATAAAAAGAAGAATACAGTTAAAGCCATTACCAAATCTATAACTAAGTTTTATTACTTCTTGGTTAAAAAGAAAGTCCTTAAATATGTGACTTATAATGATTTTACAAAGCATAAAAATGCTACCATATGTCAAGCATTTGAGGTTGGGTTAAGACTCCCTATACATATGAGTAATACAACACCACTTCATAATATAGATGAGAACTTAATCTTTGAGTTTATTTACACGGCAATGAAGTATACACCTGAAATTGCATTAGGCATTTATTTTCAGATATTTGGAGGTCTAAGAGTTGGAGAAGTATGTAATCTAACATATCAATCCATAGCATATATTAATGAAGGTCATGGTGGATTAATATTAAATGTTAAGAACAATAACCTAAGACCAGATTTAAAGAAGAAAGCCTATGTAAAAACACCAGGTAAACAACCGGTTTATGCTGTAGGTAGTTTATTAGTGGAGCTACTAGAGATTCAAAAGAAGAAATACTCCAATAAAGAAAAGTATGCTCTCTTTATTGATATACAAGGAAAAGCGATGTCAGTAGACACATATAGAAATAGATTTAATACAGTTAAGAGACAATTTATTGAAAACTTAAAGAAACAGGATAACCCACTATTAATAAGGTATGCAGCAGTACTAAGTGCTGAAAAGTGGTCTACTCATATAGGTAGAAGTATTTACTCGAACTTAGTTGCTGATCACGCTTCAAATATCACTGAGATAGCAGTTAAACGCAGAGACAGTAATTTAACATCGTCATTAACCTACGTCATCGGTACGAAAGAACTAGATAAAAAACTATTAAAAACAGCAAACAAAATACTAGGAAATATAGTCAATACTAACAAGTGATAGGAGTCATATGGGTAAAGGATATTCTAGAAAAGAATTAACTGAAATGTTTAATTTAAATAAATCAGAAAAAGGTGTAATAACTCACAAATTTGGATATATCCCTGAGGGAACGACTAAGAAGCTTTATACTAAAAAAGATGTGAAAGAAATAGAAGAAATGCTTTATTGGAAAAGAGCTTGTATTGGTTTACCTGATTTTGTAGCCCGATTTGGCATACCAAGAGATATGGTTCAAATTAGGCTTGATATTATCAATTCTATACCCAATAGAGCAAAGAAATTGGTAGCTAAGGGATGGCGTATCAGACCAGATTATCTGAATGAGTTAAAGTCAGAATATTCTATTTTATCAGAACTGGAAAAAGGTGCTTACGTTGTATCTATCAATGCAATCAGAGAGCTAAATATATCGAGTGCTAAACTTAAGAAATATATTACTATATTTGGATTAGAAGGTGTGCAGCTACATCCACTTCATAAGAAAGTATATTGCATACCAGTTAAAGAATATAAAAGCTTTTTAGTGAACTTAAAAAGAAATTATGAATTACCTGATAAACTGATAATTGGCAATCGATTATACCTTAGTCCAGCCGCTGCAGATAAGTTTGTTGGGATAGAACTTATCTCATTTAAGAAATTAAAAGAACGTCAGTTAGTAAACGATATAGTTGAAAAGTACTCAACAAAAACTTTGAGAGAGTCAACGTTTGTTTCTGTTGATTCATTAATTGAGTTTAAGGAAGTAATAAACAGAACAATAAGTGTAGAAGAGTTAATGGATTATGACAATCGCTTTAATGAGTTAGTTATGCAAAGAATTATTCATGGACCTAAAGGTGTTATTGGTACATTCCCAAATGCTTACAAAGCGAAATTTACAAAGAAAGTTCATTATAGAATTAAATTAGATGATGTAAATGATTTTCTAGAAAATGGGATAGATGTTATAACATTTAGATATAATCAGGCAAATTTAAAAGATCCCTTTGAACTACTTGACTACTCAATCGATAAGTATCTTGAGCAATCAACTTTAAATGTAACTATAGAAAGCTACAAAGGCTTTATTGTAAGTATGCTTAATGGTTACGAAGGTGGTAGGCAAAGAGACTTTGTGAAGAAACAATTGAATAACTTAAAACATATGATTAATTGTTTGGAAAAGGAGTTAGTCGACTACTCAGATTTAGAAATTGAAATGTTGCTTAGGACTTATGGCAGAGACACCTATTATCTTGCTCAATTTGTTAACTACTTATTTGCCTTTAAAAATGAAAAATGCAACTTTAAGAACACTTATGTTGCTAATAGAAAAAGCTCAAGGAGTTCTACTAAGAAAGAAGAAAATGTCTATACTTTTGATGAATGGGCTAAGTATGCTTTGTTTGCTATGAACATAGATCATCATAAAGAGAAAGCTTTCGTGTCTGCTTGGTATTCCAGAGCATGGGCTTTTGTTATCATACACTTTGTTGCTGCATGGAGAAAAAGTGATTTTTTAGGTATTAGTGGACTAGATATGTTTTCTGATGATGAAATCAAAATTCTTAGTAGAAAAATCTCGAGCAAAGTGCTTGATACATCTGAAGCCGAAGCAGTGATTTCATTACTTAAAGATTTAATTAGTGTAACTCTCGCAACAAAGAATAAGCAAAAATTTAAGATAATTGTACCTGAAGATATGAAGTTATCATTTGCTTCTGCAATAGTCTTATCTGAATATCATAGAAGAGCAAGAAAAGAAGAAAAACTGTTTGGTAGATTTGGTGGTAGAAACCTTGATGAGGCTATGAAATCAAAAGATATTAAAGGCTTTTCTAGTTTAAAAGCCAATAGGACCTTATTAAGCTTATTTTACTCTGAGGCTAATAAAGAAGCATCAATGACAGCTTCCTATGAATTAGGTAGACAGCTTAGAGGCCATAAATTGAACTATAGAAATCTATATTCATCTACAACAGCTCAATACTTATATGCAATGAATAATGATGGTGATATAGATGCAGTAGCTTATGAATTATTAAGGCGAGGTACATTTGGATATGTCTTTATGACATTAGCAAAAGTAGCTGGTGAAACGGATGATTTATCGGTCTCTGACCTTTCAACTGTGATTGTGGATATTAGAAATTCTTATTCAAGTTTAGGCTTAGAATCTGCAGCAAGCCAAGTCATAAGAAATCATGAGATGAAGTTAGTAATTGAAGAAATATATGCAATGCCGATTGAAAAGGTCAAAATAATTATGAAAGATTTAGCTCTTGGTAAAGGACAAGCTAAAACGCTTCATACACAGTGTTTAAGGTATTCTTTGGGTTGCCCTTATGAATATGTCAAATCATGCTTTGGATGTCCATATAATATTCCTTCTACTTATGCAATGAGGTTATTAAATGATCAAGTTGTAAATATTGTGAATCAACTGATGTTATTATCGGATGATGATACAATTTTGAAGCTAAAATACACAAAAGACTTGTATAAAAGTCTAGGTGTCCTTCAAGAGTTCAAAATGCAATTTGATGGAATAGATAAAAACTATTTATCATCATTTATCGATTTAGGAAGACTAAAAGAAAATCTGGTTCAGTTACAGAATCAGGGCAAACTAGTGAGTTTGGAGGACTAGATGAAATTTGCTATACGAAAAGTAGTTAGTGAGAATGGCAATTGGAGTTATGTTGGTGTAGATAAGGCATCTGATTTTAATAGCTTTACAACAGACGAGTATCTTAAATTCTTTGATGAATGTATTGAGCTAGGTATTTTGAAGGCTGAGAGTTATGACTCCGAAAGATGGATTTTAGTAGATGAAAATAAGACAAGTACCATATTATTTAATACCATTAACTTTGTACTAGAACTTAAACGTTATACGATAGTTATGCTGAGACATTCTACTAACCGACCTTCTACTATTGCTAAGGAATTGCGCCAAATCATTTGGGGTCTAAAAGAGACCAATTTTTTATCTGCAATTGCTTGTGGAGATTTAGCAGAAAAAATAAGAACATACTCTACATATGAGATTGGTAAGATTAGACGCTTAAGCAGGTTTATAAATTTTATAGGTTCGGATGGATATTCTGAGTACTTAGACATTCTTGATGGACTAAACAATAATAAATCTGCACGATTGATCAGGTCACTACCTGATTATGATAGTATGCTGAGATATGATTATTATATTAGTGACTTTTATAGTAATGGCCCGCTTGCACTAAAAAAAGTATATTTTCCTATTATTTTATGGTGGAAGTTTAGTTCCATTGTTCCTATGCGCCCACTTGAAGTGGCTGAGTTACCTAAAAATTGTGTTTTTAAAGATGGTGACGAGTACTTTATTATAATCACTAGATACAAAGAAAGACGTAGTATTGTTGATGATTACAGAACTAATGAAGGTAAAAAGAAAAACGATGAACCATCAAGGAGAAGTCAAACTATTAAAATAACTAAAGAAATGTTTGAGTTATTTAATGAATATATAGAAGTATATCAACCAGAGGAAGACCGAGAATACTTTCTTAATCTGAAATTTCAGCAAAAGAATACAAGATCTGCTTTAGCAGATTTGTTGAATGAGTTTAATGAAAAAGTTATTGAACAGCATTATGGTCAAAGGTCTGTTGAGATAGATGGATATAAGAATAATGTAGATGAAATAAAACTACCAAGACTAGGTGATACAAGGCATTTAGCTTTTTGTAGCATGATGTTGCAAGGATATAATCCTTTAACAATTATGGAGATAGGTGGTCATGAGAATATCAATTCGCATCTTCATTATTCAAGGCATATGGATACATTTGCATCATCTAGTATTAATCAGATTTCTAGAGCAATGACAGAATTAATATTAAATGGTGACACACACCTAGTTAGTGCAGGTATTTCTAGAAAGAATATAGCTAAGTTATCACAACTAGGTGATTCATATTATAATTTGCCAAAGGTTAATGGTGGTAGATGCACCAGTAAAAATGTACCTAAGACATGCCCGCCAACAGAGTGTATCTATTGTGAAAAGCATTTTTTGTTTGATGATGATAAGGCTTATCTTTCTAAGCTTCAGTCAGAAAAAAATAAGGAGATTAAAACTAAAATAGACTATATGAAACACTTATATTCTGAAATTTCTAGGAAATCAACGATTGATAGGAACGAGCAGATAAAAAATAGCGCTAATGAATTAAATGCTTTGGTTAAACAGAAGGCTTTACTAGATACGTATCAAAGTATATAACTAAGGAGAAGTTATGACGGATAAAAAAGTAGGAAGAAAGAGAAAATATGATCCTAATATGTTAATAGGATTAATCAATAAGTATGCAGATGAAAATCCTTATGCAAAAATCAAAATTGCTGATTTAGTCAGACGATTTGAGATTAATAATTACATATGGAGAGATTACAAGGAAGTTAGAGATTATATTGATAAGTTAAATGGAACCTCTAAAATCTTAAATATGCCGAATGATAATGTTGCAATGGTCTCAGTTGATGATTTCCTAGAAGCTAATAAAGGTGAAAAGCAAATGAAACAAGCTATTGGTAATTTACTTGAAACAAACAATAAGCTATTTAAGTTGGCTCTTAAAGCTGAAAAGTTTATTGATATAGAACAAGAATATTTAAGGCAGATTAAAGAAAGAGATAATGATATTAATAAGCTAAAAATGAGAATAGACAATCTTAATAAAGAAATAGATTCGTTATATCTTGATAGTCGATCAACTAAAGAAAGGCAAGATAAGGGCATCAAAAGTAATCTTGTTAAACTGAATCCGAATAACAAGAAACTCAGTAAGACTTCGAAGGATATAAGAGATAGTTTTCCTGGACTATTCAAAGATTAAATGAATAATCTAAACTACATCTTCTGATACGTAGGGCGGATTTAATATTTTGTTAAGGTTATATTTTGGATATTTATTGTATAATTGTTGAGATGATGAGGGAGGAGATTTATACTGATGTTATTAAATTCAGTATATAAATAAGACATGAAAAATCTGTTAGAAAAATTAATTCAAACCAGTTTGATATGCTTTACATTATTATGTATACCATTATCTTATCACTATCAATTTGTTAAGGGATGGCATAGTCTTTATGATAGGTTTTCACAAGTGTTGTTCAACTCGGGTCTAAAATTTCCATTCATAATAATTGGAATGATCTTTATAATATCATGCGTTGGATTTTACATAATAGAATCAAAAGAAAACTAGAGAAAGATAACGTAAGTAATAATTCTAAAAACTAGAGATAAGCAATAATATGGTCCCTGCCATTGAGCGACGAATTACTACCGTTATGAACGACATATTATTTTATCGGTTTAATTCGTAGCAACAACACACTAAACCCGAAGCGACAGGCTATAGCCATTGAAACAACACTTTATTGTAGGTTTGCTTGATGCAACAAATTATTGTTGTATGAAATAAGGCTATGACATTTCTGCCACAGCCCTATAAAATTAGAATAATGATTGAGCATCAATGGCTAACAAAGTACTTCGATAGGAGAAATATAAATATATGAGTTTTATGAGTCTAATTTTTTTAATAATTGCCATTGTATATTTTTTGTTTTCTGTACTTTTTAGAGACAAAATATCGGTATATGTTCGTGAAAAGGGTATGATTGTTTATGATTCTAAATTCTATAGACTACAGCTAAAATTTGCAATCGGTATTTCCTTAATATTGCTATCTTTTTCTGTAATAACACTTGATAGTAACAATGCTGATCATAGAATTATATTAGCCCCAATTATCATTCATATTGGAAGTTGGTCATTAAAGTATGTTGCAAGAAAATTGAAGTATATTTCATAAAAAAAAGACTACAATTACTTTTGTAAATTAATTTTTACCTATAATAGGCTAGGGTCCAAACTTCAAGGATATGAGCTAAGAATTGAAATTTTTTCTTAACATTGAATCTTCCGATTTATAGGGCTGTCACGCCCTACAGCATATACCCAATTATATCACATTCCACT
>OMJG01001450.1_pt1 | contig 13703 bp, 12 predicted proteins | sample 1646431 | NCBI WGS metagenome assembly OMJG01 (sample SAMN03771674, study PRJEB25209) | food metagenome | isolation source: Cotija cheese | place: Mexico:Jalisco,Michoacan | collected 2011-12-12
ACCGCATCGTGTACGATGTTACGAGTAAGCCACCTTCGACAATTGAATGGGAATAGAAAATTATATAAAATGAAATCGTAATATTGATTTAACAGTATTTGTGAGCTTATAAAATGGATGAATTGGTGGCGAATCTGAAAGATTTCCTATCAACAGTCTCACTAAGAATCGTGGAAGTCTTCAGTCACTTGGAAGTGATTGAGGATCTCCACGATTTTTTTTTAGAATTCGTTCCTTGTGCATTCACAGAATGTTGCGGATAATGTAATAAGGGAAAGTGTATCAAGTACAGGGTGGAGGAACCGACATGGCAATTACCGAATATGAAGATCAAATCCAATCAATCATTAACGAACCAAATCACGAAGAGTTCGTCTATGATTTTTTAAGTGTGTATGAAAAAATCCCCAAGGCAACGATTACTAAGTTGAGAAAGGGCTTGAATAACCTATCAAAGGAACCGGGTGAAGTTTATTTAAAGAATAAGCTTTACTTCAAGCAGACTGATTCAAATTTAATGCAGGCGTATGTGGATGTTCAGGCCCGCGTAAATGAGTTGGGAACAAAACCGCGATTCGTCATCGTCACTGATTACAAGCAGCTACTGGCTAAAGATACAAAGACCGACGACACCTTGGATATCGAGTTTTCAAAATTACCTCAAAAGTTTGAGTTCTTCTTGGCGTGGAACGGAATTGAGAAGGCTGATTTTGACAAAGAAAATCCTGCTGATGTTCGTGCTGCCGAACGTTTTGCTAAGCTCTACGACGTTGTAGTTAAGGATAATCCGGATGCGTCGCGTAAAGGACTAAACCTGTTCTTAATTCGTGTGCTGTTCTGCTTGTTTGCGGAAGATACTAACATTTTTGTGGACAATTTATTTACTAATCGAGTTAAGCAGATGACCCAAGAAGATGGGAGTGACTTTGATGCGTTTGTTAGTCAGTTATTTGGTGTGCTTGATTTTGAAAAATCGCAACGTCCGGCCGACACACCATCGTGGCTTAATGATTTTCCATATGTTGATGGTGACCTATTTAAAAATCCTCACGAATCCTTGGAGTTTAGTTCTAAGTCTCGAAAATTAATCATTGATGCTGGTGAATTGCTGAATTGGAATCAAGTGAATCCGGACATCCTCGGATCCATGATTCAGGCTGTTGCCAGTGAAGACAGCCGCAGTCACCTCGGTATGCACTATACGTCAGTTCCGAACATCATGAAGGTGATTAAACCGCTTTTTCTGGATGGACTTCGCGATGATTTTGAAGCAGCCAAAGGTAATGAGGATAAGCTTCAGAAGCTGTATAACCGCATTGGTAATATCAAATTTATGGATCCGGCTTGTGGGTCAGGTAATTTCTTGATTATCACGTACAAAGAATTGCGACAGCTTGAAATTGATATTTTGAAAGAGTTAAACAACCTTGGCGTTGCCACAATGTACGTACCGTCTGTGACTTTAAATCAGTTTTACGGGATTGAAATTGAAGACTTTGCGTGCGATGTAACGCGTCTCTCCTTATGGATTGCTGAACATCAAATGAATGTCAAACTTCATGACGAGGTTAGTGATGCCGTTCGTCCAACGTTGCCTCTTCAACATGCAGGGGCAATCATAAATGGTAATGCGTTGCATTTAGACTGGAATGATATCATGCCTCACAGCGAGGGTGATGAATCATATTTGTTCGGGAATCCTCCTTACCTCGGATCGTCAATGCAAAATAACAGTCAGAAGAACGACCTTACTGAATTGTTAAAGGATACAATTCCGTCGTACTCTAGTTTGGATTACATTTCAGGTTGGTTCTTTCTTGCTGCAAATTATATCGTAGATAGTCGTAGCGCTTTTGCATTTGTTACCACTAACTCAATTAGTCAGGGTGAACAAGTAGCACCTTTATGGGGATACTTATTGTCTAGGGTAACGATTAGTTTTGCATATCAATCATTTCCTTGGAAAAATAACGCTAAGAAAAATGCAGGAGTGATAGTCGCAATTATCGGTTTGATTTCAAAAAAAAGTGCTTCTTTGAGCCGTGCCGACAAGCATATTATAGATTCAAGTGGTTTTGCTCAGGTAGTCCGAAACATCAGTCCATATCTGATTGAGGGATCTGATTTATTTGTTACGAAACAGGCTAGTTCTATTAATGGGCTTCCAGAGATGGTGAAGGGTAGTCAACCTACGGATGGTGGTGGGCTTATTTTCACACGTGATGAACGTGAAGAGGCAGTATCTGAGTTTCCGGAACTCTCTCACTATATCAAGCCGTTTATTGGTTCAAAAGAATATATGAGTGGTCAACCAAGATTTGTACTCTGGGTTGATAAGACACAATTTGAATTAATTGGCAACATTCCCATTATTAAAGAGAGAATCAATACTGTAATCAAGACTCGTCTTAAGAGCAAGAATAAGACCGTGAATGCCTTGGCAAACACTCCATACAAGTTCCAACATATTTCTTCTTATTTTGTTAATAATCATGATATAAAGAGTTCTCTATTGGTTCCAAGGGTCACTTCTCAAAACAGACGTATATACCTATGGGAATTGTTGATGAGCAAACCATTATCTCTGACAATGCAATGTTTGTTTACAACGCACCTTTATGGTTATTAGGATTGCTTGAATCCAGAATGCATATGGATTGGATGCGAGCAGTGAGTGGCCGACTTAAGAACGATTACCGCTATTCGGCCGGTCTATCGTACAATACATTTCCAGTTCCCCCCCTTTCGAAACGGCGAAAGAACGAGATTGAAACAATTGTTTTTGATATTTTAGATATTCGAGAAGAGGAACCGGGGAATATAGCCGAGCTTTATGGATCACCTCTCGCAGAAAAGAATCCCAAGCCCATGAATGCACACTTACTTGCAGCTCATCGGGAGCTTGATGAAGTGATTGATCGTGCATATAAGCCGGACGGTTTCAAAGATGATTCACAACGCTTGTCGTGGTTACTTAAAATGTACGAAGAGAAGGTGCAGTCACTTGGAGAATAAGAATGTTGTTGATGTGAAATACCATCGAACGGGTCAGAGTACCAATACAAATGATTTGGGCATGCGGGAAATGCAGGCGCGCGTCTATGAGCATCGCAATTCGCAGTATCTGCTCGTTAAAGCACCGCCCGCATCTGGCAAGTCCCGCGCATTGATGTTTGTCGCGTTGGATAAGTTGGCTAATCAGGGTGTCAATAAGGTTGTTGTGGCCGTTCCCGAACGTTCAATTGGGAAGTCATTTCAGAATACTGAACTGGCGAAGTACGGCTTTTACGAGGACTGGCGGATTGACTCTCAGTATGATCTGACGTTACCCGGTGGCAACGATAGCAAGGTGCAGAAGTTTGTGGACTTTATCAATTCGCCGACCGGAAAGATTTTGATTTGTACACACGCGACGTTGCGCTTTGCTTACGACAAGATTGATGATGATCATAAATTTGATGACGTGATGTTGGCAATTGATGAATTCCATCATGTCTCGTCTGATGACAGCTCAGTGCTTGGAACGGCTTTGAAAAATATCACGCATAATTCTACCGCACATATACTGGCGATGACGGGGTCTTATTTCCGTGGAGATTCCGCGCCAATTTTATCGCCGGAAGATGAGCAGCAGTTCGATAAGGTCAATTATACCTACTACGAGCAACTGGATGGCTACAAGTATCTAAAGTCGTTCGGTATTGACTACAAGTTTTATCAAGGGGCGTATTTGTCCGCACTGGATCAAGCACTTGATGTGACTAAGAAGACGATTATTCATATTCCCAGTGTGAACTCTAGTGAATCAACCAAAGATAAGCTTAACGAAGTAGACGCAATTTTTGATGCAATTGGTGAAGTTGTTGATCAGGATAATGTTACAGGAATTTACTCAATCAAGAGTAAGGCTGACGACCGAATGCTCAAAGTTGCTGACTTGGTGACTGAAGAAGGGCGCGACCGGATTCAGGATTATCTGCGTGAGCAGGTCAATAGCGTGGATGACCTAGATATTTTGATTGCTCTTGGAATGGCTAAAGAAGGCTTTGATTGGCCGTGGGCAGAGCAAGCGTTGACCATTGGTTATCGTCGGTCTCTGACGGAGATCGTGCAGATTATTGGCCGGGTTACGCGTGATAGTTCAAATAAGACGCATGCACAATTTACCAATATGATTGAACAACCCGATGCTAAAGATGGTGAGGTTCAATATGCGGTCAATTCAATCCTGAAAGCAATTACTGCCTCGTTGTTGATGGAACAAGTCTTGGCTCCGGAGATTCATCTTAAAGCGCGTAAGCATAAGAAAGACAAGTCGTCGAGTAATGGCGGGGACATATTTGTCCGTGGCCTGAAAGATCCGTCAACTAAGCACGTTAAGAGCATCATTGAGAATGACATGCCTGATTTGAAGGCCGCAATTTTGCAAGATGATACGGTCAAGAATGGTATTGCGGCAAACGTTGATCCTGAGACCATGAATAAGGTTCTCATTCCCAAGGTGATTATGCAGCGGTATCCAAACTTGAATAATGATGAAGTCGAAGAAGTACGTCAATATGCCGTGGCCGATACTGTGCTTCGACATGCTGTGGTTGACACCACGACGGATAGTAGGGGGAATACGAACGAATTCTTGCGTATGGCGGATAAGTTCATCAACGTGAATGACTTGGACATTAATCTGATTGACTCAATCAATCCATTTCAGAGAGCCTACGATGTGCTGTCTCGTAACATTGATAGCGACGTGTTGCGTGTTATTCAGCGCTCGATCGATGCGAAAAAATTTAATTTTGATCAGGCTGAGTTGGTGTACTTGTATAACGAATCTAAGCAATTTGTTGCCGAAAATGGGCGCAAACCAGACAAAAACTCAAAAGACGAACTGGAAGTTAAGATGGCCTATGCCTTAGCCCAGCTACAAGACCTAAAGGCAAGGAGGGCACAGAATGGCGGACAATAACTTAATCAGATCACTGGACGATATTTTTAACGATCCTGACGTTGATGATATGTTGCAAGCTCCGGTTAAGCACAAGTCAGTGACGTATGATCTTGAGGTGACAGGATTTCAAGAAATCAATGACTGGGTGAGTGACCATGATGGTCAGGAACCCCAGAAGCTTCGTGATCCGTCCCAGATGAAGCAGCGTAAGCTTGCTAGTCGATTGAAAGGTATTCGCGATAGTACTGAACGTCGTGACCATCTTGCTCCGTACGATACGTTTGGTTTATTACGTGATGGATCGGAGACAGAAAAGTTGGAAGACGTGATCAAGCAGGAAAAGACTGATTTTTCCTCACTGGATGATATTTTAGATGATGATTCGGTCTTATTTGCGGGTACGCAACCGAAAGAATTAGATAGCAAGTTGTTTGATACTAAAATTTACAAGGATATTCAGCGTGAACAAGAAAACAGACCAGAGGTAGTATCGCAACGAAAGGCGATGGCGAATTTTGGCGAATTTGAACCAATGTTTAAGAAAGTTCAAGCTGAAATCGCATCGGGTAAGCGTCAGCTGAGGCCATTCAAGAACTACGAAATTCTTCGCCACCACTTCTATGTGTTGAAAGGTCAGTTGCTCTACGTTGACGAAGTTGGGGCGGAAATTGAGCTTAACGACAACAGTAATCGGAAGACAGACGCAAGGCTGCATGTGGTTTACGATAATGGCACCGACAATCATCCGCTACGTAATGGCCTAGCCGCTTCGTTGTACGGTCGTCAAGGTCGGGTTGTATCCGAACCAGATGAAAACTTTGCGCTTGAAATTGATGACCAAATTACCGGCTTTATTTACGTGCTCAAATCCTTGAGCACCAATGAACAGGTTGTGCGAATCCAAGACGAGCATCCACTGTACAAAGTTGGGTTTACGGTTGGATCAATACAGAAGCGTATTGCGAATGCTGAGAACGAATCAACCTATTTATATGCACCGGTTGAGTTGGTTGAAGAAATGAAAGTCGTCAACTTGAATGCGGAGGCACTTGAGACAGCGCTGCATCATGCAATGGCTGAGTATCAGTTAGATATTGATATCACGGCTGCTAACGGACGCTTAATCCATCCGCGTGAATGGTTTGTTGTTGACTTAACCACTATTGAGGAAATTGCCGCAAATATAATCTCAAAACTGAGAATGCAAGATTGAGACGTTGTTGATTGTCTAATCAAGAGATGAAAGCAAGAGTGTGAAGTTGAAAAAAAGTCTTAACGGCCAGATTAGAAGATTGGGTCGTGATTTAAAGAAATAGATAAAATCGTGAAGGACGTCAATTGGAATACTGCATGAAGTCCGATTGAATTTCCAGTGGGGTCTGAGTTCCCTAAATCGGGTGTAACCGTTCAAAGCGTGTACAACAATGTTCATATCACGGGAGATATTAGCCACGCACAAATTGGCGGCAGGGGTAATGTGCAGCTTAATATTGGTGAAAGTGATGTGGTTGGTTCTGCTTGAAGAAATTCAGGAGTATGCTGGCGGATTACAAGAATTAGATCGCGCCTCATTGGTGCAAGTATTAGAGAAATCGCAGAGCCAAGGTAAGGTTGAATCAAGCGAAAGCCAGTCGTTTCTTGAAAGCCCCCTTGCTGGCAGTGGAGGATGACGCAGTGATCACGTGGTCTGCCACCGACTATATTTTGGGTCTCTGTCAACCGGTGTTGATGAGAACTATTTCAGGGATTCAATTCATTTACGAATTGGATTCCTTTTTTTGAGCTTCCGGTTAACACCTTCAATTGGCTCGTTTGAGAGCTGTCCAGCGGTCATGTTTTTAATCAACTGTTTGTTATGAATAGAGGTTTTGATGTTGATCATAAGTTGAGAGCTGACATTCTCGACTCGGCTAAGATCGGCGATAAAAGCACGGTAGTCAAGGGCTTGAAAGGCTTTGACTAGTTCGTGAGCCGTGAGGTAGGTCTGCGCAAATTGCTCATTCAAATTCAAGCCTTCTTGGGTCAAACAGTCTTTAAGGTGGCTAAACCATTGTGGATTAATCTTTTTAAGGTAAGATCGTCCATTAAATATAAGCGCCAATAATGCTTGAGTGGCTTTATTCACGGGTACGGTCCTTGAATTGCTTCATCAATTGGACTCGGATCTGATTGAGTGAGCACAAGGTCATTTGAACGAGATGAAAATTATCGGCTACGAGTTTGGTATGGGGAAAGAACCACCGAATAATGGTGTTGGTTGAAACATTATACTGGGCCGCAATACTGCTCATCATTGGAACTTCAGTTAGCAAGAGATCGATAGCGTGCAGACTGTTTTCAGAAATCTGATGCTGTCGTTTGATCAGTGGAGTTGTTGCTAATACGGCTTTCCCGCATGCTTTACAGAGAAAACGTTGTTAGAATGGTGGTCAGTTCACTGAATCATGGTAGGCGAACATTAACTTTTTTAAAGCCATTCTTAAGCATTGTTTTTTAGTCACAACGTGGGCAAGCCGATGCGGCATATGAGAGCTGACTACTAATTCTTAGGACATCGTTATCGGGAGCATACTCAATTAGATGGGCAATGTTTTGGCCTTTAATTTGTAGTAATACTCGGGTCAAATGGTCTTGAGGCATCATTTTCAATCGGTTTTGGTAGTAGCACAAGACGGTATGTCTAGAGATGTTTTTGGGCGCCTATTGTTATTTTCTTTTCCTGTTAGAAATAGTAGAGGGTTCAATGGTTAGTTATCACTTATTAATCTGAATTGTATCTTTTATATCGCACAGTGCTTTGGGATAATATTGATTTGTGAATTATAATAAAGAAGAACATAATATTATATACTCGTAATAAAAATCTAAAAAACTGTCTTTTGCGACAAAAATTCAAGGTGGAAAAATTGGTAAAGTCAACAGTACAAGAAATAGTTAATTATTGGTATAACAATAGTTTTGAATGGGCTCGGTATGCTTTTTTATCCTTGCACGCAAATGGCAATTTCAATGAAGTTGCTAAAAATTGTGTAGACATGGTGAGAAAAAATGAAGGTTTTCCCGCGGAATGGCCTGAACTTCCAACATTGGTGTCACCAACGATTAAAGGGGGGACGATGTGTTTAAAGTCAATTAGTGAGATTTCAAATATTGGAGCCATCTCTGATGATTCAAAATTAATGTTCACGCAAAAAAACAACGAAATTGCTAGAGAAATGGTCATATACGGGCAAAATGGTTCTGGAAAATCTACGTATGTAAATTTATTAAAATCATTTTTGAATTCTGAAAATTCTCGTCCTGTATTAACAAATGTATTTCTACCACAGGGAAGTCAAAAAAAATCTGCAAAGGTAACATATTTAATTAATAATAAAGAGTATAGCTCACAATGGAACGATGAAAAATTGAAATATAACATTCCAAGAGTTAATATTTTTGATGAATTCTCAGTCTCCGAATACGCTGACACTGATTCTGAATTTGAATTTCAACCATCACTTTTAAAAATCTTTTCGCAAATTTCACAAATTGCTGATCAAATTCGTGAAGTTCTATCAGTCGAAAAGGATGATATTGTTACAAATCGACCGAGTATTCCCGTAGATTTAGATGACACATCTGTAGTATCTTCTATCAAGGAGGCTAATTCAGAGAACTCTATAGATGATTTAAAAAAGATCGCAGATAGTATGCAATGGCTTGAATCTGATACTGAGCAGTTACAAGCATATAATCAGGCTGTTAATACAAAAAATGTTGTTCAAGAGATTCAAAATAAACAAAATCAATTAAAGACGGTTAAAACTTTTGTATCTAAAATTGATCAAATTTTAGATACATTCTCAACTCAAAACTTAGACCAGATTAAAATGGATATTGATAATTTAGTAGCTAGTAAACGTTCTGTTGAACAATTGGCAAATAAGGATTTTTCAAATCAAAAGTTGAAAGATGTAGGCGGTCAAAGTTGGCGATTAATGTGGGAGGCTGCGCGTAAATATGCTGAGAAAGCATATGAAGGTGGGACTTTCCCTGTGTCTTCTCGTTTTAACCGATGTTTGCTGTGTCAACAACCGCTTTCTGACGAGGCACAGTCCCGGTTAATATCTTTTGAAGAGTTTGTTTCGAGTGAGCTGGAAAGCAAGGTCGATGAATCGACACAGAAATTACTTTTTGATTCAAAAGAACTTAAGCAGTTGCGATTTGATGATCTTGTTACTCTTTTTGAACAAGTAAAACCGTTCTTAAATTATACAGGCCCCACAGTGAATCTAGATGTTTTTGAACCATATAGTAATATTCAACATTCTATTGAAAACCTTGAGTGTTGGAAGAAATTTGATGTGACTGAGCTTACTTCAGTAGAGCAAGCGATTAGACAAGCTGGAAATACAATTTTTCTAAATATAAAATCTCTCAAAGAAACTAGAGAAAATATGAATGCAGTGCAGATAAAACTTAGAAATCTTGAGGCCAAAAAATGGGTTGTGGAACATCCGGAATATATTCAATCGATTATAAGTGAACTGAGTATTAATAGTACCATTCGTACTGCTACAAATACCAAGGTGTTTTCAGATTTGCAACACAGTTTATCGGATATTCTATTGACGAAGCGCTATATTCAAACATTTAATGATTATCTTCATGAATTAGGGGCGGAAAACTTGAGTGTTGCAATTAAAACGAGGGGGAGTAAGGGGAGGACTAAATTTCGTGTTGTTTTAAATGATACTTCACAGAGCGCAAAAATTAATCAGATCTTAAGCGACGGTCAACAGGCAATCGTTGCACTGGCTGCTTTTTTGGCAGAACTTGAGATATCAGATTGGAACTACCCCGCAATATTTGATGATCCAGTTACCTCATTGGATCAGGAGTTTGAATTAAAAGTGGCGTACGTTTTAACAGAGTTATCTCGGAAAAGACAGGTAATTATTTTTACGCATCGTTTGTCTTTAGCATATGAACTCCAAATGAAAGCAAAAGACATGACCGGTTTTGAAATAACAGGAATGAGACAAGAACCGGTTGGTTATTGTTCCACCGAGAGTTTGCCTTATCAAGCGCAACGGATGGACAAGGCTGTGCGCAAGTATCTGCAAGAACTGAAGACTGCCAAAAAAAGAATGAGTGAAAATAAGCCAGAAGAACACGATGCCATTGTGGAAGGACTAGTTAAGAAGATTAGAACTCTGGTAGAAAATAGTGTTGAAACAACATTATTAAACGGGGTGGTTAGACGATTTAATCGGGAAGTTCAAACAAAAAGATTGAGGTATATCGCTGTAATTTCCGATGATGATATTACACTTTTTAAGAAATGGATGACTACTTATTCTTTTCAAGATCATTCACAACCCAGTGAAGCACCTGTAAACTTACCAAGTGATGAAGTAATCAATGATGATCTCTCAGAAATGTTGGATTGGTATGATGATTTTACAAAACGACAAAAAAGTGTGGATTGAGTTATTTAAAAATGTAGAGCAGTTTTAGAGGTTGCTGTTTAAAAAGGGATATACTACCCTTTAGGTACATAGATTAAACAAAAAAATTTGTGTGTCTAAGGGATTTTTGTATACGCTCAAATAGAAAGTACTCATTTGATGAAAAAATTATGACTAACGGGAAATTCCCAAAGTCCTAAATCAATTTATCCGTTTTTTACTCACTATATGTTATGATTTGAGTATAAAACGGACTTTTAGATTGAGGTGAAACCAATGAGCCAACGAGAAGAGATCATTGTGTACTTGAATAAGAATGGTGGTCAAATTACGTCTAAAACTGCTAATTTAATGGGTATCTCACCTAGGGTGTTACGCAACATGTATGCTCATGGACAGCTAGAAAGATTAGCACCGGGTGTTTATATTGATCCACTTGAGTTTGGCGACGATATTGCTGCACTACAGTATAGCCTTTCGAAAGGTATCTTTTTCAAAGACACAGCACTTTTCCTTTATGGAATGATTGATCGAACGCCAAGTACCTACGAAATGAACTTTCCGTTGCCATACGCGTATAGTACTAAAAACGATGCACCAATCAAGATTTATCGGCAAAAAAAGGAGCTTTATGAAATTGGTATAACAACAACTAAAACTCCTGGTGGACATCTAGTTAAGGTTTACGATGTTGAGCGTACCTTGTGTGATATCCTGCGAACGCGAGATAGGTCTGATGCTGAGACAATTAAACAAGCAATGAATAGTTATACCCATCGGAAAGGAAAAAATCTCCGCCAATTAATGACGTACGCAAGAATATTTAAAGTAGAAGAAGAGATTAGAGCGTATATGGAGGTCCTACTGTGAAACTTGAATTTACTGACCAGAAGCAGTTTCTGGCTAGAATCAGAAAATTGGCAAAGGAAAGAAAAATCACACCACAGATTATGTTGCAGGAGATTATTTTAGATGATTTGATTGATAGAATCTCTAATTCACCTTACCAAAATAATCTTGTACTAAAAGGAGGTTTCTTGCTTGCATCACTAATTGGTACTGACACTCGCTCAACACGTGATATTGATACCTCAATTGTTGGTTTACCAGTCACAGAAGATAAAATGAAAAGTGTTTTTCGAGAAATTTGTGACATTGAATTGCCTGACGATATCATCAAATTATCAATTGTTAAAATCGATGAAATTAGGGAAGATGATGAGTATTCTGGTTACCGGATTCATATCCGTGCACAAATCTATACTACACGAGTTGATGTTAAGATTGATATATCAACTGGAGATGTGATTACTGAGCGCGCTATGCAATATGGACATAAAATGATACTTGAGGATCGGACTATCCAAATTATGGCGTACACAGTTGAAACCATCATTGCTGAGAAGTTGGAGACGATTGTTAGCCGGGCAGATGCTAATACACGGTTGAAGGATTTTTATGATTTGTATTTGCTCAATCGTCAGAGTAAGGCTGAAATAAAGTTTAATATATTGAAAAAGGCGATACAAGCGACTTCTGAAAAACGAGAAACAGCTGATCAATTAGGTGCCTATATTTCAGTATTAACAGCTCTTAAAGCCAGTCCAAGTCTTCAAAGATTATGGATTGCTTATCAAAAGTCCAATGAATATGCGCGTGGAATTGATTTTGGTATAACGTGTGATGCGGCGATTGACCTTATTAAGAAGTCTGGACTTGAGCAACAGATATGACTTTGATTTTAAAAAGCTACGAAAAAGTTTACCCATCAACTAAGTATGCTAGAGATTTTAGGTTACTGGCTTAATGACCTTCAAGCTAGGGTATCTTTACCCAACTGATGGAATTACGACCAATGCCAGAACGATTTTTCTACGCAGCGTGGAAACGAGATCACTTTGTTTTGCTAAGTCATTATACGAAGAAACAAAATAGGACTGATTCGCGGGAAGTTGACCGGGCAATTAGGTTGCTAGAAGATTGGATAAGTAGAAAGGGGTAATGGACGATGACAACTTGGAAAGATTATAAGCAATCCATTACAAGTATTGATGAGGACGAAATGTCGATTATTGACACACTCAGTAAGCTACAGTCAGAAAGAATTGAGCGTGGTATTTCACAAAAAACGTTTGCAGAACGAATTGAAATGAAGCAACCACAATTGGCAAAGATTGAGCGGCTTGACTCGATACCATCGCTAAAAACGTTGAATCGGTATGCGCATGGACTTGGGTTAGAGATTGAAATGAGACTCAGATCTGGAGAATCCGTGTAGGTATAATTCGGTATGAAAAATAATTCAGTGAAATATTCCGCATATGTTAATAAATACTGATACTGGTGTTGCTTGAATGTTTTATGGCTCTAGGTGCAAAAGATGAGACTCAAGTGGGTTAATAAGCTCATTTGAGTCTCATTTTTAGATTTTGGGGATATAGAATAATTCTATAAATAAAACAGAGTAGATGGAACACAATTAAATAGTATTTGGAATCCGGGAAAGATTGTTATTCTACATTCATCAGTTAACGTTTCATGGGTGTTTTTAAGTGCAGTATCAACATCAGATCTTCTTATTTGTTCTAAATTCGGTGATAGTAGATGCCATGAATTTGGAAGTGTTTGATAACTTTGTTAACCATAAGTAATCGCATATCAGCAGTAAGGAATGCGTGCTTAGTGCGAGTATATTTGTATTGTTTTCCAATTTCAAAAGGTTTGTTAGGATTCGTTAATTGAACGGTCTTTTATAATTGGACTGCGTAATTAGAACGCACGTTCTTTTTAGGTCTGAATAAAAGCCCCGTTAAGGGCTGATATTACTAACTGATTGCAGATTGGACTATGCTTGTGGTTGGCTAAAATGCTTTAATGAAGCTAAGTATAAAGATCCACCAATAATTGCGAGAATGCCACCAATCCAACCTAAGAATGGAATAAGCGCGATTGCACCACCGACAATGAGTAAAACGCCTGCTGCAGTACCGACACGCTTATCACCTTTATAATAAATTAATGCAATAATTCCTAGTGCTAAAATAGCAATTTTTAAGATGTTTAGGAAAGCGGCCGTACCAGATGTACTTGATACCGATCCAGTGGCAGCGTCGTTTAGAACGCCACCAGCAATAAACCAGCCCCCGAATAATAAGATAATACCGCCAACTAGCCCTACAATCCCGTTAGTAAGTGCTAAATTTTTTGTCTTCATGTTGAAGCTCCTCCCTTTATTAACAGCTTTTCATGTCGATCAGTTTATTGGACATAAGTTGTTGAAGCCTACCCAAACCATTAATCCC
>OMJG01001451.1_pt1 | contig 13688 bp, 13 predicted proteins | sample 1646431 | NCBI WGS metagenome assembly OMJG01 (sample SAMN03771674, study PRJEB25209) | food metagenome | isolation source: Cotija cheese | place: Mexico:Jalisco,Michoacan | collected 2011-12-12
CGATTTCTAGCCTTCCTAGCGTGGGATAGCCCGGGGAATCGGCAACTCCAGCCCGGTAATACGAGAACGGCCGTGGGTAACGCTTATAAGGGAATGGCTCTTCAACATGTACATCTAGTTGGCTAGGATGTTGTTATGACGGTCTACAACGTTTACGAGGCACGTGATTCTCTATCGCATCTCATCAGTGAATCTGAGCGGGGTGGGGAAGTAGTGATTGCCCGCAGGGGTAGGCCAGTTGCACGTGTTGTACCGTACGAAGACTCCCAATCCGCAATGACAGGTTCGGATCTTGCTCAATGGTTGGCCGCACACCCCTTGCCGGATCGGCTTCGTTCTTCCGCGAACGAACTTGAGGCACGTATTCATGAGAATCGGGACTCGTGGGAATGATCTACTTAGACAGTTGCATTGTGATCTATGCCGTCGAAGCTGATGATAAAACGGGAGAAAAGGTCCGTGCGAAGCTCGCACAAACGGATGAAGTTATCGCAACAAGTCCACTTGTGCTTCATGAGTGTTTAGTGGGACCGCTGCGAGATACAGATTGGGAGCTTCGCGACCGTTACGTCGCTGTCTATTCGCAATTCAAACAACTGGACCTCGGCCTTGAAACATTCATGAGGGCCGCCGAATTACGGGCCGCTTCACAGATGAAAACGCCGGATTCGATACATGTGGCAGCTGCACAAATTGCAGGATGTACTGAATTTTGGACCAACGATCACCGTCTCATGAAATCCACGCGTGGTCTAGGAATCAACATATTGGAATGAGACACCGAGGTTTCGACAATTAACCCCTTCCACTGATTCTCGCTTCAGCTTTGGCTCTATGGTCGTGATGGTGCTTGGGGTCTGTCTGCCCACCTCGCTCTTCAAATCAGGCCACGCAACGATAAACGTGAGTAACAGATGGTCGCCCACCGCACAGAGTTCGACACGTGCCGCGTCAGCTCCACAATTTCAAGATCCCTCTGGCTGAACAATTCGCTTGGTCGGAGGGATTTTTGCTGTACGGAGTTGTCTTCATCGCTGATGCGAAAGGCGGGCCGAGAAACCCGGCCCGCCTACTCGACTAATCCAGCGTCAGAATCCCTCGCTGAGCTAGCTCACGGGGACGCTCACCCCGCTGGTCCGGGCCGGTCGCCCGTGACCCGATCTACCAGGATCTCTGCGAAGGAGGAAGCATCACGGCTGTTCACGAATGAATCCACCGCATCGAAGAATCCCTGCTGGAACGCTGGGGAGACTAGCTCTCCGTAGGAGATTGATTGCAGAATCGGTAGTTCGCGGAAGGCACCTACTGATTCGAGTTGCTCGTCGTCCAACTCTGATACGTCGGCGTCCAAGCGGACGGGTATGGAGCCTTTGACAACGGAGAAATCGCTTTGGACGGTGGGATCGAGTATTGCCTCTTGGAAGGCGGTAGCATTCGCTGAGTTCACCGTTCCCTTGGCTTGGACGAATGTGTCGATGACCGCTAGGAACGTGTCTGACGTTCCGGGAAAGGCCACGGCGATGATGTCCTCAGCATCGTCAGGGTACGCCGCGCGTAGCTCCGCGTATGCCGAATCGTTCATTTGTTCGAACGCGCAGTCTCCCTCAGCTAGCGAGGTGGCAGCCTGATCCCACGTCATGGACCAAGACTGTGGATCGACGGTGTCCACGATTGTCCCGAAATCGGCAAGGGCAGCCTGAACGTCATCTCCCGACCAGTTGAAGCGGTCGTTACTGATCCGATCCCAACCATCTTGGCCAACGTGCGCCAACAACACGGATTCGAATAGGCCGGCCACGGTGAACGAGTCTTTTCCACCAAGGCACATTGGGGTGGCCCCGGCGGCAGAGACCTTCTCGATATCAGCTAGGAACTCGTCCAGAGTCGTGTCGTCGGTAGGCAGGGTGATACCCAGCTCGTCCAAGACGGCCGTGTTTGCTAGCAAGACGTTTGCTCGGTGTGCACCTGTGGGGACACCGTACTGCTTGCCGTCCACACTCATAGAATCCACGACAGCGTCAGGGAGAGCGTCGGTGACCTCAGGCGTATATAGCGCGGACACGTCCGCGATTGACGCGGCACGCACCCACGCCTCTACATTTCCGCCAGAGAGTGTCTGCCAGACATCCGGCGGGTTGCCAGAGGCTAGGCGGGATGTCAAAACAACTTGGGCATTGGATCCGGATCCTCCAGCAACGCTGGAGTTGGTGACGTTGACTCCTTCGTGCTCAGCAGAGAAGCCGTCAAGCAGCACATCGAGTGCCGGCTGTTCGGAGGCAGATGTCCACCAAGACAAAACCTCCAGGGCATCCGTTTCTCCCCCCGACTGCTGGTCTGAGGAACACGATGTGAGGGCCATGGCTCCGGCGGCGCAGATTGCAACGCCTAGTGTCATCATTCGACGGTTGTGGGTTTTCATTATGACCTCCCAGCGGACGAAGAATTGGATGCCGAATTTAGGCGTCTTGTCAACCGAACGTCGTAGATCGCGTAGGCGGTGACAACAGCAAAGCAAAGAGCTGGCACCACGAAGGATGTGGACGCGGACGTCATGTCCATGACGCGTCCTTGGACCATCGGCATGATTGCTCCGCCAACGATGGCCATAACTAGGCCGGCGGCGCCGAACTTTGTTGCCGATCCCAGCCCCTCAAGGGCAACTCCGTAGATTGTGGGAAACATGAGTGATAGGCAGAAGGACACGCACACGAGGGCGGCAACTCCCGCTGGTCCGGGAACTAGAACGGCGAACAGACAGATGGCAACGCCAGCGTGCCAAGGACGGTCATCACCTTTGTAGCTTGGATGTGGCCGATCAGCCATGTCATGAAGAAGCGGGACACCAAGAAGATCAGCAGGCTGACCTGAAGCAACTGCGCTCCCAACTGAAGAGACCCGTCCATTGTCTGCTGGACGTACTGGAGGATGTAGGTCCAGCAGCACACCTGAGCCGAGAGATTGAAGAACTGCGCGACCACGCCGTACCGGTAGCGCTTCGAGTTCCACAATCTGCGCATCTTTTGGCCTACAGTCTGCCCGTCATCTTCAGCCTTCTCGGCGGCCTGTACCATCGACTTCGGTGGTTTCTGGAAGGCGATAATCACAAGGATAAGCAGTAGCAAGACGCCCAGTGCTATGTATGGCCCCATGACCGCGCGCAGCTGGGTGGCACGAACCTCCCGGAGTGCCGCATCGTCCGCGCCCGCCAAGTTCACTGGAGCATCGAGCGTTGGCAAGATCATCGTTGAGGCAACAAGGACTCCGATGTTGGTTCCCACTGGGTTGAATGCCTGCGCTAGGTTGAGCCTGCGTGTCGCGGTCTTCTCTGGTCCCAAGGAAATGACGTAAGGGCTGGCGGATGTCTCCAAGATTGAGCATCCCGCGGCGATTGCGAACAGTGCCACGAGGAATGCGCCATAGGTCATGATGTTGGCGGCGGGGAAGAACAGGAACGCTCCCGCGGTGGCTAACGCCAGTCCGCTGATGAGCCCAGCCTTGTAACCCCACCGTTCGTTGATGAACGCAGCGGGCAATGCCAACAAGAAGTACGCACCGTAGTAGGCCATCTGTACTAAAGAGGCCTGGAACGCGTTCATGTCGAAGATCCGTTTAAACCCTGACACCATGGGAGTTGTCAGATCCGCAGCGATGCCCCACGCCGTAAAGCACCCGATGACAGCGATAAACATGAGCGCTGCACCAGGGTAGAGTATCGACTCTTTGGGTTTATTCACTGCTCGCTTCGCCGGCCCCGTCTCTGGGATGTCGGGCTGCGGGTGGGCTGCAGCTGTGTCGCTCGCCATGGCGACCTCCTATTGTTTTAGGATCCCTCATCATTGTGGGACTCGTCACTATAGTAGCCAGAGTGAGCGTTTCCGTCCACCAGAACGCCAACGTCACGTAAAAGGTTCCTTTCTAGGCATCTTCACGTGTGGCGCGGAGCGGCTAGCGTGGGCAAATGGAGATGAGAGGCTACCTAGCCTAAGTGGGGAGGATGCGTGAAGATCAAAGCACCCCGGACCGGAGCGGGCAAGTGGCTCTTGTGGACCACTGCCGTCTCGGCCGCTGCCTTGATTGCTTGGCAATGTTGGGGACCAGGTGTTCCCTCTTGGCGAGGAAAGACTCACGGAATCATGTCGGTGACATTTTCGGCAAATGTGTCAAACGCGCTGGTTGCCGTACTTATCGCATACGTGGCGTTGCTTCCCGTCCTCCTTTCTATTTACTTTCGTCGCCTGCGTAAGGAAAGGGGACAGCCAATCGGAAATGCCACAACGATGATCAATGTTGCAGTTGTTATTCTTTGCGAGATCGGCGTCGCTTTCTTGTCTCTCCTTGCCGTATTTCTTACTTTTCAGGATTGTCGCGTGGTAACCGTTGAAGGCACCAAATATTACGAATGCAACGCCGGGTTTCTGGACCCGTTGTACACCTATCACGAATACAAGGGGCCCTTCCTGATGGGCAGAGCTGGCATTGAGGCTGGTGAGCAACGATGGACAGATGACTCCGAGAATTCAGATCCTTGGTTGTTGCAAAGCATGATGGGTGGACTGTTGTGGATTTTGCCGCAGGAACCAGAGCAGGTGCCGAGCATCGACGTGGTTCCGCCTGAGGCCAGCACTGGAACCTCTGATCCACTACCCTCCTACCCGGCCCCAGAACTTGATGAATTGGTGATCGATTCTGAGGAAGTTGGTGGCTTCACGTTCGGGATTGCGCAGGTGGATACCGCTATGGCAGGCAACGGTGCATTCGTTGCTGTTGCCAGCAGCGATCACGGCAATACGTGGGAAGAACGCGGCGCCATTGCCGATAGCGTTTCGTTCTATTCGTATTCAGCGGTTGACGCCGATATCCACGTTGTTGGCTTCGGATCCTCCTCGTCCGATACTCCGCCGCCCGCCATGATCACGACGGACGGCGGCTGGACGTGGAGCGAGCTTGTGCTCCCGTTCCACGAGGGTACCGATGCCACGGCACAATTTGTGGAATCGGCCAGACTAGTTGATGGTGGCCTTGTTGTAACTGCCAACTATCCATCGTGGCTTGCTGGACGTGGGAACGGACGTAGTTTTATTTCATACGACGATGGCGTGACCTGGAAGGCCTTCGCTGAGCAGCGCTGATCTGCTATTCCGCCGTGGCCCGGGACTTGAACAGCCGAACTCCAACGCCGTCGCCGGCGCGGTCCACGTAGCCGACCTCAATCGCATCGCCGTAACGATCGGCGATCTGCGCCAGCAGCGGCTTGGGATCGTGAGGGGCAATCAGCACGAATCCAGAACCCACCCTCAAGCTGGATAGCGCGCCGAAGACTGCACCGTGGCGGATGGCGTGGGGAACCGGGCGTACATCGAACTCCATGTCGAATGTTTCCGAACACCCGCAGTCGTGTTGTCCGGTGGTATCGGTTAGAGGGATCTCATGGATCATAGGTACTCCTGTATTTAGCACGGTTTATTACGTGTTTAATCTAGTTGCGCGATTCATGTGATTGCAAGGTTGGGGCCGGTCCGTCGTCGTCGTTAAAACGAAACTTCCGGGGAAGTAGGCGAAGGTGCCGAAAATTCTGTGGGACCTTCGTCCAACGCCATGATTCCGGACACTGTGAGTCACGGCCTTTTCGCGCCTATCGGCGACCGGGCTATACTGTGACAGTCCATTTCCGAACCAGAACTGACGGTGACTATGCCAAAATCTGATCTTTCCGGTGCGAGTTCTCCCCAAAAGGGGGAAGAATACATCGAGGTTTGGAACGATTTGGTATCGCCGCGTGACTTGACGTGGTCCCTCGTATCTTGCGGTGGCTGCGTTGCTATCGCCTTGGGACTCGCGACCCTGCTTTCTTCAAGCCTGTTTATGTGGGGGCTCGGAGGAGCCGTACTTGGCTTCATTATCAGCGCGGTAGTGTTCAAACCGAAGCGTGTGGTTGAGATCGTCGAGGCGGAGGATCTGGCGACAGGCCCGGCGGCCCCGGCGATCCAGTCCGATCAGGAGTTCGCCGGAAGCGGCACTCAGGGGGAGGCCCGGTAATGGACATGACGCTGCTTCTCCAGATTCCTATCGCGGCCATCGCCGCGATTTTGCTGTACACCTTTATCGGCTTTATCCCGGGTACGGACGAAACGAGCGTCCTTGTTCCGGTCACCCTCGCGTTGGTGCTGGCGGGGGTTGCTCCCGTGGTGGTGCTCGCCTTCTTTATCGCCGCAATCGTCACGTTGAATCTCACCAACGCCATCCCGACCGCGCTAGTTGGACTTCCAGGTGGAGTGCTTTCCACGCCTATGATGGAGCACTCGCTCTACCTCAAGGACAAGGGAAGGGCGGCGGAGACCATCAAGAAGATGGCCGCAGGAAGCGGAATCGGCACCATCGTGGCGATCCCGGTGAGCTTAGCCATTGCTGCCGCCATCGCGCAGTACGCGGAAACGCTGCGCGAATACGGCACTCTACTCTTTGTATTTGGGGCGATTGTGCTGGCCCTCCTAGGTGGAAACCGGCTGCTCTCGTTGCTCGCGATCATTCCGATGTCTCTGCTGTTCCAGGGGCTTATCTCGCTGTACCGCGATCAGGGTGTCATCCCAGAAGACGGCAGCATTACCGTGTCATTCTTCCTCGGCATCACGATTGGCCCCATGCTGGTCTCGATCCTCCAGCTTCTCAATCGCAAGACGCGCGAAACGCTGCCGCGCCGCACCCCGGCAACCCTCAATATCTCCCGCGAGGAGATGAAGGGCCAATCCCTCAGCCCTAAGAACATCTTGACCAAGGCCGAGGCCGCATGGACTGCGCTCATGTCCTTCGTGACGCCGTTCCTCTTCTTCTTGAGTCCAGTTGGCTTGACGTTCCTGCTGGGCAAGGCATCGGAGGGGCGCCGCGGGAGTCATGTAGACAAGGCCAACCGGTCAATAACGGCGATGAACGGAATTGCTCACTCCGCTTACCTCTCCGGCACGATCATCCCGCTGCTCGCGATCGGCATCCCGCTCTCACCAGTGGCGATCGGGCCGGCGCAGGCGCTCTTCAACGCGCCGCCAGTGCTCTCCCTTGAGAACAACCTGCATCACATGCTCAGCACTCCGGAGTTCATCGCGGCTGTTGTGATCGGTGCGCTCTTGGCGCTCGCGGTCACCTATTACATCGCAGTGCGCTACTCCTACCAGATCACGTACTTCGTCATGCGATATATCCCTCACGAGGCAGTCCTTGGGCTGTTTGTAGGGTTTATCCTTCTGCTCGCCTACTTGGATGCTGGGGTGGCAAATATCTTCGGCGTGCTCTTGGTTGGCGTGGCTTGTGGCACCTTCAATAAGCTAGGCGTGGGTTACGGGGTACAGTTTATGACGCTATATGCATCGCCCTGGATCGTTATGAACCTGCTATAGGAAAGGCTTTCGTGATTCCACACGTCGGAACCGGCCAGACCGTGGCCAAGATTATCCTCCTCGGGGAGCACTCCGTGGTGTACGGCTATCCTGCCATCGCACTGCCCATGCACTCCCTTAAGATGACGGCTCGCGTGGAGCCCGTACGTGGTGGCCACAATGAGGGTACGCTCACGGGGCTCGGATGGTCTGGGCCGATCAGTAAGGCCCCTGCGCATTTTGCGAGTATCTTGCGCGCGCGGGAAGTTGCGGCGGAGTTTGTTGGCGATCCGGATGGCCTGTTGAGCATCACCACCGAATCGGAGTTCCCCGCGCAGCGTGGGCTCGGTTCTTCGGCGGCCGCGGCCGGTGCGGTTATCCGCGCGGTCTTGGACGCCTATGATGCGAAGGCTACCGCGCACGAGATTTTCACCCTGACGCAAGAGTCGGAGACGATTGCGCACGGCCAGCCCTCTGGTCTTGATGCCGTGACTACCTCGGCAACCTCGCCAGTCCATTTCCAAGCTGGGCGCACCACTGATTTGGGTCTTCCGCTGGATGCGTGGATCGTCATCGCCGATTCCGGGATCCACGGCAGCACGCGGGAGACCGTTGGGCACGTGCGCTCGTTGTATGAGAATTCGTTCCGCGAAACTCAGGAATCCCTGTCGCGTCTTGGAAAGATTGCCGAGGGGGCGGTGGATAATCTTCGCAGCAGCGATATTCGCCAGCTTGGTATCAAGATGACGGAATCTCACGGGATCCTAGCGGATTTGGGTGTGAGCACTGTGCAGCTTGATGAACTCGTGTATGCCGCGCTGGACGCCGGCGCACTTGGCGGCAAGCTCACGGGCGGCGGCGGGGGTGGCTGCGTGATCGCGTTGGCCCACAACTACGAGGATGCACAGAGGATCAGCGACGCCATGCGCGAGGCCGGGGCGCGAGCCACATGGACCCACGCGCCGCTCCTCAACGAGGTGGTTGCGTGAAGGCAACGGCCACCGCGCACGCCAACATCGCGCTCATCAAGTACTGGGGTAAGGCCAATGAAGATCTTATTATCCCGATTACTTCGAGCCTCTCCTTAACTTTGGATGATTTATTTACGACGACGACGGTTGATTTCTCCTCTCTCGAACCTACTGCGGCTGATCAGGCAACTCTGGATGGCGCGACGGTTAGCGGACGCCCACTTGAACGCATCTGTGGCCTGCTGGATCTGGTCCGGGAGCGTGCTGGGATCGATCAGCCTGCGAAGGTGACGTCGGAGAACATGGTGCCCACGGCTGCCGGGCTGGCTAGCTCGGCTTCGGGTTTTGCTGCGCTCGCTGGTGCGGCGGCTGTTGCGGCGGGGCTTGAGCTGAGCGATCGGGAGCTGTCCCGACTGGCAAGGCGGGGTTCCGGATCGGCGTCGCGCTCGATTTTCGGGGGGTTGGCGATTTGGCACGCGGGGGACAGCGACGAAACGTCATTCGCGGACCCCGTGGTAGATCACGGCTTCGCTCAGGAGATTTCCCTTGTGGTGCTAGTGCTGAATTCTGGCCCGAAGGCAGTTTCAAGCCGAGACGGCATGCGGCGCACGGTTGATACATCTCCTCTTTATGAGTCGTGGGTGGCAGAGCATGCAGGGCACCTTCGTGAGGCGCTCGCTGCAGTAGCGGATCGTGATCTTCCGCGTTTAGGTGAGGCGGCCGAGGCCAACGCCTTGGGCATGCACGCGGCGATGCGTGCGGCCAACCCGCCGATCAATTACATGAACGATGCCAGCTGTGCGGCGCTTCAAGCCGTGAAGGATGCCCGCGTGGCGGGATTTCCCGCGTGGGCCACGATGGACGCTGGGCCCAACGTCAAGGTGCTCACCAGTACCAAGCGCGCGGCGGAGCTGGAGGCCTGGTTGCAGTCCCGGCTGAAGGATTCGGTACCCGGGATGGATACGGTGGTTGCTCACGCCGGACCAGGATTGACGGTGACACGATGAGCGAGCCGTGGGCGATCGAGGTTCGGGCGCCGGGCAAGCTCTATGTGGCCGGCGAATACGCCGTTGTGGAAACGGGTTTTCCCGCGGTACTCGTGGCTGTTGATCGCTACGTCACCGTCCAGGTGAAGAGTTCAGACGATACCGGGCACATCACCTCAGATCTGAACGCCGGAAGCTGGTTGGAGTGGTACCGGCGCGATACCGATATGGTCATCGAACCGGATGAGGCTCCTTTCAGCTTTGTATTAGCCGCCATGCGCATTGTGGAAGAAGCCGCACGCGAGCTTGGTGAGAGTTTGCGGATCTTCGATCTCAACATTACGAGCGAGCTGGATGATGATTCCGGCCGCAAGTTCGGGCTCGGCTCGTCGGCCGCGGTGACCGTGGCAACCATCCGCGCCCTCTGCGAGCTTTACGATTTGGATCTCTCTCGGCTGGAGCAGCTCAAGCTGGCGCTCCTCGCCAGCATCGAGGTCCAGCGCTCGGGATCCGGGGGAGACGTTGCCGCCTCCATGTTCGGAGGCTGGATCGCCTACACCGCTTTCGATAGGGCATGGGCGCGGGAGCAGCGGGCTGCAGGGCATTCTGTTGTGGAGCTGCTCAAGACCGAATGGCCAGGTCTATCGGTCAACCGTGTGGCGCCGCCTGCCGATCTCAGGTTGCTCGTGGGATGGACGGCCTCCCCGGCCTCCACGTCGCGCCTTGTTGGCGGTGTGCAGTCCCGCAAAACTCAGGGCGGGATGGACTATCCCCAGTTCCTCGCTGAGAGCGCCCGCTGCGTGACGTCCCTCGTCTCGGGCCTCAATGACGGAGATAATGAGGCAGTGTTCGCCGCGATTCGGCGGAATCGGGAGTTGCTGCGCCAGCTTGGCGAACGCACCGGCATCACGATCGAGACCCCAAAGCTGCGTCACCTCATCGAGACCGCAGAGGAACACGGTGGGGCGGCCAAAACATCTGGCGCCGGAGGTGGGGATTGCGGCATCGTTCTGATTAGCAACGATGCGGATATCGATGGCTTGCTCGCCTCATGGGAGCGGGCAGATATTCGAGTACTGAACTTGTATGTTCACCAGCCAGAAGGATAGGTGGAGCAATGAGCGGGCTTGATTCCGCGCGTAAAGATGATCACGTCCGGATCTCGGAGGAGCTCCGCAACGTGCAGCACAACGGGTTTGACGATATCCGATTTATGCACCAATCCTTCAACGAACTCTCCCGCGAGAGCGTTGATATCAGCACGTCCGTGACCGGAAGCCCCTGGCAGGTGCCGTTCTACATCAACGCGATGACGGGCGGCAGCGAGATGACCGGGCGCATCAACGCGGACCTTGCGAAGGCTGCGGCAACGGCCGGTGTGGCGATGGCCAGCGGTTCGGTGAGCGTGGCGCTGAAAGACCCAAGCCTCGCTCCTTCCTTCGAGGTGATCCGGGAGAACGCTCCCGAGGCATTCATTTTCGCCAATGTCGGTCCCACAGTGACTGCCGAAAATGCACGCCGGGCCGTTCAGCTGCTTGATGCTAATGCGCTGCAAGTCCACGTCAATCCTGCCCAAGAGCTGGTGATGCCTGAGGGTGATCATGACTTCCGCGGATGGCTTGATCGCATCGAGGAGATTGTCGCAGAGGTACCTGTTCCCGTTGTGGTCAAAGAAGTAGGATTCGGACTCTCCTCCAAGTCCATCGCGCAGGTGAGGGCCCATGGAGTACACACAGTGGACGTGAGCGGACGCGGTGGCACGGATTTCGCGGCAATTGAGAAGCGGCGGCGCGGCGATCGCGCCTACAGCTATCTCGCGGGCTGGGGGCAAAGCACTGTTGAATGTCTGCTCGAGACCCTCGGTGATTTCCCGGTCCAGCCAGCCAATCCCCGGCACCACGTTGAGATTCTGGCCTCCGGGGGAGTGCGTAGCCCCTTTGACGTAGTGCGGGCCCTGGCCATGGGTGCCCGGGCCGTGGGCGTGTCAGGGCATTTCCTTCACCTTCTCATCGAAGAGGGCCTCGATGCCCTCATCAGCGAACTGACCTCGTGGACCGAAGAAGTGCGCACGTTGATGACGCTGCTGGGTACTCCGAACGTGCCCGCGCTGCTCCAGACGGATCTTCTGGTGTCGGGCAAGACAGCAGAATTTGCGAACCTTCGGGGGATCGATTTGCCGGAGTTAGCGCGCCGCAGCGAGCTCTAGTCTTGCGCTTCGCCGCACCCACCACCCGAGTTTTGACGCAATCTGGGGGTTGAAACGCGAGTTTTGACGCAATCTGGGGGAGTGCCGACTAAGCCCTAGCCTCAGACAAACCTGTCGGGGGCTTCTTTGACATTCTGGCCCTCCCCAAGAATCCCTGAGGTGTAGTTTTCCTAGTCCTGATCGTCCAGCTGCTCGAAGATGTGGGGAAGTAGCTTGCACACCACTGCGAGCGAATCCTTGACGCCGCCTCGCGATCCTGGCGCATTGACGATGAGAGTTCCTCCCTTGCCCCGGTGCGTGATGCCCACGAGCCCGCGGGAGAGTGAGGCGAGCGGGGTCTGGGTGAGGCCGTGCTGACGGATTTCCTGAGCGATGCCGTCCATCGCTACGTCGAGGAACGGTGCCGTCGCCTCCGGCGCGACATCTCCGGCCGAGATTCCGGTACCGCCAATGGTGAGGAGGAAACGGGAACCTTCGTTGAGGGCTTCATTAATTGCGGCGACGACGGCCGAGTGGTTCTCACGCGCGTACTTAAGGAAGCTCCGGGTTTCGCCGGCGTGCGTACGGTTCACGTGCACGCGGTTTTCCTCCAGAAGCCTGAGTGCTAGTGGGCCCGCGGTGTCCTCTCGTTCACCATCGAAGATCGCATTGTTAATGACGATGATGGATCCGGCGATATCTCGATCCATTTCGCGCATGGGACGCTCGGCCGGGGACATACTGCTGCCTCTCTGTCTGTTGATTCTAGTGAACTGCGCTCGTCGCCGTCCCAAACGTGGAAGCTATTTGCGAAACAAAAGTCTCACGTAAATAAGGGCAGAAACTAGGGCATTCAAGGTGATTCACTAGAGAAATCACCCTAAGCTGAGGGTAGCAAATAAACACGGGTTGTTGCTTGTTAAATAAATCTACCCACAAGGGGTCAGGAGTCAGCATGGGTGTCAGTGCAGACGAATCGTCTGAGCAGAAGCTGCCAAAACTCGATACGTCGGGACGGGTGATCGTTGGGTGGGATCCCGAAGATTCGCAGCGGTGGGATTCCAAGGTGGCGTGGAAAACCCTCATCGTCTCCACGTACTCGTTGTTCCTTGGCTTCTGCGTGTGGTTTATGGTTTCCGCCATCGCGCCCAAGCTCAACGAGATCGGTTTCGATCTATCGTCCGCACAGCTCTACTGGCTCACCGCGATGCCCGGCCTGTCCGGCGGCCTTCTCCGCTTAGTCTTCATGGTTCTGCCTCCCATTCTGGGAACGCGGATGCTGGTGGGGCTGTCCTCGCTGCTCTACATCATTCCCATGGTCGGGTGGTTCTTCGCCGTTCAGGATACGAGTACATCGTTCGGAACATTGATGTTGCTCGCGGTATTGTGCGGAATCGGCGGTGGAACCTTCTCTGGCTACATGCCTTCTACTGGATACTTCTTCCCGAAGCGACTTTCGGGGACGGCGCTCGCGATCCAATCGGGCGTGGGTAACCTTGGCATGTCCGTCATTCAAATCATTGGGCCTTGGCTCATGGGGTTCGGCCTTTTCGGCATCACGTTCATCGCCCCGATGCGAGGCGATGAGGGGGCGCTGTGGGTTTTCAACGCGGCAATCTTCTTCGTTCCGTGGGCTATCGTGGCGGCCATTTTGTCCTTCTGGCTCCTCAAGGATGTGCCGGTCAAGGCGAATATCCGCCAACAGTTGGACATCTTCGGTAATAGGAACACCTGGTACATGACGCTGCTTTACGTCATGACGTTCGGAATCTACTCCGGCCTTTCCGCCCAGTTCGCTCTGATCATCAACAGCACATTCGGAAACGATTCCCAGTTCGCTGAGCAGGGACTCACAGGGCTTCCCTCTGGCGTTACCTATGCCTTCCTCGGTCCACTCATCGGATCTATCGTCCGAGTCGTCTGGGGGCCGTTGTGCGATAAGTTCGGTGGGGCTGTCTGGACGTTCGTCTCGGGGATCGGCATGACGGCTACGTTGGCGCTATGTGCGGTGAACCTCAACCCAACCAGCACCGATCAGTTCACGCCATTCCTGATCGGGATGCTCGCCTTCTTCGTGTTCGCAGGAATCGGCAACGCGGGCACGTTTAAGCAGATGCCTATGATCATGCCGAAGAGGCAGGCCGGAGGGGCGATCGGCTTCACGGCCGCCATCGCGGCG
>OMJG01001452.1_pt1 | contig 13686 bp, 10 predicted proteins | sample 1646431 | NCBI WGS metagenome assembly OMJG01 (sample SAMN03771674, study PRJEB25209) | food metagenome | isolation source: Cotija cheese | place: Mexico:Jalisco,Michoacan | collected 2011-12-12
CGGAGACCTGAGGTGAGCGGTTGCCGTCGCTCGAGGGGGGCAGCGAGCGCCTGCGTCGACGCCGACAGCCGGATTCGGTCACGGACTGTGGCCGCAGCGGCGGGCCCGCGACGGAGACCTGAGGTGAGCGGTTGCCGTCGCTCGAGGGGGGCAGCGAGCGCCTGCGCGAGCGTGGGGGGAGTCGCCTCCCCCCTCTCAATCACCCGTGAGATTGAACTGGAATGAGTAGAGGGCGGCGTTGTAGATGTGGGAGCCGTACTCGATGACGTTCTCGTTGGCGTCGTAGGCGGTGCGCTGCATGGTGAGCAGGGCCGATCCGGCCGCGATGCCGAGATGCTCGGCGTCCTGGGCGTCGGCGGTCCTGGCTCCGACGGACTGGGAGGCCGCGACCGGGTGGATTCCGCGGTCCTCGAGGCAGGCGTAGAGACCGGACCTGCTGAGCTGGGTGAGGGTGGGCGCGCCCTGGACGGGCAGGAGGTTCGTCATGAAGGCCAGTGGACGGTCCTCGATCATCCGGACCCGTTCGATCCGCACGATCTCGTCGCCGGGCTCGCAGTGCAGCAGGTCGGCCTCGTCCTCGTCGGCCAAGCGCACCTCATAACTGACGACGTCGGTGCGCGGCTTGAAACCGGCCTTGAGCAGGTCGTCGTTCAGCGAGGTGAGGGAGAGTGTGCGGCGCACATGAGACGGGGTGACGCGGGTGCCGGCGCCGCGGCGTCTGGTCAGCAGTCCTCGGCCGACCAGGTCCTGAAGAGCCCGGCGGGCGGTCGGGCGGGAGACGTGGAGGCGCTGGGCCATCGACACCTCGTCCTCGATGAGACGCCCCGAGGCCAGGGTGCCCGAGAGGATGAGGTCCTCTAGTGGTTTGGCGATCTGCTGGTAGAGCGGCTCGGAGGAGTCGCGGTCCAGATCGATGTCAGGAATGAACGGTTCGTCCGCCCGAGGGTCGGGCGTGGGTACGGCGGTGCTCATGAGGTCTTCATCCAGGTGTTCGGTGGCCAGGACATGCCCCTGACTGTCAGGACATGGCATTGGCCACGGGGTCTTTGTCGCTGAGTGTAGCCATGACCGGTGCTTTTCGGGCGGGCTTGTGAGTTGACATATGCACGCCCACTCGCCTGTCGCGTGTGAGGGTGTCCTCCGGGGGCGGTCGCGGTCACCGCCTCCAGCGGTTCTGCCGGGAGGGGGGGCGGATTCAGGAGACGACTCGTCATCCCAGGTGTTCGTCCCCGGAGAAATGACAGGGCGGAATCTGACGGCTCGAACCCAGCTGCCAAGCGGTTCCGGCAGCCCTTCGGTCAGATCGACGGTGTCATCCGATGGAAAATGTCATGACAAGTGGCCCGGGTTCCTGTAATGTCCCGCCAGACGGACGGGACGAGCCGACCGCACCAGCCGTTCAATGACGAAGCTGCAGCTAGGAGATCGACGATGAAGACAATCAAGCAGTGGGTCGACGGGGCCTACTACGAGGGCACCCCCACCGGACGCTTCCCGGTCGAGAATCCCGCCACCGGACAGGTCGAGGCCGAGCTGCTCCAGGCGAGCGAGGAAGACCTGGACCACGTCGTCGAGGTGGCTCGCGAGGCCCAGAAGAAGTGGGCGCGCTACTCCCTCGCCAAGCGCACCGCCATCATGTTCCGGATGCGCCAGCTGGTCCTCGATCACCAGGACGAGATGGCGAGGATGATCGTCGCCGAGCACGGCAAGAACTACTCGGACGCGATCGGCGAGATCCAGCGCGGCCGGGAGACCCTGGACTTCGCCACCGAGATCAACGTCGCGCTCAAGGGCGAGTACTCCTCCGACATCTCCACCGGCGTCGACATCCACACCGTCCGCCAGCCGGTAGGAGTGGTCGCCGGCATCGTGCCCTTCAACTTCCCGGCCATGGTGCCGATGTGGATGCACCCGCTGGCGATCGCCACCGGCAACGCGTTCATCCTCAAGCCGGCGTCCGCCACCCCCTCGGCCTCGCTGCTCACCGCCGAGCTGTACAAGGAGGCCGGGCTGCCCGACGGCGTCTTCAACGTCCTGGCCGGCAACCGCACCATGGTGCCCAAGGTGCTCGAGCACCCCGGGATCGACGCCATCTCCTTCGTGGGCTCCACCCCGGTGGCCCACATCGTCCAGAACACCGGCGTCACCCACGGCAAGCGGGTGCAGGCCCTGGGCGGGGCGAACAACCACGCCATCGTGATGCCCGACGCCGATCTGGACTTCGCCGCCCAGCACATCTCGGCGTCGGCCTTCGGAGCGGCCGGCGAGCGCTGCATGGCGCTGCCCGTCGTCGTCGCGGTGGGCGGCTGCGGCCCCGAGCTGGCCGCCAAGGTCAAGACCCACGCAGAAGCCATCAAGGTCGGCGAGGGGATGGGCGAGGGAATCGAGATGGGACCGGTCATCGACGCGAAGGCCAAGGAGCGGATCACTGGCCTCATCGACGACGCCGAGCAGCGCGGCGCCACGGTCGTGATGGACGGCCGCGGGCTGAGGATCCCCGGTTATGAGTCCGGGCACTTCCTGGGGCCGACCATCCTCGGCGACGTCCCGCTGGAGGCGCCGGTCTACACCGAGGAGGTGTTCGGGCCGGTGCTGGCCATCGTCAACGCCGACTCCTACGCCGAGGCCATCGAGATCGTGAACTCCTCGCCCTTCGGCAACGGTTCGGCGATCTTCACCAATGACGGCGGGGTGGCCCGCCGCTTCACCCTGGAGGTGGAGGCCGGAATGGTCGGGGTCAACGTGCCGATCCCGACGCCGGTCGCCTACTACTCCTTCGGCGGCTGGAAGGAGTCGCTACTGGGAGACACCCACATCCACGGGCCAGAGGGCGTGCGCTTCTACACCAAGGCCAAGGCGATCACCACCCGCTGGCCCTCTGAGCGAACCTTCAACGCGACGATGTCCTTCGAGCGCGAGGAGTGACGGGTCGCCGCTGAATCGACGCCGTTCAGCACTTCGGCCCCCACGCCCAGGGCGTGGGGGCCGAAGTGCGTCCTGCCCGCCGGGCCGGATGGGGCCCATGAGAAGCTGCGTCGGCAAATGACTGTACAAATGTCGTCGAGGTGTTCTACCCTTGTTGGAGCGCTCCAAGGATGGAGCCTCAACGATGAGGAGAAGCGAGAATGGCCTCCAAGGCACGCAACACCAACGACTCGAAGTACTCGAAGCTGGCCATCGGCGTCTGCCCCGACCAGTGGGGCGTCTGGTTCCCCGACGACCCCAAGCAGATCAAGCCGCGCCAGGCCATGCAGGAGATGGCCGAGGCCGGCTTCGAGATCCTGGAGACGGGCCCCTTCGGCTATTTCCCCACCGACCCGAAGGAACTGACGAGGTGGACCGACGAGTTCGGCCTCAAGGTGGTCGCCGGCACCGGATGGGGCATCCTGCACAAGCCCGAGGAGTGGAAGACCACCCAGGACTGGTTCAGGAAGATCGCCGAGACCCACGCCGCTGTGGGTGCGGAGTACATCGTCCACCTGCCCCCGCTGTACCGCGATGACAAGACCTGGGAGTGGACCGACGACCGCGTCCTGTCCCCCGAGGCCTGGAAGACCTACATCGAGAACGCCAACAGGCTCGGCGAGATGCTTCTCGACGAGTTCAACCTCAAGATGGTGCTCCACCCGCACGGCGACTCCCACATCGAGACCCCCGAGGAGATCGCCCGGATCTTCGAGGCCACCGATCCCCGCTACGTGAACCTGTGCCTGGACACCGGCCACATCGTCTACGGCGGCGGCGATCCGATCGAGCTCATCAAGCAGTACCCCGATCGCATCACCTATGTGCACATCAAGGCCTTCGACCCCGACATCACCCGGGAGGCCCACGAGAAGGACTGGCCCTTCGGCGAGGCCGTCGCCAAGGGGGCGTCGGTCCGTCCCCCGGCCGGACAGCCCGACATGAAGCAGCTCGTCGACGCCCTGGCCGCCCTCGACAAGGACATCTACGTCGTCTGCGAGCAGGACCTCTACCCCTGCGATCCCGGCCTGCCCAAGCCCAACGCCATCGCCACCCGCGAGTACCTGGCCGACTGCGGCCTGGGCCTCAAGTGACCCGGCACCACGGCGTCACGCACATCTGAACGCATCATCTGAATCGAATATCTGAGCAAGGAAGCTGAGAGGAACAGCAATGACCGTACGTATCGGACTCATCGGCGCCGGCGGCATGGGCCGTGCCCACGTCGACCGCATCACCAATGAGTTGTCCGGCGGGAAGATCGTCGCCGTCGCCGACATCAACATCGAGGGCGCCAGGGCCGTCGCCGAGCCCCTGGGGGCCAAGGCCTACGGGTCGGGCCCCGAGCTCATCGCCGACCCCGACGTCGACGCCGTGCTCATCGCGACCTTCGGCAAGGTCCACTGCCCCGACGTCATCGCCGCCATCGAGGCCGGCAAGTACGTCCTGTGCGAGAAGCCCCTGGCCACCACCGGCGAGGACTGCCGCAGGATCATGGAGGCCGAGCAGAAGGCCGGCAAGCAGCTCGTCACCGTCGGCTTCATGCGCCGCTTCGACAAGGGCTACAACGAGATGCGCGAGCTGCTCAACAGCGGGGATCTGGGCTACGCCACCCTGCTGCACTGCCGCCACCGCAACCCCTCGGTGCCCGAGAACTACACCACACGCAACATGATCGACGACACCGCGATCCACGAGATCGACATCTCGCGCTTCCTGCTCGGTGAGGAGATCACCTCGGTGCGCGTCGACACCCCGCGGTCGACGTCGAAGAAGTTCGCCCATCTCACCGATCCGCTCGTCCTGGTGGCCAAGACCGAGTCCGGGATCCGGATCGACGACGAGGTCAACGTCAATATCCAGTTCGGCTACTCCATCGAGTGCGAACTGGTGATGGAGGCCGGCACCGCCAGCCTCTCCGACCAGGAGCACAGCAGGGTCCGCGACTCCCACGGCGAGCGCCACGCGATCTGCCGCAGCCACGTCGACCGCTTCCACGACGCCTTCAACGCCGAGTTCCAGGAGTGGATCCGCGCCGTCGAGCGCGACGAGCACACCGGTTCGACCGCCTGGGACGGCTACGCCGCCACCGTCGTCGTCGACGCCGGGATCGAGTCGCTGGAGAACGGCGGCAAGGAGGTCGCGGTGGAGATGATCGACAGGCCCGCCTTCTACGCCTGAGATATGTCCTGACATAATGGAGGGGTCGGGTGGCGCAGCTGCCGCCCGGCCCCGCCGCACACCCCGGGAGACGACGTCGTCGCGAGGATCCCGGTGGCCCGTGCCACAGAAAGGAGTTCGTGATGGTTGACATCGCTCTTGATCCGAATATGTACTACTTCTCCATGTCCACGGCCGACAGCATCCGCAAGGCCGGCGAACTGGGCTACAAGTATGTGGAGCTCTCCCCCAATGAGGAGTTCCACTTCTGGCAGCGCTACCCCAAGGGGAACCGCGAGTTCATCGAGGGGCTCAGGAAGGCCGAGAAGGAATCTGGTGTGCGGGTGCGCACCATCAATCCGGTGCAGAACTGGTCCAGCCCCGACGAGCGCGAACGCGGATATCAGGTGCGCAACTGGCGCCGCATCCTCGAGCTGGCCGACATGCTGGACGTCCGCGAGATCGTCTCGGAGTTCTCCGGCAACCCGAACACCCCTCGCGAGTGCGAGCAGGCCTGGTTCAGGTCCATCGAGGAACTGGCCCCCGACTTCGAGAAGTACGGGATCAGGCTCAATATGGAGGCCCACCCCTACGACTACATCGAGACCCACGACGAGGCCTACCGCACCGTCGCCGCCACTGACAAGGACTGGATCGGCTACGAGTTCTGCTGCCCGCACACCTTCCACCTGTCGAACGGCGTCGGCGACGTCGAGCGCATGATCACATCCAGCGCCCCGAAGCTGCGCGAGGTTCATGTCGCCGACACCTTCAACCACCTGGCCAATGACGGGAACCGGTACATCATCAACCCGCCCGGCGTCGACGCTAGGGTGCATCAGCACAATGCGATCGGAAACGGCGAGGTGCCGTGGGAGCGCGTCTTCTCCTCGCTGCGCGAGATCAACTTCGACGGCGTGCTCTCGGTGTGCATCTTCGGGTGGCACGAGTGGGCCGACGAGCTGAACACGAAGGCCCTGGAGCGTCTTCAGGCCGAATTCGGAGAGTAACCCTCAGCGAATTTTGATCCCTGCCGGGCAGGGCTGCGACCGGCGAAATCGGGCCGGGGACACGTCGCGCGTCCTCGGCTCGGTCCAGGCCCGCGTGATTCTCCGGCCAGGGCCCGTCCGGAAGGTCATCATGGACTCCGGGAGATGCATCGTGGCACCCCGCCGTGCGGGACTCTGGGAAGATGTGACCCACGGCTCCCAGTGGTGCAGGTGACGCGGAGAGGGGTGACGGATGATCGAGAGGCGACCGACGCAGGTCGACGTGGCCAGGGAGGCCGGCGTCTCGCGGCAGACCGTCTCCCTGGTGACCCGGGATGATCCGAGGGTCTCCGCCCACAGCCGGGAGCTCGTCCTGGCGGCGATGAAGAAGCTCGGGTACCGGCCCAATGTGGCCGCCCGGGCACTGGCGGCCCGCTGTACCGGCTTCGTCGGCATCTCCCTGTCGGACCTCGTCAACCCCTTCCACGGTGAACTCATCGAGCTCATCCGCAGCCGCTGCGAATCCCAGGGACTCATCCCCTTCATCACCCCGGTGGCCCAGGACGCCGCCGACGAGCGGGTGGCGATCGGGCGCCTGCTGGAGATGAACGTCGACGGGCTCATCCTCATCTCTCCGATGTCCGACGACGCCGTGCTGGATCAGGTGGGACGCCAGGTGCCCACCGTCATCGTCACCCGCAACGCCGGCCCGGACTCGGTGGACCTCGTGCACACCGATGATCACGAGGGGGCGCGCGCCGTGGTCGGCGAGCTCATCGGATCCGGGTACCGGCCCATCATCTACTTCGGTGTCGACCGCCCGGTGGCCGGTGACTCCTCGCGGGCCCGGATCGAGGGGTACCGGTCGATCCTGGCCGAGACCGGCTATGAGCCTCGGGTGGAGATGGTGAGTCCCGGGGAGGTGGGCCGGGCACTGGGGCGGGTGGTCCAGGAGTTCGGCAACGGCTTCGGGCTGTGCTGCCACAACGACCTCATCGCCCTCGAGGTGATCGGCCATCTCGAGGTCTTCGGGCTGCGGCCGGGCCGAGACGTCGGCGTCACCGGCTACGACAACTCGAGCATCTCCGGGTACCCGGGGATCTCGCTGACCACCGTCGACCAGAGCACCTCGACGATGGCCCGCAGAGCCGTGGACCTGCTTGTCGAGCGGATGGACGGACGCACCGAGCGGGCCGACGTCGTCATGCCCTCGCAGCTCGTGGCACGGGCGACCAGTGGGAGGACGGGGTACTCGCGCTGAGGATCCCCCACAAACTGGGTTCTATGTGTTGACAAAGAACGCAGGTACTCTTACATTTGTTGTGTTGGAGCGCTCCAAGATCGTGTTGACGGAGGTCACCGCGGACGAGGAGCCGGATCCGTCACAGGCCGACCGGGCCAGGTCGTCAGAAGGTGATCCAGCTCAACGACGAGAGGTCCCGCTCACAGGGGTGCGGGGCCATGACGAAGGAGTCGACCACATGTCGGTCACGCAGAACTCGGTCGGGGCGGACCCGACCCCGGAAGAGATGAAGGAGCTCGTCGCGAAGACGAAGCCCTCTGGTAAGAAGCGTCCCCTCGCGCTGCTCGCCCTGGTGGCGTGCTTCGGTTCCCTGCTCTTCGGTTACGACACAGGCGTGATCGCGGGAGCCCTGCCCTACATGTACCTGCCCCACGCCGGAGGCGGGCTCCACCTGAACTCCGTCGAGGAGGGCATGGTCGGCGGGCTGCTGGCCATCGGCGCCGCATTCGGCGCCATCATCGGCGGCCGGCTGTCCGACAGGTACGGACGCCGCCACAACATCCTCATGCTGGCGATCATCTTCATCGTCGGCACCGTCGGCTGCGTCATCTCCCCCAATGTGTGGGTGCTCTACCCGTTCCGGTTCATCCTCGGATGGGCCGTCGGCGGGGCGTCGTCCACCGTGCCGATCTACCTCTCCGAGACCGCCCCGAAGCGGATTCGCGGGCCGTTGATCGCCATGGACCAGTTCATGATCGTCACCGGTCAGCTGCTGGCCTACTGCATGAACGCCTGGCTGTCGGCGGCCAACGGCGGCCCCCATGTCGTCCTCAACCAGGCCGCCGGTGGCCATCCGGCCGGAAAGGCGATCGCCTGGGACGACGTCTCCTCCCTCGCCAATATCGCCAACCTGGTGGCCTCCGGCAACGGCAACACCTGGCGCTACATGCTGGTGCTGGCCACGATCCCGGCCATCGCGCTGTGGATCGGGATGCGGATGATGCCCGAGTCCTCCCGTTGGTACGCCGCCAACGGCCACTACCTCGAGGCCATCGGCGCGCTCAAGCGGGTGCGCGACGACGGCGGCAAGGACGACGTAGCGCTGGAGATCGAGGAGATGGTGGAGGTCCGCCGCCTCGAGGCCAGCCAGGAGAAGTGGACCCTCACCCAGGCGTGGAACACGAAGTGGACGCGCAAGATCATCATCATCGGGTGCTTCCTCGGGTTCTTCGACCAGCTGACCGGCATCAACACGGCCATGTACTACCTGCCGAAGATCCTCCACGCCGCGGGCTTCTCCTCGGCGAACGCGATCATGCTCAACGTCGTCACCGGTATCGCCTCGTGCATCGGTTCGGCCATCGGCTTCCTGCTGGTCGGCAAGTTCATGCGCCGCCACGTCGGCATCTACCAGGAGACCGGCGTCTCTCTGTCGCTGTTCGCACTGGCCGCGGTCTTCGGCTTCGGCATCAACAAGCACATGGTCAACGGCGAGATCAACGCGGACACCATCCCGAGCTTCCTGCCCTGGCTGGTGCTGATCATCGTGTCGATCTTCGTGTTCATCAAGCAGTCCGGAACCGTGAACTGGATCCTGGTCTCCGAGATCTTCCCGGCCCGGATCCGAGGTGTGGCCCAGGGCCTGGCGGTCGGCGCCCTGTGGATCATGAACGCCGTCGTCACCTTCGCCTTCCCGGTGATGATCGCCAACCTCGGGGCGGCCTGGACCTACCTGGTCTTCGGCTGCATCAATGTGTGCGCACTGATCTTCTACATCAAGGTCGTGCCCGAGACGAAGGTCTACTCACTGGAGCAGATCGAGGAGAACCTGGAGAAGCGCTTCGCCTGATTCCCTGAGACTGGCCATCCGGCGGGCGGTGCGTGGAGGGTCCACGCACCGCCCGTCCGTTCATGTCCGGCCCAGCGTCTTGTGTCCGGCCCAGCGTCTTGTGTCCGGCCCCGAGCGCCCGCCCGGCCCCTACCTGTGACCTCGCTTTGCGTCTCCAACTCTGCTTTTCGCCCCTTGCTAGAGGGCCAAAGCAGAGTTGGAGACGCAAAGCCGGCACACAGGGGGTGGAGGGTCCGGTCTTTGAAGTGGCCGGTCCTCCTGGCGATCAGGTCGACGAGCGGACCGACAGCAGTGGCGGAGTGGCGATGTGACGGGCGGGCTGCTCCTGGTCCAGTGCACGGCTCGCGATCCAGCCGACCGCCGCCTCGCCCTGCTCGGCGATGGACTGGCCGACGGAGGTGAGGTCGGCCTGGGAGCGGCGGGCCAGAGAGGTGTCGTCATAGCCGGCCACGCCGACGTCGGTTCCGACCATGAGCCCGTGGGAGCGGACCGCCGAGGCGATCTCGGTGGCGAGCAGGTCGTTGTGCCCGATGATCGCGGTCCGCCGGTCCCTCACGTCCTCGCACAGCCGTCCGACGACATCGGCCACGCCGCCTTCGACCCGGTGGACCGTCAGCTCGACGCCGGCCCGCCGGGCGGCGGTGATGAGGGCCTGACGCCGTCCGGCCAGCCCGCGGTCCCGCTGGAAGACGTCGTCGTAGAGATAGCCGATGTAGCTCCAGCCACGTCCGGCGAGGTGCCCGATGAGCCGGGTGGCCGCGGCGTCCTCGTCGAGGCGGACGGTGTCGACCAGACCGCCGAGGCCGGACTCCCCCACCACCACGAGGGGAAGGGACTCGCCGTAGTCCTGGAGTTCTTCGCGGGGTACGGCGGGGGAGACCGTGATCACGCCGCGGACCTGGAGTTCGCGGAACCGGCGCATCGTCAGGCGCTCACGGTCCACCTCGTTGGAGGCGGTGGCCAGCAGTGGGAGTAGGCCGGCCGCCTCGGCGTTGCGTCCGATGACGGCCACGAGGTCCTCGAAGAAGGGGTTGCGCAGGTCGGGAAGGATGACGCCGATCACCGGCGAGGTGCTGGTGGCGAGGTTGGCCGCGGACAGATTGCGGGCGTAGCCGAGCCGGGAGGCCGCTGCGCGGATCCGGTTGCGGGTCTGGGGCGCAACCCGTCCGGTGCCGGTCAGCGCCATGGACACCAGGGCCCGGGAGACGCCGGCCTCCCTGGCCACGTCAGTCTGGGTCGGTCTGGCGTTCACGCGAGGAATCCTAGCCGGGCCTCCTGTCATCCTCGCGCCCTGCGGCAGGGGCGCCGCGTGGTGGCCTGACCAGGCCGGCCATTGCCCTGGATCCGGCCGGCACAGGTCTGCCGGCGCTCCTATGTCTCTAGATCGGACCTTTTGTCTTGACATCGCCCCAGGTCTGCAGGCATGACTCATCACAGGTGCTGACGCGCGTCAGCAGGTGGCTGGGAGGGATCGGGCCGACGAAGGACACGAGCCCTGGACCGGCCAGGGTCACCAGCGGTCTGAGTGATCCGGACTCGTAGGCACAGCACAACGGACGACAGTCCACTCGCATCATTGCAGGCATCACCGCAAGCATCGTCGCAAGGGAGCGCCCATGCAGGAACAACTACAGGATCCCGAGCCGCCCGCGGCCGGCACGTCCTCCCCACAGCCATGTCCGGTGGCGGAGGACATCGCGGAGCTCGTCGCGAGCACGCCGGCCTCGGGGAAGAAGCGCTCACTCGTCGCGCTGGCCCTGGTGTGCACCTTCGGCTCGCTGCTCTTCGGCTATGACACCGGCGTCATCGCCGGCGCCCTGCCGTACATGGAGCTGCCGAAGCAGGCAGACGGCCTCTTCCTCAACCCCACCGAGACCGGCCTGGTCGGCGGCCTGGTGGCCATCGGCGCCGCACTGGGGGCCTTCTTCGGCGGCCGCCTGTCCGACAGGTACGGCCGACGTCACAACATCCTTCTGCTGGCCATGGTCTTCTTCATCGGGGCGCTGGGCTGCACCTTCTCCCCCAATGTGTGGATGCTCTACTTCTTCCGGATCGTCGTCGGCTTCGGTGTGGGCGGGGCCTCGGCCACCGTGCCTGTCTACCTGTCGGAGAACGCCCCCAAGCGGATCCGCGGCTCACTCATCTCGATCGATCAGGTGATGATCGTCTTCGGTCAGTTCCTCGCCTATGCGATGAACGCCATCATCGCCGGAATGAGCAACGGACCCGAGGCCGTCGTCGGCAATGACCCCAGCGGCAGGTACGCCACCGGCAGCACCCAGAGCTGGGACGTCCTTCAGCACATCGCCGGGCTCTCCGTGGCCGCAGGCAACGGCAACACCTGGCGGTACATGCTGGTGCTGGCCAGCCTGCCGGCCATCGCGCTGTGGATCGGGATGCGCCGGATGCCCGAGTCCTCGCGCTGGTACGCCGCCAACGGCTACTGGATCGAGGCCATCGGCGCGCTCAAGCAGGTGCGTGATGAGAGCAAGGACGACATCGTCGCCGAGATCACCGAGATGGCGGTTCTGGAGGACGAGGAGCGCGCCACCCACCACTGGTCGCTGCGCGAATGCTGGAACATGAGATGGACCCGGCGTCTGCTCGTCATCGGCACCCTCATCTGCCTGTACAACCAGCTCACCGGCGTCAACACCGCCATGTACTACCTGCCGACGATCCTCACCCAGGCCGGGTTCTCCTCGGCCAACGCCATCGAGCTCAATGTCGTCACCGGGCTGGCCTCCCTCATCGGCATCCTGGTGGGTGCCTTCGTCCTCATCCCGAGGCTCCCCCGCCGCGTCATGGGCATCTACCAGACGACGGCCGTGTCGGTCTGCCTGCTCGCCCAGTCGGTCATCTTCTACGTGTTCATCGAGCCGCACATGGACGGGGGCGTCGTCACCACCCCGATCCCCGCATTGGCCTCCTGGATGGTGCTTGTCATCGTCGCGCTGTTCCTGCTGTTCAACCAGTCCGGCACGATCTGCTGGGTGTACATGGGCGAGCTCTTCCCGGCCCGTGCCCGCGGGGCCTGCCAGGGCGTGGCAGTCGCGGCACTGTGGATCATGAACGCGATCATCACCTTCGTCTTCCCGACCATGATCGCCTCCCTGGGGGGCGGCACCACCTATCTCGTTTTCGCCATCATCAACATCACCGGGATCGTCTTCTTCATGAAGTTCGTGCCTGAGACCAAGTACGAATCGCTCGAGGAGCTCGAGATCCGGTTCAAGAAGGAATTCGCATGAAGCGCATAGCACTTTTCGGAGCCGGATTTATCGGCACCGTCCATGGCCGGAACCTGGCCGCCGACCCCCGGGTCGATCTCGCCTGGATCTACGACGCCGACGCCGCCCGCGCCGCCTGTCTGGCCGCCGAGCTCGGCGCGCCGGTGGCCGGCTCCGTGGAGCAGGTGCTCAAGGACCCGTCCGTCGACGCCGTGGTGATCGCGTCGTCCACCAACACTCATGCGGATCTGCTGATGGCCTCGGCCAGGGCCGGCAAGGCGGTCTTCTGCGAGAAGCCGATCGACCTGTCGCTGGAGGTGGCCGAGAAGGCCGTGGCCGCGGTCGCCGAGACCGACGCTCCGGTGATGGTGGACTTCTGCCGCCGCTTCGACCCGCCCTATGCCGCCCTGCGCAAGGCTGTGGCCGACGGCGAGATCAGCGAGGTGGAGCTGATGCAGATGAGTTCGCGTGGGCCCTCGCTGCCGCCCATCGCCTACCTCGAGGTCTCCGGCGGCCAGATGTTCGACCAGCTCATCCACTTCTTCGATCTGATGTGCTGGATCACCGGTCTGGAGCCGGTCTCGGTCACCGTCACCGGATCGGCGCTGGTGGATCCTCAGGTGGCCGAGGTGGGCGACGTCGACACCTCGGTGGCGGTGCTCAAGCTCAGCAACGGAGCCATCTGTCAGATCGACGCCCAGCGCAGGATCGGATACGGCTACGACGAGCGGATCGAGGTCAACGGGTCGGCGTCGATGGTCGAGGCGGGACGCCAGCGCACCGGCTGGGTGAACCACTACGAGGCCGGGCAGGTGCGCACCGACGGCATGCACCCGGGTTGGTTCGAGCGCAGCGAGCACACCTTCAAGGCCTCCATCGGCGCCTTCATCGACGCCCTCGAGGCCGGCCGGGAACCCTCCCCGAACCTCGCCGACGGGCTACGCGCCCAACGGATCGCCAATGCCGCCACCACCTCGCTGAGGGAAGGGCGGACGGTCGCCATCGACTGACGCTGACTGACGTCGCTGGCGCACCGCAGAGCCCGTCCTCCCCGGAGAATCTGCTCCCAACACGCCGTCCCTGAACTCCTCAGGGCCGCGGGACGGCGTGTTGGGAGTGGAATCCCCACTGTCACGGCACCCGGAACAACCACACGAAACGCACACGAACCACAGAGAACCAGAACACCAAGGAGAACACCATGAAGCTCTCAATGAATGTCACCACGACCTTCTACGGAAATGTCGTCAA
>OMJG01001453.1_pt1 | contig 13684 bp, 13 predicted proteins | sample 1646431 | NCBI WGS metagenome assembly OMJG01 (sample SAMN03771674, study PRJEB25209) | food metagenome | isolation source: Cotija cheese | place: Mexico:Jalisco,Michoacan | collected 2011-12-12
CCAGGGCGCCCACCAGGACACGGACGCCTCCATAAGGAATCCTATCGCGGGTGTGAGCGAGGTGAAGCGAAGGGCCGATGCGGCCGGGGCGGCGCTCGATTGACCAAACGAACCAGTATCGCGCGCGCCGGTACCGATCTTCCGACCAAGTTCACTCACCATTCGCTCAGGATTCTCCGAGCGCGGCTTAAGGTGACAAGGTTCCCAGCCATCACCGCTCGAAGGTCGTCATGCCCTCTTCGCTTCATCCTGCCTGTTCACGCCGCCGATCTCATCCCGCCGGAGGGCGACTATTCATCCCCGCCATCCTCGCCACACTGGCGCTCCTCGCTGCCCCTGTCGCATCCACCGGATCGCTTCCCGGTCTTCCGGGTCCCGCCTCAACACCGGCCCATGCTGCAGCACCAAGCGAGGACGACCTCGGCAGGGACGGGTCGGCACTGCGCGACGTCGAAACCAAACGCGTGGCTCCGGGACTCGACCTGACGAACTTCTCCCGTCTCGAGGACGGAGGGTGGAACAACGGCAATGTGCTCACCGCGGACCTCACCACGGACTCCCTGTCGATGGACGTCCGCGACACGGGAAAGGTCGCCGGCGCCGGTACCACCCGCGAGATCATGGCGGGCGGACCCGACGGGAAGAAGGCCGTGGCCGCCGTCAACGGCACGTTCTTCGACATCAACCAGTCGTGGGCACCGATCTACACCTCGGTGTCTCGGGAGGGAATGCGCATCGGCTCGAAGGAGCCCAAACCGGCGCTCACTCTCGAGGACAAGAAGGCAGCCGTGTCGATGCTCTCCGCGGCGGGAACGCTGTCCCATGACGGACAGGAGACGGAACTCGGCGGATTGAACAACCCGGAGCTGAGCCCCGACACCGTCGGTGTGTACAACGAAGCGTGGGGAGACCATACGCTCGACCGTCCGGTCGGCGGCCCCGATGACATAGCCGCCGAGATCGCCCGCGTCACCGTCGTCGACGGAAAGGTCACCGAAGCCTCGGGCATGGTGGACGAAGCGGGCGACCCGGAAATCCCGGCAGACGGACAGGTCCTGCTCGGCCGCGATGCCGGGGCGAAGACGCTGTCGGAACTCGAAGTCGGCGACGAAGTCGATGTCGAGATCGGACCGAGCGAGGATGTCGACATGGGAATTGCGGGCAGCCACCAGATCCTGGCCGACGGCTCGGTTCCCGACCTCCCCGCCGGCGACCTCGAAGACACCGAACACCCGCGCACCGCGGTGGGCATCAGCAAGGACGGTTCGGAGCTGTTCGTCACCACCATCGACGGACGCAGCGAGGACTCGGGAGGCATGAGTCTCGAGGACATGGGCGAGTTCTTCTCTGACATCGGCGCCTACAACGCGGTCAACCTCGACGGCGGCGGGTCGACGACAATGCTCGCCCGCACAGCCGGCGCAGATGCTCCGGCACTGCAGAACGACCCGTCCGACGGTAAGCAGCGCACCGTCGCCAATGCCCTCGTCTTCTACTCAGACGCCCCCGCGGAGCAGCTGGCCGATGCGCAGATCGAACCCGAAGTCGACGGACAGACCACCGTGCTCAAGGGGCTGAGCCGATCAATGAAGGGCACCGGGCTCGGTAAGAATCTCGAACCCATCGCCTCCTCCGGAACGTTCTCCGCCCACGGCGGAGTGAAGCTCGACGACTCCGATGAGTCGAACGCCCGCGTCACCGGTGAGACCACCGGCAAAGGTCGCGTGAGCTATGCCGTCGACGGGCACACCGCGCGACAGGACCTCGATGTGCTCGGCGAACCGGTCGGACTCTGGCCGAGCGCGCGGAGCATCAACCTCGAGGACGCCCAGGACTCACAGACGGTGTCCCTGACCGGCTTCGACTCCGAGGGCAGGCGTTCTCTCATCGAAACCGGCGACATCGACGTCGACGCCGACGAAGGACTGACGGTCGACACCGACGGACTCGGCGTACTCGTCGTCTCTGCCGATTCGTCGACGGCTGGGAAAGGCAAGGACTCCCGCGACGACGAACCGACGTCCGGGAACGTGAAGCTCACCGTCGGAGACGTGACGACGACGATCCCGGTGACCGTCGGCACCGAAACGACCGAGGTCCTCGGCTTCTCCGACACCTCGGCGTTCACCGACAGCCACGATCGGGCCACCGGCTCATTCACCGCAGGTGAGCCCAGCCCTGAAGGCAAGCCGAGCATCGATCTCACGTATGACTTCTCCACCTCCTCGGCGACGCGCGGCTACTACCTCATCCCGAAGGAGCCGGTGAAGCTGGAAGGCAACACGGTGGCGTTCGAGATGATGGTCCGCGGCGACGGCACCGGGGCCTGGCCGAGGCTGCAGGTGAGCACTCCCGACGGCACAGTGACGAACATCGACGGCGACCACATCACCTTCGACGGGTGGCAGAAGGTCCGCTTCACCGTCCCCGAGGGGCTCTCCCAACCGCTCACCCTCGAACGGATCCGGATGATGGAGACCCGGTCTGCCGAGAAGTACAAGGGGGACATTTCGATCTCCGACCTCCAGGCGATCTCCACGCCTGAGACCGACGATCCGGCCACCTCGGCGCGGCATGATCCGGCGCTGCTGACGACCGGGACCGTCGCTGACCGTCCGCAGAACATCGCCGTGATGAGCGACGCCCAGTTCGTCGCCACCGACCCGGATTCCGAAGCTGTCAAGGGTGCCAGGCGGACGCTCAAGGAGATCCGTGCCGCAAAGCCGGATCTGCTCGTCATCAACGGCGACCTCGTCGACGAGGCCTCTCAGGAGGATTTCGAGTTGGCGAAGACGATCATCGACGAGGAGTGGGATGAGTCGATCCCCTACATCTACGTGCCCGGCAACCACGAGATCATGGGTGGGGAGATCGACAACTTCGAGGCCGCATTCGGTTCCCCGACGGGCGAGCGCACCGTGGGGCGGACGAAGATCGTGACCCTGAATTCCTCGGACGGGACCCTCAACGGCAGCGATGATTCGCAGTTGAACATGCTCGAAGACGCCCTCGACGAGGTGGCCGAACGTGACGAGCTGACCGGCATCACCGTGTTCTTCCACCATCCCCCGCAGGATCCGCTGCCGTCGAAGACGAGCCAGCTCGGGGACCGACGGGAGGCCGCGGAACTCGAGAAGAAGCTCGGAGAGTTCCGCAAGGACAGCGGGAAGTCCGCGGCCGTGATCAACGGCCACGTAGGAGCATTCCACGGGTCCGCGATGGAGGGCGTGAGCTACCTGATCAACGGCAATTCCGGGAAGGATCCGGCCTGCACCCCGGCGACCGGCGGATTCACCGGGTGGACGATGCTCGGCTTCGATCCCGGCGTCGGCGACGTCGGGGACGATCCGACCACAGCCGATAGGGTCGGCTGGCTGGCCGCGGAGACGAAGCCGCGCGTCGATTCGATCTCACTCGAGGCACCCGGCTCCCTGGCCCCGGGCCAGTCCGCGGACGTCGCGGCGTCCTTCACACAGGGTGAGCGCACCGTTCCCGTCGGGTGGCCGGCGACCGCCCAATGGGGCGGCGACGGTGTCGTGGTCGATTCCGGCGCCGAGGTGGACATGCAGCAGGCGACGGGTGCGAAGGTCAGTGCCCAGTCAGTGAAATCAGGGGTCCCCGAGGCGGCCTCCGACGTCGTCCGCGTCAACCCGGCGACGGCTCAGATCACCGCGGAGAACCCGGGGACCGCGGTCCTCGAGGTCACCGTTAACGGCAAGACCGCCAAGGCCACCGTCGAGGTCGCGGGGGAAGAACCGCCTCCGGGAACCGGCGATGACGACGGATCTGAGGACAGCGGCGGATCCGCCGACAGTGCGGGAGCTGAGGACGGAGGCGCATCGGCGGACGAGTCGGACGGCGGAGCTTCGGCGCGTGGCTCCGACGCTTCCTCCACGGGAAGCGAAGAGGGCGCATCGGACGGGTCGGACGATGACGGAGCGTCCTCCGAAGCCTCAGCTGGCACCGACCGGAATTCCTCGGCGGACAGTGGTTCCGATGGATCCGGTTCGGGAGCGTCGAGCGATGGATCATCGAGTGCCTCGGGCGGCAGCGAGGCGGGCGGCTCGTCGAGCCGCGAATCGGACGGCACTTCGTCGACCGGCTCGGCGGGAAGCGGTGCGAACGCGGACGGGTCGTCTGACGGGAGCGGCGATCTGCCGCGCACGGGCGGGCCGGTGCTGCTCACTGCTTTGCTCGGCGCACTCCTCGTCATCGGCGGAATCATCGCCGTCCGCGCGGCACGGGCACGGGCGGGCGCCCGTCGCGCCTCTTGACCTGCGATGTTAGTCTCCGGGTATGACTGCGATTCATGACCGTCTGACCTCGTTCGCCCACGGTGGAGGATGCGCGTGCAAAATCCCTCCCGGCGAGCTCGAGGACGCGGTGCGTGGATTGGTCGGGCAGCCCGGTCCGGATGTCCTCGTCGGCCTCGATGACGGTGATGATGCCTCGGCGGTGCGGATCCGGGATGATCTTGCGGTGCTCTCGACCGCGGACTTCTTCACCCCCGTCATCGACGACGCGTACGACTGGGGACGGATCGCCGCAGCCAATGCGCTCTCCGACATCTACGCGATGGGCGGAACCCCCGTCACGGCGATCAACCTCGTCGGGTGGCCGCGGGAGAAGCTGCCGATGGAGCTGCTCACCGAGGTTCTGCGCGGCGGGCTCGACGTTGCGGCACAGGCGAACTGCCCCGTGGCCGGCGGGCATTCGATCGACGACCCCGAACCGAAGTACGGGATGGCCGTGACCGGTGTGGCCCACCCGGATGAACTCATGCGCAATGATTCCGCCGAGGCGGGGCTGCCCCTGACATTGACCAAGCCGATCGGCGTGGGGATCCTCAACAATCGGCACAAAGCCACTGGTGAGACCTTCGACGAGGCAATCGCCACGATGACCGCGCTCAATGCCGAAGCGTCACGGGCGGCCGTGGCTGCAGGCGTACTAGCGGCCACGGATGTCACCGGTTTCGGTCTGCTCGGGCACTTGTTCAAGATGGCGCGGGCCTCCGGGGTCGGAGCGGTCATCGATGCGGCCGCGGTTCCCCGCCTCGGCGGTGTCGATGAGTCGATCGCTGACGGGTATGTGTCCGGCGGGACGAGGCGAAACCTCGACTGGGTACGGCCTCATCTGACCGCGGATGATTCGGTGACCGAGGACGACCTGCTGCTTCTGGCCGATGCGCAGACCTCGGGCGGATTGCTCGTCGTCGGCGAACTGCCTGGCCACCCGGTGATCGGCGAGGTCGTCGCCGGCTCGGGCGTGCACGTGCGGTGAGGTCAAAGTCAATCGCTCAAAAGTCATGTCAGTGCGGCTCTATAAACTGCTCAGGTAGCCAAGGTAGAATTAGAAACATTCTGAAGGAGGCGCCATGACTGCAATGACCCCGGTGTATTACACACTTGACCAAGCACATGCTCGCCGTAACGAAATCCTCAGCATTGTCGGCGACGAAGCTACGTTCAAAGAGCGCGGCGCCAGATATGAGCTCGACGCTCAACAACTTGCTCTATATAACGAGCTTACTGATCTCGAGTTCCTGATCGGTGACTGAATTTTCCTCGCTCGAACGTCAGGCAGCAGAATTCGCAGATGAGTTGACGGACACGGTTAAAGCGGTCTCTCCCAACTGCTCGCCTTTTGTTGCCAAGGCAATCCAAGACGGATCCCGCTTCACGGTTTCTCAAACTCCATCGGAAGGCATACCACTAAACGTCGATGAGACGCCGCTTTTATCGATGACTGCAGGCTACTGGTGCACTGTCGACCGCGCCAAGAGGTTTTTGGCTGTAGAACGCTCAGATATTGCCGTCTACCCTGGGGCGAAGGCCCGCGGGGAGCCCCTATTTCGCTACGAATATCTTAGAGAAGCTCGCGACGTCCCGGCGGCGCACATTCAAGTACATGGCCATCGTGATGCACTTTCACATGTCCTGTCTAGATCTGGAACTTCCACTAACCGGGGTAAACGGAGAGCCACGGTTGATGACATTCCCCGAATGAGTGAGCTTCATCTACCAGTAGGCGGACATAGATTCCGACCCTGTTTGGAAGACATTCTAGAAATGCTTCTCGATGAGTTTGGGATTGACGGAGCAGCTGAATCACGAGCTACGTTGCAATCGGGACGCAAACGCTGGAGGATGACCCAAACTGCCAGCGCAGTCCGAGACGATCCTGATTCTGCAGTTTCTGTTTTGAAAGAGTTGGGATATCATATAGAACTTGCCGACGGGGAAGAGGCACCGCCGACCAACGAGTCTCGTCTGACCGCGAGATAATCGGGGCACTGAGGACGCAACGAGCGCGGGTTCAGAGCTGAAGTTTAGACATCGCCTTGCGTGCCTCTTCAACGGCTCGGCTGGATACCCTGAGACTTTTCATCGATGAGGCCAGTCTCTCCAACGCCTCTTGTTCCGCACGCGATCCGCCGATCAGTTGCTGAAGTCGCTGACCTCGTTGACGAAGTTGTTCGCGTTGTTGTTCGAGTCCCGCTTCCAGGTTCTCCAGTTGCTGGTTGAGACCCCGCAGATTCTCACGCAATTGCTGCACCATGCTGCCACCAGTCGTTCCACCGACTGTCGCGCCGACCACGCCACTACCGAGTCCACCAGTTCCGGAGGCCCCTCCTCCCGAACCACCTGAGGAGTTTCCGCCTTCACCGTCTGATTCAGATCGCTTTGCGGCCCAGAGTGCAACTCCTGCACCGGCAATCGACAACCCTGCTCCAGCCGCCATCAGCGGCACGACTGGCGCTAGTCCGAACGCTCCCGCAACTACAGCAGAACGCCCTATGACGGTGCCCAGATCTGTAAGCAGAGAAGAACTGGCCGCCGCTCCGGAGGCTGCCTGAACCTTCCACCCCTGACCACGTGCTTTGCCTACGGCTTCAGAAATCTTGAGAATGTCACCTGGCACCGCGGTGGCCGCGCGGCCAAAGTCCAAACTGCGTGATGCCATCGTCAGAGACGAACTGATCGCCTCTGCCATGTTCTTGTCGTCGACATTCTTGTCCACCCACTCGGAGCCCTGGTCGACCATAGTTTTCGCCACGGCAATGCCCTCACTGACTACCGTGACTTTCCGGGCGAAACTCCCCGCGGCGGCACCGCTTCGGCGGAAGCTCGCCGCAGCCGACTGTCTAAAGCCATTACCGGTGGACATAAGTGTTTCTTCAGCGTCTCAATTCGTTTCTGCCGCGGACGCGGTCAAGTCCAAGCGGCCCAGGTCCACTGCCAGCATGTGCATCAATGCGGCAGACACATCCGACTCACTCGCATTGGAAACATTGGAAACCGCAGCCTCCATGCGTAAGAACTCGAGCACCTCCGCGATGGACCGACCAGTTCGGGAGTACAGCCACAACCAGTAGTAGACAGGCGCCACCTGATAGACCTCATCAGAAGGGGAAAGTAGGTTCAGAGCCCCATCCCACCCCAAGCTGCGACCCCATGGCACAATCGTGCAGTCCTGCAACCAATCCATTGCCGATTCATCAGTACCGATCCGCAAGAGTCCAGCTTCGACGAGTTCGTCAAACACCGTGGAATCGATCTGTTCGTTCCCCAACCACTCGTCGAGCTCCGTACGCAGACGCAGATGCCTACAGAAAGCCATCACGTCGGCCTGCTCATCGCTCAGGCGAATTAGGGTTCCTGCGATCATCTGCGCGTCCACGAAAACCGGTTCCCTATTCGTGCCCTTCTCGTGGAACGGCAGAGAGCCGAGGTACTCGCCGATCGGCACAACAACCTGTTCAGACATCAGAAGCCCTAGTTCGCCAGGCTGACGCCGAACCGATGGGCTTCCATAGCAGCTGCCTTGGATTCGGCTTCGATCTCATCCCAAACTGCCGCCGCATTGTCCAAGCCATCGACCAAATCACCTGCATCATAGCTGCTGTAGAGAGACGATTTGGCTGCTTTCAAGGATGCAACAGCTCCGTGATCGGCATCGGATAGCCGAGCACACGACTCCCCGAACATCTTCACGGCCTGGGCCAACTGTCGAATTTCGCTCATGATCCGATCCCTTCCACGGTTTAGTCATGCGATTCACGATCCAACGCAGCACGGAGCTCTATCTCCAAGTATTCGTATTCACGATCCAATTCGTCGATGCGCGAACTCATCTGCGCGTAGGCATCCTGCAGATGCTGTTTGAACCGTCTTCCGCCTTCCGCCGCAGCGTTCAAACGCGCGCTTATCCGCCCATCAGCTCCGCTTGCGGCGCCGCCGACCAATCCCGCGGTCGTCACCGAAGCGTTTCCTGCGCCTCTGATCAGACGATCAGCATCAGACATCGGAGCATTCAACCGGCCTTGGGCCGAACGGATCGCTTCCTGAGCGATTCGAACCTCCCTCATCCGCGCGAGAATATCGTCGGAGTCCACAAGTGCTCAATTCAGGCCAAAGACTTGGCGTAGTTCGAACTCACCTTAGAGGCGTTCTCCAGCGCCGAAGTGGCGTTCTTCACCGCCTTACGCGCAGCTTCCAGGGCGTCAATGACCTCTTGGTCCTTGCGTTGTGTGGAACCTTCGATGGCTTGCTTGACCGAAGTCACGTGCTTGGTGAATTGCGAGTCGAAAGCCTCGAGGTTGGCAGACGTCTTCTTTGTCGCCTGTGAAATTCCGATCACCGTCTGCGATAGTTTCTGCAGATCTGAACCTGCCATATCGATTCCCTCCTGTTTGCTCTGAACAATCGAAGTATTGCTTCAGTTCGCCAGACTGGCGAACACGACCATTGCTACCGTACCCACTCCGGTCAGGCCCAACCACCCCCACAACAGCCATGGTTTAGATTCGGCCCTGAGTGCCATCTCTAGAGCATTGAGCTCGTCGATGTGCTCCCATGACTTCTTCAATTGACCGATCTCTTCTGCCAGCTCCTGCATCGTGCGCGGGGTCCCGCCGAAGTCGCTGCCGATGATGCCGCGCTGCTGGCACTCGTATTCAAAACCGCCGATCTCCTGGCCTGCGAGCTGTTCGGCAGCGGCTCGCGCCCCATCCACCTGTACGCCTAGCGTGTTCGCTACGTTTGCACCTGCGGAATCATACTCGTGCTTGGCTCGTTGCTTTGCCTTCGCATAGGCGTTGTCGGCATCGCGCATGGATTTGGCATAGACGGTGTCAATCTTCGCCCGTTCGGATTCTGCTGAAACCAGAGTTGCAACGGCATTGTCGATCGTCTTTTGATTGATCTGCGTCATGGCGCTTCACCTGCCTCGTCTCCCCCGAATGGAATCGTCAGAACTCCGCCCGTGCCCGAGCCCGCCTGGCTGTAGATGAAGCGGGGGGACTCATCGGTCTGTTCGGCTCCGTATCCAAGGAACTGCCGCAATTCCTGCAACGGCACCCGGGCCAATGCATAGGCTGCGATTCCATTTCCGCCATCGCGGTCGTAGCCGAAAATTCGTTCCAGGGTGGAGAACAGCTGAGCGCTGACAACCAGATCGGACCGGGTCTTGCTCGACTTCGCCAGATCGGCCAACACCGAGGCGGCCGTCCGGTCGTTCCAACCCGCAGACGTGGATGCGAACACGTCCTCGAAGTCGGCCCCGTCATCAACTGGAGCAAACAGTTTCGCGACCTCCTCTTCGCGGTCAGCGGCGGAATCTGAAGCATCGATTGGCTCGTCTATCGACACTATGCTCGGCAGTTCAGTGATGACGACGAGGGTCCGATCCTGCCGCAGCTGTTCCTCGTGGCCGAGAATCCAGACTGCGGCCTCGTCGTGGGTGACTAGATCCGCAGAGATCCCGGTTTCGGCCTGCAACGAGCGGGCCAAGTCCAGTAGGCGAGCGTTGCCGATAACGATGATCTGTTCATAGGATCCACTCCGGAATCCACTGTGGATCGCCGAGACTTCAAGTTCTCGGGTCACCATTTGGTCGGAACCGAGAATGGCGAGCGCTCGGAGCGGATTGTGGGTGAACTCATGCACCACCTCGGTGCCGGATACATTCACTGCCTGGCCCAGCCCCAGGGTGCGCGGGCGTGGAGTTGATTCCGCACGCGGAGCGAACTCCGTGCCCCTGAACAGGCGCGGTGGGTGCTTGGTGTTAGCTTCTGTGAAGAGGCGTTCTTGGAGCTGCGTGGTGTATCCGATCTCGGCGTGGGTGACGACACCGGTGATGTTATGGTCTTCGTCCTCGCCGGTGTTGTTGTTCACGACAACCTCACCGCGATGCTGCAACCTGGCCGCTGCCGTATTGCCCTGGGCGAGCATGAGTTGGGAATCGTTTCGCCCGAGTTTAAGCGCTATACGCACCTGCATCTGTCCGAAGATTGCATCGCCCTGCACGGAAAGTTGCCGGATTCCGCTCAGTGTCTGTGTGGAGAGCACCAGGTGGATGCCGAATGCACGTCCTTTCCGTGAGATCTTGGTCAGTGCCTCGACTGCACTGGTAGCGATCTCATCGTCGTTCTCGAACAAGGTCTGGAACTCATCGATGATGGTCACCAATCGCGGCATAACCGCTCTGGTAGACCGGAACGAGTCGTAATCACTCGTTCCTGCAGCTTTGAAGACATCGGCCCGTCGGTCCATTTCGACCAACAGTTCCTCCAGCACCGAGAGTCCGAAGGCCCGGTCGCTTTCAAGACCGACGAGCCTGGCGTTGGGCAACCAATTCGATGTGCCGTTGCCCGCGGAGGTCGTTTGGCGAGCGTAGCGCTGGAACTCGGTGCCACTCTTGAAGTCAAGCAACATCATCTCGACCTCTTCGCGACGGTACTTCGCAGCGATCGAGTAGACCAAGGTATGCAATAGATTCGACTTACCGGTGCCCACCGCACCGCCGATGAGAGCGTTCGATCGCGGCGGATTGGCGGAGCGAAGTTCGAATTTCAACGGTGAACCGTTCTCGCGGTCGCCTATGTTGACCTCGATACCCTGAGCCGCCGAGGCTGTTCCCTCTTCGGGCAGCAGACGCTCCGGCCCCACAACTGGCCCCGTCTGCTGTGACTGCAGGGTAGCGACTTGACCGATGAGTTCTTGTACCGAGAGGTGGTTCATTCCCCCAACAGGACGAATCGTCAGGTCGCCTTGGGGCAGGCAGAGAACCGCGTCGTCGGTGCGCTCGTCGAGGGTGATCAAGTTGAGTTTGTCGTCAAGGTAGAGCTCATTGTCGATCTGTTCTGGGGTCCGCTCATCGAAAGCATTCCGTGAGGAAGTGCGATCGACCCGGTCCCCGGTCTGAAGCAGGATGACGAAGGCTCCGCTGGCGGGTCCACTGTCGATGATCCTGCGCAGCAGTTTGCGAGTCTGATCATCCATGGTGCCCGGGCGGTCATCGATGACGAGGACTTCGACCACCATCTTCGGTGTGGCCGACTCCCAGATCGAGAGTATATTGCGGTTGCCTGAGGATCTGATTCGTTCGGTATTGCGTTGTAATCGGCCCAGCACACCTTCGAGCTGTGTACGCAGAACATCGTGGCTGTAGCTGGCGGGTTTGAATCGATCGACCATGGTCGCGCCCAGTTCACCGAAGGTACCAAGTAGACCTCCGATATCTTCTGGATCGAAGCGCGTGACATAGAGTGAGCTGAGCGGGATGGATGCGATGAGTCTGGCGAACACTGCGTCAACCACTTCCGCAGCAGCAGTCGCAGAGCCACGCAGCAGCAGGCCCTTCTGCCCCAGCAGCGGGATCACCACGGGCACTGGCTGTTCTCGGTCTTCTGTTCCCGACACTTCGCCGATGACACCGTGTGAGGGAGGAACGGTCAGAGTTTCTGCACTGACCCGATTCTGCAGCCGGCCGAAAGGACCCTGTATCTTCTGCGATTCTTCACGCAGGGCAAATTCGGCTGAAGCCAACAGCCCGTCCAGACTGCTCCTATCCTCAAAACGGGTCCGATCGGCTCGTTCAGTGTCATCGTTGCGCTTCTGCTCGGCCGCCGCTTCTGCCTCACGTCGAGCGGCAGTCGCAGAGGCATGAGCTTCGTTCTGATACTTACGGGCGTAATCTTCGGCAGCAGCGTAATCAGCATTCGCCTGTCCCCTATTCAGTTCCCGCCGGGCACGGTATTCCCCAAGGACGTCTGCGGTGCGCGCACGCAACCTCACTCCCAGACTGTTATTCATCAGCGATCACCGCTCTTCACTACCAGAATAATGAACCAGACAATCAGACCGATGAACGCAAAGGCGGCAAAACCGCCCACACCCCCTTGGGCAGAAACGATAGCAATCATTCCGGCAGGGAAGAGCCACAGCAGACCGATGAAACCGAGGATTGCGATGATTACCCGCAACCACTTTGCCCATCCGACCAGGATTCCAGCGAAGCACAGGAAAACAAGAACATAGGGTGCGTACGCCATAAAAGTGAATGTGGCAACTTCTGACGGCGTGCCATGTTCTTTGATTTCGGCCCAGAGCGGCCCGCCCCGGCCGAGGCCCATTAGATTGAACAAGAGGATGAAGACCAGGACGAGATTGATCAGCGTCGACACGCTGGCACGCGGCCGTAGACCGCTCTGCCCTCGATTCTTCGACTTCAGATAAGAGACCGCTCTTCGCGCCCGGTAATGTTCTTCTGCGTTGAATCCCTGCTCACCCGAGCTCACCCAATTCTGCAATCTGATGGCATCGAGGTGATCAAACGTCCTACCGCTGAGGTTCACCATTCGTAGACAACTTCCTATTTCCTGGCCCAAAACAACCCGACGCGGCCTCTAAACACCAAGCACCTTGTCAGACTACTCAACAACTTAGCACAGCCTTATGGCTACCGGGTCTCCATCCGTGCTTCTTCGAACCATGCCGGATACCGGACATCTATTGACGAAATATGTACCCTGCGACATTTGGTCTTGTCAGGGCCAGTCATCTGGCTGATTTAGTCGATGATTTAAGTGGGCGCAAGTGGACCGAGTCTGCTTCAAGGTCAACATCGATTCTGCGCTTTCACCAGAAGAGCAGCTCACAGCGCAGCGGCAGGTGCGAGAGAGGACCAATATGCCCGACGACGCCTACGAAGCGGCGGTTCGCAAAATCAAAGAGAGCCAGACTACCTGGGAGTGACGTCCTCGTCGCGGAACTGGCGGAAGCTGGACGTGAAGAACCAGAAGAAAACTCCAGTGAAGAGCCCGACCAGCAGAGTCTGCCACCAGTTGAATGAATCGCTGCCCCAGCCGAGCAGATGCATGGCGAAATAGACCAGTGGGAACATCAGAGCCACAAGCACACCGGCTCTAATTGACTGACGATCCTGGAGCAGCTTCTTCATAGGTCTCTCACGCTACCCGAAACACTTTGTTTCGCAAGGTTCGTCGCCTAGTAGGTGGCAGGCCCGCGAGGATCTTCGTCGACTCGTCGCCCGAATCATGGCCCGGCCAGCCAGAGTGTGCCGCACTCCTCACCGGCAGCGGCAAAACACCCCGTTGCACAGGGGTGATATCGAGCCAACGGTGCGGGATGCCGAGCGAACTGTAGACGGTGGCGGCCTTGTAGGCAGCGGCGCTGGCTGTCAGGGATGATCGCGAAACACCAGTCGGTGCCCCGGCGGTGAGGGATGCTTGCGAGGCACCGACCGGAACGTTACCGGCCAGTCGTGATGGAGTCGTCGGTGATGCCCGCTGCGCGACGCTCTTCGAGGCGAGCGCGCTGCGGTTCGACCACGTGACGCGGGTCCTTCGTCGATTCGATTCCGGCTTCCAACACGCCGA
>OMJG01001454.1_pt1 | contig 13683 bp, 15 predicted proteins | sample 1646431 | NCBI WGS metagenome assembly OMJG01 (sample SAMN03771674, study PRJEB25209) | food metagenome | isolation source: Cotija cheese | place: Mexico:Jalisco,Michoacan | collected 2011-12-12
ACAGGGAAGTCCTTTCCGTGGCTTCACTGTCTCCATTATTCCCGGGGCGAATCACACTCAACATCAAATACGTCATCTGGTACCAGCGCATCTACAACGTCGAACGTGCCGATGAAGGCTGGCGGAAGATGCCCGACCGTGGTGGAGACACCCAGAACCACAAAGACCACCCGCACGTCTCTTTCCAGACCGATTCCAAAGGAGCTCCGAAAGATGCCGCGGGTAAGGGTGGCAAAGGCGGCGGCAGCGACGATTCTGACGACGGCAATGCCGATAACGTCAACTGCGAAGCAGACGGCACGGGCGGTGGATCAGGCGACGATGACATTCCTGACGACGGTCGTAAGAATCCCGGCGCGTGGGGTGGGCACAAGAACGGTGAGATCCCAACCGACAAGCTCAAGAAGATCCCGTGGACCCCGGACAGCAAGAAGGAATACCTCCGCAAGGACGCCACCGAGGCACTCATCGCGATGAATAAGGCGTACAAGAAGGAATTCAATACCGATATTGCCATCACCGACGCCTACCGCGATTTGGCCGAGCAGAAAGTCCTGTACAAACGCTACGGGCCAGGACGGGCAGCTGTACCCGGGAAATCGAACCACGGTTGGGCTCTAGCTGTTGACTGTGGCGGCGGCATCAACAAATTCGGATCACCGCAGCACAAGTGGATGCAGAAGAACGCGAAAAAATTCGGTTGGGAGCACCCACCGTGGGCTCGTGAAGGCCAGAAGAACCAAGAAGCCTGGCACTGGGAGTACTACGGCAAAAACAAGGAAACCGAAGCCTAATCTCACCGTCCTGATCAACGAGCGACCAGGTGATCGCCGTCTAACCGATACGTCTATTGTTAAGGAGATCGACCATGAGTGAGTTCACCACCTTTTCGGAAAATGAAGCCTGGGCGCTGCGCCGCCTGGTCAACATCGGTATCCATGACTTCGAGATCCAAATCAGTCGCGACCCGAGGATAAAGGATCACCTGGAAATGCCGTTCGAGGACCATAGGGCGATGCACGCCGGAATCAAAGCCAAGCTGGCAGCCAACACCACCATCGATGCCCGACTGTTCAGCCGAGACGAAACTCAGTTCATCGCGCACCTCGCGCAGTCCAGCATCGACCTCGGTGGGGCCTCACCCGATGACACAGCGGCACAAGATGCTGAACAATGGGAGTCTCGAATCGTGACGAAAGCACACCACATGAACGAAGAACGACGTGCGACAGACTTCTCCCCTACCGCAGACGCACCAGCCGAGCCGTCGGTGTCTCGTCCCGATCGCGTCTACAACCGAGCCACACTCGAAGCCGCGGGACACCGTCTCGACGTCGGCGATTGGGATGCTCACCGCAAACTGGCCCAGATCGCAGTCGAAAGCGGGTACGCCGCCGAGGTGACACAGGACTTCATCAACGACACCGCAGAAGACCAACCCCTCCAGCATTCCATTCGCATACTTGATGCCAACGAAATCCAGCCCAGAGACGTCGACACAGCAGGCCTGTCAACCGAGTTCGATCCCATGGGCGGCACGAGTGAAGTCGAGCAGTTCACACCACAGAAGCCACACGGAGATTACGGGCGACAGACACCATTCGACGTCGCCCCAATCAACGCCGATGAACCAGGGTTCCCCCAACCCTCGAATGCTCACATCGACGCCCTGGCCACTCAACCACCGTCACCGGCTACACAGACGTCACTGAACCTGGACTGACCTCTCGGCCATGCGTGGGCAGTCACTATAGTCGGAGATATCACCTTTTCCGAGCAGGGAGCTGAACTGTGATTTCACGCCGCATTCTGGTAGCCGATACCGCGATCGGAGTCGTCGCTACCGCAGGACTCAGGGGCCTCACACACCGAGCCGTCGATGACTTCGCCGGTCTTCCGGTGGGTTCGACTTCGAACTGCTATAGCACCCGGAATGATCTCGTCAATGGCATCGCGTCTAGGATTCACACCCGGCTATCCGAAAAGTCAGACCACGCACGGGCTTCACGCCTCACTGAACGTGAGTACGGGGCACTACTGCTTTCCAATGACCGTCATCTCTTTCGCACACTGGCACTGTTTTCGCTCGACCTTTCTTTGCCCGTTCCCGGCAGATCTCGAATTTCTGCCACGCACGAGCTAATTGCGGCCACCTTCGCAGGCCTCGCCGGACCCGAACAGACTACCCCGCAGACGGTCGTGGGACACCTCATTGCCAACGTCATTGTCGACGACAGCGCCGACACGGCTGCAGTCGAGCAGAACATTCAGCTGCTGTAAAAGCGGCTCCATATTGCTAGGTTCAGTCGTGGCGGGCTTTACCGTTTTTTGCGCTTCCACCTTGACCAAACTTCATAGGGGTCTGCAGTCGCGTAGTATTTGGGCGATGATTCCGGAGAAGAAGGACCAGATCGTGCCTCGGAAGAAACGCGGGAGCGACGGTGGACGACCGCCGACGTTCCAGGCCGGGGCGTATTGGAACCGCAATTTCGTGGAACGCTCGTTTGCCAACCGCAAGCAATGGCGAAGATTAGCAACACGATAAGACAAGCGCGCCATCACATATCGAGCGGCAGCCGTGATCAGCGCGATCCTGACAAGGCTACGCCGATAAACCAGACATGCCCTAGTCTCTGGCAGACACCGCCCAAATCGAACTGTCATCGATTGTCTTGGCGATGTCGGGGAGGTCGATTTCAGTGAGGACTTCTCCGCTGTTTCGGTCGTACTGCACGAGACGGACTTCTTCCGCTTCTTGCTGAAAGGTCACCACCGTCAACGCATTCTCGGTGAAATCCACCACGCGAGTATCAGTGCTGTTGTCGTAGCTGTCGACGAGCTCGAAGAGCTTCTGGCTGATACCTGTCGTGATATCCGTTCGCCATGCCCGTCCGAAGTCATCGACCCAGTCGAAATCGTTACCTCGCAGCGACTGCTGGGAGGAACCATTGATCTCGAAAGTGGACTGGTCGGGGCCTGTCACCGGTTCGCCGTCGGCGGTGACGAGTTCGAGTTCGGTCATGTCGCCGGAATCGGTGTCCCATATTCGCAGCACCGGGGTAGTCTCACCTGAATCAGCATAAATACTGGCCAAGTGGTACAGACTACCGTCAACGCAGGGCGCATCCGTCGACTCCTGACCTGACGAATTAACGGCCTGAATGGATACATTCTCTTCCTCGACCGTGGTCCCGGACGTCAGTTGGTTCAGCATCAGCCTCGTGTAGCCATCTGCTTCCTTGGCCTCGACCCCCTGTCGTTCGGCCTCAGCCTGGTACTTCCCTAGAGGTTCGGCTATCCCGTAGAGGTCTCCGTCGCAGAATCCGGTGACTTGGAAATACCCTTCAACCTCGGTGAAGTCAGACCCCTTCGTTGACGATGTGATGAGTTGTTCGACGTAGCTGTCTTCCTCGTAACCATCGTTGTAGAGACCGATCACTGTCCCGTCGTCGCTAAGCGAAAGGGCTTGCTGGTAGTCAGTCTTCGTATCCGTGGGTATCACTTCAGTCGAGGTACCCACGATGTAGTCATTCTCTGTATCGGAGAAGGCCAGTTTGTCCTTATTCCAGTCCAACTGCGCATGCTGCATGATTGTGGTCTCGATGACGGAGGTTCCACCGTCTTCTTTGACCAGGACGACGTACCCCTTGCCATCGGATTCGACCACACCAGATTGTTGACGGCTGATCGTGAAGGCGGCAATAACATCGGTGGTGGTGGCGTCCCGCGTCGGGGTGGTCGGCTCCGGAGTTTCCGAGCAACCGGTGAGCAGAGCTATCAGTGAGGCGGAACACAACCACCAGAGTTTCTTCATCGCGCTCCTAGGGCGTGAGGGTGTCGCGGGTGCAATAGCACCCGCGACACAGTGAAGTTTCAGGTTACTTGATCGTCTTGTAGATGTGCGTGTGCTTCGAATCCTTGATGTTGTATGGGTAGACGCCGAGGCCGCCATTTCCGTCCAGATCGATCTTGACCGAGGCTTTATACGCCGCCCACACAAGTTGAGAGCAGTTCATTTTCGCGCTGCCGGTTTTCTTGTTCACCGCGAAGTTCGCACTGTACTTCTTTCCTCGGAGTTTGTTGTAAGCGTACGATCCGGCCTTGTTTCGTTTCGTCTGTGAGGTCTTCACATCCATTTTGTAGGACTTTTTAGGAACTTTATAGCTCGATGCTGAGGTGGACCGACTCTTTTTCCCTGTGCCAGGTGCTTCGACAATCGTGGGTTTCGCCGAATAAATGCCTGTGTGTCCATGATTGACACCACCGGTGAATGCGGGGGTGACGAACACATCACCCTTGTGCTTGGCGTTACCAATTTTCTTGGTGCGTTTGCCCTTCTTACTTGATGACGCAGCCTCTATCGACTGAGCGCTTTCGCTACTGGCCTGGCGGAGTACCGATTCCACCGATACTCCAGTTGATGCCGAGTAAACCTCGACGTCATTGACGAGGGCTGATTCGGTCAGCTCAGGTGATTCGGCAACCAGTGCCTGAGCTTGCTTCTGGGCCGCCGGGGAAAGCGTCTCGGTTGTGGCGGATGCTGGCGATAGTGATCCGAATGTGAGGATCGATATGGCGACGAGGGCTATTGTGCTAGATACCGTACGGTTCATTGTAAATCTCTCTCTTTAGACACCGGCACTCATTGAAGGGGGAAGGATGTGCGTAGAACAGGATCCAGTCAAGCTGTGAAATAAAACTGTATGCCAGCTGGACCCAAACTCAACGTACTGTGAAACCGGACTAGTTCTGACGTGATCGCATCTTCGTGTCCAAAACGAAACATTTGCGATACGGCGGCATGGTGGCGATAAGGTCTACATCGGCACCAGTAGTCAAGGAAATTTGTAGCTCAGGAAGTCGCCATAACCTCAGACCATCGGCGCGAAAAGCATGATAGGTACTTCACTGGACAGCCGTGTCGCGGTACTCGGATCGTAACCAAACGGTTGGCACGCCGAATGAGCCGATTCGTGATGCCTCGATCGAAGACCAGTTAGAAGACGCCACCCCGGTGCTGGACGCGTTCCACGTCGTCAAACTCGGCACCGCGGTGGTCGATGAGGTCCGCCGCCAGGTCCAGCAGGATACGCTCGGCCACCGCGGACGCAAGGGCGACCCGCTGTTCGGGACCCAGACCATTTTGCTCGCCGGAGCGGAGCACCTCACCGAAAGCAGCGATCACGCCTGAACACGACGATCGAGGCCAACGAAGCACACGAGGAAGCCTTCATCGCCTGGCAGTGCGCCCAGGACCTACGAGCCGCCTACCGGGCCGGCGACCCGGCCGTGGATAGGCGACGCGCTGAGAAGGTCCTGACTTCATTCCACACCTGTCCGATCCCCGAAGTCACTCGCATGGGCCGGACCCTGCGCCGATGACGGGATGCGTTCCTGGCGCACTTCACCACCGGCCGTGCGAACAACGGCGGTACCAAGGCCATGCCCGGGATCATTGAGCTCCACCGCCGACTCGCCAGAGAGTTCCGCAACCGCGACAACCACCGGTTACGGATGCTCCTCGCCACTGGCGGCCTCACATTACGACCCCTATCAGGTGTCCAAAGAGGCCCTATTGGCGCCACGGACCGCGGCAATGACGACGCAACTGACAAGCACAATCAAGGTAGCGACGAGTACTGGCATGCCGGTATACAGCGCCACTACCGAAAGCCAATGCATGACTCCGCCACCAGAGCCCCCGAACCACGAGAGGACAGCCAGCGCAATAGAAGCCAGGAGCAGGCCGCCGGCCAGACCAAAGCCACGGGCGAGTGACCCCCTAGCCACTGCTCCGCGCCGCCGACGGATATACCGAGACACGACGAACAGTCCAACTGCCACACCACCGGCCCCCAATGCGAAAGGAAGCTCCAAGCCCGGGCCCGACAGTTTCTCCGCCTTCCCCGTCAAAATCAACAGACTCTGCGGAAGTAGGCACAACGTTGCTGCGCCCAGCACCGCAGCGGAAGCCAACATTCCGACCTCGGCAGGTGTTGCTCCGCGCAACCAACCGAAACGACGCCTGACCCGCGTGATGATGTCCATCCCATAAGGATAGGCACAGAACGCCTGAGATCATCCGCTTGCCAGGCTACTCAGGGTGCAACAGCGGTGGAGCCTAACCCGGCTTGCCGGCTCTTCGCAGCTGAGCGGGTATACCCGCCCTGGCACTCTCGCGGCGCTTTACGCCTTGGTCCGTACCGAATCAATGAAGAGCCCCAAAACCTGTCAGTCGGCATTCCTCTAGCCGTGGGCGAACAGCCGTTCCTCAACTGCAAGGTGGACTATCGATGTTGCCTCGACAGGGACGATGATTTCCTGGCGGTCGAAAAGTCCAAGCTCGAGGTCGTCCCGATGGCCGGAGCTGGACCGATCTTCCGATATGAGTACGGCCGTAACTCAGGCAAGGTTCCTTCTGTACATATGCATGTTCATGCTCATCGAGGCGCGTTTACGTTCTTGATGGCCAAAGCAGTGCAAAGCACACGCCGGGCGCGATCGCGTCCTGATGCCAATTCGGTCCCATCTTTGCAAAGCATCCACTTCCTTCTCGGCGGTCACCGTTTCCGTCCTCGTCTCGAGGACGTGCTCGAGACCTTGATCGAGGAGTTCGGGGTGGGCAAGCAGAAGAGTACGCAGGCGACCCCGAAGGACAGACGAGCGCAGTGGCGCCGAACTCAGACACGCGCCGTGGTGCGTGTGTTCTTCAGAAGCTGGGCTACCACGTCGAGTGGGCGTCTGAAGTCGACCCTCCCACTGAGCGGTGGGTTAGACTCCAGCAGCACTAGGATCTCTTTTAGGTTTTTAGTGGGGGCAGCCCTCACCAGTGTCAAGCCCCGGGTTTCATAGAGGGTGTTTTTCTTGGTTTTCTATGCAGCCACACTCGCGGCCGCACCTTGGTTGGTCCATTCAGCTTGTAACTCGAACGGCGGCCGATATCCGATCGCCGAATGCAGTCGTTGCCGGTTGTACCACCTGATCCATTTCGACGTCTCTGCCATCACCTCGATCAACCCCGACCATTCGCGACGGTCGATCAGTTCCGCTTTGTAGACTGAATTGAGCGCTTCAGCCATGGCATTATCGTAGGAATCCCCGCGGGACCCCACCGACGCCACGACCTCGGATTCTGCCAGGGTCTCGCCGTAGCGAATCGATCGGAATTGGACTCCGCGATCCGAGTGGTGGACAAGCCCGGACACGTCTTCGCCGGCCCGGAACTTCGCCGCCAAAGCCATCGTTAGCGCGTCTCTGGCCAACGATTCGCGCATATGGTTCGTCACCTGCCAACCCACGATCTCCCGGTGGAACACGTCCAGAATGAACGTCGTGTACACCCACCCAGACCGCGTCGGTACATACGTTATATCGGCGACCCACAGGCAGTTCGGCGCAGCCGCTGTAAACTCGCGCTCGACGAGATCGCCAGGGCACTCCTCGGCCCTGGCCGAGGCCGTTTTCGGACGCTTCCGTCTCCGACGAACCCCATCGATGCTCAGCCTGTGCATCAACCTCTCGATGGTGCACCGGGCCACTGGCCCGAATCGGTCGGCATACTCACGGTTGATCGCCTTCCACATCTTCCGCGCCCCGTAACAGGAATAGTTGGCTTCATAGACGTCTTGGATGACGACCATGAGTTCCCGGTCCCGACGGGAACGGGTTGAGGGTAGGCGCTTCTTAAATGCGTAATACGAGCTCACAGCAATCCGTGCAGCAGTCCCTGAAAGGGCGCGCACGATTGGCTCGACTCCGAACTCGTCGCGGTTGTTGTCGATGAAGCCGACGATTACTTGGATGGGCGGTCGAGCTCCGCCGCGAAGAAAGCCGACGCCCGGCGAAGTATCTCGTTTGCCCGTTTAGCTTCGGTCAACTCGGCGCGCAGTCGACGGTTCTCGGCCTCAAGGTCGACCGATTCCGCCGGCGTGGTTTTGCCGGAGTCCTTGTGCTTGCGCACCCAGACTCGCAGGGTCTCCTTGCTCAGGCCGAGTTCGTTCGCGACGCGGGTGATTGCCCCATTCGCGGTCTCAGGATCGGCTTGAGCATGGATGACGAGCTCGACGGCACGAGCTTTGAGTTCGTCGGTGTATTTCACTGGCATGAGAGAATCTCCTTCTTCCAATCTCCCTGCCTCTATTATCCCCGGGGCGATTCACCGGACAACACGGTCAACCTTCGTGACCGGTCAGTCTTTGACCACCGGGTCCATTCCGGTGTCTACACCACCGAGCAGGTGATGACCGACGAGGACCATCTCATCTCTCGCGTGACCGCGACCGGGGCACCAACACTGTCCGGTCACCCTGACCACGTGGAGGTCCTCGAGAACTGGCGCACAGATGATGGCCACCCGCTCAGCCCCGACCAGATGGATGCCTCCAAACACGTCCTGTCTTCCGACGCTGGAATTTCTGCCATCATCGGCCCAGCCGGGACCGGCAAATCCACGACGATGGGGGCCATCACTGATACCTGGCATTCCGTCCACGGTGACCAGTCTGTCATCGGTCTCGCACCCTCGGCTGTGGCTGCCGGTGTCCTCGGTGATGAGATCGGTGTCGACACCGATAACGTCGCCAAGTGGCTGTTCGAGTCCGTCGGTGAAGGAGCAGCACGGCGAGCTGAACGAGTCGTCAACTATGAAGCACGGCTGGCCGCGCTCGATGGGAAGCTGGCGGACGCGGCCCCGCGGAATCGACCGAAGCTGATCAAACAACGCGAGGCTCTGCAGGCGAAGCTCGCCCAAGACTACGCGACCCAGGCGCAGTATCGTTTCCATACCAACCAGCTCATCATCATCGACGAAGCCTCGATGGTCTCGACGACCAACATGGCCGAACTCTCTCGACAAGCTGAAGCTGCAGGAGCGAAACTCCTCATTGTCGGTGACCCTGCACAGCTCGAAGCCGTCGATGCCGGTGGTTTCCTCGGCCACGTCGAACGTCACCTCGACTACACCACGCTGAACACCATCTGGCGATTCAAAAACGAATGGGAGAAAGCCGCCTCTCTCAAGCTGCGCTCCGGCGACGTCGACAACGACATGGCCGTCGTCGACGAGTACGCCGAGAACGGACGCATCCACGGAGACCCCGAAGCGGAAGCCGCCGATACCGCCTATACCGCGTGGAAGACCGATCGGGACGCAGGCTTGTCCTCGATCCTCATTGCCTCAGACAACGAGACCGTGGCCGAACTCAATCAACGCGCGCACACCGAACTCGTTGAATCCGGTGACGTAGACATCACCGACCAAGTCGTCCTCCGCGCCGAGGTCCACGCCGGTGTCGGCGACGTCCTTCTTGCCCGCCGGAATGACCGCAGCATTCGCGACTCCAGCGGAGCTTTCGTCGCCAACGGCACCCGCATGACCATCTCAACGATCCGGCCAGATGGCAGCGTTGAGGCCCACGTTCAATCAGACGACGACGGAGCTGCACCCACGATCATCCTCGACGCCGACTACCTCGCGTCCTCGGTCGAACTCGGATACGCCACCACCGCGCACCGATCCCAGGGCGTGACCGTTGACACCGGCCACGCAGTCGTCACCCCGAAACTGTCTCGTGAACTCTTCTACGTGGCCATGACCAGAGGCAAACGCGGTAACCACGCCTACGTCGATATTGACGATGCTGAGAACCCGACGCCGGATGACTGGAGGACCACGATCACTGCCAATGCCCTCGACGACAAAGGTGAGGTCATCGACGATCCCAGTTACTACATCAAAGCGGTGGTGGCTCGGTCCACAGCCGAGAAGTCCGCGCACGAGGTCCAAGACGCTGAACTTGGGTGGGCCAACGACGTCGGACGCATCTGCCACGAGCTGACCTACCTCAACTGGTCGGCGAAAGTCTCTCGCACCCAAGACTGGCTTAACCTCCATTCTGACCCCGAACAGCGTGACCGGCTCCGCGCCGACGAGAACTGGCAACGACTCATCAGCGTCGACCCTGCACAGAACTTCCACGGTGAAGTCCTTCCAAGTGATTCCGCGCAGGCGATCATTGAGCGCTGCGAAAAGCCTCCCGAGCAACCGGCCACGGGCACCGGTGACATGATCGTGGCCACGACCGCGGCCACCGACGAGCAGGCCCGGGTATGGGCGCAGTCCATGTACGACCTCCAGGACCAAGTCGCCGCACGTCGAGCAGTGCTAACGAAGGATCCACCCGCGTGGTTTTCGACCCTTCGCGAGCAATACGCACATCACCCCCGCCACGACGACGTCATCGACGCAGTAATCGTGTGGCGCGGAGTATCCGACCAGACAGACTCCGACACAGCACTGGGAGCACAACCGCCAAAGGATGACTACCTACGCCCCTACTGGAACAGAATGCAAGCAGTCGTGACCGGAAGCGAACTTGCCACCCAGCAAGCTGAAGAAGAGCCATCAGTGGCGCAGGATGTCGACCCCATCGACTGGGATTCGCTCTCCGCCGATCTCGACTACCAAGCTCTCGATGACACCTCGTCACTGTCGACCGTCGATCCGAGCAGTGGCCAGCAGCTACCGGCCCCTCAAACTCCGTCTCGAACCACTACCGATTGGGAACGTTGATCCTCCCGCCGCATGACTCTCATACCTGTTATCTAGTTAACTAGTAGACAAGTATGTGATACGCTCATCGGCATGAGCAAAAAGGAACATATCGTCATACGTGTCAACGCCACCGACTTTGGAATCCCCATGTCATTTGATCAGTGGCTCAACCGCGGTCGACGCTGGTGGAAGACCCGCGCCGACCGTGCCTTGAATGCCGACCGACTCTTCGTCATCGACGCAACCAACCGAGTTCGTGCTGTCGGCCTCGTCGACGGCGTACTCAAAGACCGAGAAGATGGCAGTGATCGCGTCAGCATAGAGGTCACTTCAGAAGAAGACTCCGAACTCATCGGCAAAATCATTAGACGCAATGACTCTAGGAACCCTATCTCTTACGTCACGACTATCGAGGTCGTCGACCAGTAACGGCACAAGAACTGACAACTTCCATCCGTCGAACCGAAAAGGTCACTCTAATGCGATTCCTGAACCTGACTCAGCCCTCCGGCAATCACGTGCTGCTCAATCCGCGCAACATCGCTTTCGTTGAGGTGGACACTCTCGCCGACGAACAGATCGTTCTCGACATCACACTCAATAACCGGTCCGGTTCTCTACATTGTGTTCCGGTCGATCAGGGCGGTCATCCCCTCTCCCCGCAAGACATCAAGTTGCGTGTTATCGAGTGGGGCAAAAACGTGCTCCTCGAACATCTAGACGACTACATCTCCTCAAGAGGGTAGGCAGTGCCGGGAACAGTGACCACGGCTATTACCGGAACCGCAGTCTCTACGTGTCCTCTTCAAGGAGCGGTCGCTTCGTTCCCCTACCGGTTACGCCAGTGATTCGTCTATTGCCAATGAGTCTCGCTGCCAAAAGCATCGGCAGGAAACGATTCTCTGCCATATCAAACCAGGTAGAACGTCGACTAGGGTGGAAATTCTCGAGGCGAGAGTCGAAAGCAAAAGTTCCTGCGATCACTACGCAACGCGAGTTCGGACGTTGTCTCCGCAGTCCTCGGTGTTGTACTTGGTGTTCTGGCCGACCCCGGTCAATCGATCATCTTCTATTCTGCTCTGGTCGGTGTGCTTATCGTCAGCTGCGTCTTAATTTGGGTTGGCCGCTGGAAGAGAAGTCATCAGCCGATGACACTGGCATTAATTCTGAACATCGCGTTTTACAGCGCTCTTGCTGGAAGCAATGGCACGATTTGGCTTATCGGCGGGCTGTTCATGGTCGGGGTATTGTCCGTGATGCGACACCTCATGGAAGCGTTTCCGGATTACCCCTCGAGCCAATCATCCGGAACTGTCGACGCAGCGTGAGCCGTGGTCGGTCCTCGCACCGCCGCAGGTAGCTGGGACCATGACCGCCCCGAGGTGGCAGTCCGTCGACCCCAGTCATGAGCGGTGCAGAAACGATCGTTTGCGGCCCACTTCGCATGGATTGCCGGGGATGTATTACGATTCAGCGACAGTCGAGGGCGACTCCGGTACTTAACCTTGATCCACCGATTCGCTTGATGGCAAGGGGCTCACTCGGATTCGAGTGCGAACGCGGTGCGAGGGCAGGAAGTAGTGTCCCGGTCTCTCACCGGTCTCTTCCACATAGATGATTCCCCGGGGTCTCCTCCAGACCCTGCGGCGTCGTGCTCGAGCAGGAGCGAATCGGTCAGGACAATGATCGTGTAGGTGGGCTCAGAGCCGCGTGCCAGAGTCGTGCGAATTCCGTCGCCCACGGCCACCGTCTCGGCAGGTGCACAATCAGCTTCCTGGCCCGGTGAGCGATCCGGGCCGGGATGCCGATGATCCGTGTCCGCAGCGTCTGAGCGCGCACTTTGCTCATCCTGCCACCGATGAGTCCGGCCGCAGCCCGCATCAGGTTGTGTGTGATCGCTGCGACTGCTACCCAGGCGGCGTTGGCGTTGAACACCCCAGAGGGCATATGTGCCAGGGCACCGTTCTTCAGCTCCGCATTGATCTGCTCGATGATCGCGTGCTTGCGGTGGATGTGATCAGCAGCGACGGTGTCGAAACGGTCTTTGTCCACCGTGGTGAAGAACGCGTGATAGCGGAACAAGTCGAACAATGGGTCCTGCCCGGCAGTGCGTTTGGTCTCGTTGAGTTCAGGGATGCGGCGGACCACCAAGCGGCCGGCGGCGTGCAGGGACTTCTTCTTCGAGGTGAATGCGGTGAACGGGACCTCGGCGACTTCGGCCTTCGAAATCCAGGCCCTGGTCTCTTCGTCGTAGATCGCTTCGGGGTATTCGATGCCAGTCCATGCGCCGTCGCTGATTGTTCCGATCGCTGCTTTGACCTTCTTGTCCATGCGGACCGTGATCGATACTTCAGCCCCGGCATCCCGGGCGGCTTTGGTCACAGTCGAGGAGTAGTACGCCGAATCAGCCCTGACCAGGGCTGGGAGGCCGGAGTTGATTCGGGTCGTGGTGGCCAGAGCGTCGGCGACGAACTTGTCAGCACCCCGGGCTGACGAGGTTGAGCCCTTGCGCAGGCGCTGGCCGACGATGATCTGGCCGGAGTCGCCCGTCGATGCGGTCGCCAACAGTGCGTTGAGGCCACGACTGCCTTGGTAGCCGAATCCAGCTCCCTGCTTCGACGCGGAGTGGACATCGATGACGGTGTCGTCGACATCGACGAACACCATCGCTTGTCCAGTGTCTTCGCTGGCTGGTAGCAGCGGTGTGTGCTCGTTGAGGTTGGTCAGGAAACGGGAAGAGATCGCGTCGAGTTGCCGGACGTGGCCGAAGGCGAACGAGCGCAGGAACGACCCCAGGGTCGAGGGCGCGTAGACACGATCGAAGAGGTGTTGCATGCCGCCGTGGCGGAGGATGTTCATGTCATCGATCGAGTCGGCCCCGGCAGCCATTCCCGCGACCAGGGTAGCCAGTTTCGGTGCCGGGTTCGCGCCCTTGTCGGCTCCGGTGGTGGTCACGGTCAGACGGTCTTCGGCGAGGTCTGGCAGGCCCGCCATCTGGGCGAGGCTCATGATCGGGACGAGCCCGGTAGTGGCCGTCAGGTTCGCATCGTCGAAGGAGTGAGACACAGACGCGGGTGTGTGGTTGAATAGCACCTGAGAGGTGCCCCTTTCTTGAACGGGAATGTTGACTT
>OMJG01001455.1_pt1 | contig 13679 bp, 14 predicted proteins | sample 1646431 | NCBI WGS metagenome assembly OMJG01 (sample SAMN03771674, study PRJEB25209) | food metagenome | isolation source: Cotija cheese | place: Mexico:Jalisco,Michoacan | collected 2011-12-12
GTGGGTAGCGTAACTCTCTTTTTTTATTTGTTCAGTTTAACGGTAGGGTTTCAGCGAGAGATAACCAACTCTTTTTAATAAAAAATTTAGGCACCCAAGAAATGTTGGATGGTGCCATTTTCCCACATGATGTAAAACCCTAGCCCAATGAATACGACAGGGATGATGATTTTTTCATATTTTTCGATGGTTTCGGCGATTAATGGCAAACGGCTAAAGCGATATGAAATTGCGCATAAAGCGGCAACACCTACGGCAAAAACCGCTATAGCAACAAGAATTTGCCCCTATTCTAGGCTGGCGAAATAAGGGATGTATATCCCTAAATTGTCACCTCCAGAGGCGATGGTCACTAAGCTAACAGTCCCAAATAAGGATTGATTACCGCGCCCTTCAATCTGCTCAACGGCTTCATCCGCCTCATCGTCATCAGTGAATATGGCCCGAATCCCTAAGATGAGTGGAATGATACCAAGTGTACCAATCATCCAGTCTTCTGGAACAAAATTTAACATGTAGGCAAAAAAGAGACTCACTAAAACGAGCACGGCGGTGCCAAGGTACTCACCCAGATATACTTGACGACGCGTTGATTTTTGAGCTAGCTTGGCTAAAACCATGATCAAGATGATGAGGTAATCAATAGATGTTGCGATAAATACGAAACTTGCGGAAATAATTGTCTGCATATTGTGACCCTTTCAAAATGTTTTTATGAAATTTAGTATACAGGAAAAAGGCACTTTCCATAGAGGAATAGCGCCTTTTGATATGAGTGTAGTAAGATTAGGACAAGCAATATGCCTGAATAGTGATTTCCTTTCTTCACCGCATGTTGCCTAAACTGACAGCGTGAGAGTATGTTTATATAGACATAGCAAAACATCAAGAATAATTCTTTTCAACAGCAGATTTGAGTGACCTTTGTTAGGTGAAGAACTCTTCTTTGAGAATAAGGCAAATTAAATGAAGCCCCCTTTTTGACAAGAAAAGGGGGCTTCATTTTATTCTATGCTTGTGCCTTTATTAATGCTTCAAATAAGTATTTACTAGATTCAGCTCCTGGATCAGGTTCACCAATAGACCGTTCCCCATAGTAGGAAGCACGACCTTTCGTCGCTTTAAGTTCAGTCGTTTTAGTGCTAGCTTCATCCAATACTTCTTGGCTTAAATTATTGGCTTTTAGAGCTTCGACAGCTGGATGCCACATATCAACCATCGTTTTTTCACCAGGTTCTGCTTTACCTCTTTGTTGAATTTTATCTAAACCAGCTGCAAAAATATCCGCGAGATTTTCTGAGTTTTTAGCCGTTGTTGCCATGGCTAGGAAGGCAGAACCATATAAAGGACCGGATGCACCACCAATCTTACTCATGAGGGTTTGCGCAACAGTCATAAACAGCGCTGATACATCTGCTGGTTGTTTGCTTTCCAAGGCTTCCTTAGTAGCAACTGCACCGCGCGCCATGTTATTACCGTGATCTCCATCACCAATTTTTTGGTCTAAATCAGATAGATAAGCTTTCTCTTCTATTAAGCGGTCAAACCATTGGTCTAACCAAGTTATTGTTTTATTTACATCCATACATGACATCCTCTCTTAACTAAACTATCTCCAAGCTGCAGTGTTTACCGGCGCTTGTAGGGCACTTACCCAGTCTGGGTCCTCAAGTTTCAGTAAGGTTAATGACGCCCCCTGCATTTCCAGTGAAGTCATCAGGTCTCCTACCTTAACAAAATCAACTTCTAGCCCTTCATCTCCCAACTGTCCTTGAATATCATTCCAGAATAGGTAAAGTTCCATTAACGGTGTACCGCCCATCCCATTGACCAATACGGCAAAACGATCTCCAGTTGTCCAGTTGAATTCTTCTTTTAGCCTACCAATTAATTCCGCAGCCATTTCTTTTGCAGGCTTGATTTTCTCACGACGGTAACCAGGTTCCCCGTGGATCCCAATACCATATTCAAATTCATCATCTGCAATATCAAAACCAGGTTTACCTACTTCAGGGACGGTTGCGGCTGTTAAAGCAAGGCCGATAGATTTAAGATTGTCGTTAACCTTTTCCGCAATAGCTTTTAAATCATTTAAAGATTTCCCTTGGTCTGCGTAGTAGCCGATGATTTTATGCATAAAGACTGTACCGGCAATGCCACGTCGGCCTGCGGTATAGGTAGAATCTTCCATAGCAATATCATCATCAACAATGATTGCAGCGGTTTCAATTCCTTCTGCTTCCGCAAATTCCTGGGCGATTTCAAAGTTCATCACATCTCCGGTATAATTTTTGATGACTAAGAAGACGCCAGCCCCGTTATCAGCGGCTTTAATCCCTTCTAAAATTTGGTCTGGCGTTGGAGAAGTAAAGACTTCCCCAGAAACGGCTGCTGACAGCATCCCTTTACCAATAAATCCTGCATGACTTGGTTCGTGGCCAGATCCCCCACCAGAAACAATTCCAACGATATTTGGGGTTTCTGCTGTACGGTAGAGGACTTGAGTATCTGGCACTTGAGCAAGAATATCCGCGTGCGCACTGGCTAAACCCTTGACCATTTGGCTGACAATATCACCGGGTTGGTTGATAATTTTTTTCATGAAAAAACCTCCTTAGGTATGGATAACATGGTTACAATCAATGACTTTAAATAAGATAAGCATGCGTTAAGACATTTAGCTTTGTTCTTTAATGGCTTCTAAAATTTGGTCTGGTGTACGGTTAATGGTTGATTGAACAGCACCCACATAAGCACCTTCTACAAAGGGGCCTTCAACTAAATGGACATGAGCTTTTAGGTCATCTTCCACGAAGTCTAGGGCCGTCTCAGCAGATAAGACGGCTGATCCCATATCCGTGAAGATAAAAATTTCCTTATCCGTATTAGCAAAGATGGCCTCCGTGATCTTGTTGACGGACGTACCGATTTCACCGTCATCGGTCCCACCTGCAGCAATGACTGAAAAGGTATTGTGGTCATCGGGTACCATGGTTTCTAACAATTCTTTTAGACCCTCTGTGATGGTTTGACTATGAGACACTAATATTAGTAGATTTGTCATATATGAAAAGCCTCCGTATCTAAGTTTTCTAAATTTTTATGTACACGCTTACATTCTACCAATAAAATGTTAAGACAACAAGCAACAGCCATTGGGACTTAAATGAGATGTCATGATTATTGAGTAAGACTTCGGACTATACTTACCTATCATTGCGCTGAAGAGCTGGACTAGCGGTGGACTAGAATTATTCAAGGTTTTGATAGATTAAAACGATTACCTTTAAGCGATTGTCCCTTGAATCAAAGTCCTATTAGGTATGATAGAATGAGAATATCAAGACAAGGGTAGACAAATTATAGGAGGCACAAAAAATGGTAGATATTTTAAAAGACTATAGCCCAGATCGTTCAAATACAAAAGCAATGAAGTGGCATGATTTAGAGACAGTTTTTGGGGACAAAGACCTATTGCCGATTTGGATTGCGGACATGGATTTTGCGCCAGCCAAAGAAGTGACGGCAGCCATTCAATCTTTTGTGGATGACCAATACTTTGGCTATTATTCAGTGCCAGATTCTTATTACCAATCAATGATTGATTGGTCAAATGACCATTTCCAATATGAAACAAAGGCTGAATGGTACCGGTTTGCACCAGGTGTATGTACGGGTATTGCCTTTGCCTTACATGCGTATACCAATGAAGGGGACAACATTTTAATTCAAAACCCCGTTTACAATCCCTTCCGTACGGTTATTGAAGAAGCTAATCGGACGTTAGTGATGCAAGATTTATTGGGCAATGAACAAGAAGGGTACACAATTGATTTTGATGCTTTGGAGAGTGCCTTCAAAGATGAAGATATCAAGGTTTTCTTATTCTGTTCATCGCAAAACCCAACTGGTCGTGTTTGGCATCGTGATGAATTGGCTAAAGTAGTGGCTTTATGTAAGCAATACGATGTCTTATTATTCTCTGATGAAATCCACCGTGATTTGATTATGCCAGGACATGAGCATATCGCTATTGGAAATATTGACCCAGATTTTGACAATTATGTCCTTTTCGCCTCGCCATCAAAAACCTTTAACTTAGCTGGCTTTAACCATTCATTTATGGTAGTGCCACGGGCTGATTTAAGGGAGAAATTGGATACGTTCTTACATGCGATTCATGTGACTGGCGGGCAACCTGCTGGTTATATCGCGTCAGAAGCGGCCTATACCTACGGGTCGGAATGGGTGGAGAACGTCAACCAAGTGATTTGGGATAATTACCAATTACTTAAAACAACAGTCCAAACAGCCTTGCCGCAAGTTCAATTCTCAGACTTACAAGGGACTTACCTTGCTTGGCTTGATCTAGGGGCTTATGTGAAAAATGCAGACCTAAAAGAAGTGGTTCAAGACCGTGCCCGTTTAGGTGTCAATTATGGGACTACTTACTGGCCAACTAGACCAGAAGATACCCATATCCGGATTAATCTAGCGACTAAGACAGAGATCATTGAAACAGCTGCAAATAATTTAATTAAAGCTATTCAAGAGTGGCAATAGTCTGCCGTGACACTAGTCAGTCGTAGAAATAGTCAATATACTTAAAAAGACCTGCTTCTCATATTGAGCGTGGCAGGTCTTTGTTGTAAGTATATTTAATGGATTAGTTTTCTTGGTAGGGTTCGACATGGACGTCGATGGCGGTGACATCTTCTGTTTTTTGTAGGGCGGATTCTACTTTTTCAGTGATAGTATGACCCGCTTGAACAGAAATTTCTGGGTCTACTAAGATGGTAATGTCGATATAGACATTGGCCCCGTAATTACGGCCGCGGATATCAGAAACTGCGCGCACGCTAGGTACCATGAGAACTATTTTCCGGTAGTTATCTAAATCTTCTTGGGGGAAGCCGTCTGATAGGGAAAAGGCGGACTCTTTGAAGATGTCATACCCTGATTTGATAATGATTAAGCCAACGACAATAGCCATAGCGCCATCTAGCCAAAGGATACCGGTACGACTTAGGACGACCGACAAGGCAGTTGCGAAAGAGGTCAGGGCATCGGATAAATTGTCCTTTGCAGAAGCTTTAAGACTTGGACTATTGAGTTTATTGCCAAGACGGTTGTTGTACCAGTAAACACCGGACATAATGACCCCAGAAGACAAGCCGACAACCGCATTAATGGGTGTTGGAGCTGCGTATGCTTGGTTGATTAAGGCCGTAGTTGAATCAATGGTCACCGTAATCCCAATATAGAAAATCACGAAGGACATAATCAGTGTAGTAAGGGTTTCAATTTTATAATGACCATAGCGGTGGTTTTGATCAGCTGGGCGTTGGGATAGGATCATGCCCACTAATAGGGCGATTGACGCAAATGAATCGGTAAAGTTATTCAAACCATCCGCAAAGACCGCATCTGAGTCAAAGTTGGAGCCGACAAGGAGTTTGGCGGTCGAGATGATAACGTAAGTGACGATACTGAGATAAATTCCGCGGCGGGCTAGTTGTTGGTTGGTGTTGCTTGGTGTCATGTTAGGTTCATTTTCCATGTGAAAACCGCTCCTTTAAATTGAATTAATAAAGGGTAAAACTTGCCAATCTAGAAAAAAGCAATTCTTTCCATTATAGCGACTGGCCAAACACTTTTCAAGGTATTTTACCTAGAAATGACATGTCTTTATTACAAAAAATTATCTAAATTTCCACAGGATTTCGATAAAAATATGATTGACTTAATATGTCAAGTAATATAACATGAGATTAAAATACAATTAAAAAAAGAATGAAGGTGAGTTGACATGAAGGAAAAAGAGCTACGACGTACGCTAGCTGTTTTCCCAATTGGGACAGTTGTACAGCTAACAGATTTAACACCGAGACAGGTGCGTTATTACGAAGAACAGAAGTTAATTAAACCGAAACGTTCAGAAACAAATCGCCGCATGTACTCTTTAAATGATGTCGATCGATTATTAGAAATCAAAGACTATTTAAATGAGGGTATGAGCATCCAAGCAATTTATAATACATATAACCGTCAACATACGCAGCCTAAAGTAGCAGATACCAAGCAGCTGACCGACGAAGATGTTCGTCGCATTCTATATAATGAAATCTTGAACCAAGGTGGTTTCAGAAACGCTGGCGCTGACCAAGACTATCCATTGCGCTAGGTACGACAATATTCGTTACGGCTCTCACACCTTAAAAATGAAAGTGACTAAAAAGTGGCATATATCATATAGAGGAGATTTTTTATGAACCAAATTAATAAAGATTACCAACGATTACCAGGCTCTTATTTATTCGCAGAAGTAAAACGTCGTCAAGAGGCCTATGAAACAGCACATCCAGACCAAAACGTGATTCGATTAGGTGTTGGGGACGTTACTTTACCTTTGGCACCAGCAGTCATCGAATCCTTACATAAGGCAGTAGACGAACAAGCAGATGCCGCTACTTTTAAAGGTTATGCGCCAGACCATGGTTACGACTTCTTACGTGAAGCCATCCAAAAAAATGACTTTGCAGCGCGTGGTGCAGATGTTAAAGTGGATGAAATCGTTATTTCTGACGGTGCCAAATCAGATTCTTCAAACATTCAAGAAATTTTTGGCCCAGACATCAAAATCGCTGTTGGTGATCCTGTTTACCCAGTTTACATCGATTCAAACATCATGGCTGGTCGCGGTGGTGACTACAACGAAGAAACTGGTAAATGGTCGGACTTGGTTTACTTATCAGCTACTGCGGAAAATGACTTTAAACCTGCGCTACCTGAGGAGCCAGTTGACTTGGTATACCTTTGCTACCCTAACAACCCTACAGGGACAACTTTAAACACCGCTGACCTACAAAAATGGGTAGACTGGGCTAACGAAAATGATGCGATTTTAATCTTCGACTCAGCTTACGAGTCATTCATTACTGAAGAAGACGTGCCACATTCAATCTTTGAATTACCAGGTTCACGTACTTGCGCTATTGAAATCCGTTCATTCTCAAAACGTGCCGGCTTTACTGGTGTGCGTTTAGGGGCTACGATTATCCCTCAAGAATTAGAAATCGATGGCGTATCCCTATTAGACTTATGGAAACGTCGTATTTCAACGAAATTCAACGGTGCACCTTACATCGTACAACGTGCTGGAGAAGCAAGTTACTCTGAAGAAGGTAAAGCGCAAATCGAAGAAATGTTAGCTTACTACCGCCGCAATGCCATCCTGATTAAAGAAGGTTTGGAAGAGGCTGGCTATGAAGTTTTCGGTGGTGTGAACGCGCCTTACGTTTGGTTGAAAACACCAGCAGGAATGGACTCATGGGACTTCTTTGACTTCCTATTAGAAAATGCAAAAATCGTTGGGACACCAGGTGTTGGTTTCGGTCCTTCAGGTGCCGGCTACTTCCGTTTAACAGCCTTCAATACCTATGAAAAAACAGCAGAAGCTGTTGAGCGTATCAAGGCTTTAAACAAATAGTTAAACGATCGAAAAGGGTAGGACCTCGGTTCTGCTCTTTTTGTTTGCACAAATTTAATGGAAATTAAGCTGTTTTTTTCTCAAAGCAAGTGCGCAATCTATTATCGCTTTTTCTGATTATTCTTGAGTGATTACTCCTCCAGACGATACCTTACATGTCTTGTTAAAACGGAATGCTAAATACACTTGATTGGGAGAAATATGATGAAGAAATCTTTGTGGTTATTAACGGGGCAGCCATTTCCCTAGAGATATGTATCAATAGTGGTTCAGGTGAATTGGCACAAGTTTCCGTGGCTTCGCGTGGGTCGGATGTTGAAATCTGGGACTTTATCGCAGAGTCAGATGCCGCAGCTGAAGTGGGACTTGATATTGAGGTGATTTCAATTGACGGTGAGGGGGTCCAAACCAATACGGCAACGGCTGAAGGAGAAGTAGACGCCAACGCCTTTCAAAATATAGGCTACATGGATACCTTCAACGAAAATTCTGACAATAAATTAGTGCCAATCGCGACTACCTACCGAGAACCAATGGGGGTTTATTCTGACCAGTATACCGACATTGACCAGGTGGCTGATGGTGACTTAGTAGGGATTTCAACCAATAGCGCGAGTCAGGCCCGCGAATTAGCTGTCCTTGCAGGGGCCGGATTAATTACCCTAGCTGATGATTTCAACCCCAATTCAGGTACAATTGATGACATCGCAGACAATCCCTTGAATTTAGAATTTATTGAAGTGGACGAGTTACAATTAGCCCGTAGCTTGCCGGACTTAAACCTTGCAGTCATCGGCAACACTATCGCCCTAGAATCAGGCCTAAACGTGACGAAAGATGCTATTTTCGTTGAGGAATTGGATGAGAATGCTAATGGCACGATCAATGTGATTGCTACTGCAGCAGGCAACGAAGACGATGAAAACATACAGAAATTATCTGATTTATACCATTCTGAAGAGGTTCAAGACTTTATCACTGAAGAGTTTGATGGCACCAAATTAGAAGTTCAAGTGCCGATTGAAGACGTTTGGTCAGCGGAATAAGTCGTCGATATGTCAAGAAAGGTGTCATCTTTTCTGTCATCAGTGAAGAGTAAGATGACTTTTCTGGCCAAATTTGATATTATTTTACATAAGGAATTGAATATGTGCAAAGTACAAAATCTGATTTTACGCGTTTTTTTATGTATATGAGAAAACTTTAATCTTTCGATTAAAGATAATTTTGCAATCCCTATAACTTATATAACATGTTAAGCGAGAGACTGATTTAACAGTATTTAATACCATTTTTTTAGCAAAAGGGTATATTTAAATATTTTAAAGTCTAGCCATGCGTAAACTTTTGCAAAAAAATGATGGATTTTGGCAAATTTACTGATTTTCTCCAATGTTTTATGATTGTAGTTGGCAGATTTTACTTATATACTTGAAAATGGATACAAGTGTCCAAATTTATTTAGGGAGGTTTAATAAGATGATAGGAATTATTTTAGCGAGTCACGGTAAGTTCGCTGAAGGTATTAAACAATCTGCTGAGATGATTTTCGGAGAACAAGAAAATCTGCAGGCAGTAACCTTTATGCCTGAAGAAGGACCAGATGATTTACGTGCCCATCTTTTAGAAGCAGTCGAATCTTTCGATGACACGTTACAAATTCTATTTTTAGTTGATTTGTGGGGAGGTTCACCATTCAACCAGGCCAATGCAATTCACGAAGAAATGCCAGAACGCACAGCAATTGTAAGTGGGTTAAATCTACCAATGCTCTTAGAAGCTTTGGGTCAACGATTTGGTTCTGATCAAGTGGCAGATGTTGCTAAACACATTTTGACAAGAGACGTGTCAGGTATTCGTGTAAAACCTGAAGCACTTGGGGAAGGCATTGACGCCCCAGCAGCTGCAGCTAGCGAAGATAGTCAAGAAGAGGAACAAGTTGGTACCTTAAAACCTGGTACTGTATTAGGTGATGGGAAGATTAAGTATGTCCTAGCACGCGTGGATACCCGTTTATTACACGGTCAAGTAGCCACTGGTTGGGTGAAATCAGTTAACCCTAACCGTATTATCGTTGTATCGGACAAGGTAGCCCAAGATGACATGCGTAAATCATTGATTCAACAAGCGGCGCCAACAGGTGTTCGTGCCAACACAATTCCAGTATCTAAATTAGCGGAAGTTGATAAAGACCCACGTTTTGGTAAGACAAAGGCATTATTATTATTTGAAACTCCACAAGACGTATTAGCAGCAATCGAAGCTGGTGTAGATATCAAGGAAGTAAACTTAGGTTCAATGGCGCATTCTAAAGGGAAGACAATGATTTCAAAATCATTGTCAGTAGACGAGGAAGATGTAGCTACTTTACAAAAATTAAAAGACCTTGGGGTTAAATTTGACGTACGTAAAGTCCCTGCAGATTCAGACGAAAACTTAGATAAACTGTTGAAAAATAATGACTTGATTTAAAAGGGAGGTCGACAGAAAAATGGATATTTCAATTTTTGCAGCTATAGCTATTAGTGTTATTGCATTATTCGCTGGTTTTGAAAGTGTGTTGGATTCATTCCAATTACACCAACCCATTCTTGTTTGTACATTAATTGGTCTTGCAACAGGAAACTTAACTGAAGGACTACTATTAGGTGGTCAATTACAATTAATCGCTTTAGGTTGGATGAACGTCGGGGCAGCACAAGCACCAGATGCGGCCTTAGCAGGTGTAATCGCGGGTATCTTAGTATTAACTAAAGGTGCTTCTGTATCTGAAGGTATTGCCATTGCAGTGCCTTTAGCAATCGCTGGTCAAGTATTAACAATCTTCGTTCGTACAATGACAGTAGGTTTGGCTCACTATGCTGATGGCCAAGCGGAAAAAGGCTCTATTCGTGGAGTTGAATCTGCCAATATGATGGCTTTAGGTCTTCAAGGTTTACGTGTAATGATTCCAGCAATCGCTACATTAGCTTTACCAGCTTCAGCTGTACAAGGCGCTTTAGCAGCCATTCCAGACTGGATCACAGGTGGTCTAGCTGTTGGTGGTGGTATGATCGTTGCTGTAGGTTACGCAATGGTTATCAATATGATGGCAACCAAAACAACATGGCCATTCTTCTTTATCGGTTTTGCTTTAGCAGCCGTTACAGAATTGAACTTAGTGGCAATGGGTATTATCGGTTTGGCCTTAGCACTTATCTACATTGAATTGTCTCCACAATTTAATGGCGGTGGCGGTTCAGGATCTGGTGGTTCAGGTTCAGTTGATGCCCAGTTAGACGCCATTTTAGAAGACTATTAAGGAGGGGTAGACATGACTGAAGAAGTAACAAACCGCGTAACATTATCAAAACGAGACCGGATGGTCGCAAACTGGCGATTAACTTTCGTTCAAGCTTCATGGAACTACGAGCGTATGCATAACGTTGGTTGGGCTTATGTACTAGCCCCAGCAATCAAAAAATTATATACAAGTAAAGAAGATCGTACGGCAGCTTTACAACGTCACTTGGAATTCATTAACTCTCACCCATACGTTGAGGCACCAATTTTAGGTGTAACCTTAGCCATGGAAGAGGAGAAAGCAAATGGTACAGCCATTGAAGACCAAGCTATCCAAGGGGTTAAAGTTGGTATGATGGGTCCTCTTGCTGGTGTGGGTGACCCAATCTTCTGGGGTACGTTACGTCCAGTAATCGGTGCCTTCGCTGCATCACTTGCCCTAAGCCAATCAATCATTGGACCAATCTTATTCTTCGTACTTTGGAACGTCATTCGTGTAGCCTTCACTTGGTACACACAAGAATTAGGTTACCGTGCAGGTTCTGAAATCACAAAAGACTTGTCTGGTGGTATCATTCAAAAAATCACTGTTGGGGCATCTATCTTAGGGATGTTCGTTATGGGGGTATTGGTACCTCGTTGGACAGCCATGAACTTCCCGAAAGTAATCTCTGAAGTAACAAACCAAGAAGACGCTATTGTAAACTTTGATGGTTTAGTTGAAGCAGCTAACAACAGCAATGTAACAGCTGACAGCTTCCGTGATGTGATTAACCAAATTTCATCAGGTCAATTAGTAAATACAACAACGCAAACATCATTAGGTGATGTATTTAACCAATTATTACCTGGTATGATGCCATTACTATTAACATTAGCATGTATGTACCTATTAAAACGTAAAGTGAGCGCAACTACCTTGATCTTCTCTATCTTTGTGATCGGTATCGTGCTTTATGTACTAGGTATCATGGGTTAAGATGGTAGCACAATTAAATACAGAAGTAACGTTCGTCTCCAAAGCGAATGCGATGATCAACCCTATCGACCCTAAGTCAGGATTACTGATGGTGGGCGATAAGGGTGTCGAATTTCGCGAGGAGAACGGACCAGGCTTCATTCAAATTCCATGGGTTAACATTACACGCATCCGTGTGCAAATGTTCTTCAAAGGACGTTACGTCCGCGGCTTCTACTTTGAAACCGATGAAGGCCAACTCCTGGAATTTGTTGTCGATGAAGCTAAAGATAGTCTTCGGGCAATGCGCAAGTACATGCCTCGAGAAAAATTCGTCGCACAACAAAGTAACCTAGCCAACTTATTCAGAAACCCCTTTAAACGAGGGGAAAAAGACAAGGAGTAGTGACGATGCAAGAACCCATATTCTTAAAAGCCTACCTGGAAGAAAAAATCTGGGGTGGACAAAAATTACGCAGTCAATTTAATCTAGACATCCCTTCAGATCAGACGGGAGAAGCGTGGGTCATTTCAGGACATGAACATGGGCAATCTATCGTGACGTCACCTGAATCCCTTGCCGGCTTAAGTCTATCTGACTTGTACCAAAAGCACCCAGAAATCTTCTTGGGAGAAGTGGCTGAACGTTTTCCATTATTAATCAAAATAATTGATGCCAAGGAAGACTTGTCCGTCCAAGTGCACCCGGATGACGCCTATGGACTAGCCCATGAAAATGACCTTGGGAAGACGGAGTGTTGGTATATTATGGACGCTGATCCAGGTGCCTACCTGATTTACGGCCACAATGCCCAAAATAAAGAACAGTTCCTAGAAATGGTCGAAGAGAACGAGTGGGACCAACTGTTACGTAAAGTGCCCGTTCATGCCGGTGATTTCTTCGCCGTGCCAGCAGGGACTATCCATGCTATCGGTGGCGGCGTATTAATCCTCGAAACCCAACAAAGTTCTAACACCACCTACCGGGTTTATGACTACGGACGCAAGGACGCCAATGGCCAGGAACGTGACCTACACATCCAACAATCAGCGGATGTCACCATATTCCCCCACAAGGATACTCTAGCAACCGGGCATACAACTGAACTACCGGGCGGCTCAATCCAAGAATTTTGGACCAATGAATACTTCTCCGTGGCAAAATGGACAATTGAGGATAACTTGCATATCAACTTATCCGACAAGTACCAATTGTGTACAGTCCTTGAGGGCCAAGGACAAGTAACGGTTGGCGACAAGGCTTGGGACGTAAAAGCAGCAGACGCCTTTATCCTACCAAGTGACCTTAGAGAAATCACACTCACTGGGCAATTCAGTTTGATGGTAGCAGAAGAAGCGTAAATGGCTAGCGGTTGTTCAACCTGTTGAACGAATAAGAACCATAAAAATAGACCAAGGGGACATCAAAGCAGATGCAACCCCTTGGTCTCTTATTTTTTTAGGATGTTCTATGTAAATCGCGCGGCATTCTTTATACTTTTCTGGATACCTCATCATCTAGACTTAGTCGAGATATCCTGTCTCTACACTATTTAGGAAGCTATACCCTAGCCCCATGATAACACCGCCACCTACTAGATTGCCCATAAAGGCGAAGATCCAATTAATCAACACGGCCATCATATCCATGTCATTACCTGAGAAGAAAGCGATACTCATTAGCGAGAAATTCGCAATAATATGTTCTAACCCACCATAAACAAATAGGAAAATAACGGCGATGATAAATAGTAGGCGGCCAATATCATCTTTCATTTTCATCTGCCCCATAATGGTGATATTGACGAAGATATTTGCGAGAATCCCGTCTATGAATAAGGTCCAAATGTCTTTATCCAATTTCGCATTAATCATGGTCATGATCGCAGAATCAGCATTAAAATAATGTGCGATACTAGAATGCCCAATGAGTATACCAACAATAGCAGC
>OMJG01001456.1_pt1 | contig 13662 bp, 9 predicted proteins | sample 1646431 | NCBI WGS metagenome assembly OMJG01 (sample SAMN03771674, study PRJEB25209) | food metagenome | isolation source: Cotija cheese | place: Mexico:Jalisco,Michoacan | collected 2011-12-12
GAAAATAAAAAAAGTTGTATTACTTGAATAGTCCATACCAGTAAAAGTACCATCAGTTTGAGATGGTTGTTCTAAAATTCCTAATTGATCATATGCTTCTCTCATCGTCTCTTTGAAAATTCTTGGAGCGTTCGTTTTTATATTTCTAATTTGAGTATTAGAATATAATCTACTTGCATCAAACGTGACTAACAGTTCTATTCTTTCATGTGCAGTATAGTCTAAGAACACACGGTCAATAGGATATAATGAAAATATTTTTTCCCACTCAGCCATAAATAACGTTACTGCTTTTGTAATAATTGTTTGTGATAATTTTTGTTTACGATTTGACCACTTTAATAATAATTGATTTTTCTTAGTCGTAATATTCTGAACAGGTAATAAGATAATACTTCGTTCAGTTGGTTTTTTCGTTTCATCTTGATATAATTGAACGTCTATAACAGACTCCTCTAACGGCATAATACTATGCTCTCCTTATTTCTGTCAAAGCCACAATTCTCCTCATAATCTTACTCACTAACGTGTATCAGTATTAATTGGATACTCGTATTAATACTACCTTTTCTGTTGGTAATTGTAAAGTTGTTTTAGTATATTGAATCAATCAAAAATATATATTTTGTTTAATTTTTAATAAAAAAGACACTCCCATTAGTCAGGAGTGTCTTTTTTACTCGTAAACGTCCATTTGATAAAGTTGTTCAAATCGATTATTAGTCTCTAATAACTCCTTAGGGCTACCTGACATATCAATGTTACCATCTTCAATAAAGACCACTTTATCAGCGTGATGGATGCCAACTAAGTGATGAGTAATCCAAATAACTGTTTTATTCTTTAATGCTACAAAGACAGTTTCTAACAACTGCTTTTCAGTTAATGGGTCTAATCCTATGGTTGGTTCATCAATAATAACGATAGGTACATCTTGTAATAAAATTCTTGCTAATGCAATACGCTGCTGTTCTCCACCAGAAAATCTTTTACCACCTTCTTCAACTAACGTATCCATTCCTTGAGGAAGACGTTCAACCACGCGTTTTAACCCTGCTGCTTTAATCGCTTCTAATACTTCCTCATCTGTCGCATCCAAATTACCTAGACGCACGTTATTTTTCAAACTTGTGTTAAACAAGTAAGGGTGTTGATTTAATACGCCAAAATAGTTTGCTTGTTGTCCTACTAATTCTTTTATATCTATGCCACCTACTAAAACTTTCCCAGTAGTTGGTACTAAATCACCCCGAATAATCTGAGTTAACGTTGTTTTTCCTGTTCCACTTTTTCCAAGTAACGCCACAACTTGTCCTTCTGGTATAGTCAGATTAAAATAGGATAATAACGCTCTTTTCCCTTGAGGATATTTAAAGCTAACAGCTTCTAATTCAATTGTTGTATTAGTTAATGTCATCTCTTCTTTTACTTCATGCATTTCTTTCTTTTCAGGATTTGGTAACTTAGATAAACGTTGCACAGTATCTTCATAGATTGGCAACTCTTTTACCGAATCACTCACCGGCCCAAAAGCATCTAATAATGGGAAAAATGATAAAACAAAGGCTGCTATCCAATTTAAGGCTGCTTGATTACCTTGGCTAATAAAATAATAACCTGCCCAAATAAATAAACAAACCGCTATGACACCAAAAATAAATTGTTTCACGATACCCTCTAAGCGAGAATAACGATTTAACTGATAATCCTCTTTTCTAACGTTAGCTTCTGCCTCATTATATCGTGTTAAAAACTCTTCATATCGTCCACTATATTGCCAATCAGCAACACCTAATACTGCGTCCGTTAAATCATTATAGAGATCATGTTTTTTTGCTTTTTTACGATATACTCTAGCATTATTAACCAACACTGCTGCTAGTGGTAATACCACTAAAATCAACGCGAATAATAATAGCATTAACCCAGCAAATGGTAATGAGAAATAACCTAGTCCAATAATAATAAAAAGATACAAAATATACGACGTACAAATTGGGAAAATCGTTCTCAAATAGAGGTTTTGAATATGATTAATATCCTCTGATAATATACCCAATAAACTTCCTGACTGATAATTTTCTTTCGTGTTTGCCGCTTCAGTTTCAAGAGAACGATATAAACGAACACGTATATCAGAGGTCATTTTTAACACCCAATTGTGGCTCCCTAAACGCTCAACATATCGAAATGTTGGTCTTGCTATACCAAATGCACGTGTTAGCACAATTGGAACATAAACTAACAAAATATTTTCAGGTTTTGCAGCGGACTTACTGATTAAGTAGCCAGATGTGAACATCAAAGCTGCTGCTGAAAAAAAGGTTAGAAACCCAAGAAACAAAACTAAAGCTAATAATTTTTTATACTTTTTAAAAAATGGTCTAACCCATTGATCTTTTTTAGTTAATAATAGATAATTTTGTTTCATTTCTATAACCCTCCTTTCAATTGATCTACAAAGTATTGATAGGCACCATTTTTAGCTCGCAGTTCATGATATGTTCCTTGTTCAACAATTTTTCCATCTTCCATTACTAAAATATAGTCCATCTCTCTCATCCAATGTAGACGATGTGTCGCAAAAAATACTAACTTATTTTCAAATAATGGCAATATCGTTTCTTTTAGTTCATACTCTGTTTCCACATCCAAATGGGCGGTAGGTTCATCCAATAATAAAATATTTCGTTCTTTATCTAATAAGGCTCTAGCAACAGCAATACGTTGATACTGCCCACCACTTAATAGGTGACCACCTTCACCAATCACTGTATCCCATCCTTCTGGTAATTCTTCTATGACATCAGTTAGACCCGCTTGTTTCACTGCTTCAGCACATTCTTCAAAGCTAGCGTCAGGTCGGTAAAATGTAATGTTTTCTTTTAATGAACCATGGAATATATAAGGGTCTTGCGGAATATAAAACAATTGATCTTGCCATGCTTTTTTGTGTAGATTTGTCATGGCAGACTGATTAATATGAATACTTGGCTCTGTCGCTTCTAAAAATCCGCCTAGTAGCTTAATCAACGTTGACTTACCAGATCCTGATAACCCAACAATTCCAATTTTCCCACTACCTTGCCAGTCAAAAGAAATATCCGTTAAGGTTGTTCCTTCTTGTGATTCATTATATTTTAACGACATATTTTTTAATGATAATTTATCTGATTCATTCCATGAACCTTTTAAGTCAATTGTTTCATCATTTGCTAATTCTTTTTGATCTAAAATTGAAAAAATAGATTTTAATGTATTTCCACCATCTAATGTCGCATGGTAGTCATTTGAAAAATCTCGTAATGGTAAAAAGAAATCTGGAGCTAATACTAATGTTGTTAAAGCAGGCCACAACTCAATTTGACCATTCATTAACTTAAAACCTAAAAATACCGCGACGATAGCAACAGATAAAGTAGTAAAGAAATCCAACGCAAAGGTTGATAAGATAGCAATTTTCAACGTACTCATCGTTGCTTTTCGATAATCTTCGCTCATTTCATGTACTTTTTTCTCATATTTTTTACTAAGACCTAAAAAATAGAGTGTTTCAATTCCTCGCAGTGAATCTAAAAAATGGTTACTTAGTAGTTGAAATCCCTCATATTGCCTATCTGCTTTTGCTCGTGCCGCATATCCTAAAATGATCATAAATAAGATGATAATTGGAAAGACAAGCAATAAAATGACACCAGAACGAATATCCTGCGTGAAAACAAACAATAAAATAAGCCAAGGAATCACCATCATATTCGTTAATTTCGGTAAAATTAACGTAATATAATTCTCCACTTGGTCAATGCCTTCAATCGTCATAGTAACCATATTTCCAGTTCCTTCTTTTTGAACAAAGTTAGGCCCTAAACGAAATATTTTCTGTAGCAATTGTTGTCGGACTTTCCTTGCTTCTTGATACGCATACTTATCAAGAGATTTATCTCGTACATACAACACTAACTGTCTACCAAAAAAACAAGAAAAAAACCAAATAAGCGACATCGTTTGCGATGCAACAGATTCTCCGTTCCATAACGCACTAATCCCTTTTGATAAAAAATAAGCCTGTCCGATAATTAATAAGGCTTGTAGGATTCCTAATCCTACAAGCCCAATTAAGACTGACCTAATTTTATCAATACGAAATAAATTCTTATCAATCAATTAGGTACAACTCCTTTTATCTATCAATTTTGACACGTTTTGTAAATTGTTTATATGCCCAAGCCACATAAAGTAACACAATTGGTAATAAGATAACTGTAACAATTGTCATTACTTTCAATGTATACGGTGTGCTTGATGCATTTTCAATTAATAAACTAAATTGTGAGTCTTTGGCAATCATAACACGTGGGAATAATCCATTAAATAAGAATGCTACAATCCCAACGAAGACTAATCCAGTTGAAATAAATGATAATCCTTCTTTATCTTTATAAGTGCCATAAGCAGAAAGTGCGGCAAAAACAACAATTAAAACTAAAAGGATCAATGAAGATGTAAAACGTTCAGTAAAAAAATCTGTTTTCAAATAAGCTAAGATCGCAAAAATGACTAAACCAGCAAATAATACTGGGTATAATTTTTTTGCCATAGCCAATGAACGTTCACGAACATTTCCTTCTGTTTTAAGACGTAAGTAGTTTAAGCCATGTAAAAAGCTCACTAACGTCACGGCCACACCACCTACGATAGAAAATAAATTAATATAATCAGTAAAGGTGGCATTCATCACATTTTTAGTAGCATCTAGTGGAAGACCTATAACTAAGTCGACAAACATCATACCAAATAGAAATGGTACAATCACACTACCTAAAAATAATGCCCATTCCCAAGTATTACGCTCTTTTGCATTTTCAGAACTACTTCTAAATTTAAAAGATACACCACGAATAATTAAACCAACTAAAATAAATAGTAAAATTAAATAGAACCCACTAAATAAAGATGCATACCACTCTGGAAATGAAGCAAACATTGCACCTCCAGCAGTAATTAACCAAACCAGATTACTTTCCCAAACGGGCCCAATTGTTTCAATGACTTGATCACGTTCACGCTTGTTACGAGCAACTAACTTAGTAGCCATTCCAACACCAAAGTCGAATCCTTCTAAGAAAAAGAATCCTGAAAATAGAACGCCGATTAAAATGAACCATAAAAATTGTAAATTACTCATTTACAGAACCCCCTTTGCAAATGGGTCAATACCATCTTTTTTCGCTTCAGATGGATTAACGTAGTAAGGTCCTTTTTTCACTGCACGTTTACAGAAAATAAACATCACATAACCTAATACACTGAATAATAAGAAGTAAACAATATTACTAATTAACAATGATGTTGCTGATACACCAGGAGACACACTATCTGCGATTGTAAATAGTCCATAAACAGTCCATGGTGAACGTCCTAATTCAGTCACTAACCAACCAAATGTATTAGAAATGAATGGGAAACTAATACCTGCTACAAATAGCCATAGCATCCATTTCAAACTTTGAATTTTATTTTTACGAAGGAGATATAATCCCACTATGGCCATCAATGCCATTAAAGAACCAAAACCAGCCATAAATCTGAATCCCCAGAAAAGAGTCTTAACTGGTAAATAGTAATCCATCTCTGAACCAAATTTGGCATCATATTCATCATGTAGTTCTTTATTGGCTTGATCCATCCCAATATATTTATCTTCCCCACCTAAAATAGTTAATAAATAAGGAACAGAAATTTCCCATTTTGTTTCTTTATCTTTCGTATCGATTGATGCAATAATGTTCCAAGGAGCTGGTGAAGAAGTATCTTCATAGATACCTTCCATTGCTGCAAATTTCATTGGTTGATCATTTGCAACAGCAATCATTTGTTGGTGTCCAGCAACAATGGTTAAAATTGAACCAACCAAACCAATAATTAAACCGATTTTCATTGATTTTTTGAAGAATTCCACGTCCTTATTTTTTAGCATTTTCCATGCTGATGAGCCAGCAATGACAAAAGCACCTGTCACAATCGCTCCAAATAAGACGTGAGGGTATTCTACCCATAATTGATGATTTTTTAGTAAACCAACAAAACTTGTTAATTCTGCACGATTTGTTGCTTCATTAATTGAATAGGCCACTGGATTTTGCATAAATGAGTTTGCCGCAAGAATCCATAACGCGGATAAAGCTGTTCCGATTGATACTAACCAAATAAATAATAAGTGCAGTTTCTCATTGAATTTGTCCCAACCAAACATCCATAGTCCAATAAACGTTGATTCCATAAAGAAAGCAAGTAATGCTTCAACTGCTAAAGGTGCTCCAAAAATATCCCCCATAAAACGAGAGTATTCAGACCAGTTCATTCCAAATTGAAACTCTTGGATAAGCCCTGTTACAACCCCTACAGCAAAACCTATTAAGAAAATATTTCCCCAAAATTTTGCCATATCTTTATAGATTTGTTCTTTTTTAACAACATACATTGTCTCCATTACCGCAACAGCGAATGCCATCCCGATAGACATTGGCACGAAAAAGAAATGGAAGACAGTTGTCATACCAAACTGGAATCGTGCCAAAAATTCGATATCCATAAATAATCCTCCTTATATATATCTATTTAACAAACTCATTATACCCGATAGGTCAAGTAGTTTCAAAACTTTTTCAACTCGTTATCAAGTAATAATAAATTTAAACAACGTTTTTTTCACACATTATCTCATTGTGACAAATTCTTCTGCTCCTGTTGGATGTATGGCAACAGTTTGATCGAAATCAGCTTTAGTTGCACCCATTCTTACAGCAACTGCAAATCCCTGTAGCATCTCATCAACACCCAATCCAATACCGTGTAATCCAACAATTCTTTCTTCTTTTCCGACACACACAAGTTTCATCCAACATTTTTCGCGAACTTCAGTAATCGCAAACTGCATTGGTGTAAATCTAGACGTATATATTTTAACATCCTCACCATATTGTTCTCTAGCTTCTTTTTCTGTTAAACCAACTGTTCCAATCGCTGGATGTGAAAATACAACTGTTGGAACGGTATGATACTCTAAATATAAATTATCTTGATTATTAAATAAGCGTTCGGATAATCTTCGTCCTGCTGCAATTGCTACAGGTGTTAAATTAATTTTATCAATGACATCTCCAACAGCATAAATACCTTCTTGTGTGGTATTTTGATACTGGTCTACCTTTATTGCACCTTTATCCGTTAATTCAACATCTGTCACATCAAGGTTTAACCCATCCATATTTGGCACTCGACCGATTGCCCAGACAATTTCATCTACCTCGATTGATTTTCCGTTTTCAAAGGACAAAACATAACCAGAAGCTGTTTTTTCAACACTCTTTGGTACACTATTTGCATGTAAATTCATGCCACTTTTCTCATAACTTTCAGTTAATCCTTGAATTAATAAGTCATCGAATTCACGTAAAAATGTGTCACGTCTAAATGCCAAATGAGTCGTTGCACCTAAGCCATGTAATACGCCAGCGATTTCCACTGCGATATACCCAGCTCCAACTACTGCCACTCGTTTTGGTAGTTCTGTTAATTCAAAAAATCCATTTGAATCAATACCATATTCTGCTCCAGGAATATTCGGGCGAACAATTTTCCCACCTGTCGCAATTAAAATATGAGGAGCAGTAAATGTTTCTCCATTTACTTCGACCACCTTTTTTTCTTTAAATTTAGCGTAACCCTTAATATGAGTCACTCCATTACTTTCTAGCCCTTTTAAATACAAACCATTTAATCGTTTGATATACGTTTGGCGATTTTCTACCAAACGTGCCATATCAAATCCGTCAATTGTTACATCAAAACCATATTCATAGGCTTGATGATGCAGCATATCATTCATTTGAGATGCTGACCACATGACTTTTTTAGGAACACATCCAACATTGACACATGTCCCACCAAGCTCGTTTCCTTCTATTAATAGTACTTTAGCCCCATACATCCCAGCTCTATTAGCAGAAGCTATTCCACCGCTACCTCCACCAATCACTATATAATCAAATGTTTTCATATACTTTCTCCCTTCTTACTTCTGTTTACGAATCATATCACCAGGTTTAACTGGTTGTGCGACTGGCATTTTGACAATCATCATAGCGTTTGGCGCTTTTTCAATTGACTCACCGTCTTCATTCCACATCTCTTTGATATCTTGTTCAAAGTGAGTAAATCCAGGTCCGTAAAATTCAATACGATCTTCGATTCTGAAATGATTTCGTTGTCGGATAGTAGCAATTTTAGTTTCGTCATCATATTCTAACACTTCACCAATGAACTTATACACTGGGATTTTCCGACGTTTTCCAAATAATTGTTCCTCATCTGTTGGAATATGATAATAAAAACCAGTTGCTAATTCTCGTTGTGCCACTTTCCACAGTTCATCAATCCACTCTTGTTTACACACATAATTTTCCGGATCAGCCATGTAGCTATCAACTGCTTTTTTATAGACATTAGATACCGTTGATACATAATGAATCGACTTCATGCGTCCTTCAATTTTTAGACTATCGACACCGTTTTTTACTAAATCAGGAATGTGTTCGATCATTGACATGTCCACCGCACTCATTGAAAACGGCTCACTCACTTCACCAGTGTCTGTTAATGAACGTCTTTCTTCACCAAATGGCATATCAAACAAATCATATTTCCAACGACATGATTGTGAACACCCACCACGGTTAGCATCTCTGTGACTCATATGATTTGATAAGGTACAACGACCTGAATAGGAAATACACATCGCACCATGAATAAAGGCTTCAATTTCAATATCCGTATTCTCACGAATTTTCGATACCTCGTCCATTGAGACCTCACGACCTAACACCACTCGTTCTAGTCCTTCATTTTTCCAAAACTCTAATGTTTCAAAATTTGTCGCAGAAGATTGTGTCGACAAATGAACCGGTAAACCAGGTGCTTCGGTAATGCATAATTCAATTAATGCTGGGTCAGAGATGATTACCGCACTAATGCCAATATCTCGCAATTTTCTAAAAAACTCACCAGCTCCTTTGGCATCTCCTTCATGCGTCACCATGTTAGCTGCCACATAAACTTTTGCTCCTCGTTCTTTGGCAAACGCGACACCTTCTTCCATTTCTTCATAAGAAAAGTTCCCAGCACGACTTCTTAGGCCGTAAGCATTCCCACCAATATACACAGCATCTGCCCCGTAATGTATCGCAATTTTCAATTTTTCAAGCGTACCAGCTGGAGCCAGTACTTCTGGTCGTTTCAATGTATTTGTCATCTTTACTCTCTCCTATTTTATTTCCTCAGGATCTAAATAATAAAAGCCAGTATCCAAACTTCTTCCTTTTGGATGATGTTCCATAATCGTTTTTTGTAGTGATTTTGCCAAATCCTGTGTCCAAGTGTCTCCAATCAACGCTTTTTTAGCTGTAATAAAACTTGAAACAATACTCACAAAATCTTCCCCAGGAGTATACATACCATCTAATTTCCAATGTCTTAAACCAGCATCATATAATTCTTTTAATTCAAACATTAAGTCTACATCATTTGTGGCATAAATGTGTGTCCCATGCTTATCCTCGAAAATAGAATAATGCGTTTCTTCATCTTTAGGTTCAGATATAAACAACCCATCTTCTTTAGAAACATTGTCTTGTTGCTTCGTAAAATTAAAATAATTTGTAATCAATGGGCGTTTTGAGTGATGGATACACGTCGCACCATACACTAAAACTTCAGTAAAGACTTGCGTATCTTTGGCAATTTGTTGCAACTCCTCAAATGGAATTTCTCTAGCTAAAATTGCACCAGTTGCACCACGTTTTGCCCAAAAGTTTACTTGCCTTGAACTAGTCACCATTGTTTCAGCATTATATACATAAGGTAGTTCATATCCATCTCGTTGTAAGACATAAATCACACCAGGATCGCCTACAATAATATCATCTACTCCAATTGATTCTAAAAAACCCAAATATTCAGGAATAAGCTCCATTTTATCTGGATGCATAATGGCACTTACTGCTACACGTGCTTTTTTTCCTTTGCTATGAGCTAATTGAACCAATTCAGTCATTTCTTCTCTTGTGAAATAATGCGGTAAACGTAACCCAAATTCTTCTTCTCCAAAACAAATTACATCAATATCCAATTCGACCAGTTGACGTGCCTGTTCTAATGAGTCCACTGTCGTACTTATCTCTATCATTCTAGACACTCCTATCCTTTATAAACACTTTTTATCCTAACATATTGCATAGATAAACCGCAATCTTCCACAAGGTAAAAGCGCTAGTTATTTAACTAACTAACGCTTGTTTGTTACACTTTTTCTACCTTTTTTACTTTTGTATTAATTTTCCCTTTTGATGCACCAAGAGTCACTATATCTCCTGTTTGAAGTTCACCTGACAAGAGTAATTCACTTAGTCTATCTTCGACTTCTTTTTGCAAAGCACGACGAATTGGACGAGCTCCGTATTCCGGATCAAACCCTTCACTACTGATAACATCAATAGCTGCTGAAGTTAATTTTAATGTAATATCTTGTTCTTTTAATCTCTCAACAACATCTTTAGACATGATTTTCACGATATCATGTAATTGTTGTTTATTTAATGAGTGGAATACGACCACTTCATCTACACGATTTAAAAATTCCGGTCTAAATGATTTTTTCAATTCTTCTAATATACGAGATTTCATCGCTTTATAATCTTTGGTTTCATCTGCTACACCAAATCCAACAGTCTTTTCATCTCGTAAAGAAGTAGCGCCGATATTTGATGTCATGATAATAATTGTATTTTTAAAATCTACTTTACGACCTTTGGCATCAGTTAAATGCCCATCATCTAGTACTTGCAACAACACATTAAACACATCAGGATGGGCTTTTTCTACCTCATCAAGTAATACAACAGAATATGGTTTTTGACGGATTCGCTCAGTCAATTGTCCTCCTTCATCATAACCAACATACCCTGGAGGGGAGCCGACTAAACGACTTGTACTATGTTTTTCCATAAATTCAGACATATCCACTCGAATCAAGGCATCTTCTGAACCAAACATCACTTCAGCAATTGTTTTAGCTAATTCTGTTTTTCCAACACCTGTTGGCCCTAAAAACATAAATGACCCAATTGGACGATTTGGACTCTTCAACCCACTTCTCGCACGTCGAATAGCACGTGAAACAGATTCTACAGCCTCTTCTTGGCCGATAACACGTTCATGCATAACCTTTTCTAAATCAAGTAATCGTTCACTCTCTTTTTTCTCTAACTGTGTTAAAGGAATACCAGTCCATTGAGAAATGACAGATTCAATATCTTCTTCGGTCAATTTTTGTGTATAACCAGCTGATTCTTTTTCTTGTTTTTCAACTAATTTTGCTAATTTTTTTAAGGCTTTCTTTTCTATCTCTCGAATTTCAACCACTTCGGCAAAATTTTGTGAGATAATCGCTTCTTCTTTTTCCTTATAGATATCAGCTAATACCTGTTGTTGTTTCACTATTGGAGATGGTTTTTCCGCTTGATTCAAGCGTACTTTGGCAGCTGCCTCATCTATCAAATCAATAGCTTTATCAGGAAGCTGACGATCATTAATGTAACGAATAGATAATTTTACAGCTGCCTCAATAGCTTCTTGTGTAATCGCTACTTGATGATGCTCTTCATATTGTGTTTTTAGTCCTGATAAAATATCAATCGTTTCTTCTTCGTTTGGTTCATCCACTAAAATTTTAGCAAAACGTCTCTCTAATGCAGGATCTTTTTCAATATATTTTTGATATTCATCTAATGTTGTTGCCCCTATTGTTTGAAGTTCTCCACGTGCTAATGCAGGTTTTAAAATATTAGATGCATCAATCGCACCTTCAGCTCCACCAGCACCAATCAACGTATGTAATTCATCAATAAACAAAATAACTTCGCCATCATGATAAATTTCATCCACCAATTTTTTCATGCGATCCTCAAATTCACCACGATATTTAGTCCCAGCAACTACTGCTCCCATATCAAGCATCATTACACGTTTATTTTGCATATCTTTTGGTACATTAGATTCGATAATCCGTTGCGCTAAACCTTCAGCAATAGCTGTTTTCCCAACACCAGGTTCTCCAACAAGTACCGGATTATTTTTAGTTCGACGACTTAAAATTTGTATCAATCGTTCAACTTCTATCTCGCGACCAACTAAAGGATCTAATCGTTTTTCTCTAGCACTCTGTGTCAAATCTCGTGCCAAATAATCTAGTGTAGGAGTCCCTTCACCAACTGAATTCTTAATCGCTTTTCTATTTTTACCATTTTTATTATTTTCTGTAATACCAATTCTTCTCATTATATCTTTGCGTAACTTGGGAAGTTCCACTCCTAAATTTTTTAAAATTCTAGCAGATAATAATGTATCTTCTCTAACCAAAGCAAGTAAAATGTGTTCTGTTCCAATGCTTGGCGCCCCTAGTCGTTTAGCCTCTTCACCTGCGAAAGCTAACACATCCTTAGTTCGCGGAGAATAAGGAAGCAATTCGTTTTCTTTAGATTTATAACGTCCATATTGAACAATCTGTTCAACTTCCTCAAACAGATAAGTATCATCAATATCAAAATATCTCATTGCTTTTCCACCAATACCTCTTGGTTCCTTCGCTAAAGCAAGTAACAAATCCTCTGTTCCAACTACATCATGTCTAAAATATTTAGCACTTTCTTGTGCAAGATTCAGAACTTCATTAGCCCTTTTAGTAAATAATTCACCCATACCTATCACTCCTATTCTTCATAAGTTAGTCGTTCTAATACATCAATCATCATGTTCGACCTCAATAATTTTTCTTCTTCCGAGCGACTAATACCAGTTAATTTAAACGCCGAATTAAGTAAATACTTTTCACGTACAGTTATTAGATTATTATCTTGCAGTTCATTTAAAATAGCAAATGCTTCACTGTCTGTCAAACCATTACTTATCATATCTGGAATTTCTTCACATATTCTGGTTTTATATTTTATCAATTTAACTTTTACAATGCGAATATACCCACCACCACCACGTTTACTTTCTACCCGATAACCTTTTGGAACAGTAAACCTTGTGTTAATAACATAATTAATTTGTGATGGTACACAATTAAATTGATTAGCAATTTCAGCTCGTTTTATTTCAATAATATCCTCATTCTTCAATAGTTCTTTTAAATAATCTTCTATAATATCAGACATATTTTTATTTTGCATAAAAATCTCACCCTTCAAACGTAACATAAAACAATTGACTTATATTGACCTTTATTATACATAATATATCTAGATATTTATACTAATTAGCTTTGTATATACCAAAAGAGCTTTGAATGAAATCATTCAAAGCTCTTTTTACTAAATTATACCGGCGGCCGGGGTCGAACCGGCACGCCCTCAATGGGCACTGGATTTTGAGTCCAGCGCGTCTGCCAATTCCGCCACGCCGGCAAAACAAGAGGCGGTAACCGGATTTGAACCGATGATAAAGGTTTTGCAGACCTCTGCCTTACCACTTGGCTATACCGCCTTTAAAAACTGGGCTAGCTGGATTCGAACCAACGAATGACGGAGTCAAAGTCCGTTGCCT
>OMJG01001457.1_pt1 | contig 13654 bp, 13 predicted proteins | sample 1646431 | NCBI WGS metagenome assembly OMJG01 (sample SAMN03771674, study PRJEB25209) | food metagenome | isolation source: Cotija cheese | place: Mexico:Jalisco,Michoacan | collected 2011-12-12
CGTAAAACGGAACTCATTAAAATTTTAGCGCACAGAATATGGGAATATGATGAAGAATTAAGGAAACGTTTTGAAGAATGGGATAATTTAATGAAAGCATTTCCGGAAATTGCCGAAGAATTATTTAGAGAATGGTTAAGAAATGGCACAATTGAAAAAATCATTCGTGAAGAATTAGAAGATTTTAAAGATGAAGTGCGTGAACTCATAGATGATATTGATGAATTTGTGAACGGTTTTGAAATTAAAGATATGGAACCGAAATTCGTTGGTGGGTTTGGTGGTATTCGTAATGCAGTAAACCAATCAATCAATATAGATAGAGAAAATAACCAAATGTATACAACGCAAAGTGACAGCCAAAAACCGGAGGGATTTTGGATAAATAAGTTGACACCAAGTGGTGAATTTATTTCCGGTATGCGTATTGTTGGTGGGGGTCATGGGACTACCATTGGTTTAGATAGACAAAGCAACGGAACTATGAAAATTTGGTTTATGCACGAACAATTAAATAAATTAGTTCAAGTGACTTATCAAGATGATAAAGTTTTATCAGTGGAAGAAGCTAAAGAATTAACAGACTTTACACCTAAAAGCGTGAAAGAAATCCCACAAGGTTATACACCAACATTAGATGAACAAAATGATAAAATTGTTTTACGTTTTGGTGGTGGACGAATTCAAGTATTCGATAGAAAAGAAATTATTAATCATGTTGATAATTTAGAACATGAGTTATGGATAGATGAATTAGAAACAGGACATATTAGATGGCCTCAAGGATTTGCAGTAGACGGTGACGACTTATACTGGTTAAGTGGTAATAGTGGGCTTGATAGTCCAATCAAAATCCAAAAATATTCTGTTTCAACCGGTGAAAAGAAATATGATTATGTTTTTAAACTATCATATGAACATGGTGTAGATATGCCACGTGATGATTTTAAAGAACCAGAAGGAATTTATTTATACGTTAACCCTAAAACAAAGCGTAAATCATTGTTACTTGCTATGACTGATGGTGGAGGATATAAACGTTTCAATACCCTTTATGGTTTTTTTCAAACTGGTGAATATGAACATTTTAACGCTTTAATGATGAGAGGTGGACAAAACTATAAACTCACTCGTGATGATGGTCGTGCTTTAAGTGTACCAAATGGCACAACTTCATTAAATGAAATAACACAACCCGGAAAATATTACTTAGGTTCAGGGGTTATGAAAGATTTAAAAGATACACCCGATTATCCAATGAACGCCGGTTATTTCTTAGAAGTTACACCAATAACACAAAATTTTGCCGGTCAACAAATTTTAACACGTCTTTCATTAGGTCGTAAGATTATGAAATTTACAAGAAGTTTTTCTTTTGATGTAGGACACAAAAAAAATACGGTACCGAAATATAGTTATGGTGTTTGGACAGTTATCGCAACTGATTCTTACAAACAAGAATATATAAATGCGGATAATTTCAATAATAATTTAAAAAATTTAATCATGCCGGGTGAGTATTATTTAACGTCGACACAAACTGAAGCATTTACAGATTATCCGGAGGATATACGTGGCACAGGTGCATGGTTAAATGTTTCAAGTGGTAATGCAGCGGGTCAAGTAAGACAAGAACTCACAACCAATTCAAGTGCTTATTTAGGTAAAAGTTACAGAAATGTAAATTATGATGATAAAACCGCACTATTCGATTGGAAAACGTATTATCCAATACCTAGATAATGTGATATAATTACATCATAGGAATTTCCTATGATGTATATTTTTTAAGGAGGTTTAAACATGGTAAAAATCGTAGATAATTTTAGTTACAATCAAAATTATTATCCGGAAACAAACAAAGGTAAGTACATTACAATTCACGAAACAGCAAATAAAAGCGTAGGTGCAGACGCAGACGCACACGCCAACTTTATTAATAACGGTGCTATGGAAACATGGCACTATACCGTTGATAGTGAAAAAGCAGTTTGTCATTTCTATCACACAACAAGTTGTTGGCACGCTGGAACGTATAAAGGAAACACACAAAGTATTGGTATTGAAATGTGTGTGAATAGTGACGGTGATTATTTAAAAACATTGCATAATACAATTGAACTTGTACAAAAAATTATGAAAGAAGAAAACATTGGTGCAGATTACGTTGTTCAACATCACTATTGGAGTGGTAAACATTGTCCTACCCTATTACGTGAAGGAAACAGTGGTATGAATTGGGAACAATTTATTGCCGGTGTAAAAGGTGAAAAAGTAGAAACGAAAGCACCTAGTAAAAAAGAAGTACCGGACGGTTGGGACGGTGTAAACGAACATGGCACGATTTACAAGAAAGAAAAAGCAACGTTCATTGTAGGTAGTGAAGAAATTGAAACACGTATTGGCTCACCTTTTAGAACTGTTAAAAGTGGTGGTTTTGTTCAACCTAAACAAGAAATTAATTATGATTGGGTTTGCTTACAAGACCATCACGTTTGGGTTCAACTTGAAAATGATAGAGGTGAACAGGAATTTGTGCCGGTAAGAACATGGAACGAAAAAACCGGTGAAGTTGGTAAAGCATGGGGTGAATTTAAATAATGATAAAATTTGTTGAATTATTGACACTAGGTTTTACGTTTATAATAAAATGGTAGGAGGAATAAAAAATGAGTGGACGTATTGTAAGAACAATCATAAAAGCAAAAGACGTAACAAAATTGGCAGATCATGTCACAAGTGATAATGATATTATTTCAGATATTGACGGAAATATTTATTTAAAACAAGGGTCAAAGAATTATGTTCAATTAGCATTAAATGAAGATAATAAAAGTTTACAACGTGAAATTAGTTCTTTAAAATCAGTAAATAAAAAACTTAAAAAACGTGTTGAAGCATTAGAAAATGCAGATACACCTGAATAGGAAAAAATGCTATAATAGGTACATACAATTGTATGTATCTATTTTTATTTAGGAGGTTAACTTATGGCAAGTGATTTTGTAAGAAATATTAAAGATGTAAGAAATATTGATATATTATCACCTAACATCACAACAGAAAATGATTTAATATCTACAAGTGACGGTGAAGTATATGTTGTAACAAAAAAAGGTTATAGAAAAATAACAGGTGTAGAAACAGAAGAAATTAAACAATTAAAAACAGATGTATCAAATGTAAAAATACAATCCGATACAAACACACTTAATATTAGTGATTTAACAGATGATATAGAAACCAACACATCTGATATTGTATCATTAAACAAATCCACAGAAACGATTAAGAATGATGTAAAATCATTAAAATCAACAACATCAAAAGAAACGATTAAGAATGATGTAAAATCATTAAAATCAACAACATCAAATCACACATCAGAAATTGAAACATTAAGCACAACAACAGACAAAAACACATCAGAAATTGAAAAATTAAACAAATCAACAGGAAACAACACATCAGAAATTGAAAAATTAAAAAAATCAACAGGAAACAACACATCTGATATTGAATCATTAAACAAATCAACAGGAGACAATACATCAGAAATTGAAACATTGAAAAAATCAACATCAAATAATGGAAAAAATATTGATTCAAACCAAACATTAATTGAACAATTGCAAAAACAATTAGATGAATTAAAATCAAACACGAGACAATATTATACATTATTTGAGGGTAAAGCTACAGGACTTGGTACTAGAATAAATTTAAAAGATTCATATAAAAATTATTCAAGTATTAAAATTCATATAAAAGGGTATGGTGGTAACGATATTAAAGCATATGAAGGAACTAATAATAGTTCAAACATTGTAGTATATACAATGAATGTTACCAATAGAGATGGTAATGATGGTGATATTACCGAAACAGAGATAAAAAGAACAAGTGAAAGAGTTTTTACTATTAGTAACCAAGCAAAATGGAGGTTTAAAACTCAAAAAGGTGAAGAAGTTAGAAAAGGAATTGTAATTACAAAGATAGAGGGTGTTAAATAATGGCGTATAAAACAACGGAATTTGTATTCTTTTATAATACACCGTTCACAGATTATCAGAACACTGTACATTTTAGCAGTAATAAAGAACGTGATGATTATTTTTTAAATGGTAATCATTTCAGCTCTTATGATTACAGCAGTACACCATTTAACTTTATTCGTGACCGTTCACAAGTGAAAGTTTATATGACTTGGGAAGAAGCACAGGGAATCAATTATTGCACGTTTATATCTGATTTTGAAGATAGACGATACTATGCGTTTGTGAACGCAATCGAATATTTAAATGATAAAACGATACAACTTACTTTAGTGATTGATACCATCATGACATACACACAAGGTAAAACATTAGAATACATTCAACCGGTGAATGTATTACGTCAGCATTTACCGAGAAAATCATATGAATACATGCTACCAACATTACGCAATAATGATGATATATTGAAAGCAAGTAATAAATATTATGTTGCTAACTTCTTAGAACAATTTGGTAGTAATTATGTATTGTTTCAATCTTCGGCAGATTTAAGCAAAGAGTTTGGAACGAAAAAAGAACCGAATCTCGATTCGTCAAAAGGGATTACTTACGACTTCATCACAAGTCCGGTCAATTTATATGTAATGACTTATAACGATTTTAATAACTTTATGGATAAAATGAGTAAATATCCATGGATTACTCAAAACTTTCAAAAGATACAATTAATACCGGAAAAATTTATTGATAGTAATGATTTAGTATCAGTAAAAACGAAAGAAGATATTACAGGACTTAAAACATTGAAAGACGGCTCGACCTCGAACCAATGGACGCTCAACGATTTAACCGTTCCATTCAATCAATTACAGAAATTTATAGGGGTTTCACAGGACGAATTACGCCACCTAGTAAGAAATGAATATGTAACGATTGAGTTATACAGTTGGAACGGTGACGCGCTTTTAATTGACGCCGGTAAGGTAAGAACCGACACAGGTCTAAAATTTAGAACACGTTCAATCATTGGTTATCATAATGAGGTAAGAGTTTATCCCGTTGATTATAATAGTGGTGATGTTGAACAACCGATTAAAGCAAAAAACGGTGATATATTGATAGATACAGGTTCATTCTTAAATACAAATATAACATTTGATAGCTTTGCCGAAGTACCTATATTAATTGATAATGGTATTTTAGGACAATCACAACAAGCAAATAGAGTTAAAAACGCCGAAAGTAAATTAATTACCAATCGTGCTAAAAATATTGCTACCGGTTCAGACCCTAAAAGTAAGTTTTATGATACGGCTAGTATTATCAGTAATATTTCACCGACACAATTATTTAGTAAGTTTAATGATGAATATGATTTCTATAAAGACCAACAAGCAGAATATAAAGATTTAGCATTACAACCACCTAGCACAACAAGTAGTGAAATGGGAAATGCGTTCCAAATTGCTAATAGCATTAATGGTTTAACAATGAAAATTGGTGTACCTAGCGTGGCAGATGTTGAAACCATTGCTAAATATTATTACATGTTCGGTTATGAAATTAACAACCCTTATACACAAATTGAACCAATTGATAGCATGACGGTTTGTAATTATTTAAGAATTAACGGTACTTATACGATTGACGGTATCGACCCTACATTAATCGACCAAATGAAAGCATTGCTTGAAAGTGGTGTGAGATTTTGGCACAATGACGGTTCAAGTAATCCAATGCAACAAAATATACAAAATAACAGATTTAGATATTAGAAAGGATTTTAAAAATGACAAATGGTAATAATGAAATACAAGTAAAAATTGAGGATATGGACGCTTTTCAAAACTTTATATATAGTGGTGATATGTATTTACTTTATGCAGTGTTGATATTTATGGGGATTGATATAATCACCGGTTGGGCTAAAGCATTAAAAAATGGTAATTTATGGTCTACAAAGTCGGTATATGGTGCAGGGCGTAAAGTCCTAGCACTGTTTGTTGTCATTATCGCAAATATTATAGATAACATTTTAAATTTAAACGGTGCATTAATTTTAGTTATTATGTTCTATTATATTGCTACAGAGGGTTTAAGTATTTTGGAAAATTTAGCAGAAATGAATGTACCATTCCCGAAACAGATAAAGGAAAAATTAGAAGTATTAAAAAATAAAAGTGGTGATAAATAATGGCAGTTATTAAAGATGAAAAATTAAAAGCCTATGTGCATAGTAAAATTACAAATGATTTTGGATTATCTGTTGATGATATTGCACCTAATGTAACCAATGCCGGACGTTTCAGTGCATGGTTAGGGGGTAATGTATCAAAAATTAAAGAAGTATTAAACGCAGTTAAAAAAGAGGGTGTAAGCCCGGCGTTTTTTGCTTCTTATGAAGTTGGTGAGGGTTATAATAGTAGTTGGGGTTGGTTAAACCACACAAGGCCACAGGGTAATTATTTACAAGACGCTAAAGCAGTTGCTAGGTGGATTGTTGCACAAAGTAAAAGAATGAATGAAAAACCGGCGTGGATTGATTACGCTAACTATAATGATTTTGTACCTCAAACTGTAAAACAATCCGGTAATAAAGATTTTGCTAATATGCCTAGTGGTGCAATTGGTCGTGTAGTTATTGCAGGTACGGCAGCTGCGACTTGGGCGGTATACTATCCTAAGGGATTAAAACCAGAATATAACGGTGTACAAAAGTACGGAAAACCATTAACAGAACAATATAAAAACATTGAAAAATGGGGTGGTAGTTTAACCGGTGATAGTGGTGATAGTGGTGGTGATAGTGGTGATAGTGGTGATAGTGGTGATAGTGGTAGTGGTTCACTCAACCCTATATTAAATTTAATGCAAAAAGCACTTAAATCATTTACTGATTTTTTAGAAGATAGTTTAACATGGGATTTACACAGTATCGGCACAGATAAATATTTTTCAAACGATTATTTCCAAATGATTAAAACATTCAATAACACTTACCAACTCAAAATGAATTTACCTTTGCTTAATGAATTTGGTAAATTGATTGATAGTGTTATGCCAAATGATAGTGGGGGTAGTGATAGCAGTGGTGATAGTGGTGATGATAGTGGTGGTGATAGTGGAAGTAAAAAACGTTATGATACAAGTGATATAAAAAAACATAAAATGAACTTTAGATACGCCGGAAGTTACCAAGAAGCCGTACAAAATGGCTACCCGTTCCCTAAAGAACATCATGGTAATGATTACGATTATGTATATGAAACATTAAAATCACATGTAAGTGGAACAGTAAATGGCAACGGACAACATGGTTATACAGTCAATGATGGGGGAATTGGTTATAACGGTGACGGTTCCGGTTGGGGTAATCGTATTGTGATTAAACTTGATGATGGTAGTGGACGAAGTATATTATACGCACACTTGAACCGTATGGACGTAAAAGCAGGGGATAAAATTAAAGTCGGTCAAACGATAGGACAAACCGGTAACACTGGTGAACAAACAACCGGCGCACATTTACACATTGAACTCAAAGACGCACCAAAATCAAATGAAGCAGATGGCACAATTGACCCTACACCTTTTATTGATAAATATGCGAAATAATGCTATAATGTAATCAGGTTAGTTGTTAGGTAGGACGATAAAAACCGTTGTGCCTACCTTTTAACTAATGTTTACTTCTCTCTTAACTTAACAGACACTAAAACGTGTAAAACCCTTTAAAATTGTTTGGTAAACATATTTTACTTACAACACCCACTGGTCATGGGTGTTTTTTTATTGCCCTTTGTTCTAACGTAGTTAGCAAACAAAGTGTAAACGAAAACCCCTTTATCCTTTAGGATTTAGGGGTTGACCGTTATAAGCATGTAGTTGCGCAATCTACATGCTTAAATCATTTGTTTTAACATTTCATGACCTTGTTTTAATATGTTTAAATTTGTGCCATTCTTTAATGGGTGTGTTACTGGGAATACATCTCTTGATGAAAATGTACCCACTTCAGATTCAATATATATAAAATCTTCTGCTTCTTCATGGTTAAACTCTTTTCTGATTTGTTCCAATAACCATTTTCTTTTCTTATTAATTAAATCATTAAATTCATTCGGATAATCTTCACCCTTATCAATATTTGTTTTTGATGGGTAAATACTTATTGTTTTTTGTTCATTATAGATTGATTTATTATTATAAATCACTGCACCATCATAAAAATCATTTTCAATAAACGATTCAAACGATTGTTCTGTATTAAAAGCGTTTTGAGGTATGCCGGCACTTGCCACATGTATTTCACCATCTGATACATAAGCGTATTTTTTATGATTGAGTACATACATTTTCTCGATATGATGGTTTTCAATATCCCACTTTCCTAAACTGATTTTATCAAACATATCATTCGGTAAATGGTTTTTAACTTTTGATTTTAAATATAAACTATCGGTATCACAATAAATAAAGTTTTCATCAATTTCTGATTGTGTTAAGTGTCTTAATGGTTCTAACAAGTTATAAAGTGATTGTGATGTGACATACGTTGAAAATAATAAATTACGTTCATTATTTTTATATCCGTTTTCACTGTTTTTTAAAAAACCATCTTCATCTAAACGGAATAAATTGAAATGTGAACGTAAAGCCGGTATGCCATATAAACCATTAAGAATAACTTTTGATAAGTTGATTTCTTCTTGTGAGTAAACCGTTTCATTCGGTATATCTGTTATATAATAAGTGAAAGGGTCTTTCATTTCAATTTTAGTTTTCAATTTTCCTTGTGTTTTAATGAAATAGTTATTGAAAATAATATCCCTAGCACCAAAGTATTCACAATCAAAACTAACATAACTCATGCAGTAAACCGTTGAACAATCAATACCGGTAAGTGTTTCAATCAGTCTTAATGTGTTGGTGTTGATGTTTACATATTCATCTTCATTATTGTAATATTTCACTAACATTTTTCTTATGATTGTTGATTCAATGCGATATAAAATATCTAAATTAAAACTTGCTTTATCAATTTTGAAAAGTGTAAAACTATCATAATTGTTTAAATCTGTTTCAACTTCTGTTTCCACTTCAAATTCTTCATAATCTGATAACCATGTTGGAATTTTTTCATTATACATCACATACGGATAACTACTATTAATATCAATTGAGAAACATGGCTCATCAATCATTTTTGCTACATATTTTGGGTTATACATATTTAAACCACCACGATAAAAACCCTTAATATAATCATAGAAATTCATATCAAAAAATTCATAATTGGTATAATTAAATTCTTTCTTTTCACCGTCAACGTAACGTTCGTTAAGTAATTGAAATCGTGTATGTTCATTATTTAAATAGCTGTTCATAATGTTCACACTAAACGTCATTTTGGAATAATCAAAATTTGGGAAAATATCGCTATAATGTATGTGAGATTGACCTAAAATGATGACATCATTATTAATATAAGTCATTTGTTCATTGTCTAATTTTTTAAAACATTCATAGGCGTAAGCATAGGCTTCATTGTCTGTCATATCGTTTTCTACATCAAATATATCATATTGAAAATCTGTTTTAAGTTGTTCACTTGTAACATATCCACCATCTTTTAACTTTTTACCTAATACATCAATTGATGTTGTGGTTTTCATAAAGTTATCAATAATAACAAATTTAAAACCATTTAAGAATAAAGTTAAATCTAAATTAATTGATGATTTAACACGTTTTTCAAGTACGATATTTTCATCTTTACTATCGGTTTTTGCTTCTTTCATATTCACTGTGTTTTGGTTATCCAAAGCGTTTTTCATGAATAGGTTTTCTACACGTAAATCATTAAATACATGTTTCACATCATGTAATAAAAAGTGATTATCATACTTGTTACAATTATGTGCAATCATTGATATAGATGTTCTTGATTTTGTGATTGTATCTTTACGTTCTGCATACTTAAAGAACATGTCAAAAAACGCTTTAAAAGACGGAAAAACCTCAACATCAATTTGACCGTTATTATTCCAACCAATCGCAACACTATACACCACGTTTTTATATTTGGTTGGTTTGGTTCTACCCTCTATTTTATTGTAAGCTAACGTTTCTATATCCCAATATAGCGTTAAATTTCTTTGTCCTTTATGTGTTTGCATTGCTTCAAGTAATCCCATGTGTTTCACCCTTTAAAACGATTTTAAGTATATTTATTGATTAAATATTTCTTGGTCTGTTCGATAAAATTGTCTTGGTGCATTTTTTCGTGTCTGTCAAAGTCACGTATACCATATTTACGATTTTCATATGATTTATGTTGTTTGATTAATTTGTTCATGTTCAAATCAATTAATTTTTGGTCTTGTAATATATATTGTTTTGTATAAGCATTGTCAAAATGTAAATTTGATTGTCTGTAATACCTTTTTGAATGGTTTTCTTTATAATAAGATTCTTTTAAATAGGTTACACCGTCCTCAACATCTGCAACTTCTGTACAATAGAAATAATCATCTGTATGTGGAACAACTTTTATATTGGTTTGGTAATCATTAAAATTATACATGACTTTAATGAAACGGTCTTCGGTTTTAATGTAAAAATAATCACCATTTTTACTAATGTGATTTCTTAATGCGTCATCAGTTAAATTATACGTATTGAAATCAAATTCACCGGTTGTCATTGCGTCATTGTCACTATCAAATGCACGTGTATTTCTTTTTTCGTTTGAAAAGTCGTTTCTTCTCATTTCCAAATTAATTTTACCGTATTGTCTTTTGGTGTTGATAGGGTGTTTCTGTAATACGTTAAATATATCTAAATTGGCAAGTAACGGACTTGAAAAGTTGACGGCGTTACCTAGTAAAACAATTTTTGGTATTTCTAAATAGGGAATATTCCCATGGTTTCTATCTATACTATCATAAATGGTTTTTAGTTTTTCCCATTCGTCCGGTAAATAGTCATATTCTAAAGCTAGAAACTCATCATATACAATAATAGGGAAGTCCTTTAAAAAGTTTGAATGATATTTTAAGTCGGTAGCGTCATTTAAATCTGTAATAATTCCAATCTTTTTATCATCATAGAAAATTGTACTATATTCATTGGAACGTGTAATAATTAGTTTTTCCGGTTTAAAATGTTTTAACTCAATCGCTATTTTTTCAACTAATTCAACATAGGCTTTTCTTAAATCATAGTGACGACAAATTAAAGTAAATTTAATATCAAATTCAATCGCTAACTTCATAAAAAATGAAATATAGTTAAATGTTTTACCGTCTGAACGGTTGGATATTGATATGTACCAATCCACGTTTTTGTTCATTAATTCGTCCATTAACTCGATTTGATTGTAGTGGGTGGGTATTTGTTTTCTAAACTTTGTTAAAAAGTTTTGATAATCACGCACTAATGATAATCTATCTTTTACCATTTTTTAACCTCCTATAATGATTAATAATATCTTGAATATTTTTAAATGGTTTGGTTGGTTTTGGGGTGGTTTTTGTAGTAAACATAATTCCACCTCACTTTGTTAGGTTGGTTATAAATATCAAAGTCCTTACCTTTTTTACTTGCACTTACTTCTACTTCTTTAAATGCTTTTTGCACGTTTTTAATATAGTTGTTTATATCGGTTTGTTTTATACTTTTTTTAATATCATCAATTATTGTATTACGGTGATGAATACCCTCACTATCACCTTTGGTATCTTCACCATTGTTACGTGTGAATACGTCTTTTATATCGTCTAATTTATCTTTATTTTTACCACGTGTGAGTGATACTGCTTCAATATATCCAACTGATTTAGGTTTAGGAAAGTTAGGTAATACTTTTTCATAGTTTTTCCATGCACTCATATATTGTTGTTGCAAACGTTCGTCATCAAATTGGAAATTAAATTCACCACTTGAAACTTTTTGATCTGCTTGTTTTCTAACTTTCGGTTTTTCTTTTGTTCTTGCTTTTCTTCTTGCGTTACCAGTACGTCCGGTTTTTCTTACCATGTTTTTAATCCTCCTTATCTTTATAAACCATATCAAATTTTTCAAGTATATTAGGCATGAACAATGATAGTATACCATATAAAACAATTAAACTTGTAACAATTACACCAATACTCATTTCTATTACCTCCAAATAAAAAAGGGGGTAAAAACCCCCTCAAATAATATAGTATTAAGATTTGTTAGGGACAAACTAACAATATTTATAATAAACTTATCTTGGTTTAGAAAGCAAGTTCTTCATCATTATCGAACGCACGACCCTTTGAGTCGTCTTTTTCATTTTGTTCGGTACTGGGAACTAAATTGACTGAGTAACCTTTACCATTTTTGCCGTTGTATTGATAAATTTCAAATGCTAATTCACGATTGTTTATTGCTTCAATAACTTCTTCATCTTGTCTTAAATCTTCTGATAAGTGTAATAGGTGAGGAGGTAAATTCACTTGAAAATCGTCTGTAATGAACACACCTTGGTTACCAAATTTACCTTTTGTGTTGATAAAGATTGCTAAAATTGTGTAACGTGCTTTCGGTTGTGCTTTGTGTAATTCTTCAAGTTTTTTAAATGGTCTTTCTTTATCTTCAAATTCAAAGTTTGCAACTACTTGTTGATGTTTTTTGATAATGTTATTAATGTTTGTCATAATTAATCCGTCCTTTATAATTGTTTTATTTTTGTTTGATTGCTTTTAAATCATCATATGTTACATGTATTGTTTCTGTGTCACGTTTAACTGCTATCACTTTGTGCATTTCCGGTACATATTCTTTAGCTTCGTTCATACTCATACGATATTGTTGTTTTGGTATAAAGAAGTCGTATAATTCATGGTCTTGGTTCTCACAATAAATCTTGTAACCTTTTACCTTTACTTCGATTGATTCCATTTTTACACCTCCTAATAAATTGATACACCATAAGTATCTCTAAATGATTTGTGAAATTCTAATTGGTCAAATCCATTACCACCAACGATTTCATTTAGTAATGTAACTTCTTTTTCTGTATCGTTTAACCATTTTGTCGTTTCATCATTGTAGTAATTAAGTAAACGATTAGAAGCTAATACTAAAGATGTTGCGTTATCAAAATTGATTGTTGGATTATGTTGTTGTAGTTTGAAATAAAGATTTACAAACTTGTTATAATCATCAATTGTTAGTATTTTGTTTTGGTCTTGTTGTAAATAAGTATATCCATGATTTTCAAAGATACTTGGTAATTCTGATAAGTTTGTGTAAGATTCCCAACTTTCATCAGAAACATCATTGTATAGTGTTTCACATTTCAATAAGAAATCATCTTTATCAGTTGTTGCAAAATGTACTTCACCAATGTTTGATAAACTGTATAACATTTTTTACCTCCCTTAACTAATTTCTAAATTTAGTATAACATAGTTGAAAGTTAGTTGCAAGAAAAAGTTTTAATTAATTTGTTAAGTTGTTACTAACTCGACTACATTTATTATTGTAAATCATTTTGAGATATATTGCAATAGTTTTGGTGAAATTATTTGTAAATTTTTTACGTATGTTATTTTGTTTTTTGACCGATTTTTCAAGGGAGGGGGGACATTGAATTTTTATATAAAAAAATCCATGTATATTCT
>OMJG01001458.1_pt1 | contig 13647 bp, 15 predicted proteins | sample 1646431 | NCBI WGS metagenome assembly OMJG01 (sample SAMN03771674, study PRJEB25209) | food metagenome | isolation source: Cotija cheese | place: Mexico:Jalisco,Michoacan | collected 2011-12-12
CGTGGTGGTCGCGCCCGTGCGCGAGCTCCCGATCTCGCAGACCTTTCGGTCGACGCTTCGGGACTGAGACGGCTCGCCCGTTAGTGTGGACGGCACCCTTGGGCGGCCGAGCACGGACGTGAATGCGGTGGCCGCCCCCACCACATCGAAGGCGGGATCATGAAGGCAGTCACCTGGCAGGGAACCCGGAAGGTCAGCATCGAAGAGGTGGCCGATCCGGGCATCGAGCAGCCCACTGATGCGGTGATCGAGGTGACGTCCACCGCGATCTGCGGCTCGGACCTGCACCTGTACGAGGTGCTGGGGCCATTCATGACCCCGGGCGATGTGATCGGCCACGAACCCATGGGGATCGTGGTGGAGACCGGCTCACAGGTCACCCACGTGCAGGTGGGCGACCGGGTGGTAGTCCCCTTCAACATCTCCTGCGGGCACTGCGCGATGTGCACCGCGGGCCTGCAGTCTCAGTGCGAGACCACCCAGGTCACCGAGTACGGTTGCGGCGCCGCCCTGCTGGGCTACTCCAAGCTCTACGGCCAGGTGCCCGGCGGGCAGGCACAGTTCCTGCGGGTCCCCCACGCCGACTACGGGCTGGTGAAGGTGGGCACCGACCTGCCGGACGAGCGTTACCTGTTCCTCAGTGACATCCTTCCCACCGCTTGGCAGGCCGTGAAGTACGCCGATGTACCCGCCGGCGGCACCCTCGCCGTGCTGGGCCTGGGCCCGGTGGGACAGTTCTGTGCCCGCATCGGCCTGCACCTTGGGGCGCGCGTGGTCGCGATCGACCCGGTGGCTGAGCGGCGCGCGATGGCTTCCCGCCACGGGGTGGAGGTTTTCGACATGGGCGAGGATTCCGTAGAGGCGATCAGGGAGGCCACCTCCGGTCGGGGTCCTGATGCCGTGGTGGACGCGGTGGGCATGGAGGCCCACGGCAGCCCTGGAGCCGGGCTCGTGCACCGTGCCACCTCCCTGCTGCCCCGCGCAGTGGCCCGACCGGTGATGGAGCATGCAGGCGTGGACCGCCTGCAGGCCCTGCACACCGCGATCGATCTCGTGCGCCGCGGCGGCACCGTGTCCCTCAGCGGCGTGTACGGCGGGGCGGCGAGCCCCATGCCTCTGCTGACCATGTTCGACAAGCAGCTGCAGCTGCGGATGGGCCAGTGCAACGTGCGCGCCTGGACCGACCAGCTCATGGGCCTGGTAGAGGATCCGGCGGACCCGCTGGGCACCGCGGACCTGGTCACCCACCGCCTCTCACTGTCGAAGGCCCCGGAGGCCTACGAGATGTTCCAGCAGAAGACAGACGGCTGCATCAAGGTCGTCCTCGATCCGAACGCGGAATCATAAACCGCTTCGGCACAAGGGGCTCCACGCGTTCGCGGATCGCCTCTAGCGTCAGAACACGCCAACGCAGGACCGTCTGAGAGTCCTGCCATCAGTGAGGAGACACCATGAGTACAGAAGATCGACCGACCATTCCGGGCAAACCCGGTTCCCGCACTCCGGACTTCGATGAGCCGACGACGCCGCGAGAGCCGTTGCCGCCGAAGCCCGATCAGAGCGGACCGAAGCCGACGTCGCCGACAGGGGCACCCAGTCGCGACAAGCAGGAGGATCAGGCCCAGCAGGGCAGCTGGCTGACCACAGCCCAGGGCGCCCGGCTCTATGACACGGACCATTCGCTCAAAGCGGGATCGCGGGGACCGACCCTGCTCCAAGATCACCACCTGCGGGAGAAGATCACGCACTTCGACCATGAGCGCATCCCTGAACGGGTGGTCCACGCCCGCGGTTCGGCAGCCCACGGCACCTTCGTCTCCTACGGCACCGCCTCGAGCATCACTAAGGCCTCATTCCTCGCCCCCGACGTCGAGACGGACGTCTTCACTCGCTTCTCTCCGGTCGTCGGATCACGGGGATCGGCCGATGCCGTCCGTGACACCCGCGGCTTCGCAACGAAGTTCTACACGACCGACGGAGTGTTCGACCTCGTCGGCAACAACATTCCGGTGTTCTTCATCCAGGACGCGATCAAGTTCCCCGACATCGTCCACGCGGCAAAACCGCACCCCGATCGTGAGATCCCGCAGGCGCAGAGCGCTCATGACACCTTCTGGGACTTCGTGTCCCTGCACACCGAGGCGACCCATCATACGATGTGGCAGATGTCCGATCGAGGAATCCCGCGCTCCTACCGGATGATGGAGGGCTTCGGGATCCATACGTTCCGAGTCGAGAACGCCGCCGGAGAGACCTCCCTGGTGAAGTTCCACTGGAAGCCGAAGGCCGGAGTCCACTCGCTCATCTGGGAAGAGGCGCAGATGGTCAACGGCGTCGACCCCGACTTCCACCGTCGGGACCTCGCCGATGCCATCGAAGCCGGAGCGTGTCCGCAGTGGGAGCTCGGCGTCCAGGTCTTCCCGGACGACCCGGGTGAGGCCTTCGAAGGGATCGACCTGCTCGATCCCACGAAGATCGTGCCCGAGGAACTCGCGCCCGTGCAGCCGCTGGGAATGCTCACACTCGATCGCAATCCCAGCAACTTCTTCGACGAGACCGAGCAGGTGGCGTTCCATCCTGGGCACTTGGTGCCGGGCATCGACATCACCGACGACCCGCTGCTGCAGGGCCGGCTGTTCTCCTATCTCGACACTCAGATCACTCGCCTCGGCGGCCCGAACTTCTCCCAGATCCCCATCAACCGTCCGCACTGCCCGGTCAACGACATGTTCCGCGACGGGATGCACCAGACCGCCGACCATCGCGGTGCCGCGCCGTACAAGCCGAATTCACTCGACGGCGGCAACCCGTTCCCCGCCGAGAAAGCCGACGAGCATACCTTCGTCGAGCTCCCACACGAGGTCCCCGCCTCGCAGAAGGAGCGCCGTTCGCCCGAGTCGTTCGACGACCACTATTCGCAGCCGCGCATGTTCTGGCTCAGCCTCACACCGATCGAACAGGAGCATCTCGCCGATGCCTTCACCTTCGAGCTCGGCAAGTGCTACGAGGAGACGATCCGGGCGCGCGAGGTCGCAGTGCTCGCCTCCGTGGACTCGGACCTGGCCCGCATGGTCGCAGAGGGGCTGGGCCTCGAGGCCCCTAAGGCCGAGACGCCGCCGCGGAGCGATGTCGAACCGAGCCCGGCTCTGTCCCAGGTGGGGAAGCGCTGGCCGGTCGAAGGGCGCAAGGTCGGCATCGTCACCGGCAGCGAGACCGACGCCGAGCAGGTCATTCGGGCCTATGACCGCATCGCCGAGGCGGGAATGGTCCCCATCACGATCGCTCCGGTGGGTGGACGCATCACGTCCGGCGAGCGGAGCGTCGCCGTCGAGCGGACATACCTGACCGTGGCCTCGAGCGAACTCGACGCCTTCTTCTTCGCCGATGGTGCCGAACTGACCACCGAGATCGAGCTCCTGATCACGGAAGCATGGCGCCATCTCAAGTTCATCGCCGCCAGCGGAGACTCGTGCGCCATGATGGAGAAGTACGGGATCGCGTCTCAGGATCCCGGCGTCTACTGCGTCGATGACATCGATACCGCGCTGTCGCAGCTGCAGGACGGTCTCAGCGAGCATCGGGCCTGGGCCCGGGTCGAGGTCTGAGACTCCGCTCACCGAGGCCGAGGGGAGGTGGCGGTGACAGCGGACGGACACCGACGGATGAGAGGAAGTGACCATGGCGGAAGGAAGCACACGAGCAGTCCTCGCGGCACTCGCGGCGAACGTCACGATCGCCGTGCTCAAGTTCGCGGGGTTCCTGCTCACCGGAGCATCCTTGATGCTGGCCGAGGCCGTCCACTCGCTCGCCGATTCCGGCAATCAGGTGCTCCTGCTCATCGGCGGCAAGCGGGCACGCAGACGGCCTGACGATCGCCACCCGTTCGGCTACGGTCAGGAACGCTACATCTATTCGTTCCTCGTCTCGGTCATGCTCTTCAGCCTCGGTGGGCTCTTCGCGCTCTACGAGGCCTATGAGAAGTGGCGCGATCCACAGCCCCTGGATGCCCGTGAGGAGGGCTCACCGCTCGTCGATGCGCTCGGAGGCATCGAAGAACGGATCCGGCAGGACGTGCCGATCGTCACCGACGTCTATCTGCAGCCGACAGCCGGACCTCCCGTCGCTGGAGAAGACCGCGAAAGGAAGGCTCGCCCATGAGTGAAGCCGACGGAGCAGGAAGCAGCAGGGACGACCATAAGCAGGACGCCGCCCGGTCGGCCGAGAAGCTGTCCAAACTCTGCACGGACCACGGTCTGCATGTCGCGGTCGCCGAATCGCTCACCGGCGGACGGATCGCCTCTCAGCTGGCTGCCGCCTCCGGTTCCGGGGACTGGTTGGCCGGCGGCATCGTGGCTTACTCGAGCGAGGTCAAACACACGCTCCTCGAGGTCCCGCGCGGGTCGGTGATCTCGCGAGCCTCAGCCGAGTCGATGGTGCGGTCCGTCGCTCGGCTTCTCGGTGCCGACGTGGCTGTGGCCGCGACCGGAGCGGGCGGTCCGAACGGTCAGGACGGTGAGGAACCGGGCACGACCTGGATCGCTGTCCTCGTCGCGGACGAGGTGACCGCCCAACTCCACCACTTCTCGGGCAAACCCATCGAGGTGCTCACGCAGACGCAGGAACAGGCGCTGAGGGCGCTTCTGCGGCCGATCGCGGTCCGTTTCGGCACCGTCAGGTCTTAGAAGACTGCTGCCCGACCCCCCGGCTCGATGTCTCAGTCGCCTCGCACAGGGCTGACTCCCGAGGCCTGATCAAAGACAGCCAGATCCCGGCGGAACGCGCGGCTCCGAGCATAGCTGTGCACAGTGTCGAGCACTTCACGTTGGTGTTCTGCCTTCTGCGCTAACCCACGGAACTGTTCGGCATCCAGGCCGAGTGCCTCGGCGTTGCCCTCAAGCGTCTGCCACATTCCCAGCTTGCCGATGACCGCGCTGCGCATCAGCTCGGCTTCGAGCACGAGGGTCATGGGCGAGCGCTTGAGCAGCGAGCCGTTGCTCTTGAGCCTGCCGACCCGTTCGCCGGCCCACGACAACGCCTCGGCGACGGGACGGCGCCGGAGACCGAGCTCGCCGATGAGGTGCCGAACGTAAAGATGCTCTCCGCGGATCTCCGCGGCCAACTCGGACAGAGCCGCGAAGACGGGCGTATCGACGAAGTCGGCCGCCATCCGTTCGATCCTCTCCGCCCCGGCGGTGGCCCCGGTGAGATGGTCGCTGAGATAGAGACCCAGGAGGTCCATGTCGACCTCGCTGTGCTCCCCGCCCGCATCCGATGCTTCGTGCCCGGTGCTCGTGTCGTCGGTCGTCCGCAGCTGCGGCTGCTCGGGATCGCGCGGACGCAGCGGGACGGAGGCGGCACCCTCGCCGTCGGCCATGCCTTTGAGCAGTTCGCGCGCGGCATCCATGGCACTGTACTCCGGCTCCCAGTCGAGTTCCCGCCGTGCGCGCGCATTGTCCATCAGCGGCACGCGCAGGCCCATGTCGAGCCATCCCGCATCGGCGGCGACCAGTGAGCTGCTGTGGCCCATGCTCAGAGCCGCGCGCACTGCGCCGTTCGGCACCGGGATGTGCCTGCCGTGGTCGAGCAGTTCGGCCAGATCCTTCGGATGGAGCACATCATCGGCGCAGATGTTGAAGGCGCCCGAACGGCGACGGAGGACACCGGCGACATAGGCACGGGCCACATCGGTCGAGTGGACGGCTTGGACGCCGCGCAGCCCCGCAGGCAGCGGAAGGAACGGCAGTCGGCCCGCGCGCAGCAGCTGGACGGGCATCCAGGTTCCGAGGAAATACCGCTGGATCTCCGAGGCGGCAGGGGCACCGAAGATGAGCGCGGGACGCAGTCGGGTCACGGTGATCTCGGGGTGGTCGGCGCAGAAGTCGTCGAGCACGCGTTCCTGGGCGGCTTTGTCCACACTGTAGTGGGAAGAGCGGATCCCCTCGGTCGGCCATGCCTCATCGCGCTCGTCCATGCTGTCATCGGGAGAGTAAGCGCCGACCGAGGACGCCACGACGAGATGCGGAACGCCGGCCGCCGCGACGGCTGCGGCCACACGGGCCGTGCCGTCGACGTTGACGCGTCGGAGCAGGTCTCGGTCGCTGTTGGGCTGGATCAGCCAGGCCAGATGGATGACGGCGTCGGCACCGGTCAGCGCTTCCGTGAGATCCCGGTGCGCCGTGTCCTGCCCGCTCGCGGCGGCGATGTCGATCGAACTCCATTCGCATCCGGAATACGGTTCGGCCTCGGTGTCGGGCATCCGTCTTGAGATCCCCAGCACCGAGGTGATGTCGGACGTGCGCCCGAGCACGTCGAGGACCGCTGTGCCGACGTTGCCGGTGGCTCCGATGACTGCGACCCTCATGTTCTCTCCCCCTGCGGGTTCGGCGTCGGTGCGTCCGGTGCAGAGCCGTTCGGGTTTCCCTCCTTGCCGATGGAGACGTCGGCGAAGGAATACGGCGGCCACGGGCCGAGGAAGCGGATGGACAGGGCAGGCTGGGCCTTCTTGAGCGCGGTGAGCTCGGCTCCCAGCGCCGTGATCTCTGTGCCTCTCACCAGGCACGAGGCCATGATCACCGGTGTCAATCCACTCTCGCGGCTTGTGGAGCGGTGTTCCTCGATGTCGAGGCAGTGGGCGGCGATCCTGGCCCTGATCTCCGGATAGATCCTGTCGGCCGCTCGATCGACGATCTCCTTCTCCGTCTTCTCCAGTCGCTTCTCGAGCAGTCGGCGCACTCCTGCAGGACGGCGCTCCATCTCCGTCCTCATGTCGCCGACTTCTGCGTCGACCTCCTCGAGCAGGCTTCCGTCCAGGGACAGTTCGACGCGCAGCTCGGAGGTGTCGCGCAGCTCCTCGAGCCGTCTCGACAGCGTCTCCGCGGAGTCGTCGAGCCAATGTTCGAGCTGTTGGGTCGCCGTCGCCTCGGTCTCCGGGTCCGAGCGGACGATGACGTTGAAGGAGACCGGGAGGAGGGCCGGTGAGTTCTGCCAAGCATCATCGATGACTTCGCTGTGTTCGAGCACCCACCGACGCACGGAATCGTCCGGCCCGTCGAAGGGGCCTCGGGTGTGGCGGTGGACCACGGCCCTCGGTCCCGTCTCGCGTCCGACCATGTGGAGGGCGGAACCGTCGATGCCCGTGACGGCAGGAGTGTAGTCGTCGCCGGCGACGACGGCGTAGACGTAGAGCATGTCACCCTCGGCGTTCATTCGACTCCCTTTCCGTTCTCCTCGGCCCATCTTGCCGGATTGATGAGCTTGTCGACGACTTCATCGACGACGTCGTCGAGGCCCCGATGCAGATCGTCGACGGAGCCGGTGATCCCGTGCTGGTCCTTGATCTGGTCCATCGCCTCATCGAGTTCGAGGAGGGCCTCGCCGAGGCGGTTCTGCTCGTCCTCGGTGAGGTCCCCGCCTTCCATCCGGCGCACGGCTTGGGTCTCGAGGGCCTCTTGGATCACCTCGACGAGGGTGACGACGAGGGTGAGCACTCCGTGTTTGAGGCTCTCCTCATTGACGTTCAGCGCCATGGTGCTGCTCCTTCTCCGACACGGTCGTCGGGGTTGCTGTCAGGTCGCGTGGGCTTCTCGAGCGGCGCGGGCCCATTGGCCTCGAGTGCTCCTGCCCGCCAGTCGTCGAGCCTCCTGGACCATGCTCCGGCATCGTCTGCGGCCAGGGTGATGGTCGAGTCCGCGGTCTCGAGGATGAGGACCCGCCGTTCGTCGGTCGGGTTGCTGCGCTCCTCGCGGCGGATGTCTAGCAGCTGCTCGGGTGAGACCCTCACTCGTGCGCGCCCGTCCATCGGCGACCTCCAGGTCAGTTCCGTGCTCGAAAGCTGCGCCTGTCCGCCGCGCCAGGTGCTCCCCGACGACAGTTCCTCGAGGAACCACATCCGACCCTCTCGCAGAGGCCGATCCTCCGCCGTCGCCTCCGGAGTCGAGGATGAGGCGCCGTCGGCCCGGCCGAGCCGAGCCTGGACCAGGGAGATGAGGCGATCGGGTTCGAGGGCCGAAAGGACCGCCTCGGTGCCGTCGTTGAGCCCGACGAGGATGCGCGTGCGCTCTTCACCTCCGATGGAGGGCTCGCGCAGCGCGGAGACCGAAGCGATCGCGTCCAGGCGCGTCTGCCACAGTGTCTCTGCAGGGTCGCGTCGATGGATAATGAGACGCTGGGTGGTGAGATAGGCGCTGCCGGGCCGCCACGTCCGATAGAAGTTGTCCTGATAGTGCCCTCCGGCCATCTTGGCGAGGATCTCCTCGTCCGCGGCCAGCGGCAGATGCGTGCGGACCGCTCTCTGCACCCACTCCCTGGTGTCGCGGTCCCACTGTTGCATCATCCCGTACTCGATCATCGTCTCGATTCCCGCGATCGTGGCGCGCAGATTGATTCCGATGAGCGGGATGTCCGACACCGAGATGATGAGATCGAGGTTGAGATGGACCCCCTTGTTGAGAAGCACTTCGATGAGATCGGGCAGAGTCGCCCGCGGGTCGCGTGTGGGCTGCATGCTCACGTCTCCGGTCATGGTCGCCTCAGCGGTCGTCGTCGGAGTCCAACTGGGCCGGCTCCCCGGCCTCGATCCGCTTCGACCGCGCGCTCTGCCAACCGCACCAGGGACAGTAGTCGTTCATCAGCTGTGCGAGCTCGGAGCGCTTCCCGCACTCCGGGCAGGTATCCTTCTGCTCGACCGCTTCCTTCCACGCGACGGTCTCCCGATCCGTGCCCGCGGGGAAGTCCAGTCCATAGCGGGCCGCGGTTTCGAAGGAGGCCAGGGCGGCTCTGATTCGGATGCCCAGCAACTCGACACCGGCCACGGAGACCATGATGTCCGCGTTGAGGACCAGACCTTTGTCCAGCAGCGTCTCCACCACGTGCAGCAGCGTGCCCTCCTGGCTGCGCTGCGGCTGCATCGCATCGTTCGGCTGATTCGTGATGCTCATATCGCCCTTTCGGTCACTCGCTCGGTCGGCCGCGGACGTAGCGATCTTTCCTGTCATAGGCCATGAGCTCGCCGTCCTCATCGAGCTCGACCTCGTATTCGGCCAGCAGATCCGCGCTGTCGGGAATCCGTCGCGATTCCACGACCTCCAGACGCACGGACCAGTGGTCGTCCTTCCACCTCGTGCCGACCACGGACTCGGGAGGCCTGCCCGTGAGGGTGCCGAACTGCTCGATCGCCTTCTTCACCGCTCTGACCGCAGAGATCCTCTTACCGGTCGCGTCCTGAGAGCCCCTCTCGGAGCGCGAGGACGCCTTCGGCTTCTCCCGTGCCGATGTCGCCGACTTCTCGTGCGATGACGATGTCGGCTTCTCGTGTGATGACGATGCCGACTTCTCACGTGCCGCTGATGCCGAGGCGGACGAGCGGCGGGACGCCCCCTCCGTCGCGTTCTCGCTCGGTTTCCGGGCACGCTTCTCGCTCGCGTCTGTCGCAGATTCCCCATCTGCTCTGGGTTCTTCGCTCATCGGTCCTCCTCGGTTCTGCGCCGACGGCCCTCGAGCAGTCGTCCGACGAGCTCACGCTCGAGGGCATCGGCTTCATCATCACTGATCGATCCGCGTTCACGTGCCCCGGCGACCTCTTCCAGCTGGCGCCGGATGGCACCGGGATCGAAATAGCGCTTCTCGGCTTCTCCTCTGACCTGCTCGGCGACCCATACGGTTCCCTTGAGCGGTGCCAAGGGAGCACCGAAGACTGCTGACAAGAGTCCCATGACGTCACCTACATCTCGGGGACGAAGTCGTAGGGTGCCTGCGGTCCGATCAGCCGGAATCTCATCCGCTCCCGGTTCGCCTCCGCCAGCTCCTCGATGACGGACTCGAACTCGTCGATGGCGTCCCTGCGAACCAGCACCGCCACCTCGGCGACGTCCTCGGCCTGGCCTACTTCCCGGATCGCCGTCTCGACTGTCGCGGAGCGGATCTGCTCGAGTATCGGAGGAGCTTCGGTCCTTCTCCAGCTCTCCATCGTCGTGACGACGATCTCTCCGAGCCGGATACGTTCGTTCCTCGTCTCGTCTTCGCTCGTGCCGCTGATCCTCTCCCTCAGCTCGGCGACCTCGGGGTTGCCGCTGACGATCTCCCGCAGTATCGCGTCCCGATCGAAGGTGATCCTCAGGGTGAACTGCGTGCATCCGGACAGCTGTTCGAGCGCCTCGGCGAAGGCCTCCGCCTGCGGAGCGAGAACCTCCTCGGCGATATCGGCCCCTCCGGGGACGACGGTGCCGAATGCGAGCGGCAGCACCGGCTGCTTATCGGCGAGTTCGTCGAGGACGACGCTGTGGTTCTGGAGAGCTTCGGGAGTGCCCAGCATCCCACTGTCCGCGAGTTCCGTGAACACGGCCGCAACTGCCCCGGACTCGACGAGAGCGAGGGCATTGCCCTGCACCCCGTCGGGCCCGGTCGGCAGCTCGGCACCGGCGCGTACTATCCCATACAGATACCGGTCTGCTGAGTGGGCGCCTTCTTCGCTCATTCGGACTCCGACGAGCTGCGTGCCGGGCGCTTGGTCCGGCGACGCGTCTTCTCCTGACTCGAGCTCTCGCCGGAGTCGTCATCGTCCGGGGTGAGGGCGTTCTTGATGCCTTCCACAGCTCCCTGTGTCTTGCCCTTGGAGCCGTTCTCCATCATTCCGCCCATCATCTCCGGCAGGTCGCGTCCGCCCTGCTGTGCCAGATCGAGCCGGTTCGTCGCCTCGGCGAAGCGCAGATAGGTGTCCACGCTGGCGATGACGATGCGTGCGTCGATCGTGAGGACCTCGATCCCCACCAGGGAGACGCGTACGTATGCATCGATGACCAGGCCCTTGTCGAGGATGATCTCGATGACGTCTGCAAGCGAACTCGACGACGGACGGTCGACGTAGCTGCCGCGTGAACGTTCAACAGTGCTGGTGCTCATTGTCCTTGCCTACTTCCCAATCGGAGGACGCTCAGCGGCGTTCCTCGTCTTCTGGTTCTTCGGATTCCTCGTATTCCACGGGCTCGTCAGCGGCTTCCGGCTCCTCCTCGAAGTCCTCTGCGGGCTCCGCGTCGTCTGCCTCGGCCGGTTCCTCGTCCTCGTATTCCTCTGCCGGTTCCTCCTCATACTCCTCTTCGGCTTCGCCCTCCGCGGGCTCGAGATCGGACTCCTCCTCCGAATCGTCGGGATCTGTCTCGTCCGCACCGGAGTCGACATCCGCGTCCTGATCCTCGGCGGACTCATCCTCGCTGCCTTCAGCTTGCTCCTGCTCCTCCTCGAGGCCGTCCTCGTGGGAGGTGACGAGCTCACCGTCGCGGATCTCTCCGCGCCAGCCCTCGACGCTGTCGGGATCGAGCATGATCTGACGCATCACGTGGTGGACGAAGAACTTCAGTTCGAGGCGGAAACGGCGGGGAACGGTGAACCACAGGGCACCGACGCCTTCCATGAAGCCCTGCTTGTGGTACTCGCCCACCGCAATGATCCGGGTCAGCCTGGGTGCGACTTCGTGGAAGGAGATGCTGCCGCTGATGTAGCCCTTCTCGCCGGTCGATTCCCACACGATATGGGAGTCGGGAACCTGCTCGGTGATCGTGGCTTCCCAGGTTCGATGCGACCAGACCGCCTGGCCCTTGATGCTGAGGGTGGCATCATCGGTGCGTTCGACGTTCTCGACCTTCTTCATGAAATCGGGCCAGTCCTCGAACATCGTGAACGCGTTGTAGGCCACGTCCAGCGGGACACCGACCTCTGCGGTCTCCACGATGTTGGAGAACTTGAAATCACCGGAGCCGCCCGAACCGCTCGAGCCGCCGCCGAACAGACCCTTGACTTTCTCCTTGACGCCGGTCGTCGCCGCAGACAGTGCCGCTTTCGCCGGTGGCTTGCCCTCGGCGATCTCCTCCGCACCAGCCTGGGCCGCAGGCGCTGCACCATCGCCCACACCGTCGAGGCGGTCTGCGAACTTCTCGACCCTGTCCCCGACGGAGTTGACCGCCTTGCGTCCGACGGTCTTGGCGAAGTCTCCGGCCTGCTGCTTGAGGCCGCTGAAGATCGAATCATCACTCATCTTCGGCCTCCTCGGGCTTGGCGGCGGCGCGCGATGATGTCTTCTTCGCAGTCGTCGAGCGCTTGGAGCCCGACTTCGTGCGCGAGCCGCGCGAAGCGGTCGAGGACTTCGACGAACGCGCTCCCTGCGCGGAGCGGTTCGCGGTCGAGGAGCGCTTGGCTGCCGACTTCTTCGGAGCTTCCTCCTCAGCCTGCGGCTCTTCGTCGATCTCCTGCGGCTCGTCGGCCGTCTCCGCCGCGCCGGTGGGCTCTACCTCGTCGGCCGTCTCCGCCTCGCCGGTCTCGGGATCCTCCGACGACTCGGGAGCGTTCTCGTCCTCCGACTCGGGTGCGTCCTCTTCGTCGTCGCCGCCCTCGCTGTCATCGACATTGGGGTCGATCGAGTCGGCGGCGTCGTCGAGGGTCGACTTCATCTTCTCGGTCTGCTCCTGGAGCTTGACGCTGAGCTGATCGACTCCCTTCGCTGCCACGGCTTTCACCGCGCTCTTGCCGGATTCGGCCAGACGACCGGTGATCTTCTCCTGGAGACTCTTGAGTTCGGGGGAAGAATCAGCGAAATCCTTGAGTCCGCCCAGAAGCTGATCGCGATTCTTCGCGGCGGTCGTCCCGGCGACAGCCGAGGCGACCGTGAGTGCCAGGCCTAACTTCTTGGTTCTGCCGAGCATGTAGCCCGCCAGTATCAGGCCGGTGATCTTCATCTTGTTGTTCATGATTGCCTCCGTCTCCGCGCTGGTGGGCACGGACCGAGATGGGAATTCGAAGACCGTCCCCTGGACGGGGTTGCCGTTCCATGGGGTACAGCTCCACTGTGCTGATCAATGATTCGAGGGTCACCGCCTCATGACGACGACGGCGGGAATCGTCTCCGCCCGGCGTCCGAGGCTGTCGCAGATTCCTGACCGCATCTGCGGGCTTCCTGTGTCGCGGAAGCCAAGAGCACTCTGCCCTTTTCACAATCATCTGTTCAGCCACCCCTGATCCGTCAAGGGGGGTCAGAAACGCCTCAGAGGGCCATTGAGGATTGCTCGAATTCATCCTGAGAACTGTCTGTCAATCTGTGTGCGGCGTATTCCAACAGGCCTCCTAGCCCCTTTCTCGCTGCAATCCGGCGCTGCTCCTCAGAGCCGGTGCCCTGGTTGAGCAGACGACGGAGTCCTTGGTGAACATGGGGAATGTCCTGGGTTCGTGCGAGGGCCGGTCGTGCGCAGTGGAACGCCTTTCGGACTACCTCTGCAGCCGGGACACTCGTATGTGTGTCGGGGTCCATGAGCATTCCCGTCAGACCGAAACGTGCAGCCTGCCAATGAGCGATGTTCAGCAGATTCGCAGGGACTGCGTCCGTTTCCGGGCCGTCCATCGCGACATCCGCGAGCGCACGGATGAGCAGTGCGATGGTCACAGTGGCCGCGGTGTCCAGCTGCACGTCACAGGTCCGGACTTCGACGGTCCTGTGCGTGGGTGAGAGTCGGACCAGCCAACCCAGAGTCGCCTCGTCGAACACCACGTCCGATCGCAGCGCAGCAGCGATCTGCGCATCGTAGTCGTCGAGGTCGTGGAAGTGAGGCGGAATGCCGAAGACGACCCACCGCCGGTAGTGGATGGAACGCCAGCTGGCGAAGCCGC
>OMJG01001459.1_pt1 | contig 13643 bp, 7 predicted proteins | sample 1646431 | NCBI WGS metagenome assembly OMJG01 (sample SAMN03771674, study PRJEB25209) | food metagenome | isolation source: Cotija cheese | place: Mexico:Jalisco,Michoacan | collected 2011-12-12
TGAAGGCAAAATCAGGTATTTCACCAAAAGAATACATTGAAAAATTCAATGAAGAACTAGTATCTGAAATGGCCAAAAAAGATGGTACTCCAGGAAACATTGATGTCGTAACAGGTGCAACACACAGCTTCCATTCATTCGTTTTGTATGCTGATCAATTAATCAATGCAGCAGAAAAAGGCGATACAAAAACAATTGAAGTTGATAACTACGTTGAAAAATAAAATCAAACAACTTTATTAACATGGCGAAAAAACTTGACGTAAAAACAACGTCAGGTTTTTTCTTTTGAACGACTGATTTCAGAGTGAATACTAAGAGAAGATGGAAAAGAAAAACACCACCATCCATCAAAAGAGCATTGCTTATCGTAAGGGAAATACGCTATGATAGATGAGAAATCAGCATGAGGTTAGGAGAACAAAATGAAAAAAAAACATAGCATCTTTTTATTTATGATAGCCATTACAATCGTGTTATCTGGCTGTGGTTCATCCGCAGCACAATCAAAAACTACGAGCACTTCCTCAAATGTAGCAACCACCATTCGTAAAGAACCGTATGCACAAGAAAAATTTTTATTAGGAACGTATACTAGAATTCGAATTTACGATGAAGGCAAAGAAGCTGCTTTAAAGCCAGCCTTTGCACGAATTGAAAAATTGGGCGATGAAATTACCATCAATCAAGGCGGTTCCGAAATAGACAAAATTAATGAAGAGGCGGGAATCAAACCAGTTAAAGTTACTGATGACATGTATTACCTACTAAAAGAAGCCTATATGTACAGCGAAAAATCCAATGGTGGTTTTAACATGGCAATCGGTGCGATTACACAATTGTGGCGAATTGGTTTCGATGATGCAAGGAAGCCGGCACAATCAGAGATTGATGAAGCATTGAAACACATTGATTACAAAAAAGTCCAGTTTAATGATCAAGAGAAGACCGTGTATTTAGAGGAAAAAGGCATGATTATTGACTTAGGTGCGATTGCGAAAGGGTATATTACCGATGAAGTTGTAAAAGTTTTGAAAAAAAATAAGGTTACAACAGCAATCGTCGATTTAGGGGGCAATGTTTTTGTGATGGGGCATAGTCCAAGAGGTGCAGACGAACCTTGGACGATTGGCATTCAAGATCCAAATAGTGCGCGAGGCAATGTTTTAGGTACAATCAAAGAAACCAATAAAACAGTCGTTACATCAGGTATTTATGAGCGCTATTTGGAAGTAGATGGCAAAAAATACCATCACATCTTTGATTCAAAAACGGGTTATCCGTATGAAAATGATATCGCCAGCGTTTCGGTCGTGACAGATAAATCGATTGATGGCGATGGGCTAACGACGGTCGCTTTTGACAAAGGTGTTAAAGAAGGACTCGCGTACATCGAGAACGAAACACCAAAAGGAACAGATGCCATCTTTGTGACTAGAGAAGGCGTTGTCTATGTGACTGATGGACTAAAAGATAATTTTGAACTAGGTGAAGATTCAGGATTTACTATGGGAGATCGAAATGATTTAAAATGATGGGAGAGTAAAAGATGCAGCCGATAACCATGCGTACATTTTTAGAAGTCGTTGAAATTCGCACCAAAATTGCAAGTGTGTTTCCATTTATAATTGGAACGTTGTTTTCGATGAGCTATTTTCATCAATTTCAATTTGGGTATACGTTACTCTTTTTCCTTGCGATGCTTGTTTTTGATATGACCACGACGGCCATCAATAATTACATGGATTTTGAAAAAGCCAAGTCTGATACATACAAATATCAAGAAAATGTGATTGGTCGCGAGCAACTAAGTCCTAAGACTATTCGGACAATGATCCTCAGCATGCTTGCATTTACTGCGGTGATAGGCTTGTTGCTTAGTTGGTTTACTGGTTGGCTGTTGCTAGTTCTAGGTGGCATTGTCTGCTTTATCGGAGTATTTTATACCTTTGGGCCCATCCCGCTTTCTCGCATGCCACTGGGTGAGTTATTTAGTGGTGTAACGATGGGACTAGGTATCTTTGTGATTACGGTCTACATAAATACCGTCTCAGCACCTGTTTTTTTCTTGCAGTTTGATTTGAAAAGTGGCGTGTTTGCCTTAACCGGGCATCTCTGGCAAATAGCCGCGATTGTCTTAGCGGCCTCCCCGCTTATGTTTACGATTGCGGCTATTATGTTAGCGAATAATTTGCGGGACATTGAGACTGATATTAAAAATCATCGCTACACGCTTGTTTATTATATCGGTCGAGATCAAGGGATTTTTTTGTTTCGCTTTTTGATGTTTGCCTGCTATTTGATGATTTTAATTGGTCTACCTTTTGGTGTGTTTGGTTGGCCACAGTTATTGGTGTTACTGACATTTCCAAAGATTCGCCAAAACTTACGAGCACATCGTCAAAGCTTGCCACATCCCCAAAGCTTTGGTTATGCGATAAAAAATATGATTTTATTTAATAGTGTCTATGCAGCGACTTTCGTTTTGCAACTTCTTCTCCAATAAAAAACTGGACTACCTGAGAACAGCTCGTTCTTAGTAGTCCAGTTTTTTTAGCTTTTCTCAATTGCTGTTAAGCTAATTTCCCCTGAGGAAAGGCTAATGGATTCAGTTGAAGTCTGCACAACGAGTTCACCTGTTGCCGTGATTTCTTTGGCGATGCCCGTGTAGGTATGACCTTGGCGAGTAAAGCTCACTTGCTTTCCGATAACAAATGATTTTTGACGGTATAAATCCATGTATGTTTGATCAGGCAATGCGTGAAGGAGATGAAAGAAATTTTGCCAAATTAATTGAATCAACTGATTGCGAAGGATAGGCGGTCGCTTACCACCAAATAGGGAAGTGGCACGCTCTTTAATGTCATCTGGAAAAGCCGCAGAATCGATTGATACATTTAGACCCATGCCGATAACGACATGCTTAATTCTACCAATCTCGATGTCACTAGTTGCTTCTGAGAGAATGCCGCAGACCTTTTTACCATCTAAATAAATATCGTTCACCCATTTGATTTCAGATGTCTTTTTGGTCACTTCATCGATTGCTTGAGCGACAGCGACAGCGGCAAGTAGCGTGTATTGCGGCAATTCATCGAAGGTCTGATTTGGCTCTAGCAATAGGCTCATATAGATTTGCCCCTTTGGTGAAAAATAAGGCCGCCCAAATCTACCGTGACCACCAGTCTGGGTCTCTGCCAGAAACAAAGCTGGCGTTTGGCAACCTGCAGCTGCGGCTTGGCGTGCATCCATCATGGTAGAGATGGTTTCTTCCTTCAATGAGATATTGCTTTGTGGGATAAAGGAAGAACCTAGCTCGTCGATGGCTAATACGTCGCTAGGTAAGTAGCGGTAGCCATTCGGCAAATGCTCAAAGGTGTAGCCACTTTTTTCCAACTCGCGAATGGCTTTCCAAATGGCTGTTCGAGAGACGTGCAGTTGATTGGCTAAAGCGACCCCTGAAAAAATAGTCGTAGGTGCGTTTTTTAGTACAGATAGAACTTTTTCTTTCGTCGACACAAAGATGCTCCTTTCGCAATTATTCATATAGTTAGTATAGCTTTCACGCGATGGCCTGTCTATTTGGTGGAAGAGGAAATGATGCGGTACATTCCTTGACATAATAGGAAGAGGTGTATATAATTAAGAGATGCAAAAACTATCGTAAGTGCAAAGAGCAGAAACGAAATATTGTCCGTTTCGGCTTCGGGATAAGAAACAAAAGTAGAAAGCTTCCTTTTTGAAGAGTCTCTATTTTTGGTTTTTTTTTGTCCTAAACCCGCAAAAAATGTTCGCTGTCACTAAAATTTAATTTTTGTAACAATACTGTAAAGAATCGCGAATGCAATTCTTGGAAGAAAATTTAGAGGGGTGAAGAGCTTGGCTGGACACGTAGTAAAATACGGAAAGCACCGCGAACGTAGAAGTTTCGCACGGATCAGTGAAGTATTGGAATTACCGAATTTAATTGAGATTCAAACGGACTCTTATCAATGGTTTTTAGATGAAGGCTTAAGAGAAATGTTTGAAGACATTTTGCCAATTGATGATTTTAATGGAAACCTATCACTAGAATTTGTGGATTATGAATTGAAAACACCGAAATATACGGTGGAAGAAGCACGCGCACATGATGCCAACTATTCGGCACCGTTGCATGTCACATTGCGTTTAACCAACCGCGAAACAGGCGAAATTAAAGCGCAAGAAGTCTTCTTTGGTGATTTCCCACTGATGACAGAACAAGGAACCTTTATCATTAATGGGGCAGAACGAGTAATCGTTTCTCAGTTGGTTCGTTCTCCAGGTGTATATTTCCATGGAAAAGTAGACAAAAACGGAAAAGAAGGGTTTGGCTCAACAGTGATTCCTAACCGTGGCGCATGGTTAGAAATGGAAACTGATGCCAAAGATATTTCGTACGTTCGAATCGACCGTACACGCAAAATTCCATTGACCGTTCTTGTTCGGGCATTAGGGTTTGGCTCAGATGATACGATTTTTGACATTTTTGGCGAAAGCGAATCTTTACGTAACACGATCGAAAAAGACTTGCATAAAAATGCGAGTGATTCTCGAACGGAAGAAGGATTGAAGGATGTATACGAACGTCTACGTCCAGGTGAACCAAAAACAGCAGATAGTTCAAGAAATCTACTAAATGCTCGCTTCTTCGATCCCCGTCGTTACGATTTAGCAGCTGTAGGTCGCTATAAAGTTAATAAAAAGCTAGATTTGCGCACACGTCTATTGAATCTGACATTAGCAGAAACATTAGTCGATCCAGAAACAGGCGAAATCATTGTTGAAAAAGGTACCGTGATTACGCATCAAGTAATGGATGAAACATTGGGTGAATACTTAACAAACGGCTTAAACGCTGTGACTTATTACCCATCTGAAGACGGTGTTGTGACTGACCCGATGACAGTTCAAGTTATCAAAGTCTTCTCACCACTTGATCCAGAACGCGAAATCAATGTGATTGGGAATGGTTACCCTGGGCCTGAAGTACGAACTGTACGCCCAGCGGACATTATCTCAGCGATGAGCTACTTCTTTAACTTAATGGAAAGTATCGGCAAAGTGGACGATATCGACCACTTAGGTAACCGTCGTATCCGTTCGGTTGGAGAGTTATTACAAAATCAATTCCGCATTGGTTTGGCACGGATGGAACGTGTTGTTCGTGAACGTATGTCTATCCAAGATACAGAAACACTAACGCCACAACAATTAATCAATATTCGTCCAGTGGTAGCAAGTATCAAAGAATTCTTTGGTTCTTCTCAGTTGTCACAGTTCATGGATCAAACCAACCCACTAGGTGAGTTGACGCACAAACGTCGTCTATCAGCTTTAGGACCTGGTGGATTAACACGTGACCGTGCCGGTTATGAAGTGCGTGACGTGCATTACTCTCACTATGGTCGTATGTGTCCGATTGAAACACCTGAAGGACCGAATATCGGGTTAATCAATAGTTTGGCTTCTTACGCGAAAGTAAACAAATATGGCTTTATTGAAACACCGTATCGTCGTGTTGATCGTGAAAGTGGTCGTGTAACAGATACGATTGATTACTTAACAGCAGACATAGAAGACCATTATGTTGTTGCCCAAGCAAATAGCCCATTAAATGAAGATGGAACATTCAAAAACTCTGTCGTAATGGCGCGTGCAACAAGTGAAAACTTAGAAATCGACGTAAATAAAGTCGATTACATGGATGTATCGCCAAAACAAGTAGTCGCAGTCGCTACCGCTTGTATTCCTTTCTTGGAAAACGACGACTCCAACCGTGCCTTGATGGGTGCCAACATGCAACGTCAAGCAGTACCGTTAATTAATCCAAAATCACCTTGGGTAGGAACTGGTATGGAATACAAATCAGCCCATGACTCAGGTGCAGCTCTTTTATGTAAAGCAGATGGTGTTGTTGAATACGTAGACGCAAAAGAAATTCGCGTTCGTCGTGACAACGGCACACTTGATACGTATGCAATTACGAAATTCCGTCGCTCAAACTCAGGTACAAGCTACAACCAACGCCCATTAGTCGGCTTAGGTGAGCAAGTAGAAAAAGGCGATACATTAGCCGATGGTCCATCAATGGAAAACGGCGAAATGGCTTTAGGTCAAAACGTATTAGTAGCCTTCATGACTTGGGAAGGGTACAACTATGAAGATGCGGTTATCATGAGCCGTCGTCTTGTAAAAGATGATGTCTATACATCTGTTCATATCGAAGAATACGAATCAGAAGCACGTGATACAAAATTAGGACCTGAAGAAATCACTCGTGAAATTCCAAACGTCGGTGAAGATGCCTTGAAGAACCTTGATGAAATGGGTATCATCCGCATCGGTGCGGAAGTTGAAGATGGTGACTTATTAGTTGGGAAAGTAACACCTAAAGGAGTAACCGAGCTTTCAGCTGAAGAGCGTCTATTGCATGCAATCTTTGGTGAGAAAGCACGTGAAGTACGTGATACATCACTACGCGTTCCGCACGGCGGTGGCGGGATCGTCCACGATGTGAAAATCTTTACTCGTGAAGCAGGCGATGAATTATCTCCAGGTGTTAATATGTTGGTTCGTGTCTATATCGTTCAAAAACGTAAAATTCACGAAGGTGACAAAATGGCCGGTCGTCACGGAAATAAAGGGGTCGTTTCGCGCATTATGCCAGAAGAAGACATGCCTTTCTTACCAGATGGCACACCAGTCGACATCATGTTGAATCCACTAGGGGTACCTTCTCGGATGAACATTGGACAAGTATTGGAATTACACTTAGGAATGGCTGCCCGTCAATTAGGTATTCACGTAGCAACACCGGTCTTCGATGGAGCTTCCGATGAAGACGTATGGGAAACAGTTCGTGAAGCTGGTATGGCCAAAGATGCGAAAACTATTCTTTATGATGGCCGTACAGGTGAACCATTCGATGGACGTATTTCTGTTGGTGTCATGTATATGATTAAATTGGCCCACATGGTTGATGATAAATTGCATGCTCGTTCAATTGGACCATACTCATTGGTAACACAACAACCACTTGGAGGAAAAGCTCAGTTTGGTGGACAACGTTTCGGAGAAATGGAAGTATGGGCACTGGAAGCATACGGTGCTGCTTATACTTTACAAGAAATCTTAACGTACAAATCAGATGACGTTGTTGGTCGTGTGAAAACATACGAAGCCATCGTCAAAGGCGAACCAATTCCAAAACCAGGTGTTCCGGAATCTTTCCGCGTATTAGTAAAAGAATTACAATCACTTGGTTTAGACATGAGAGTCCTAGATATCGACGATCAAGAAATTGAATTACGCGATATGGATGATGAAGATGATGATCTAATCACTGTTGATGCATTAACGAAATTTGCAGAACAACAAAGTGCACGTGATGCACAAAGCCAAAAACCTACTTTTACGCCGAAAGACGAAGAAGCAGTCGAAAATCCTTTAGATTAATGAAGTGACCGTCACCTATTTAGGTGGCGAGTTGCTTTTGCTACAGCCATGAAATGAAATGGAGGGAACCCCTTTTGATCGATGTAAATAAATTCGAAAGTATGCAAATAGGTTTGGCTTCTCCAGAAAAAATTAGAAGCTGGTCTTACGGGGAAGTAAAAAAACCTGAGACCATTAACTATCGTACTTTAAAACCTGAACGTGAAGGGTTATTTGACGAGCGTATCTTCGGCCCAACGAAAGACTGGGAATGTGCTTGTGGAAAATACAAACGTATCCGTTACAAAGGGATTGTTTGTGACCGTTGTGGCGTAGAAGTCACACGTTCAAAAGTTCGTCGTGAACGTATGGGTCACATCGAACTTGCAGCACCAGTATCTCATATCTGGTATTTCAAAGGTATTCCATCTCGTATGGGTCTAGTGTTAGACATGAGCCCACGTGCTTTGGAAGAAATCATCTATTTTGCTTCATATGTAGTGATTGAGCCTGGTAATACGAGCTTAGAAGCCAAACAATTACTAACAGAGCGCGAATACCGCGACAAACGTGCGCAATATGGCCAAGAATTTAATGCGGCAATGGGTGCAGAAGCTATTCGTCAGTTGTTAGATAATGTTGACCTAGATGGTGAAGTTCTTGAATTAAAAGAAGAATTAAAAACAGCTTCTGGTCAAAAACGGACACGTGCAATCCGTCGTCTGGATATTTTAGAAGCATTCCGCGCGTCAGGTAACAAGCCAAGCTGGATGGTTATGGATGTCATTCCTGTTATTCCACCAGACTTGCGTCCAATGGTTCAATTAGAAGGTGGCCGTTTCGCTACATCTGACTTGAATGATTTGTACCGTCGTGTAATTAACCGTAACAACCGGTTGAAACGTTTATTAGATTTGAACGCACCAAATATTATCGTTCAAAATGAAAAACGCATGTTGCAAGAAGCAGTTGACGCATTGATCGACAATGGTCGCCGTGGCCGTCCAGTGACTGGCCCAGGAAATCGTCCATTGAAATCACTTTCTCATATGTTGAAAGGGAAGCAAGGTCGTTTCCGTCAAAACTTACTAGGAAAACGGGTTGACTATTCTGGTCGTTCCGTTATCGTTGTAGGACCATTCTTGAAAATGTATCAATGTGGACTACCAAAAGAAATGGCTATTGAATTATTTAAACCATTCGTGATGCGTGAGCTTGTTAAACGCGAATTGGCATCAAATATCAAAAATGCCAAACGTAAAATTGAACGCCAAGAAGATGACGTATGGGATGTATTAGAAGATGTTATTAAAGAACATCCTGTCCTATTGAACCGGGCACCTACGCTTCACCGTCTAGGTATCCAAGCATTTGAACCAGTCTTAGTTGAAGGCCGCGCGATTCGTTTGCATCCATTAGTATGTGAAGCGTATAATGCCGACTTTGATGGAGACCAAATGGCTGTTCACGTACCATTAAATGAAGAAGCACAAGCAGAAGCACGTATGTTGATGCTTGCCGCTCAAAACATCTTGAATCCAAAAGACGGCAAACCAGTCGTTACCCCTTCCCAAGATATGGTTTTAGGTAACTATTACCTAACGATGGAAGAAGAAGGTCGCGAAGGTGAAGGTATGATCTTCCGTGATATGGATGAAGCTGTTACAGCTTGGCGCAATGGCTACGTCCATTTGCACTCAAGAATTGCCGTTAATCCGAATACACTTGGTGAAAAACCATTTACGGATGAACAAAAAGGTCGCTTGATGGTAACAACAGTTGGGAAAATCATTTTCAACTCAATTATGCCACCAGAATTCCCTTACTTAAATGAACCAACTGACTTTAACTTAACTGTACAAACACCAGATAAATACTTTGTTGAGCGTGGTCAAGATATTCCTGCCTTTATTAAAGAGCAAGAATTGGTTCGTCCATTTAAGAAGAAAAACTTAGGAAACATTATCGCAGAAGTCTTCAAACGCTTTAAAGTAACAGAAACTTCTCATATGCTAGACCGCATGAAAGACTTAGGATACAAGCATTCAACGACTGCGGGTATTACTGTAGGGATTGCCGATATCATGGTATTACACGAAAAACATGATATTATCGATGCTTCACATAAACAAGTCGAAACGATTACGAAACAATTCCGTCGTGGTTTGATCACAGATGATGAACGATACGAACGAGTAATCGGCGTATGGAACGATGCAAAAGATCAAATCCAACAAAAATTAATGGAATCATTAGATGCGAAAAACCCAATCTTCATGATGTCTGATTCAGGAGCCCGTGGTAATATTTCCAACTTTACTCAGCTTGCTGGGATGCGTGGATTGATGGCCGCTCCGAATGGCCGTATCATGGAATTACCGATCATCTCGAACTTCCGTGAAGGATTAACCGTCTTAGAAATGTTTATCTCAACCCATGGTGCGCGTAAAGGGATGACCGATACCGCCTTGAAGACAGCCGATTCAGGTTACTTAACTCGTCGTTTGGTTGACGTAGCACAAGATGTGATTATCCGCGAAGATGATTGTGGCACCGATCGTGGCCTAAACATCAAAGCAATTCGTGAAGGAAATGAAATGATCGAGTCACTTGAAGAACGCTTGATTGGTCGTTACACACATAAATCTGTCAAAAATCCTGTTACTGGTGAAGTAATCATTGGTAAAAATGATTTGATTACAGAAGACATTGCTAAACAAATTATTGATGCTGATATTGAAGAAGTGTCAATCCGCTCAGTCTTTACATGTAATACCAAACATGGTGTATGTAAACATTGTTACGGACGTAACCTTGCTACAGGGAATGAAGTTGAAGTGGGTGAAGCAGTTGGAACAATTGCGGCTCAATCAATCGGTGAACCTGGTACTCAGTTAACCATGCGTACATTCCATACGGGTGGGGTAGCCGGAGACGATATCACACAAGGGTTACCTCGGGTTCAAGAAATTTTTGAAGCACGTAATCCGAAAGGGCAAGCTGTCATTACAGAAGTAACAGGGGATGTCATTGATATCTCTGAAGATGCAGCGACTCGTACGAAAGAAGTCACGATCAAAGGTAAAACTGATACACGGACATACACCGTACCGTTTACAGCTCGTATGAAAGTGGCTGAAGGGGACATGATTCATCGTGGAGCACCACTTACAGAAGGATCAATTGAACCAAAACACTTATTACAAGTGCGCGATGTTTTATCTGTTGAAAACTACTTATTACGAGAAGTTCAACGTGTATACCGTATGCAAGGGGTAGAAATCGGCGACAAACATATCGAAGTAATGGTTCGTCAAATGTTACGTAAAGTACGTGTGATGGATCCAGGTGATACAGATATTTTACCAGGTACATTATTAGATATTGCTGATTTCAAAGACCGCAACTACAAAACATTGGTTTCTGGTGGTGTTCCAGCCACAGCGCGACCAGTCTTACTTGGAATTACAAAAGCATCATTGGAAACAAATAGTTTCTTATCTGCTGCTTCGTTCCAAGAAACAACTCGTGTCTTGACCGATGCTGCGATCCGAGGCAAAAAAGATCCATTACTAGGATTGAAAGAAAATGTTATTATCGGAAAAATCATTCCTGCTGGTACAGGTATGGCTCGCTACCGCAACATGGAACCAAAAGAAGTAACTGTTGCTAGCGAAAATGTTTATAGTATTTCAGATATTGAAGCACAAATGGCTGTTGAAGATGCATTGAACAACCATGAGTTTTAATCAATAAGCAATGAGGTCGTGTCAAAAGTAGTTAGCTATGAGTGATAAGTTTTGACTTATTTCAAAGAGCGTTGCTTTTGAACGACCGTAACATAGGCAAGAGGCTGAGACAGAATGATTCAGCTGAAAAAAAGACCGTAAAAACCAAAAGTTTGAAAAATAACTTTTGGTTTTTACGGCTTTTTGTTGTGATTGATTCTATTTAGTTGGAGCAGCCAAAATTTTTGTCACAGTGTTCTTAAACTAGTTATCAAGCTGTGAATGGACAGTTATGTCATGACGCTGACTGTGTTGACCATAAAATGCGTACAGCTTGTCGATGTCTCGTTGGGCGATAAATCGCAAGTGCAACTGTTCGGAGTAGGAGCCGGCTAAAGAAGCAAGTGCAACATGACCTAGATGTTTGGGGTATAGCCAACGACTCGTAGTTGTTTTAAAATTTTGGACACGTCGATGGGCCACAAAAGAAAGTTCTTTGGTTAAAAAGTGAGCCGTTTGGATGACGAGCTGCTTATCATGGTAGACATAGGCTTGCACTTCTCGCTTGTACAGACCAGCAACTAAAAAGAAGAGCAAGAAAGCGATAGGAATCAGAGCAAACCAATGAAAAAAGTAAGCAACCAACAAACTTACAGGGACGAAACATGCTAGTGGCCAGCGCCAGAAGTACCAAAGTAAGTGGTGATTTTTCGCCGTTACGTAGTGTAAGTCAGGCTCAGTTAGCTGCAATTCCGGTAGTAGCTCTGCTAATTTTTTGTACACAATCTTTTGTGGAATAATCGGTAAGAGATAGATTTTTCCAAGGACGCTATCTTCTTTTTCTTGCTCGCCAGCTAAAATAATTTGGACCGTCGTTAAGCCTAATACTTGTCTGAATAATTGTTGCTTGAGCTGGACTTGCTGGATTTTGGCAATTGGGACAATGGTGGTTCGTCTTTCAAATAAGCCCCGTTCAATATGTAACTCTTGGGAAGTGCGAGTAACTTGGAACTGGTAAAACAGGATAAATTGTTTGGCAAAAGAGACAAAAACGAGACAAAGTAAAAGCAAGATAGCTAACACAGATGCTACGATCCAGCCTGAACGGAAAAGCAATTGACCTTCCGTTGAGGCTTTTTCTAACCAATCAGAAGGTATCAGCTGATCTAGTAAGGATAATGCCGCAAAAAATAATGGGATCAGACCAAGGTCAGTAGCAGCAAACAAAAAAATCTCTCGCTGCGTGACCGCGTAGCCTGGTTCGTCTAGTGTCGCTACTGCTTGGCCAGAGGGGACATCATGAACACGGTATGCTTCTAATTGCTGAAACACGGGAGTAGGCACAGCGAGTAAATTCGCTTCGGCTTCGGCAGCCCCGCCACTTGCTGTATCGACTTTTAAATGGACCAAATCAAAAGGCTTAAAGAAAAACCATTGTCTTTGGTGGACTGATTGAATGCGTTCGTATGGAATGGTACGTCGTTTTTTTATAAAAATTCCTTGCATAATGTCTAGATGGGTCGTGGTTAATTGATAGCGAGCAAACCAATAGCTAAGAAAAGCGTGACCGCTTGCTAATGTCAATAGACCCAGAATCAGCCACCACGTCCATTTTTCGCCGGCAACGATACGTGGAAGGAGTGGCAAAAAGATAAACCACCATGTTTTGACCTGAGAGAAGAAGAGCAAGAAAAAAGCGAGCGGATGAAAGTGTTTGGCTTCAGACATCTTCTTTCGCCACCTTTACTAGGGCGATGAGTTGCTCTCTTAGTGCTTGGGCTTGAACGGTATCAAGACCAGATAGCTTGTGGGCGGTGGCAGCTGTATGGATGATCAATTCCATCAATTGTTCACGACGTAAAAATGGTCCTTGATTGGTTTCGATATGTTGGATGCGATTGAGTGGGACATACGTAGTTGTACGGAAAAAATAGCCCTTTTGTAATGCGACATCCTCTTCAGTAATTTCGTAGCGATGAAAGGTATAGCGGTAAGGGATCAAGAGATAAAGCGAAATCCCAAGAATAAATGTGACAAGTATCAAACAAGCGAAACAGACCCAAATAAGTAAAGTCAAGTCCAAAAATCGCGACATTCCACCAAATACAATCAGTTCAATGAGCAAAAGACTACTAACTGATGCAAAAAGGCTTTTCCGCCATACTGCTTGGATTCTCTTAGGCATTTGATTAGTAAGTAGGGGATAATTCATAAATAGTTAAGAACCTCGGTTCATTTTCTTTTTATCGTCTCATAAATAGAAAATAACGTCAAGCAATGATTAAGTGTGTTTTTCTTTATACGCCGATTGTAAAATTAAGCTAGACAAATAAAATTGAATAGATTTAGACAAACGATTCATAAAGTTTACCAATTTTTTCAAAACAGGACACAATGCTCTGGATTATTTCAATCAATACAAGAAGAATAAAACTCGCTGTGGCAGACGTCCTATTG
>OMJG01001460.1_pt1 | contig 13638 bp, 16 predicted proteins | sample 1646431 | NCBI WGS metagenome assembly OMJG01 (sample SAMN03771674, study PRJEB25209) | food metagenome | isolation source: Cotija cheese | place: Mexico:Jalisco,Michoacan | collected 2011-12-12
CGTTTTCCAACGTGGTGATGCCCTCATTGGTAACATCTGGTGAATTGCTCTGGATTCCTCGTGTATGAGTTCTGACCAATCCTGTGAGAGGAAGAACTGGCATCAGGAAACCAGGCGACGGTGGCTTTCCCTGTTGCCAGAACAAAGCCATAGTAATAGTCATGATCACTGCCAAATGTGATATGGACTGGTTTTTGTTCCTGATTTCCCCTAGATAGGGAATGATGGGATTATGAGCATACAATTTAGCGATGAGTTCAAGGATCGGGCCGTGAGATTGTTGGCCGAGGCGTGGGAGAATTATTCGTCGCAGACGAAGGCGCTGCAGGGTGTGGCCAGGAGCCTCTGGGTCGCCACGCAGTCGCTTCGCCGCTGGCAGGAACAGGCCGATGCGAACGGTGCGGCCGGTCCTGGCGAGTCTGCGGAGTTGAAACGGCTGCGCTGGGAGAATGCAGAGCTACGTCGCAGCAACGAGATACTTTCCTCGGCCTCGGTTTTTTCGCCTCAAGGCTCGACCCTACACGGCGTTGATGGTAGCGTACATCGACCGTCATCGCGCACGGTTCGGGGTCGGGCCAATCTGCTGGACGTTGAGGGTCTCGTTGGATGGCGGGTTCATCACGTCTCGCGCGTACTGGCAGACGAAGGCACATACCGTCTCCACCGGTAAGGGCTCGTCACGAGACACTGGCGCGTGGCATTGGCGGGCATGCACGCGCACCGGTTCATGGCGGTGTACGGGTACAGGAAAGTGCATCGTCAGCTGATCCGTCAGAGTTGGAGTGGAATCGGGCGCGACCAGGTGCTGCATGTCATACTCTCCCTTGGGATTCAAGGCATACGTCGGGGTCGGATCCCTATCCCCACGCGGTCCGTGAGGAGTACGGGCGGGCGCCCGGACCTAGTGGAGCGCCGGTTCAGCGCAGCCGCTCCCGGTCGTCTGCATGTGGCCGATATCACCTACGTGCATCTGAGCGATGGAAGTTTCGCTTATGTGGCGTTCGTGACCGACGCTTACGCCAGAAGGATTGTGGGCTGGGCCGTGAGCGCGAGCCAGCCCACCAAGGATCTGCCCCTGCTCACGTTGGACCAGTCCATCGGCTGGGCAGCCCGGCACGGTGATACGCGTGGACTCGTGCATCACTCGAATCACGGCACCCAGTACATCAGTGTTCTCTACGGCTCGCACCTTAACGAGCATGACATCCTCGCGTCCACCGGCAGCGTGGGTGACTCCTACGACAACGCCCTCGGGGAAACTGTCAACAGTGCGTACAAGACCGAGCTGATCCATCGCGGCAGGCCCATCGACCGCGTGAAGGCACTGGAACAAGCCACCTTCCAGTGGGCGTTCTGGTGGAGCCAGAAACGTTTTCATGAAACTCTGAACTACCTGACACCAGCCGAAGTGGAAGCACGTTACTATAGATCACAAGTGATACCAATCACCCCAAAAACCAATAAAACAGTGTGAACAAAATCCAGTCCACTTCAAATGGCTTAAAAGATCGGTTTGGTTCTAGTGGTGGTTGCGGCATCTGTCTTTCTGGGAGGAATAGATGTCGCAATACGAGTATCGGGGCTCGGTCTATCCGCCCCGGCGTGCGATGTGCCAGGCAAGACGCGCCCACTATGTTGAGCTGTTGAATCAGGGTATGAACTTCACCCAGGCTGCCCGCATGGTCGGGGTGTCCAAACGCACTGGGAAAGCTTGGCGCAAGGGGCGAGCCAGAAGCACTGACAGGAACGAACGGCCCCGGGTCGACTGGTATCGTCATGACATGGACCAGCCCGACCGCCATGACGCCCAGAGCGTGCAGCACGCCAGTATCGCCAAGATGCGTCACCTGCCCAAGCTCCTGCGCAACACCCTGACACCTGGGGCGAACTCGCCCTGCACCAGAAGATCAGCACCAGCCTGGACATGCAGGTCTACTTCCCCCGACCCGCACAGCCCCTGGCAGCGCGGCACCAACGAGAACACCAACGGACTGCTACGCCAATACTTTCCCAAAGGCACCGACCTGAGCATCTACCCCGAGAAATATCTCGACGCCGTCGCCGAGGAGCTCAACGACCGCCCGAGAAAAACCCTCGACTACATGAAACCCAGCGAGAAAATCATCGAACTCATCAACCAAGCCGCATAATAGAAACCACCAGCACACCACCAACCGTTGCAACCACCATTAGAAACCGCCGGGCTGCGGCCTTTTTCTGGGGGGCGTCGAAGTAAGATGGACACGATGCTGCGGCTACCGACGTTTGTCTCAAGCCCGGTGCTTGTGATAATTGGCATGACACCATCGGCGAACAATGCACTCGTGCTATAAGCCTTCCCTGAGTGTATGGGGGCATACCGTATCTACCGTTCAAGAAACAGTCACGAGTCATCGGCATTGATTGCTCCGTCCTCATTGATGTGGTAATTGGCGGGGTAAAGGAGAATGTAGTCCATACTTTTGCTTGTACTTTCAAGCATCTACACAGAATCTTTGCACTCTCCCTAGCTCCACGGTTATGCAATGGTCACTCCAATCGGAGTGACCATTTGTCACTAAGCGATCTTTGTGGGGTTATACTGACGGTTTAGGTTCGTTGGTGCCTCGCTCGTGCTGTGACTCAAGCGTTTTGACAGACTCTTCCTGGGTTGATGCCCAGGTGTCCAGAATTGTCAGGCTGTCCGCACTGGCTGACCCTGGCGCTGCCGTATATGTCACTATGGAAATATCGGGATTACCTGGCAGCGCGAAATCATTGTACTCAAGATCAAGTCGTCCTATAAAGGGGTGATTAATCAGCTTTCGTCCACGTGAATGTCGCTGCACATTATGCTTGGCCCAACGTTTGGCAAAATCCTGGCTGCAAGCACTTAGCGAGCCGATGAGTTTGGTCAAAGCTCTGTCAGCCGGGTCATGCCCAGCTGCCGAGCGTAATGCGGCAACAATGAGATCGCGGGAGGCGTCGGTGTCTTCGTAGAATGATTCTGAACGCGGATCCAGAAACGCGTATCGAGCGAAATTCGGAACGTGGTTCGGACTGGATGCGATCAAATCGCTGTATAGCGCGCGCCCCATCCTGTTCGCGGCCAGCATATCAAGCCGCTCGTTCTGCACCACCGCCGGAACGCTCATCGAATCAAGAACCTGCTGGACTGAATCATTGATTGGGTTCGCTCGCTGGTGGTGTGGTGCACGAACCCGTCCGGTCGGTGTCACATTGCGCGCTAAATCCCGCAAATGGGCATACTCGTCATCGTTGAGTCGCAAAACCCCCGCAATTGCTTCCAACACGCTATCGGAAGCGCTTCCCAATTTCCCGCGCTCCAAGCGCGTGTAGTATTCGACACTGACCCCAGCCAGCATCGCGACCTCTTCACGGCGCAATCCCGGAACTCTGCGTCTGCCGCCGACATATGGCAGACCCGCCTGTTCGGGTGTGATCCTGGCACGCCTGTCCATAAGGAAGCTTCGAATTTCCTGTTCAATCTGCATCACTAAATTCTATGCCTTCATCTGGCGCATTGGGGGGTACTGTCAGTGACCGTTTGCACTCATCGCACACTCGCGTTCCCAATTATGCTTGGGCTTGTATCGGATACCGAATAGAAAATCGGGTCTCAAGCTTCGGTTGAATATGGGAAATGCGGCTGGGAATATCGGCATATACCAACAGACACAGATCCGGCTCAGTTCCGGAAGAAGGGAAAGACATCATGATTACGGATAAAGTCGTGGCTATCACCGGTGCATCAAGCGGCATCGGCGCCCAGACAGCATTGCTGCTCGCCCGCAAGGGTGCGAAAGTCATGCTTAGTGCGCGACGCGAAGACAGATTACAGGAACTTGTGGAATCAATCACGCGGAAGGGCGGACAGGCCGCGTACCAGATCGTCGATGTGACGAAACCCGAAGACAATCACCGACTGGTACAGACGACAATCGACACTTTCGGCCGTCTTGACGTCATGTTCCTGAATGCAGGTCTGATGCCCACCGCACCATTGTCCGCGCTCAAAACGGACGAGTGGGATCGCACGATCGACGTCAACATCAAAGGTGTGCTCAACGGCATAGCAGCGGCTTTGCCGGTATTTACGGCACAGAAGTCGGGGCATTTCATCGCCACCAGCTCGGTCGCGGGGCTTAAAGCATATCCAGGGGGCGCCGTGTATGGTGCCACCAAGTGGGCCTTACGCGATCTCATGGAAGTGCTGCGCATGGAGTGCGCCCAGGAGAACAGCCACATCAGAACCGCGACAATATACCCAGCCGCAATCAGAACGGAGCTGCTCAATACGATCAGCGATGAACAATCTGCCGCGGCCATGAAACAGACTTACGACGCATACCAGATCGATGCGGATCGCGTCGCCAATGTCGTCGCATTCGCCATCGATCAGCCAGAGGACACCAACGTCAACGAATTCACGATAGGGCCCACCGACCAACCCTGGTGATGGGCCCTCAGCATAGCAGCAGTTTCCAGACCAAGAACACTTGGCACGACGCCCAAGAACGTTCCTGTCTCTCCAGGCCTGACCCACATCAATCCATAGGACGAGCAGCACTGCTCCCATCCCCAATGTAAACATCAAAGGAAAGCACTTAACATGCCCATGAAAGTACTGATTCTCGGCGCGAATGGCGCCACCGCACGTCTGGTCACCGAACGATTACTGAACGAGACCGATAACGACCTGGTCCTGTTCCTGCGTCATGCCGACCGATTGAGCCAATACGCTCATCAGGAACGCATAACTCTCGTCGAAGGCGACGCCCAGAACATCTCGACGTTGAAGACCGCCATGAAAGATGTCGATATCGTGTATTCAAATCTCGGCGGGACCGATCTGGCAGATTCGACCCGGGCCGTGCTCACGGCGATGAAGGCGACCAGTCGGACCAGGCTCCTATTCTACAGCGCTCTTGGCGCACTGCATGAGGTGCCCGGAGCCTTCGGAGAATGGAACGAGCAAGCGATCAAGGACTATCTACCTGGATTCCGCGAATCAGACTCACTCATCAGTCACACCCCGGAGATCACCACCACGCAGTTCCGCCCGGCGTGGCTCACTGACAACGATGAGGTCAACTATGAGACCACCGCTCGTAATGAACCCTTTAAAGGCACTGAGGTCTCACGTAAAAGCGTTGCAGATTTCGTTGTCAGACTGATCAAGAATCCAACACTCTACGCTAATGACAGCATCGGCCTTGACAAGCCGGGAACCGATGGTGACAAACCTGCGTGGTTATAGACCCTATCGCAAGACGAATGACAAGAAGCAAGGAAAGGGAGCTTGAATTGTGGCACGGCACATCACGATAACCGTCAACGGCACGGAATATACCGCTGATCTCGTTGAGACGAAGGCCACGGAGGATCTGCTCGCCATGCTACCGATGACTCTGACCTTGCGTAGGTTCGGGCTCAATGAGCAGATCGCCGAATTGCCGGGGAAACTTGATACCAGTGATTCCCCAGCTGGGACCGCCGCTGAAGTTGGCGATATCGACTTGTATGCCCCTTGGGGAAATTTCGCCATGTTCTATCGTGCCATTCCCTATAGCGAAGGCCTGGTGAAACTCGGACACATCAGGGGTGATTCGAGCGCTTGGAAGCGCTACGGCGAAGGCACACACGCGACCTTCGCAGCTTGGTGACCATACTCCGGATAAGAGAATCAGCGTGACCACCTTTTTGTGAATCTATTCAAGAAAGACGAACATCTCATGACAGACAGACCGATTCGACTGAAATTCAACGGACGCACGGTTCCTGCCGTCCTCTATGACAATCCAGCGGCCAATTCCCTGTACACGCAACTTCCTGCGACCTTGCTCTTCAGTGATTACGGACGCCAGGAGGTCAACGCCAGGATTCCGCGCAAACTCACCATGAAGGGCATGCCGGAAGGTTGCGATCCCGAAATCGGAGATATCGGATACAACGTGGCCGGTGTCGTCGTTCTGCATTATTCGAAGATTGGGTATTTCAAGGGAACAGCGGTATTGGGTCATATAGATGCCGATGTATCCATATTCCAAGGATGGGACAAGCCTGTTGAAGTCAGCATAGACCCGGTCGCGTGAATACGGCACACATGTCACCATACGCAAAGAGTGAGTTGCGTGAACCGGATCCGCAGCGGGGCGAACATAGCAGGTCTTGCGCTCAGCGACAGGGAAAGTCCTTTCGTGGATACATTGCCGCGTCGCTTTCTCTTATTGCGGTTTTTGCCGCCTCAGGCGCTCCTTATCCACTGTATGAGCGGTACAGGATTGAGGAGGGGCTGTCGACCGGCGATTTATCATGGGCCACCGTCAGCTATCTCTTCGCCGTGTTGGCGACATTGCTGGTTTTCGGACAGATATCAGACTATCTGGGACGTAAACCGGTTACGCTGGCGGCACTGGTACTCGCTGCATTGGGATCAGCGGTCTTGCTGCACCTGAATGGCATGATGGTACTTATCCTGGGAAGAGTACTCCAAGGAGCGGCATGTGGACTAGCTGCATCCGCGACACAGGCCTATGTCTTGGACACCGCTCCTCGACACCCGACGTGGCTGGGAGCCGCCACCGCGACTAATGTTTCTCAGATTGGCATCGTACGGGGCACTCTGGGAGGCGGGTTCCTGGCCTGGTCGTCTCCGTCTCCTGAGCAGGCCCCGATGCTGGCCTCTATTATGCTGACGGTCTTGGCATTGCTGTTAGTGATTGCAGCGGATCATGACCCAGTCGGCAGACGGTCCGGCGCTATGACCTCGCTGCGACCGGTTGTGGCCATACCTCAAGCCGCACGGCCGCTGATTGTGGCTTCAGCAGGTGTATTCATTTCCACATGGGCCTTGACCGGTTTTTACCAATCATTCGCACCGACGATATCAGCTACTTATCTGGGTACCAGGAACCCTGTCATGGCTGCCTTGGTTATAGCATCGGTTGTAGGGCCACAACCGTTCGGCGCTGCGGTCAGCGGTCGTATACCCGTCCGCAAGGCACAGGTATACGGAAGCGTCACCTTCGCGTTCGCCGTATCGGCTATTGCATTTGGTCTGTATCGGCATTCCGCGCCGCTTGTCATTGGCAGCGGACTGATAGCAGGGCTCTCCCAAGGGGTCGGATATACCGCTTCAGTACGCATGCTGCTCGATAAGGTTACGGGCGACCAGCATGCTGGACTGATGTCGGCAATTTCCATGATTTCATATATCGGATCGGCGGTCCCCAGTTTTATCGCCGGTCAGCTCAGTCTTGTGATGTCCTTGCAAACCATAGCAACCGGGTATGTTGGCCTGGCTGCCGCAGGAGCACTACTGATCATAGGCATACGTCATCGAACTACGTAGTCCTGCGGTCAGATGACGTGAGTCCGGCAATGGTTCTTCGGCAATCAGCATCGATTGCCGTAATACTGCGTGCCGGGATTGATTACCTGTGAGCATATGCTGTGAGCGACACAGGTCGTCGGGAGCCCACGCGAAATCGTTCAGTCTCCACTCCGGTATCTCGCCTCAGTTGTACGGAATATGGCTGCACGACATGGTCCCCTGGTTCGGGTGTGCACGTCCCGAGCCGAGTGAAGCACACCCCAAGCTGCAGGGAAAGGGTGCGCTCCCCTTCCCTGCCTGGTTCACTCACCACGCATATGATTGCGGTGCTTGGCCCGGTCCGGGCCAGATCGAGTCGAGTTTGGCGAGCGAGTCCGCATCAAGAGTGATCTCCATAGCCTGTACCGAGCTTTCGATCTGTTCCACGGTACGGGCTCCAGCGATGACGGTGGAGACTACCGGCTGTGCGAGCAACCAGGCATACGCCACTGCCGCAGGCGTGTGCCCTAGCTGGCTGCACAGTTCTTCGAAGGAAGAGATTTGGGCAGCATGACGCTCACGATCACCTAGAGTTCTCTGCGTATTACGTCTCAGGCCTTTTGAGCCTGCCGCCGGCCCAGCCAACAATCCCGACATCAGTGGGCTCCAGGGGATCAGCCCCATACCGAAATGCTGCAGCGCGGGGATCAACTCCTGCTCGATTGCACGATTCGCGAGATTGTAGAGACTTTGTTCCGACACCAAACCCAGCAGATTGCGCTTGTCGGCTGCCGCCTGCGCCACCGCCACATCCCACCCCGCGAAGTTGCTTGAACCGACATACGTAATCTTGCCTTCTGCGATCAATTGGGTCATCGCCTGCCAGATCTCCTCAAACGGAGTAGAGCGGTCGATATGATGCATCTGATATACATCGATATGGTCGGTCTGCAAGCGCTTCAGACTTGCCTCGCAGGCACGCTTGATGTGATACGCCGATAGATGGCGGTCGTTGGGGCCATAGCCCATAGGCTGGTAGACCTTGGTCGCCAGCACAATGTCATCACGGTGTCCGGACTTCTTGAGCCACCGTCCCACGATTTCCTCGGATATTCCGTACCCCTTCTCCATATCCGGGCGCTGTGGTCCGCCATACACGTCAGCGGAATCAAAGAAGTTGACTCCTAATTCCACAGCTCTATCCATGACTCTGTCAGCTTCATCTTCAGCCGTTGCGTCACCGAAATTCATTGTGCCTAGTCCGATACCGCTCACCAGCAGTCCCGAACGCCCCAAATGACGATATTGCATATTATGAGATCCTTTCGTATCCACCACTCGCCTCGACATCACACCACGACGGGTGAAAACAGCTTCCCTGTGCTCAAATAACGGGAAAGAACCAAAACAGCACTACCCCGTTCCCTGTGACACTAATTTCATAATATGCAGGCGGAACAAAGCCAAACAGGCACTGACAGGGACCGTTTCTCAGCCATATGGAATCAATCAATGCCCTAATCTGGTGAGGCGGCATTGTCGCGTAAAGCAGCTCTGGATGCCCCGGATCAGCCAGCAGCAAGACATCATCCGTCAAGCGCTGCGAACCGCAGCGCACACGAATCAGTCGAATCCGTCACTTGAACCTGAACACATGCGAGGAAGAACATGAGAATGTCACACCTGAAAGCGCGCGCATTTGCCGGGGTCGTGATATCCGCGGTTCTGTGTCTCACTGGGTGCACGTCAACTAGGGACGCGGAACCGTCAGGAGCTTCTCAATCTCATCCTGGTTCCTCGACTCTGCCGACGGGACCCTCTTCACCTGTCTCTGTTCCTACGAATAGTTCAACAGAGGATCCCGGTGTGGATGTTGCCGGAACCGTCGTCCGGTTCGCTGCCCGCGACGTGTCTGTCAACGTGACCATAGTGGACGATAACGCCACAACCCGTGACTTTCTTTCGATGCTACCGATGACACTGTCCTTCGAGGATTACAACGGCATGGAGAAAATCACCTACCCGCCGCGTGGCTTTACCACGACAGGGAACACAGGCATGAAGCCCGAGGTGGGCGACCTGTTCTCGTTCATCCCGTGGAGCAATCTCGGTTTCTTCTATGAAACGGGATCGCTGGGATTTAGCGACAAGCTCGTTCGCATCGGAAAGACCGACGATATCGAAGAAATCATGAAGCTCGATGGACAGCAGGTCACGATATCAGCCGTCGGCAAGTGAGCACGTCACCAGGACTCAATGCAAACACAACCCCCATTACATGGGGTATCGGATATCTCAAGCATGGCACACCACCATGTTGGCTATAGAAAGCAGAACAATGCAGCACTCGCTCAAATCCAAGAAGACGGCAGGGGTGGCGTTCTCGACGCTACTCATGTTGCTGACGATCTTCGGCCCTGTCTCCATGGACCTATATCTGCCAGTGCTCCCCGCCCTGACCGAGGACATGCATACAACCACATCGTCGGCCCAGTTCACACTCACCGCATGCCTGATCGGACTAGCGCTGGGGCAGATAATCACCGGACCGCTCTCCGATCGCTACGGCCGACGCATGCCGGTCCTCATCGGCGTCGTCGCCTATAGCGCAGCTTCGCTGCTATGCGCTTTCAGCCCGAACATCATAACCCTGGTGATCGCGCGGCTCGTGCAAGGCCTTGCGGGCGCGGCCGGCATCGTCATCGCACAGGCCGCGGGACGCGATGTCTATGAGGGTGGGGCGCTGATCCGTTACTATGGTCGGCTCACCGTATTGGGAGGCCTAGCCGCTGTGGTGGGTCCGGTTATCGGAGGGCAGCTCGCACGAATCACCGACTGGCACGGCATCTTCATCTTCCTGTCGATCGTAGGTGTAGTCATGCTGGCCGCCACGCTACTCATCTTCGGGGAAACCCTGCCAGCAGGACGCCGCACTGACGGGGGTATGGCGCAGATCAGCAAGGATTTCCGCACGCTGTTGTCGAATAGGCTGTTCACCGGCTCAGTGCTAATCGCAGGACTTACATACGCCGCACTGTTTGCCTATCTTTCTGGGGCCACATACATTCTGCAAGAGACCTTTGGGCTTTCTCCACAGGCATATTCCATAGCATTCGGTACAAACTCTGCCGGATTCATGGTGTTCGGATATCTGGGAGGCGTAGCGGCTGAACACTGGTCGGAACAAGGCAGTCTTACCGTCGGCATCGCGATGACCGCTATCGGTTCGCTGGGGTTGCTGTTCACCGGTCTCTTCTCGCTACCACTTCCCGTTGTGATCGCCTCCCTGTTCACTCTTGCCTCCGGAGTCGCCTTCGCGGCGCCTGCGACGACCTCGCTGTCGATGGCCGACTACCCCGATCTAGCGGGAACGGCATCTTCTATCCTCGGCTGTGCACGCTTCGGCTTCGGTGGCTTCGCCGCACCATTGGTCGGACTCGGCGGATCTCAGACGGTCTTACCGCTTGGCATCGTCACCGTTGGCGCCACGGCACTCGCGTTCCTCGCACAGATTATGCTCGTGCAGCGTGCGGGTCGCGAATGGTCCTTATAAGAGTCATTGGTCCAGGAGGAGCCTGCAGGCTCCTCCGTACATGAGCTTGATCTCAGCGACAAACCTCAGTGTCGACATCACACCGGCGGCTGATCGATGCTTTCGTGCACTACGGTGAATGAGCTTTCGTGCTGCTGGTAGCGGCTTGCGGCCCATGAGCCCAGGATCTGCATGCGCTGTGCAGAGCGTGAACCGGGCTGAGGCGTATAGATCGTCACGGTCAAGCTAGGATTGGATTCCATGGTCATACCCTCGTAGGCCAGGCACATCTCCCCGACTGTGGCGTGGTTGAAGCTTTTGCATCCCGAGCCGTGATGACGCACGTTGCCAGCCGCCCATCGTGTGCGGAATTGTTCGCTGCGAACGCTTAGCTCTCCGATCAGGTCGTGCAATCCGGTGTCGTGAGGATTGCGTCCGGCCTCGGAGCGCAGCATTGCCACGGTATCGTCGGCGATCCGGTTCCAGTTCGGGTAGAAGTCATACGCACGGTCATCCAAGAACGTGTGCCGGGCCAGGTTTGCACCTTTCCCTGGCACAGTGAACACCTCGTCGTAGAGCGCCCTGGCCAGCAGGTTCGTGGCCAGCAGATCCATGCGCCCATTGCGGACGAATGCCGGCCCCGCGGTGACCGAGTCCAGGACCCATTGCAGACCTCGTGTCGGGGCCCATGCCTTCTGCATCTTGCCGTGTCGAACGAGGGCGTGCGCTGTGCCTGCGTTGGATAGATCGAACAGGTATTCTCGTTCGGCGTCGTCAAGCATGAGAGCTCGTGCGAGAGCGTCGAGCACCTGCGCGGAGGCACCTGACAGTGCACCGCGTTCAAGCTTGGTATAGTACTCGACGCTGATGCCGGCCAGCTCGGCCACTTCGATGCGACGGAGTCCCTTGACCCTCCGGTTTCTGCCTTTCGGCAGACCAACTTGCTCGGGAGTCACACGCGCACGTCGAGAAACGAGGAAGGCCCGAGCTTCGTTGCGGTTATTGCCTGTAACGTCCGACCCATGTGCCGGCAGGCCCGAGGTCTGAGCCGCATTGAGTGTCATGCGCTCAGTCGTTGCGTTTTCTTCTGCCAAGGCAATGCTCGCTTTCCTGTGGCATTCACAGCGTCAGTAGGACTTTGGTGGCACGACGCTCGTCCATGGCCTTGTAGGCTTCGTCTGCCTTGTCAAGTGGCAGGGTCAGGTCAAACACCTTGCCGGGGTTGATGCTACGATTGCCGATCAGCTCGATGAACTGCGGCAGGAAGCGGCGCACTGGAGCTCCTCCGCCTGCCAGGTGGATGCCCGCGTTGAACAGGTCCATGCCGTTGATGTTCTGGTCGTGTGAGACACCCACGAAGCCGACATGTCCACCGGGTCGCGTGGAGTTGATGGCCTGCATCATCGACTGCTGGGTTCCGACCGCCTCGATGACGCCATGGGCTCCGTATCCGTTCGTCATGTCCTTGATGGCGGCCACGCCTTCGTCTCCGCGAAGTTCAACGATATCAGTGGCGCCGAAGTCGCGGGCGAGCGCCTGCCGGTCGCTATGACGGCTCATCGCGATAATGCGTTCGGCGCCCAACTGCTTGGCTCCAAGCACTCCGCACAGGCCCACGGCCCCGTCTCCGACCACGGCCACGGTCTTACCCGGTGCCGCCTGGGCTGATACTGCGGCGAACCATCCGGTACCGAGCACGTCGGAGGCGGCCAGCAGTGAGGGAATCAGTTCGGGATCGGGCATGCCCGGGGTTGCGACGAGTGTACCGTCGGCCAGTGGGATACGCGCATATTCGGCTTGTGTGCCGATGGTGCCCATCAGGGTGCGATGCGGACAGTAGGATTGATAGCCGGCCCGGCATATCTCGCATGTGTTGTCCGAGGTCCAGAACGATCCGACGACGAAATCGCCGATCTTGATGGTCTTCACCTCACTGCCGACATCCTCGACCACGCCTACATACTCATGCCCCATGACCTGGTGACTGACAGGTTCCAAGCCGCGATACGGCCATAGGTCGGAGCCGCACACGCAGGCCGCGGCAACGCGGATGATCGCATCCGTTGGCTCCTTGAGGACCGGATCGGGGCGCTCTTCGACACGCACATCCCCCGGGGCTTCCATAATCACACCACGCATAATGCCTATCTCCTTGCCGCACTCGCTTTCAACGCTCGAATCGCTTTCTTCGATGCCGTCGTGCAGGGACTTCGAATCTCCTCAATACAGCGTAAGCATGATTTCGAACCCTGAGGGAGCTACTGTCAGGGCCAGTATCGTAAATCGAAAAAACGACAAGCAATACGCTTTATGTTCAGCACGAATCAGTTTGGCTGTACTGATTCGTGTGATCACCTGAGACAGCTGCGATGCGATAACCGGAGAATTGCAACCACAACAGGATTGATTCCCAATGGGAAGACGGAAAGGCAGCCATGCGCCCCTGGAGATAGGGGTATTGGAAGAGACTCCTTCAACAGAGCGAATCTGCCTATCGTTGTGTAGGTAATACCGTGAAGCGGTAACGGAATGCCGTCGCAAAAGGAACAAGACCATGGATGGAAAGCGCATCTCACAAGCTCAGGATCAACTGCGGCGTGCACTGATGAGAGACTCTACCGAGCGTCTAGTCCCCGCACACGGTACAGCGATTGCATTCCATGGATGGGACGGCTTACAAAGGACGGTTACCGAACACTACCGGTCGATTCTTAACGCATCTCGTCAGTTAAGACCCGATGCAATACCGTCATCATCGCCGCCCATCTTGTTCAACACGATTGTTCAATGA
>OMJG01001461.1_pt1 | contig 13637 bp, 5 predicted proteins | sample 1646431 | NCBI WGS metagenome assembly OMJG01 (sample SAMN03771674, study PRJEB25209) | food metagenome | isolation source: Cotija cheese | place: Mexico:Jalisco,Michoacan | collected 2011-12-12
TACCGTACAGGCAGTCATATGGCCTTTCTTTTTACACAATTATATGGACTTTATCAGCGTTTTTGAAAAAAATTGATTTTCAAATATTCTTTTTTAAATGAAATGTTCTTGTATTTGCCCTTCCATTAAACGGTTCTCTAAAAACAAATTCATTAGTACTTCCCATAATTATCATTACAAGTACAACGCAGCAAGAGAAAGGACCAAGTAAGGTGCATCAAACAGAGTATTTAACGACCGTAACGACTCGAAATTTCTTATATCAGCAGTCAAAAATTGTAGCTTTTCTTTTAAAAGAAAACAAAACAAAAAAGCAAATAACGGCTCAGATAATAGAACAGAATCTCTTTCAGCAGCAAAGCAAAGAAAGAACCGTTGGCTATGTAAACGAAATAATTAAAAGACTAAGTTTCTTAAATGAAGAGCTGCTTCAAGCCTTTTTAGATACGGATCCTGCAACGAGCAAAGCGATTTTGTATTACGCTTTATTGAAAAAGGATCGGCTTTTATATGAATGGTCTAGAGAGCTCGTTTGGGAAAAGAGAAGGGTCCTAGAATATGTTTTGCAAAGAAGAGAAACAGAGCATTTTATTGATAAAAAAAGAGAACAAAACAAGAAAGTAGCTTCTTGGAGACAGAATACACAACAAAAAGTCACTACTGCCTTGCATCAAGTGCTCATTGAAGCGGGCTACGCAACAAAAGTTAAGCAGGACCTCTTACTGGAAGTGCCGTATGTTGATCCTATTGTGACCAGTCAATTAAAAAAGTCTGAACAAGACAGAGCAGTGGAGATAGTCCTTGGGGAGGTATTATATGAGACCAGTAGTTGAACGTCTTGAAGAGTTAAAAACCAGGTTACTAAGTCAAGAGTTGCTTGACAACAGAAACTTGGGCAATGAAATAGGATTTCACATCTTCGACCACGATCCAGCTGATGAATTAATTGTCCGTGAAAAGATTCCGATACTTGTCAAAGAGCTAAAAGAAGCAAATCCAGAAATCTCAATACAAGTTTTCGATTTATACGATATCATCCTCGATTTTTTCGAAAAGAAGCAATACTTAGAAAAAAATTTCCAAATCGAAAGTCGTAAAGATTCTGAATTCCTATTCCAGAAGATGCAGCAAGCTTTGCGAATAGCTACAGCTCAAGATTGGATCGTTCGATCGATAACTGAAAAATGGGATAAAGAATCGGTTTTGTTTATTACCGGCGTAGGAAAAGCCTTTCCTATTATCCGCAGTCATGTGTTGCTCAATAATTTACAGCCGCTCATTGAACAAAGACCGTTGATTTTATTTTATCCCGGGTCTTATTCAAATGGACAGCTCCACTTATTTAAGGAATTCTTAGATGACCATTACTACCGCGCTTTTCGCGCCGTAGAATCCTAAAAGGAGAATACCCGATGAACATAGAACAGTTATTTAAAAAAGCCATTACACGTAACATCCAAGGTGTTATCAAGATCGGACAGGAAAAAAAAGAAAATATTCATCAGGAATTAGAGGAGTACGTTGTTACGGAAGAATTAGCCAGTCACTTCGATACATTCTTTCAAGCTTACAGGAAAAGTTATGATGATCCTACAGATAAAGTAGGCGTATGGATATCAGGATTTTTTGGATCCGGTAAATCTCATTTCTTAAAAATTCTTTCTTATCTATTAAATTCAACGATTAAAGTAGACGATCAACAACCAGTCGCATATTTTGAAGAGAAAATACATAACACAAAAACGTTAGAACAAATGAAAGAAATTGCTGCTTTACCAAGTGAAGTGGTTTTATTCAATATAGATTCTAAAACAGAAGCGGATTCTAAGCTCAACAAAGAAGCCATCGTAAAAGTGTTCAATAAAGTCTTTAACGAAATGCGCGGCTATTCTGCTAGTATTCCCTGGTTGGCTCAGCTAGAAGAAACACTTGATAACAATGGGGATTATGATGCGTTTAAATTGGCTTTTAAAGAAGAAACAAACGTTTCTTGGGAAGAAGGCCGAGAAGAATATTATTATAATTTAGATGAGATCATTGCAGCTCTTGCAAAAGGAACGCAGATGTCAGAAGAGAGTGCGCGGAAATGGATAGAAGAAGGAGAACAAAATTATTCCATTTCAGTAGATAGTTTTGCGAGACGGCTTCAAAAATATGTAGAAACGAAAGAGGACCATTTCAGACTGATCTTTGCAGCGGATGAGGTAGGGCAATATATCTCAAATAATACTCAGTTGATGTTGAATCTCCAAACTGTTGTGGAAGACTTAGGTAAATATTGTTATGGAAAAGTTTGGGTAATCGTTACTTCTCAACAAGATATCGATAGTTTAAGTGAAAATTTATCTGCAACTGATTTTTCTAAGATACAAGGGCGTTTTAATACACGAATGAATTTGAGTAGCGCTAATGCCGATGAAGTGATCAAAGTAAGACTGCTGGAAAAACGAGAAGCAGCGGTTGATACATTGTCGTTGACCTATGATGAACAAGAGGCGGCTTTGAAAAATAAATTGGAATTTGATGATAATGTTCCGAAAGGATTTCGGTTTTACACAGATCAAGAGACATTCATCAGTGTGTATCCTTTTGTGCCTTACCAGTTCCATCTATTGCAAAAGGTTTTCACGTCTATTCGCGAGCATGGTAACGCTGGAAAACATTTGTCAGATGGAGAACGAAATTTACTTGAATCCATTCAACAAGCCACAATTGAATATAAAGACCAAGATATCGGTCAGATGATTCCATTCTCTACGTTTTATACTCATATTGATCAAGCACTGGAACATAGTGTTCGCAGCACCATCATTAAAGCAACGCAAAATGAAGCGTTGAATGATTTCGACGTAAGTGTACTGAAATTATTATTTCTGATCCGTTATATCGATGAGATGCCGGGAACATTGAAAAACATTACAACGTTAATGACCGCTCACATTGAGCAAGATACGATTGAACTTCAAAAAGAAATCAATCAGTCGCTGCAATTACTTGAGAAAGAATTTTATATTCAGCGGATTGGAAACAACTATCAATTTTTAACGAACGAGGAGCAAGATGTGAATCGTGAGATTGATCATATTCATTTTCCAACGTCTGATCTTGTTTATGAAGTAGGAAAGTTGCTGGTAGAGGAAATCCTTTCTATTCGTAAATATGCTTATCGACCATTTAAAGATAAGCCTTCTATCGAATACTTGATCAATCTATCGCAGTGGATCGATGATCGAGGCATACAAAATATCACGACTGACTTAGGGATTCGTTTTTTAACAGTCTATTCTGATACAGCTGAAGAAACGGAAATGATTGCCTTATCTCAAAGAGAAGCTAAAGTGGTCGTCAGAATTCCTGATGAATATGACTTTGGAGAACTCAGACATGTTCACAAAATCAATCTTTATCTGCGAGAACAATCGAGTAAAACCAAGACACCATTGATTGAAGAAATCAATCATAGAAAGGGACAAGAAAGAAACAAGATTTCAGCTGGATTCAAAGAAAAAATGAAAACAGCGATTGAAGAAGCCGCCATCTATGTAAATGGATTTGAAGTAGAAGCTAAAGGACAGCCGATACTACGGATAGAAGAAGGGCTGCGTTTATTAGTGGAGTCTTCTTTTCCTAAGCTTAGTTATATCATTAAAAACCATACAAAAGATGACCTGGAGAAATTAGTTACAGATACTCAGTTAAACTTAATTGATGAACCTTTCATAGACGATAATCGTCAAGCTACAGAAGAAATAGAGAGATACTTATCTACCCTTCATGATCGAAATATGGACGTAACGGTGCTGGAAATAATAGAACGTTATAATAAAGAACCTTATGGATGGAAGGAACTGGATATTATTGCTGGCTTGTGCCATCTCATTTTGGCAGAAAGAATAGAATTCGTCTTACACAGTCGTAAACTGTTGCTATCAGAAACCAACTTTTTAAACCAACTTTACAAGAAGAATATCCAAGAACGTATTGTAGTAAAAAAACGCAAGACAATCGATGCACGCATTATGAACAAAGCGAGACAGTTGATCAAAGATATTTTTGGAATCTCTGCTCTTGGAGAAAAAGAAGAAGATATTGCGCAAACAATCCGAGAACGTTTTTCAAGAGAACAGAAAAATCTGGAATTGCTCGAAACAAATTACCGAATGGGATCATTTCCTGAGCGAGAATTAGTAAGAGAAGGCTTGAGTCAAGTTAGAAAAATCGTGTCGATAGAAGAGAGCGTTGAGCTTTTGACTTACTTAGCAGACAGTGATGATTCGATAATAGAGTTGATGGATGATCTAGAAGATGTGAAAAGTTTTTTCAATACAAGCCAAAAAGCAATCTACGAAAAAGCCATTCAAGCCAATTTGCTGTATCAAGAAGATCAGCACTATCTTGATAATCAAGAAATTGACTTTCTGGTAAAAACGATCCAAGAAATTTTAAATTTAGAAAGACCTTATTCAAGAATGAAAGAATTAGCGGATGTCATTGATCGTTTTAATCTGGAATTAGGCCAGCATTTGGAGAATGTTGCTGCTCCTATAAAAGATATGGTGGATCAGGATAAAGCGGATATTGAACACTTGCTGACTGAATTGGACTGTTCTTCTGAACAAGGTAAGATCAAACGCAGCTATCAATTTAAAATCAATGATTTGGAACAGAAAATGATTCACGCTAAAACTGTTGGAAAGATTCGCTCATTTGAAAACGAGAGCCAGCAAATCAAAAATACTGTTGTCAGACAGATAGATGAAGCTAAACAAGAAATTTATGAAAGACAAGAAGCAGAGAGACAGCGGATAGAGAAAGAAAAAGCCGATGCAGACAAGAAAGAAGATGGAAAGAAACCTGAAGTAGATTCAAATGGAAATTCAGTCATTGAGGAAACACCAAATTCTGAGACTGATTCCAAAATAGCAACACAGCCCAAGCCGAAACCGGAAAAAAGTTATATATTGAGTCGTTCTGACTTGCTGCCGAAACGAATGGTTGATTTGAGATCAGCTTCTGACATAGATGAATACCTCCGAAGTATAAAAATAGATCTGCTGAAAAAGTTAGAACAAGCAGATGTTATCAAACTGACTTAGAGGAGGGGCATCATGGATAAAGCAGCACTGAAAACATTCGCAACACAGGCAAGAAGAAAATTGCTCAACGAAATCAAGGCAAAAGCTAGACTTTTCGGCATTAATGAAGATGGCACTTTCTCAGCAACAGAGGTATCGGGCGGTCTCATTTATAACGAGGTCGTTTTTGGAGAAACACGAGAAAAACAGTATCGCCATCTAAAAAATCGAATCGTGTTAGATGGATACGGACCAGTTATAGAAGAAGCAACGTATACATGGTTCAACCGTCTAATTGCCCTTCGATATATGGAATTAAACGATTACCTGCCAATCAATATGCGGATTCTTTCATCGAGTGAAGGAATCCATCAAACCCCAGATGCTTTGAAAAATGTGATGCAGATCATAGATGAATTAGAACTTGATAGAGAAACCGTATATGCGTTACTGGATCAAGATAAAAGTGATGAATTGTTTCAATACTTGTTAATCAATCAAAGCAATATCCTAGGTAAAGCAATGCCAACAGTCTTTGGTCATATTGACCAAGGAGTCGGATTGCTCTTGCCCGATAATTTACTAAGCGAGAACAGCTTTTTGTATAGTATGGTAACAAGTATTGCTGAAGAAGATTGGAAACAAGTGGAAATCGTAGGCTGGCTGTATCAGTATTATGTTACGGAAGATAAAGACGCCTTTTTCGCAAACAAAAGCAAGAAAGCTGGTAAAGATGATATCGGTCCTGCGACACAACTGTTTACGCCAAAATGGATCGTTCAATACATGGTCGACAATTCCTTAGGGCGTTACTGGCTGGAAAATCATCCAAATGATGCGTTAAAAGCAAGTTTGGACTATTATCTAGAAGATGCTGAACAAACAGAAGAAGTCAAAGCACAATTAGAAGCTTTGAAAGATCCTACAGTAGATGTTGAGAAGATTAAGTTCTTAGACCCCAGCTGCGGGTCAGGTCATATTTTAGTGTATGCCTTCGAAGTATTCCATAAACTTTATTTGTCTAGGGGATACCGAGAAAGAGAGATTCCTAAAAAAATTCTGGAAAACAATTTGTTTGGACTTGATATTGATAAACGGGCAGCACAACTAGCAACGTTCGCAGTAGTGATGAAAGCCAGAGAATACGATCGCCGGCTATTAAGCAGAGAATGGACAACCAATATCTTTAGCGTCGAAGAAAGCAATCATTTGACCGAAGAACAAGTAGAAGTTTTTTCTGGAAACAGTAAACAGTTGAAAGAAACCGTAACTTTACTTTTAAAAACTTTTTATGATGCTAAACTATACGGATCTATTATTCAAGTTCCAGAAATAGACATCGAAAGTATTCGGAAACAAATGAAGTTTTTACAAGAAGAAGCTGAAATTACACTAGAAACGTCTGACCTATTTGAATACTTTTATTCTGATCTTGAAGACTTGATTAATCAATATGAGATTCTCTCTAGTCAATTTGAAGTTGTAGTGACAAATCCACCATACTTGAATCGATTCGAACCTAAAGTCAGTAAATACATCAATAAGCATTATGCTGATTACAAAAAAGATATGTTTTCAGTATTTATGTATGTTTGCAGCCAATTGACAACAGCAGATGGTTACAACGGTTTTATGACGCCCTTTGTCTGGATGTTTATCAGTTCATATGAAAAGTTGAGACATTACTTGATCAATCAAAAAAGTATAGTGAACTTGATCCAAATGGAATACTCAGCTTTTGAAGATGCTACAGTCCCTTTATGTACCTTTGTTTTGAAAAATAATACTACTAATCCAGTCGGTCAGTATGTTCGACTCTCTGAGTTCAAAGGTGGAATGGCGGTGCAGGAAGAAAGATATTTAGAGGTAGTTAAAGACTTAATGACTGAACATTTATATACTTTTGATCAAAAAGACTTTAGCAAAATTCCAGGAAGTCCTATAGCTTATTGGGCAAGTGAAAATGTAATAAAAAGTTTTTCTACCGGAATGCACTTAAAAAAATTTTCTAATGCAAAGCAAGGGCTAATACCTGGAAACACTAAAGAATTTTTGAGAATATGGTTTGAAGTAAAAATAGAAAAAGTAGGTTTTAACCATAAAAGATACTCCGACATAATAAAATATAAAAAAAAGTGGTTTCTATACAATAAAGGAGGAGGCTATAGAAAATGGTATGGAAATGTTACACACATTATTAATATGGAAAATAATGGTCATGATATAAAATATTCTGGTAATAACAATAACTTTAGACTTAGAGAATCAGAGTTGTACTTTAAAGAGGTTTTAACTTGGTCAAAAATATCTAGCAGTAAATTTTCAATGAGATATTTACCAGAAGGTACTATATTCGATATAGCAGGATGTAGTCTTTTTGATACAAAGTTTAAAAATTATATTCTTGGAATTTTAAATTCAAAAGTAGGTGATTTAATTTTTGATTTAATAAGTCCTACATTAAATTATGAAGTACAACATATTAACAGTTTTCCAATAATTAGTAATTTTATGATAAGTGAAGAAATAATAGAAGAGTTAGTGCATCAGAATATATCATTGTCTTACGATGATTGGAATTCTTTTGAAATATCATGGAACTTTACTAAGCATCCAATGTTACTAAACACTATTCATTCAAACCTTATTGAAACTTCTTTTTTTAATTGGACTTTCTTTACTGATCAACGCTTCAACCAACTAAAACGAAACGAAGAAGAATTAAATCGAATTATCATAGATATTTACGGACTTCAAGATGAGCTGACGCCTGATGTGGACGATGATGACGTAACAGTACGTAAAGCGGATCTAGAGAGGGATATCAAAAGTTTCCTTTCGTACCTTATTGGCATCATTTTTGGAAGATATTCGCTGGATCAAGATGGGTTAGCGTATGCCGGAGGTAAGTGGGATGAGGAGAAATATAGAACTTACCAGCCAGATATCGACAACATCATTCCAATCACAGAAGAAGCTTACTTTGAAGATGATATTGTAAAAAATATTGAGGAATTAGTATCAGTTATCTACAGCGAAGAAACACTTGAAGAAAATCTCTTGTTTATCGCAGAAGCATTGACGAAGAAAGCTAATGAAAGTGCACGCGATCGAATTCGCAGATATTTCCAGAAAGAGTTCTTTAAAGACCATAAACAGATTTATAAAAATCGTCCGATATACTGGATGTTTTCAAGTGGTAAACGAGGTGCTTTCAAAGGATTAATGTATCTGCATCGATATGATAAAAATACGATCGGACGCGTAAGGACAGAATATATTTTGAAAGAAAGCAGAGCGCTGGACAATCTGATTGCTTTAGAAGAACACCTATTAGAAGATGACTATGCTTCCAAAAAAGAAAAAGCAGCTGCACAAAAGAAAATAGAAAACTACCTGAAAGACAAAAAAGAAATTGTAGAATACGCAGAACTTCTTGATCATCTTGCTAGACAACAGATTGAATTAGACCTAGATGATGGTGTTCTAGTCAATTACGATAAGTTCCAAGGAATAGAAGTTGTGCATCCAGAAACAAATAAAAAGTCCCAGAAAAACAGCTTAGAAAAGCTTTAAGAAAGGAGGGTTTTCAGAATGGTCAAAGAACTAAAGACGCGAGTTGATGAATATTTTAATCAACCATTGAAAGCTGGCGAAAAGCGTAAAATTTTATACCTGTATGACTCGGAGTGTACTTACCTGGATCAACTTCAAGAAATGAGTCAGGAATCGGAACAGTTTATTTTATTGCGCATAACAAATCAAAATTATTTTAAAACACAATATCAAATCGAGCGAGAATTAGCACACGTATCGCTTTTTCTGTATTTTGAAATGGAAAAACCAAGTCCAAAAGAAAACCCGCTGCTTGACGTGTTGTTCTATAGCGAAGAGTTAAAAGTGGACCAGGAAAGTCAATTATTTCTATCCATTGGCATTGATCCGAATCGCGATGATCTTGCACGAATTGTAAAAAGTTACTCAGCTTTCTTCAAAAATAAAGCCAGAATCAATCGAATGAAACGGTTATGGGAAAAAGTTCCGTTTGATACCGCGGAATATTTTGAGTATAGTATCCAAGCTTCTTTAGTCAAAGCAGAGAATGCAGACTGGATGAGTATCTGGATTGCCTTGTTTGAAGAAGAAGCCCAAGATACTCAGGATAAATGGGATCAATTATTAAAGTTCGGAAATGTGGATCGTTTTTGGGATCAAGTAGATGAATTGATTGGTTATAATAATGAGACCAGTACAAAAAATCAAAAGTCGATCAAAGACATGATGATACAAATCTTTTATACTCATTTAAATGCGGAACTAGAGGGGCAGCTTCCGAAAGAATTGCGGTCCTTTGTTCTTTCAAAAGCCAATCCGGTGATTGTATTTATTAACCAGTGGATGAACACGAAAAACCAAGACCAAAGTTATCAGTTTGTATCGACAATTATTCAGGATGAATGTGATTTTCCAGATTTATTTGGCGAGCTGTCCAGCAAAACACTTAGTCAGTTAGAAACCTTCCAATGGTTTGACAGAGAACTGATCACGCGTATGATTGAACCGAAGAACAGAGTGGAAACAGATGAACAATTGAATTGGATCGCACAGCGTAGAAACACTTTCTGGTATCCGCAATTCAAGAAAGTCTATCAACTCTTAAAGAATGCCGTTTATCTTAACCAGTCTGTTAAAGAGGCAGAATCGGAATGGTTGAATGTTCAAACGCAAGAGGAACTGTTAAGACTCTACACCAAGCGATTGTATAAATTAGATCAACAGCAACGTAAAATGAATCGTTTATTCGAAATAATAGATTCTGAGTGGCAAGATTGTTTATCGAAACAAGTAGAGAATTGGAACAGACTCTATAACAAAAAATACCTTGAACCTCTCACGGACAAATGGACTCGCTTGGTGGAAGCGAAGGGTGCCATGATTTCAGAGAGGCCTCAAGCGGATTTTTATAGAAAAGCAGTTCTTCCTTATATAAATAGTCAGCGCAGAATCGTCGTTATTATATCAGACGGCTTGCGTTATGAAGTTGGAGAAGATTTGTTTACTCAACTAACGAGCGAGAAAAGATTTAATGGAGAACTGGAGTGGATGCAGACCGATCTTCCGTCTGTTACGTCATTGGGAATGGCAAACCTTTTACCACATGATACAATCAAATGGATCGATACTGGAGAAGTGCAAATAGATGGTCAAAAGGGTGCTGGCATCAAAAAACGCCAGCAACAGTTAGAGAATCATTTATCTGATCAAGCACTCGCTATACAGGCAGAAGATTTATTTGCAATGAATCAGGCAAAACTGAGAGAACAATTTAATGGAAAAAAAGTGGTTTATATTTACCATAATTATATAGATGCGATTGGTGACAATGCGAAGACAGAGAACGATGTTTTGCGCGCAGCAGAAGCTGCAATAGAACAATTGCTGAAATTAATGAACCGATTGACCGTTGAACTTTCAGTTAACCAATTTCTAGTTACGGCTGATCATGGATTCTTGTTTAGCAACGATCCTTTACACCATTCTGAAAAAGCTTTGGTTGAATCAACTGAGCAAGTATTGACGAAAAACAAACGTTTCTTGATTACGAAAGAATCATTAAATAAAGAAGTGGGACTATCCCTACCAGTCAACAGTCAGTTACATGATCAATTGTATGTAACCGTTCCGCGCGGATTGAACCGATTTGCATTAAAAGGCGGCGGTGCACAGTATGTTCATGGAGGATACCTCCCACAAGAAATAATCGTTCCCTTGCTGAAAATAAAAACAGATCGAACAAGGAATGAATTGGAAAAAGTAGGCATTTCTTTAATTACTCAAACACGCAGAATAATCAATACCGTATTATGGTTATCGTTACTGCAAATGGAGCCAATATCTGAAAACAAACATAAGCGGTATTTAAAAGTTTACTTTGAAGATGCATCAGAATCGATTTTATCAAATGAAGTATCAATTATTGCAGATAAAGAAGCCAATTCCAGTGATCAGCGAGTGTTTAACGAAAAGTTCGTTTTTCTCGAAAACAAAACCACAAGAAATGACGATTGCTACTTAATCATAAAAGATGAAAAAAGCCGAGAAATCATTTTAAGAGAACATTTTAACATTGACCTGATATAGGAATGAACGGCTGCTAAATTATTCTTAAACTGCAAAAGCGGATAAAAGTCTTTAAAGATTCCAGAAACCAGAGGATGGTTACAGAAATGAAAGGAAATAGATCCCATTTTCAAAATAATAGAGATTAAAAATGTGATATAATAGAAAGGCAGAAAGTTGAGACGGTGGCTATCTTGGAAGGTGGTGGTGCTTATGAGAATGAGTGCTGAAATCTTAGAAAGGAGAAGCCTGTTTGCCCGTAGCGGAAGCTTTAAGGCTCATGATGATTTTTGGAAGTCTGTTGATTTCCTTCATTCGTCTAGTAGTTGTTCTGATAACGCTGAATAACGACAAAAAGAAATAACCGTCCCTAACTTGGCCAAGTTAACGGTTATTTCTTAACTTAAAATGCTACCGTCTTAAACGGTTCTGCATTAGGGGGCATGTTTCGAGCATGTCCTCTTTTTCTATGCAAATTATACCATAATAGAAAATTGAAGTGCAACTTTTAAAGGATAAGACGAGTAGTTAATCTTCAATCTTCTTACCAAAGGATAGAGTACCAAAGTAGCGCACTTTCCACATATAAGTCATCATCAGTTCCTTCTTACCAAAGGATGATAGAGTACCAAAGTTGGAGTCCAAAAACAAGTTAGTTTTGAGTGTTCCTTCTTACCAAAGGATGATAGAGTACCAAAGTCTTGATACACGCCACCACTAGTCCATGCACGTTCCTTCTTACCAAAGGATGATAGAGTACCAAAGTTACTATTTATTTTTAAACTGATACAATCTTGGTTCCTTCTTACCAAAGGATGATAGAGTACCAAAGTCTATAAGGCAACACTCACTCCAGAGACAGGAGTTCCTTCTTACCAAAGGATGATAGAGTACCAAAGTCTTTCATCAACTGCTCAATGACGATAGAATGTTCCTTCTTACCAAAGGATGATAGAGTACCAAAGTCGGCTTTGATCCAACAGCATCAGACAAGCTGTTCCTTCTTACCAAAGGATGATAGAGTACCAAAGTGTTGGATTGATTGCCGCTTTGAGTTTTTCCGTTCCTTCTTACCAAAGGATGATAGAGTACCAAAGTTAGATATGAAAGTGTGAATAAACAACCTATTGTTCCTTCTTACCAAAGGATGATAGAGTACCAAAGTCATCATTAAACATATTGATTGATAGTTTTAGTTCCTTCTTACCAAAGGATGATAGAGTACCAAAGTAAAGAAGCAGACAGACTATCCAAGCTATACGTTCCTTCTTACCAAAGGATGATAGAGTACCAAAGTTTATAACGACCTGATTCGACTTCTTTAAAAGTTCCTTCTTACCAAAGGATGATAGAGTACCAAAGTAGTTCCTCATTAGTCATGAAGTCGGATATAGTTCCTTCTTACCAAAGGATGATAGAGTACCAAAGTCAAATTCCTTTATATACTCTCTCTCAGGTGGTTCCTTCTTACCAAAGGATGATAGAGTACCAAAGTCCAGCGTAGATATAAAGCCCAAGACCATGCGTTCCTTCTTACCAAAGGATGATAGAGTACCAAAGTAAGGTTGTATCAATATCACTTTTTAGTATAGTTCCTTCTTACCAAAGGATGATAGAGTACCAAAGTGAAGCGTTGAAAGTATTTGTTCGTTATTCAGTTCCTTCTTACCAAAGGATGATAGAGTACCAAAGTTGACCTTTTTCATTGATCAAGACTATTTTGGTTCCTTCTTACCAAAGGATGATAGAGTACCAAAGTCTTGGCCATTTTTACCTCCGACAATAGTTAGTTCCTTCTTACCAAAGGATGATAGAGTACCAAAGTATGGCAAACGGATCTTTAAGGCGCTTCATAGTTCCTTCTTACCAAAGGATGATAGAGTACCAAAGTTGATTGAAATTTTCTACTTGTTCAAAATAAGTTCCTTCTTACCAAAGGATGATAGAGTACCAAAGTCATGACCAGGCTCATATGCCTTTGCATTAACGTTCCTTCTTACCAAAGGATGATAGAGTACCAAAGTCTAATGCTTGACCAATCATTTTTTGAATCAGTTCCTTCTTACCAAAGGATGATAGAGTACCAAAGTCATGCCTTGTAAAGCGACAACGGATTCGTTAGTTCCTTCTTACCAAAGGATGATAGAGTACCAAAGTGAGCTGAGCTGAATGAACGACAACGGGCAGGTTCCTTCTTACCAAAGGATGATAGAGTACCAAAGTTGCCATATTCTTGCATGATTATCTTCTAGCGTTCCTTCTTACCAAAGGATGATAGAGTACCAAAGTATATGGTCAATTGCATCTTGATATGTGTTGGTTCCTTCTTACCAAAGGATGATAGAGTACCAAAGTTGTATGCTTGGTTGATTAATGTCATCCCATGTGTTCCTTCTTACCAAAGGATGATAGAGTACCAAAGTTGATTATAGAAATATTCTC
>OMJG01001462.1_pt1 | contig 13634 bp, 11 predicted proteins | sample 1646431 | NCBI WGS metagenome assembly OMJG01 (sample SAMN03771674, study PRJEB25209) | food metagenome | isolation source: Cotija cheese | place: Mexico:Jalisco,Michoacan | collected 2011-12-12
CGCTCAGACACATGCCGGGTCAACTCGGTCTTGAAGCGATCCACCGACGTCTCCAGAGAGAACTCCGTCATGTCGAAGATCCGCAGGTGGCGCCGCGAATCTCCAAACAGGATCTTCGCGACCTCCTTCGTCATCTGCGTATTGTGCGTGACCACGAACTGACCGGCCTGGTAGAGGTGCTCCTCGCCGGAGACGTAGATGCACGAGGAGCTCTCGGGACGATCCAGCTTCTCGATCGACTTGATCCCGACCATGTCGAACTTCTTCACACGCGTACGACCAGCCGTCTCGAACGCCGCACGCTCAGCGATCCGGCGCTTGCGCTCAAGGCGGAAGAAGCGGACCTTGTCCTCGTTGCCGACCCTGACGTGAACGTCATGCTCGACGCTCACCCGACCATCGTCACGAGTACGCGTGTGCACCTTGTGCGAACTCGACACACCGAGGGAGAAGAGCAGCTGACGCACGTCTTCGGCCAGTCCTTCGCTGAACGTCGAGTACGACACGTTGAACCGGCCCGTCGAATCGTCGATGGTCCCGTCCGTGTCGAACAGCCCCTGGACCAAAGCCCAACGCTGCTCGATGGAGGCCATCATATAGGCCTCAGGCACACGACGCTCGGTGGAGTACGCGCCGATCAGATCAGGCACAGACGCCAACGCGTCCTTCGTCTGCAGCAGCACATCACGACCGGATCCACTCGCGGACTTGCCGACCGAGAACGACCATGCGTACCCCTTCACGCTCCGGAGCTTGTGAGACACACCCATGGAATCAGCCACTGACGCCACCACCTCCGGGTCATCCGAAGAGATCGTCAGGGGGTTCAACGTAAGACATCCGTTCCCGATGAGGGCCCCCAGTGCGTACGGATCCACGTCCAGATCACGCTCGGGCCACTGCACAGCACCGTTCATCGGCAGGAAGAACTTCGTGTGCTGACGCGAATCGCCGGGGCACGTACGCACAACCCCCGCCTCGATCATCTCGAGGGTGGTCATGATCCGCGGCTCGACATCCTTGCCGTCGTGCTTGTTCTTCCGCATCTTCGCCGTGTAGACACCCCACAGATGGGGGCCGCCTACGTCGAGCTCACGACCATCCCATGTCGTGACGCGGTAGATGTCCCTGACTCCCTGCGGGAAGTGCCCGAGAACGTCCTGAACCGATCCGTCACGCTGGAAGACACGATCGCCGGGACGCAGCTGGCCATGCGTCTTCCAGCCAGCCGAACCGTCCTCGAGCAGCACGGGAACCGGCGTGCTGTCCGAGCAGAGCTTGCCGACTCCCGTCGACCCGGGCAGCAGCATCGACATCGGCGGACGCGTGTGGTCGTGGAGATCCGCCACCGAGACCTGCAGCTGGGCCGAAACAGCCTCCACTGCCAGGTCCTGGGCGAACACGCGCGAACGCAGCAGCGTCTTGAGCTTGGTCGCGTCGATCTGGAAGGTGACGTTGACATTGGCCGACTCCATCAGAGCCTCGGCCAAAAGTGCCTCGTCCATGCGCCGGCCCAGCTCCCGATGCTTGCCGATCATGAGATCGAGCAGCAGGATCGACTTTCTCGGCTGTGAGCGAGCGACCTGGTAGCGGTTCGTGTAGTCGTAGATCAGCGAGTACACGTTCGTGTGCCGCAGCAGCTCGTCGACACCGTTCTTGCGCGCCATGTCCTTGAGGATCGCCATGACAGCCTCTTCATCAGGCTCCGGCACGTGCAGCGTCTGCAGGCGCTGCATGAGCGCGTCATTGGGCTCGATGTACTGGTGGTACTCCTCGTACGTCGTCGCCGCGATCGTGCGCACACCCCGAGCACCGGATTCGGCCAGCAGAGGCTTGAGCGCCTCGACCGAGGCCGCGGAGTTCATCACCAACTGGTGGAACTCGTCCTCGAACAGGACCAGCTCGACATCCTCCCGCTCACGGAAGAGGATCGCCTCTTCGTAGAGCGCACGCACTCGCGTGGCCAGCTCATCGCGGTTGGGCAAGTCCTTGAGCATGTAGGCCGTGATCACCTCGACGTAGACCCGGTCGGTGTCCCGCTGCATCGCCCGCTGGACGAGCGCGGTCTTACCCGTACCGGCCTCCGCGACGAGGATGACGTTCGTCAGCTCCGGGCGCCGCATCTGGCTCATGATCGAATCCACGAGATCCTCACGGCCGATGATGGAGCGCTCCGGAACACTCATCGGGCGCGTGTAGGTCGCCAGCGACGGATACTGATGCGGATCGAAGTCGACCTGCCGCGGCGCAGGACGAGGCTCAGGACGAGACGCGCTGACCTCGGGCTCATTGCCCGAAGCCATGGCTCGAGCTCGCCGGCTCAGATCGCTCATGCTCATGCCGAGACCTCCTTGGCATCCATTCCGTCACGGAAGCGTGCGAGGAACTTCGTCCCCTCGATCTCACAGGCCACAGCCGCCACACCGAGAGAGGAGCTGATCGCGGACAGGGACCGTGCGCAGTGACCGCCGGGGACCGGAATCAGGACCATACCCTCACGCTCCATCGACCCGGCGACCCGCTCGGCCTCATCCATGACCGCCCACCGCTGCGAGGCCGAGGCCTGCAGCAGTCCCTCGGGCAGATCTCCGCTGTCGCCGGCGACCAGACGCCGGGCCGTCGCTGACGGGGACTCCGTCAGCTTCGTCCGAGCCCCGGTCGAGGGCTCAGTCGGCGTAGCCCTCAGTTCCTCGGCGACCTGTGCCAGGTCATCCATTCCGATCGCGTTCATCAACCCTGCCTCTCGTCAGTATTCATACGTTCTCGTTCATCATACCCCCTGTGACCAGGAGATGTCGTCATCAACTCATAAAAGGACTCCCGCAGAGCCTCTGCTTTGCGGGAGTCCCTTTCCACCACGTCATCCTCAGGACAGACCCATGGCCCGACCGGCCAGTCCGAAGGCCTTCATCGGGACCTCCGCCTCTGCCTCTGATTCCGCCTCTGCCTGAGGCTGCGGCTGTTCGGACTTGACCTCAGAGGCCGAGACCAGCAGCGGAGAGCCGTCCAGACCCACCTGAGCGTCCTGACCATCACCGGCCTGCGGGATCGACTCCGGATCCGAGGGCGTATCGGGCTCGGGTTCCGGCTCAGCCACCGAAGCGGCAGCCCCTCCCATGCCCCCATAGCGCATCCCGCGCATGTAGCTCATGGCAGAGGATTTCGCCTGGGCCTCGAACTCGGTCTCATCGCCCTTGGCCTTCTGACCCCGTGCGCTCAGCAGCGGGGCCAGGGGGATCGAACGCTGCATCGACGGGTTCGACTCCGCCAGCTCCTCCCCATCGACCTTCTGGTTCCCACTCATGCGTCAACTCCTCTCCGTCGGGCTCGGTTGCGCATACGGCGCTCGAGCGGACTGTACTCGCGATCCTCGGTGATCGAGCTCTCGGCCTTGAGCATCTCGACCTGCCTCACCGGATGCTGGGGCGCTCGGGTCACAGGTGCCGGCGTGGGCTCCGGAGCCGGGGCAGGGTCGTCAGGAACGCCCTCACCCTCTCCGGCCAGCGCGGCGACCTGGGCCTTCGACATGAAAAGACCGGTCACCGGATCCCGCGGCGGCATCGTGCGATTCCTGCCTCCGCCGCGTGACGAACGGCGCTTCTTCCTCCGTCGTGCCATCTCACTCTCCTTTCTCCTTGGTCCCATCATAGACGAGGACCCCGCGTTTCTCCGAAGAGAACCGCGGGGTCCATCCGTGCGACCAGGAGTGATCATCCTCCGGCCTGGATCTCCTCCTTGGAGTCCTTGGACGCGTCCTTGGCCTGCTCGGAGGTCTCCTTGACCTTGTCCCGGATGTCCTGCAGGGAGCCCTCGGAGGCCGAGATGCCTCCGCCGACCTCCTTCGCAGCGTCCTTGGAGTCGTCATCGAAGGAGAAGCCCTCATACTCGGACTTCGACGCCTCGGTCAGCGAGTCGGAATACTCGGAGACGTTGTCGCCGGCACCGCTGAGCTTATCGCCGACGCCGCTGAGGCCGTCACCGACCTTGTCACCGACCCATCCCTGGGCGCCCTCGATACCGTTCTTGATGTTGTGGCCGGCCTCACCGAGACCGTTGCCCACAGCCTCGACGCCGTCCTTGCCCACCTCGACGGCCTTCGTACCGATCTCCTGCGCACCTTTGGCGAAGGCGTTGGCGTGATCCATCGGACTCATGTTCGCCAGTTCCCCGACCTTCTCACCGGCCGGCTCGAGCACGTGATCCTTAGTCCATTGCCCCGCATTGCTCAGCCCCTGGCCGACGTTGCCGATGTGCTCGGCCGGGCTCGTGTTCAGGAAATCCTTGATCATGTTCATGATGACCCTCTTCTCTCGCTCGTCGTGTGCTGATTCTTATTCTTCACGCGCAGGCGTAACGCGCGCACGACCAGTCTAGCAGGAGACCGAGGAGATTCGGCCCAGACACGAAGAAGCCCCGTGCCGGTATCCGGCACGGGGCTCCAGGTGACCACACCAGAATGATCAGTCCAGCGCGGGCTGCTGGTACTGCTGGCCGGCGTCCTCCTTGGGCTTGGCACTCGACTGCGACTGCAGCGGGGCCTGCGGAGTCGAGCTGCCCCAGACCGGACCCTGCTGCTGCGGAGTCTGCGCCTGGGGAGCCGGAGCGCCCCAGGACGGCACATTCCCCTGCTGAGCCGCCTGCGGGGTCTGCGTCTGTGCCTGAGCCTGCGCCTCACGCTTGGCCACCCGGCTCAGCGACTGCTTGGCCAGCTTCACCTCGTTGACCGTGCGATCGTTCTGCGCGAGCGCCTGATCGAAGCGGAACGGCTGGGTGCGACCCTCGGCGATGTCGTTCTCGGACGGCTTGACCTCGTAGTTCGCCGCGTTCGCATGCACCCGGTCACCATCCTTGCGGTACTGACGCGCGGCATCGGCCTGGTACTGACCCGTGGGGTCGAAGTGACGCGACGGATCGTAGGAGGAGAAGACCTCCTGGGGCGGACGCGGGTTCTGGATCGTGAGGTTCTGACCCTGCAGCGACGGCTCCGCGGCGACCTCGGCGACGATCTTCTGGACCTGAACCGTACCGCCCTGTCCGTCGGACTGCATCTTCGGGATCGGGTTGCCGGCCTGGTCCTGTGCGAGGACGGGCTTGCCCTCGTCATCCCAGACGCGACGCTGGTACGTCTCACCGCTCTTGGCGTCCACCGCCGGCTCGGTGGCCTGCTCGAAGACCGGCTCCATGTGGTACGCGCCCGAAGCCTGAGCCGCGGCGAACATCTCCGCAGTTCGATCCGGACTCACAGCCTGACCGACGTTGGCCCCACGCGAGTTCGAGTTGAAGTCGAGGCGACGGGCCACCGGCTCACCCTTGAAGCGGTTGCCGTTGAGAGGCTTGCCGTCATCGCCCACCTCACGCATCTGACGGTGCGTGATGTTGGGGACGCCGCCGGGCAGCTCCTTGCCGCCGCGGAAGGACATCTGGATCATCGGGGAGCCCGCATCGGAGATCTGATCGGTCTGCGCCTCCAGGTGCACGATCGTCGAGTCCTTGAACGGGGACTTCCGTCCGGTGGTCTCCTTGGTCAGGATCGGGCTGTAGGTCTCACGCGGGGTCCGCGCCTGTGCCTGCTGGCCCTGATTCTGTCGGGGTGCTCGGTTTGCAGCCATGGGAAGGCTCCTTCTCTTCTTCGCCGTTGTGACGAGGCGCCGGCGAGCCCTCCGTTATGGGACCCTTACGACCGGTTCGCCTCCTCCACCGTAACGCAGAACACAGCGAAAAGCGAGACCATGCTCTCCGACAGCATGGCCTCGCTTCCCGGACCCTCAGAATGACGTCTGCCAGGAACGTCAGTCCGCAATGCCCCCAGCGCCATCAGCGCGATCTTCCAGACCTCGATCTCGTTCTTCACGGCGACGCTGGGCATGACGACGACGCAGTTCGGCAAGCATGCGCTCAACATCCATGCGCTCCTTCGGCTTCGGCGACTGCCGACCCTGCTCGAGCACGTTCGTCGCCGGAGCCTCGACATCCGAGGTCTCAGGATCGGACATCCACCGATCGAGGACCTTCTCGTCGAGCTGGGCGAGTTCGCGCGAGCTCACCGCGTCGATCTCAGCGCGCAACGGCCGAGACAGCTTCGTCGTCGCACTGCGAGGTCCGGGACCGACCTTACGCACCGCAGCGACGAACTCACTGGGCAGCGTCCCCTCCTCATTCGGCCCACCGAGCTGGGAGGAGAGCTCGACGGCGCCCATCACATCGGAGACCGGCAGCTGGGACGCAGCATCGGGCTGATCGGTGCCCACGAGGTACTCTGCGGCCGCCACGACAGCTTCGTGCCGGCGCCGAGTCATCTCTCGGAACCCCGCCTTGGCCCGTGGACCCACCGGCACATCACGACCGAAGTCGAAGCCGAGACGGTGCATGTCCAGAGCCCGGACCTCATCCCAGTCGTACTCGACGGAGACTTCGACCGAAGCCTCGCGGCGGAGGTCGGGTACGCCAGCTGACGTCCGTATCCGCGGACCACGGGATGATCCTTCCGCAAGCGATCCGCCGCGTATGAGAGTCCGCACATCCATCTGCTTCGCCTCGTCACCGCCGGTCTCGACGACCTCGACACCCAGGCCCATGTCCGTGAGCTTCTCACGAGCTGCGGCCTCGAGCGTGGCGAGCCTCTCACGCATCGCAGCGACCCTGTCGCGCAGCTCCTCACGACCCTCGGCAGTACCAGCCAGGGCCCCTCCGTGCTGTCCGTAGACCTGCAGTCCGATCTGCTCGGCTCTCTCGGAGTCCTCGACCCGACGCAGGTACGGATCAGCCACGAGCCCTTCGAGGCCAAGGACCTTGCGTCCATACTCCTCAGCTTCGGCCCACTCATTGCGCCACACCGACTCCGGCGGCATGAAGGTGAGGAAGTGGCGGTACTTCGAAGCGCACTTGGCGTGGTACTCCTCCTCGATCACCCAGTGATCGCGCATGGCCACCGACTCAGCCGAGGCCATGCCGATACCGGCGCGGGAGTCGTAGTCGCGGACCTTCTCGCGGTAGTCGGCTCGCTTCTCCTGGTGATACCTCAGACGCGAGGAGTAGCTGCGCAGACGGAATCCGAACTCCACCAAGCCGTCATCGGCCGGATCCGTTCGGGACTCCTGCGCAGCCTCCTTCAACCTCTCGTAATCCAGCGTCATGACATCGAGCATCGGAGTACGCACCTCGAGCCAGTCCTCAGGCAGGCCTCGAAGCACGGCGTAGACGCCGTTGATCGAACGCTGCATGATCTCCTCACGCGCATTCTCGACCAACCGCTGCTCCTCAGCCTTGGTCAGACCTTCCGTGCGCCGGCGCCGCCGAGCGTACTCCTGAACTCGAGCCATCGCCCGGCCCAAAGGCGAATCCTGCTCATTCAAGCGATCCTCGACCAGCTCGCGCACCAGACGGTTGGGCTTGCGCATCTCCTCAGCGTTCGAGCCCGCCCGCCACTTGCGCTGATCGGCCGGCAGAGAGGCCGTGAGCAGTTGGCCCAAGGACTCCTCGGTCATCTTCCGATGCGCGTACGACTTCACGAAGGACACGACGTTGGTCCGCTCATAGCTGACCGCACTGGCCAAGTGCCGGGTGCGCTGATGAGCATCGAGCTGCATGTCGATACTGCGTCGCAGCGTGCGCTTCTCGCGCTCGTGGATCATCCCACGCTGCTCACCCTCCCTGGTCACCCGCCCCACGCCGGCATCGACGATCGCCAGGTGGGCGTGGACGCTGCGAGTGTCGACCTGGATCACGCCGACATAGCGCATATCGTCGAAGCGACCCTCCTGGGCCAGTCTCTTCAGACCCTGCATGATCGCCATGCGCAGCTTCATCTGATCGACCTTGCCGCGGTAGTCCCCCGCGGCGATCACGCGCTGGCGACCGGAGTCGACCGTGACGACCTCGGTGTCCTCAGCGCGCACCACCCCACGGCGAACGAGGTAGTCATGGTCGAAGCTGAGGATCGTCTTGAGCACCGTCTTGCCCTCGTCGAAACGGGCCTGGATGTCTTTGGCCCCATGCACGAGGTCGCGGTGGCTCAGCGAAGGCGTGCCGTATCCGAACGCGGCTCCGGACAGACCCTGGATGTCGGCGAAGGCGTCCTTGAGGTCATCGACGCTGCCTTCGAGGGTCTCGGTGGCCGAGCGCCTGGCCATGTAGCGCACAGCGAAGTCATCGAGTCGGTCATCACGTCGGATCGGAGCCACTGTCTCAGTGGCCAGCTCACGGGCCATATAGCGCACCACGTACTGACCCGGGGTCGAGCCGCTGGTGCCGCTGCCACCTCGCTTGACCGTGAAGTTGTTGACGAGAATGATCGACTGCTTGAGAGTGTCCGCCATACGACCATCCTATATGTCAACCTCTTATTATACGACTCACCCACCCTCACCAAGACGCGACAAAGCCCCGGTCGATCCACTCTCGGATCGGCCGGGGCGTCGTCGTCTCAGTCCTCAGCTGCCAGGTGTGGGATGGTCCGGAGTCTTCGACCCTCCGCTCTTGAGATCGGAGCTGCTCGGGATCGTCTTCGGACTCGGCGCGTTGGCCTGGTGCTTCGCAGCGGCCTCACGGTCCTGACGGCGACGTTCAGCGCGACGTGCCTCCCGCGCAACCCGACGCTTCTCAGCGGCCTTCTCGTCCAACTCCGCATCCTTCGACTCGTCCTCGATGTTGACCTGCTCCTCGGCCACCTGCGGCTCGTCCTGCTCACGCAGGGAGTCACGGGACTCGTCGAACAGCGGAGTGTCGGTCTTCGAGTCCTGAGTCTCAGGAGCCTTGGTCTCCGACTCGTCGACAACCGGCTCAGGATCGGCCACATCCAGTGTCGCACCGAGATCGACCTCGTCCAGCTCCCGATCGGGATCGACGAGATCGGCGACTCGACGCGCAGTCTCGTCCGGCTCCGGCGGGGCCGAGAGGGTGGGATCGGCAGACTTGTCGGGAGTCTCGACGCCCTCGCCGAAGAGCTCGCGCATGCGAGCCTTCGAGTCCTCATCGAGATCGGCCATCGCCTCGTCGAAGGATGCACCTTCGAGCGACTCGCCCTCGGAGACCCCGGGGGCCACGTAGGACTCGTACAGGCTCGGATCCGCCAGCGGCGAGTCGGGCACCGGCTCGGGCTCGGGGCTCGGGGTGGCCAGGCGCTCGCCGGCGTCGGAGGCCTGGGCCTGGAAGTCCTCACGCAGTCGGGACGTGCGCTCGGCGATCCGGCGACGAGCATCGTCATCGGGACCGCGCTCGGAGAGCAGCTCGCCGACCCGCTCGACCTCACGAGGCACCGGGGCCGGCCCCAGACGCAGATGAGCGAACTCGTCGCGGGTCATCTCCCCGTACTGGCTAGAGCGATCCCCCTCGGGGAACGGCTGGTAGTCGGCCATCCGATACCCACAGCTCTTCTCCCCCTCGGGGAAGAGCTGGCCGTCACGATCGCGAGCTTCGACACCGATCAGCGGCACGTCCCCGCGCCGACGGGGCAGTGCGATGGTCGCGTCGATGGTCACTGGCAGCTTCCACTCGTTCTCGATGAACGGCGCCTCGTTGAGCTGGAAGTCGGGATCGAAGATCCCCTTGCGCACCCAGTCGACGATCTCGGCATCCCGGGCCATGGACCCGTCCTCGCGGTATTCAGGCTCGTTTCCGGGGATGTAGATGCCGGTGTAGGGCAGAGGCCTGCTCACCCCCATCTCCTCGGCGCCGTAAGGACCATCGACGACATCGGAGAACCCGCGGATGGATCCGCGCAGCAGGAAGAACGGACGCCCTCCCCTCTCCATGTCGGACAGTACGGTCACCGAGTCCATGCGCACCACCGCATTGGCCTTGTAGCTGACCTGGTGAACCCGGTCGGGATCGGAGTGCCGCAGCTGCTGCAGCGCCCGATCGCTGATGTCGAGCGTGTCGATCTTCATGCCTTCGTCCTCTCGTCCGTGATCGGACCCTTCTTTCGGTCCTTCTTCAACGATCCTACCCGTGCGACCGGGAGTTCATCCGCGGCCTTGATCCATGTGCGCGTCTTCGCGACCTGACGTTCGTTCCACAGCCACAGATGTTTGCCGATCCATGCCGCCGTGAGAGAAAGCAGGATCGTCCCACCCAGAGCGGGGATCGCCCAGAACGTGATCGTGTCGATCATCGCTGTCGCCGGCGAGATCCCCACCGTATGCGCGATCGCCAGAGACAGCTGCCCGTATCCGTACGCCACCAGCATGGTCGCCGCCGCATAGAGCACCAGAGCCATCACCAGGCGCTGAACGGTCACGACGAGGAAGCGCAGGCTCCACAGACCCGGTTCGCCCAGCTTTCGAGCCACGAGGTCGCGAAATCCGCGGACCAGACGCACCAAGCGTCCGGCGCCGGCCTCAGAGGTCTGGTGGACCTTCGCAACGTCCTCACGCGCTCCTGCGGCCGCCTTTTCCACGACAGTGCTCTCACTGTCCTGCGTCGATCGGTTCACCCGCGTCGCCATACGGTTCGCGGGGCTCTTCTTCTTCTTCGTCCGTGTCACTTCTGAGTCAGCCTTCCTTACTGGTGATGATCTGGTGCGCCTGCGCATCGAACGCGGTCATCGACCCGTCCGCCGCAAAGGAGCTGTGCACGACGACCTCGACGCTGATCTCCGGCAGCGTCACGGTCGTGCGATAGTTCTGGTCCCCGGGCTCAGCCTGCGAACCATCCTCGATCCCCGTGATCAGAGTCTCGACCTCGGGGTCCTTCGTCCCCGACTCCTCGATGTACGCCTGGGCACCCGAGACGTCAGCGGAATCGACGTCCTTGCCCATGGTGACAGTGCCCGACTCCAGCAGCAGCGACTCCAGGGCGGAGGCGTCGGTGTCGAGACGAACCATGTCGGTGCCGACCACGGAGGAGACCATCTCCGAGTGACTCTCACGAGCCTCGGACTCAGCCGTCTGGGCCTGAGTCTTGAGTTCATCAGCCCGATGGGCGACATCCTCCCTATGACCACTGGCACCGGCGATCTGAACGATCAGGGCGATGGCCGCAATCGCAGCCACGATGAAGGCGATGATGGGCGGACCCATCTTCACAGCCGGGTGCAGAGGCTTGGCCTGTACGGCCTCGAGCGCCTCCTGCCGAGCGCGCTCGGCGGCTTCTCGCTGAGACATCTCAGTCCTCCTCCCCTGAGCCCTCGAGCTCCTTGTCGTCCGCGGCGTCCTTGCCCGATCCGTTCTCAGCCGTCAAAAGGTCCTTACCATCGACGACGGTGATCACCGGGCGATCGAAGACGCGATCGGAACTGATCCAATCCGCCGAGACAGAGCACACCAGCGTCCCGTCATCGTCGTGCAGCTCCCATGTGACCGGGATGTGCGTCGTCGATCCCCGACGCACCTGCTGACCGCCGGTCCACGACCATTCGCCGACCGGGTCATCGCCGGTCTCAGCGCACCAGGTATCAACCTGGCGCTCATCGCGCAGAGTCACCTCTCCCGAGTCCGAGTTCTCGCGAACCCGCACGAACAGGGAGTTCAGACCAGATCGAGCACCATCCCAAAGCTGGGCGTCAGCCTCTTCCTGGGTCTGGATCTCATCTTCGTCGAGGTCGTTGCCGTTATCGTCCTTCGTGCGCGGCTTGCCGTGGCTGGTCAGGTCCTCCTGGTAGCCGACGACCTGATCGGCCGCATCGCTGACCTCGAAGAAGTGCCTCTCGGCACGCACGTCGTCAGGCATCGACTCGACCGAGGCATGTGCGGCAGTGATGCGAGCATCGGCGGCGTAGGCCGCGTCGTACTCCTCGGAGAGATCGGACTCGACGCCGGCCGAGAGCACCGCTGTCGTCGTGGCCATGATGATCGCTGCCACCAGTGCGATTCCTCCCGAACCCCACCACACAGTGAGATCACGCTTGCGCTGCTGCGCCGGATCACGCTCGGGCTGTGCACCCGCGGCATTCTCCATCGACTCGTCGTCCGCCATGGGACGCTCCTTCCTGGTCATGTATTCCTCACTACCCGATTATTGCACACTTCTTCTCAAGACAGCACCTCTGAGCAGGGATCCTCGTGAAATCGTCGATAATTCGTCGATCACGGAGACTCGATCGGCTTCTGGGCCTGGGGTCCACCCTGGATCGCAAGGACCTCACCATCGGCTCCCAGCGTTGCCGTGAGCGCCATCGTGCCCGAGACGATGGCATCGCCACGAGAAGAGCTCCCGGTCGATGACGCTTCGAACGTGAGCAGATAGGTCCGCTTCTGACCCCGCTGACCCACTGGCTCGACGACGATGTTCGACACCCTCGAGTTCAGGCCCAGGACGTCGATGACGGAGAACGTCGCCCCGGAGGCGTCCGTGCGCACCGGGGCCTTCGGCATCATCCCCGAGGAGCTCACCAACGGGTCATCCTCATCGAGCCCGAGGAGCTCCATGAGCTCGTCGCGATTGCCGGTGTAGCTTGACGAGGAGTCCCACGTTCCGATGAGGGACGCGGTCTTCGACAGCAGAGCCTCGTCGTCGTGATGACGCTGGCTGGTCGTGTCGAAGTGCTCGGAGTAGCCCTCGGCTCGCGCCGCCTCGGCCTCCTCGTTGAGCTCATCGACCTGCTCCTGGGTCTGAGCCAGCTGCCCTTCGAGGTCCTCGCGCTCGGCGTTGTCGGCAGAGATCGACACAGAGGCTGCGATGATGCCGGCCACCAGGATGATGGCCCCGATCGCCAGGGCCAGCCATCCACGACGTCTGCCCTGGATGATCTCGACCGTCTCCGGGTCCGCCTGATGTGCGTAGTCCTCGTGCTGGTCAACCATGTTCATCGGATCCGTCCTCCTCGCACCATCTGCTGCACGCTCAGCGTGGAGAAGAGACCCTCATCCGAGCCTTCCTCCACCGGGGTCCAGGTCGCCGTGGCCCAAGCCAGAAGCTGCCCATCGCCATCAGTCTGGATCCACATCGCCTCGTAGCTGCCGTCGTCTCTGGGCTTGGCACCCGCCCCCGACCACTCCTGATCGGACGCGGGCAGCGGAACGCCGTCCTTGGTGATGAAGTTCCACTCCTCACGAGGGTCGATCTGACCTTCGGCCAGCCCTGTCTGTGTGGTCCACTGGTAGATCTGCTCGTCCTCCAGCACGAGGGACTTCTCGTCCCACAGCGAAGCACGCTGCTGACGCTGGGCCGGCAAGGAATCAGCGCACTTGCTCGGCGCCCCTTCGACCGCAGGATCGTCGTCGTAGCACTTATGAGCGGCGTCGGCGTAGTCGTTCTGCTGCTTGGCCACGGTGCCCATGTCCTCGCGCACCGATGTCAGCTGAGCGCTCGTAAAATCAGCGACCTTTTCGGGGTCCACACGGTCGGCCTGAGCTTCAGACAACTCCGACTCAGCGTCCGAGATCTTCTGAGCGAGCTCTGTGCGTTCAGCTGACCAGGATCCGGACTGCACCCCTGCATCCCCGCCGATGAACAGACCCGTCGCCACCAGAATGGCACCTGAGGCCAGCAACGACGTGCGCAGCAGATCCCGACGTGAGCGCCCGGCCCGCTGCTCGGCACGGAAGTCTCGACGCTCACGCAGACGACGCTCCCATCCGGCAGCCGTAGCGCGCTCGTGCTCACGGCTGACGACCGCGGCCTCCTCCAGACGCAGCTGCAGGCGCGACTTGCCGGGGTCACGATCATCGAGACCATCCTCGAGATCGACTTCGAGACCA
>OMJG01001463.1_pt1 | contig 13625 bp, 14 predicted proteins | sample 1646431 | NCBI WGS metagenome assembly OMJG01 (sample SAMN03771674, study PRJEB25209) | food metagenome | isolation source: Cotija cheese | place: Mexico:Jalisco,Michoacan | collected 2011-12-12
AGATGGTACCAAGTTACTTGGATGAGATGATTTTTCAATTGTCTTGTGAGGGGATTACCCCGGTCATTGCACACCCTGAACGGAATGCTCAAATTATTGCGGAACCGCAGCGATTATACAAGTTGGCCGAGGATGGGGTCTTGGCACAGGTTACGGCCACGAGTTTAGTTGGCACTTTTGGGGACCAAGTCCAGCGAACTGCAAAAGAATTCGTTAAGTGTGGTTTGGTTCAAGTGGTCGCATCAGATGCGCATACGCTGAAAAATCGGGGCTTTGCTATGACCAAGGCCTACGAAGTATTAAATGAAATGAATTCGAAATATCCTGAACGTTTTGCAACCAACGCTCGGGATTTGTTGAATGGTAAACAGATTGATATTGGCGGAATTGAAATACCACGAAAACAGCGAAAGCACTGGTTGTTCTAGAAGAAGGAGCGAGTTAAATGAAAGCATTGGTAACTGGAGGAGCAGGATTTATTGGTTCCCACCTTGTGGACCACTTGGTTGCAGAAGGATTGGACGTTGTCGTAGTTGATAACTTGTCCATGGGGGACTTACATAATGTTAAGCATCAGGATGAAGTCACTATTTATGTTGAAGATGTCCGCAACGAAAAGTTTATGCAACAGCTTTTACAAGAAGAACGGCCCGATTATATTTACTTTCTAGCAGCAGTTGCTAGCGTTGCTGATTCAATTGAACGCCCTGCGGAAACCCATTCAGTGAATCAAACCGCAGTCTTCAATATGTTGGAATATATTCGGAAAACTAATTTACCAATTAAACAGTTCCTATTTACGTCTTCAGCAGCTGTTTACGGTAATCTTCCAGAATTACCTAAGAAAGAAGACTCACGAGTCGATCCATTATCACCATATGCGATTGATAAGTATGCTACGGAACGTTTTGTCTTGGCGTATGGTGAGCTATATGATTTGCCAACCGTCTGCGTTAGATTTTTTAATGTGTATGGTCCAGGTCAAAATCCTAGTTCACCGTACTCAGGTGTTTTGTCGATTTTAACGGATTGTTTGCAAAATAATAAGCCATTTACATTATACGGTGATGGTAGTCAGACACGTGACTTTGTTTATGTCGAAGATGTGATTCAGGCTCTTTGGCTGATTACCAAGAGTAAAACGGCACATGAAGTGTTTAACATTGCGAACGGTAATGAGACCAGTCTAAATTCAATTATTGAGACATACGAAAAGGTAGCGGGAATTTCATTAAAAGTAAAAATGATGCCAGGCCGTGAAGGGGAAGTAAAACGCTCGGTAGCTAATATCGGCAAGTTAGTTAAATTAGGTTATACAACAAAATGGTCATTAGAATCAGGATTAAACAAATATTGGGAAGGGGCACAACAAAATGGAACAAGTCAAAATTGATGAAACAACCAAAGTTGATCATGTTCGTCCACAGACAAACTACCACTTTCAAATGATGATTGGAAAACCGGTTTCCGGCTGGAAATTGGTTGTGAAACGAGTCTTTGATTTGATTGTTGGGTTAATTGGAACAGTCTTGAGTTCACCGATTGTTTTGGTGTTTGCTATTTTTGTGAAACTGACATCTAAGGGCCCAGCCTTTTATAAGCAAGAACGAGTTGGGCTGATGGGAAAGAGCTTTAATGTGATTAAACTACGCTCTATGTACCAAGATGCTGAAGCACGAACAGGTGCAGTATGGGCGCAAAAAAATGATCCACGAATCACCCCCGTTGGCCGGTTTATGCGAAAGACTCGGGTAGATGAATTACCACAATTTTGGAACGTACTGAAAGGTGATATGAGTTTAGTGGGACCACGTCCAGAACGCCCTGTGTTGACGGAAGAGTTTAGTCAGCAGTTTTCAGATTTTCCTAAACGGTTACGAATAATCCCTGGAATCACAGGGTATGCGCAGATTAACGGTGGTTATGATATTACGCCAGATGCTAAATGTAAATTAGACAATTATTATATTGAACATTTTTCAGTTTGGTTTGATATCAGGATGTTAATTGGTACTGTCAGAATCGTTTTAACTGGAAACGGTGCACGATAATGAGGATTGTATATGTCATTACACAAGCAACCTGGGGCGGTGCGCAGGCACATCTTTATAGCTTAATAAAACAGCAGGTGAAGCTTAATAATACGGTTACACTTGTGTCAGGTATTGAAGGGCGACTTAGTAGGCAAGTACAGAAAGAGCTACCACAAGTAAAACTAGTGATAATCCCGTATTTAGTGCGACAAGTTTCTATAATCAATGATTTTAAGGCTATTAAATTTTTGAGAAAATTGTTACGTCAATTGAAGCCGGATATACTGCATTTACATTCTTCAAAAGCTGGTATGGTTGGAAGGATTGCGGCAATTGGGCTATCTACTAAAGTTATTTTTACTGTACACGGATGGGGATTTACTCCAGGTGTTGCCAAGAAACAACAGATTTTAATTAGAGTTATTGAAAAGATTCTGCGACCTTTGACAACTTGTTATATATGTGTTTCAAAATTTGATTATAATTTAGGGGTTAAAAATGGAATTATAACCAAACAGCATCCTGGTTTAGTAATATACAATGGAGTGAGAGAGGTAGAAGGCGTAAATTATGATAGCTTTAGGAAATCTTTTGTGTTAACAATGGCAGCACGATTTAACACTCAAAAAAGGCAGGATTTATTAATTCAAGCCTTAAAATATATTCCAGAGGATATGCCGATTGCTTGTCATTTCTTAGGAGAAGGACCTTTAATTGTAAAGAGTAAAAGACTTGTGAAGGAATTTCAATTAGAAGAAAAAGTCAAATTCGTGGGTGAAGTTGAAAACGTACAAAAGTACTATCAGCAATCTGATGGCGCCATCTTAATTTCTGATTATGAAGGACTACCAATTAGTTTAGTTGAGGCCTTGGCGCAACGTTTACCAATAATTGCTTCCGATGTTGGTGGAAATGAGGAATTGGTACAACACAATGGTTTCCTAGTAAAAAATGATCCTCAAGAAATAGCTGAAAAAATCATTTTATTATATGAGTCTGATGAAAAAGACAAGATGCAGAATAACTCTTATGAAAAATTTAAACATGACTTTACTGAGAGCGAAATGCTTGAAGAAACACAAGATTGTTATTTGCGATGCCTGGCATAATGGAAGGAGAGTATTGCCAATGACAAAGATTGTTCATGTTTTATTTTCTTCCAAATTAGGCGGTGCTGAACAAGTCGCTATTAATATTAGTAAGAACTTGAGTGGAAGCTATAATTTTGTTTATGTTTCTCCATCTGGACTAATACAGAAAAGTTTGAAAACTTTGGGAATTCAGTATCAAAGCTTTACCCCTAAAAAAATTTGTGAATTTAAGCATAAGATTGAAGCGCTTAAGCCAGATATTATACATGCACATGATTTTAAGGCTAGCTTTTTAGTCAACTTACTTTTTAATAATATTCCGATTATTACACATATACATCAGGCACCTAAGTGGCAAACTAGCTACAATTGGAAAAGCATTGCTTTTCAATATATAGCAAAAAAAAGTTCACAGATAATATATGTTTCAGATTGGGCTAAAGAGTCCTATGTTTTTCAAGATAAACTAAAAAATGCATCCGTTATTCCTAATGGAATTGATACTTTGCATGTAATTAAAATGTCCAAGGTGAAAACATCAACGGTTTTTGACTTATTATTCGTTGGTCGTCTTGAAGCGGTTAAGGATCCTGAAAGATTTGTGAGAATTGTGAAGCGGTTATTGAAAAAAATTCCTGAATTAAAAGTTGGAATTATTGGAGATGGCACCTTAAAAGAACGTATAAGTGAGCAGATTGAGGATATAGCACAAATTGAATTGTTAGGCTTCAGCAGTAATCCATACAAGTATATGGTAAATGCCAAGGTGGTGCTATCAACTTCAAAGTCGGATGCCTTTGGACTAACGATGGTTGAGGCGGCTTTACTTGGTGCAATTCCATTTGCTCCAAGTATCGGAGGAATCGCACAAACTACCTCCAAAGTAAATGGTATTGTCTATTCCAGTGATGATGAATTAGTAGAATTATTATCCCGTGTTTTTTCAGATGTAGTATTTTACAAAAAAACTACATCTGAAATGTCGAAAGTCGAAATGAATTATTATGATCAGGGAAGATTTATTGAGCAGATACGACAAGAGTATGAAGGGGTATTGAATAATGGGCGAAACAGATAATTATACTGGCGGAATGCTTTTGAAGCATCATTTATTTAAGTTAGAGGGCATTTCATTTACACAAGATTCTTGACGCTACCAGAAAATCCTTATCCTTATATGAAGGGAACTAAGATATGCGTAATGCCCTCTAAATATGAAGGCTTTGGATTATCGGCGGTAGAAATGTTAGCTTTAAGGAAACCAGTAATTGCTAGTAATGTTGGCGGGTTGAAAGATATCATTAACAATGATTGTGGTAAGTTAATTGATGGCTTTGATGCTGATGAATACGTTGAAACATACTTTAAATTACTCGAGCCAGAAGTGTATAAGCAAAAATCACAAGGTGCATTATTAACTTCAAAGAAGTTTGCGAATACCAAGCGATTTAGTGCTAATTTTATGAATATTTATATGGAGGCATTAAAATGCCAGAATTAACAATTCTAACTTCATGCTTTAACCGCAAGCCTCGAATGAAGAAATTACTAGAAAGTTTAGAACAACAAACCATTTTTGATTTTCAATGGTTAATAATCGATGATGGGAGTACCGATGGAACGAAGGAATGGTTTGACCAACTTGATAAAGCTTTATACTCTTTTAAAATAGATTACTATTATAAGAAAAATGGTGGCAAGCATACTGCCTTAAATTATTCTCATCAATTTATAAAGGGCAAATATATTGTTATTGTTGATAGTGATGATCGCTTAGTTGATAATGCGGTAGAAACTATTTTGACGTATTGGCGAAAATATGAATCTGATTCCCAAATTGGTGGCATTACCTTTCAAAAAGGAGAACTAAGAAATCATCGAAAATTTGACGATAAAATCGTTGGGGTTAAAGAATCAACATTTAGTGCCATGATTAATGAAGGAATGTCAGGAGACCATTGCGAAACATTTAGGACGAGTTTATTTAGACAACGTAACTTTCCAGTATTTAGGGATGAAAAATTTGTCGCAGAGGCTGCTATGTGGTATTTCATCACTCGAAATTATCATGTGATATATGTTGATGATGTTGTTTATTTAGCTGAATACTTAGATGGTGGATTGACAAAATCGGGAAGAAGCTTACGAATATCGAATCCTAGAGGGAGTCGGTGGCATGCAAGAGCTTTTTTGAATTCCGATTTTAACTTTCGGATTAGGATAAAAAATTCCCTTTTGTTTAATACGTACTCTCATTTTATTGGAGAAAATTACTTTAAAGCTGTTTCTACAACAACCAATAGTCGATTTATATTGACTATAAATTGGCTACCAAGTTATGGTTTATATTATATTTGGAAGAAAAAATATGGTAATTAATGCTTTAGATTATTAATAAGTTAAGGTAGGAGTTAACTAATGATGAATGATATTAATTGGCAAAAAGAGAAAACGCTCATTTTAACTCAGACTGATCCTAATGTTGACGTTATGTTTAAGAGCTGGCTAAAGTATGGCCTACATGCGGACGTTATATTTAAGAATATATCTAAACCTTTAAGAGCTATTAGGAGGGTAGTAGCAACTAATTTGCCTGCAAACTTTCTTGCTGGTTGGCTTAACGATTGGAAAAATGAACTAGATAAATATGAAACTATTATCATTCATGCTAGTGAGTTAACTTCTCACTTGCCAACATATATTCATCAAATAAATCCGCAAGCTAGGATTATTTACTGGTATTGGAATCCGGTTAATAGCCATACTTTGCCTTCCTTGGTTACTGATTCAGATGTAGAATTTTGGACATTCGATAAGGGGGACCAGGGAAAATATAATATGAATTTTAATATTCAGTATTATTCGGGGATGGATAATGTAAAAAAAACTAAATTGAAAAATGATATTTATTTCATTGGTCATGATAAGGGAAGAAAACAAGAGATTGATAATATCCTTGAAAAAGTGAAAGCTTCAAATCTTAAATATAGAGCGGATATATTATCAGATGGGTCAAAAAATTATATTCCATATGATACAGTAAAAAAAAGGGTGTTAGAATCACGCGCCATTTTAGAAGTAAATCAACAAGGGCAAAAAGGGTACACTCTTCGTGCACTTGAGGCTTTATTTTTAGAAAAAAAGCTAATAACAACTAATAAAAGCATTATTAATGAGGACTTTTATTCATCTAATAATATTTTTGTTGTTGATGTAGATGATTGGGAAAGACTTCCAATTATAATAAAATCGCCATATTACAAAAAAGTAAATCGTTTTAAGAATGAGTATGATGTTAATAAGTGGTTCAGTAATTTTTTTAGGAGTAAATAATAATGTATCTTGTTTTAGCTTTATTAATAGCTTTAGGACTATTTTTTCCCAAAAGTAAGTTGGTAATAGTAATTGATGTAGTGGTGCTTGGTCTTATAGTAGGTTTAAGGACAAATAGTATGGACTATTATAATTATTTACTTGAGTACAATACGGCGCAAATAGTTCCCCCATCACTAGCGGATTTTCCAGGATATAATATTATAATGAGATGGAGCCAATATATAGGATTAGATTTCACGCAATTTGTATTAGTAATGGCATTTATTTCCTTTACTTTAATGATCACTGGGATGATGATATTTAGTCAATATGTCCCATTTGCAATGGCCTTTTTTATAGTATATCCATTTGGTCATGAGGCAATTCAAATGCGAACCTTTTTAGCTGATGCGCTGGTAATATGTGCGCTTCCCTTACTATTAATAGATCATAAGACAAGAATGAAGAATATCTTATCAAAAAGCATCTTTTTTATCCTTGTATTTTTTGCAAGTAGAATACATACGCTTTGTTGGTTCTATTTAGCTATAGCTGCAATATATTTATTTTTAAGAAGAAAAAAATGGTATGTTCCACTTATTATTATCATTACCATAATAACAATGCTACTTATTAGATTGAATATACTTACTCGTCTTATGATGGTTATTTCTTCGAGCGATAAATTAGATCACTGGGTTCAGGGGTCTTCTGGGCTTGGTATGATTTTTTATACTTTTTTAACAATGGTTTTATATTTGTTAATTAGGTACTCTATTTTGAATATAGTAAAAAATGAAACAAATAAAGTTTCTAAACAAGTAAAAATTAATATTTTAAGCTATTCAACGTGTCTTTTATTGATTATACCTTTATTAACCTATGATATAACCTTTAACAGATTATGGCGAATTTTCTTGATTTTACTGTATCTTATGGCCGGAGAATATTTATACCGAACGCATTTCAATCGAAATAAATTAATCTACATTTTTGCTTTATTGGCAATGGTTATTAGTATGTTTATTATAGAAAATGAATTAACTATTTTAAATTCATTAAATTAATAGGGTGATCTTATGAAAATAAATATGGTCTTACCAGGAATAGGACATTCTGGTGGGGTACAGATGGCTATCGATTATCTAAACTATTTTGCGCGTCATGATAATGACGTTATATGCTATGTTCCGTTTACTGGTGCATACTATGGGTGGAAAAGAATTTTATTTCCTAAGGCAATGTATCGAATTATTAAATCTAAAGACCTGCAGGGAAAATGGATTTCACATAAAATTAATATAAAATTTGTGCCTTATATTAATAATCTCTATGTTAGAGATGCTGATATTACAATCGCAACAAGTTGGTTAACAAGCTATTGGGTTTATAATTTAAAACAGGAAAAGGGCGCTAAAGTATATTTTGTTCAGGACTTTGAAACTTGGGGTAATGATAAGGAAAATAACAAGGTTAAAGCAAGTTATCAGTTGCCGTATGATTTACGAATTTCAGTTAGTACAGAACTCCATGACAGATTAATACAGGAAACAAAAGCAAGTTCAATAGTTATCTGTAATGGTCTCCCTAAAGAGTCTATTCGTAAATTTTCTAAAATTAATAGCGAAAAACTTGTTATTGGTTTTCCTTTTAGAGAGAAACGTGCAGTTCAGCAGGATATAAAAAATACAGAATTTGGTACTAACAGCTTACTAAAATTTGTGCATGAAAATCCAGAAATAAAGGTAAAAACATTTGGTTTTAAAAAACCAATAGAATTTCCTAAACCAATAGAATTTCTTGAGAATCCCAGCAAGGATGAACTAAATAAGTGGTATGATTCTATTGATATTTTTTATGTTCCTAGTTTATATGAAGGCTGGGGGTTACCTGCAATGGAAGCGATGGCTCGTGGGTGTGCAGTAATAGGTGCAAATACTGGATGTCTTAAGGAATTTGGTAAGCATTTAGAAAATTGTTATAAAATTAATAATATGACGAATCAGCAAGAACTATTTCAAGGGTTAGAACTGCTAATTAAAGCAGATGATTTAAGACAAAAAATTTCTGAAAATGCAATTAAAATAGTGAACAATTATACTTTTGAAAATAAGGCACAAAAGTTTTTAGAACTTCTTGAAAAACTAAATTCAGAAGGAGCGATTAATTGAGTAATAGTAATAAAAAACAGCGTTCCTTGGGAGTCAATGCTATTCTTAATGGCTTACAAAGTGTATTAAATCTAATTTTTCCACTGATAACATTTCCATACGTTTCTAGAATTCTTTCTGTTGATGGAATGGGAATATATAATTTTTCAAATACATATGTAGGATATTTTTTATTAATTGCTGGTTTGGGCATTACTACATATGCGGTTAGAGAGGGAGCTAAATTTAGAGATAATTATAGGAAAATGAGTGATTTTTCTAGTGAGATATTCACTCTTAATATGATTTCTACACTGATAGCGTACATTTTATTGGTATTGAGCCTATTAATCTTTAATGCATTAAATACCTATGCACTATGTATTTTGATTTTCAGTGTTCAAATATTATTCACCACTTTGGGGACAAATTGGCTTTATGTTATCTATGAAGATTATGCGTATATAACAAGTAGAAATATTGCTTTCAAAATAGTTTCTGTTATCTTGTTATTTGTTTTTGTGAAAAAGTCTACTGATTATTTTGTTTATGCGTGGATAACGGTATTAGCTTCAGTAGGATCGAATATCTTGAATTATATTCATGCAAAATCATTTGTTAATTTACGCTTTTTATGGAGAACAAAATGGAAAACTCATTTAAAACCTATCTTGATTATCTTTGCATCAGCAGTAGCAGTTAATATATATGTATCATCTGACAATACGATTCTTGGTTTAATAAAGGGAAATTATGAAGTTGGTATTTATGGTGTTTCGGTAAAGATTTATACAATTGTTGCGAGTTTACTAACCGCAATTTTAACCGTGACAATTCCACGGCTCTCCGCTCTGTATGGTAAAAAATTATTTGATGAATACCATGCTCTATTAAATAGGCTAATGAACTTATTAATTATTTTAGCTTTTCCTGCTATGACGGGATTGATGATGCTTAGCAAAAATATTGTAATAATTATTGCAGGAGAAAAATATATACAGGCTTCTACTTCTTTAGCAATTATTGCCTGGGCAATTTTATTCTCACTATTTAGCTGGATTTTTTCCGATTGCGTTTTACTTCCAGCTAAAAGAGAAAAGTATCTTCTAAAAAACACGATTATTACAGCGATATTTAACATCTTAATCAATTTAATTTTTATACCACTATGGTCATATGATGGTGCAGCACTGAGTACTGTTTTAGCAGAAGTAATGTCTGTAACAATGAATGCCTATTATGGAAGAGATATTTTAAAACGAACATTTTCTAACAGATCAATTTTGAAAAATATTTTTGATTCTTTAGTTGGTTGTATTGTTGTTGTGATAATTTGCTATGTGGTTAACTCAAACATCGATTCATATATAATTGGCTTAATAATTTCGGTATCACTTGCCATTGTAGCTTATTTTTCGGTTTTGTTATTAATGAAAAACTTGGCATTTAAAGAGTTTATTAGGGCTGTAAGTAATGTACTACAAAGAAGGAGAAGCAGATCATGAAAGGAATAATTTTAGCCGGTGGGTCAGGAACCCGTCTTTATCCAATTACGCGTGGTATTTCAAAACAATTGATTCCGGTTTATGATAAGCCGATGATTTATTATCCTTTATCGACTTTAATGTTAGCTGGAATTCGTGATATTTTAGTTATTTCAACCCCTGAATATATGCCTCTTTTTCAAGACTTATTAGGGGATGGTTCTAATTTAGGACTTAATTTTTCATATAAAGTGCAGGAACACCCTAATGGCTTAGCGGAAGCTTTTATTCTTGGCGAAGAGTTCATTGGGGATGATAGTGTTTGCTTAATTCTTGGTGATAATATTTATTATGGGGCAGGTTTATCGGACTTAGTTCAGTCGGCGGCTAAAAAGACTGACGGGGCAACTGTCTTTGGTTATCATGTCAATGATCCTGAACGGTTTGGGGTCGTTGACTTTGATGATCAGATGCATGCTTTATCAATAGAAGAGAAGCCGGCTCATCCCAAGAGTAATTATGCGGTTACTGGTTTGTACTTCTATGATAACCAGGTCGTTGATATTGCTAAAAATATCAAGCCATCGGATCGGGGAGAACTTGAGATTACTGACGTTAATAAGGAATACCTGCGTCAAGGCAAGCTGGATGTGAAGTTAATGGGTCGTGGCTATGCCTGGCTTGATACGGGGACCCATGATTCAATGCTGGAAGCAGCTAACTTCATTGCTACAATTGAAAAACGGCAAAACCTTAAAGTGGCTTCCCTTGAAGAAATTGCCTACCGGATGGGCTACATTAATAAAGAAGAATTAGCAGAACTGGCGCAACCGTTAAAGAAAAATGATTACGGTCAGTATTTATTACGGTTAGCGGAACAGGAGAATTAAGATAATGGGTAAATTAAAGGTTCAAACGACAAAATTACAAGATGTTAAGATTATTACACCAGCCGTCTTTGGCGATCAGCGGGGATTCTTTGAAGAAACTTACTCCGACCGTGACTTTAAGGAAGCCGGGATTGATTTTAATTTTATTCAAGATAACCAATCCTTATCTAGCCGTGCTGGGGTTTTGCGGGGATTACACTTCCAACGCGGTAAGGCCGCCCAAACTAAGCTGATTCGGGTGGTTACCGGTGCCGTGCTTGATGTGATTGTTGATGTCCGGAAGGGTTCGCCAACCTATAAGCAATGGGAAGGCTACATCCTTTCGGCCAGTAACCACCGGCAACTCCTCGTTCCCCGTGGCTTTGCCCATGGTTTCTTAACCTTAACCGATAACGTTAACTTCCTTTACAAGGTGGATAACTACTATGATGCCGAAGCTGATGGCGGCTTCTCCTTCAAGACCCCAGAGTTAAACATTGATTGGCCAATTGAATTTGATAAGGCGATTACCTCCGAAAAGGATGCGGCCCAACCAACCTTTACTGAATTTGAAAAGGATAACCCGTTCGTTTACGGTGAAATTTAAGGAGCTTACGCAAGATGAAAAAAGCATTTAAAAACATTATTGTTACTGGGGGTTGTGGCTTTATTGGCTCCAACTTTGTCCACTACCTAGTAAATAATCATCCGGAAGTTGAGCATATTACCGTACTCGACAAGTTAACCTATGCTGGTAATCCGGCTAACATTGCTGGTTTACCCAAGGATAAGGTGGAACTAGTGGTCGGCGATATTTGTGACAAGGACCTCGTTGATAAGTTAGTTAGTCAAGCTGATGCGGTTGTTCACTATGCGGCGGAAAGTCATAACGATAATTCCTTACTTGACCCGACACCATTCATTAAGACCAACATTGAAGGAACCTTTACCTTAATTAATGCTTGTCGGAAGTACGATGTTCGTTACCACCATATTTCGACCGATGAAGTGTATGGTGACTTGCCATTGCGGGAAGACTTACCAGGCCACGGTGACGGTAAGGGGGAGAAATTTACTCCCGATTCACCATACCGGCCATCGAGTCCGTACTCCTCATCCAAGGCTAGTTCTGACTTACTTGTTCGGGCCTGGGTGCGTTCCTTCGGTTTACGGGCCACCATTTCCAACTGTTCTAACAACTATGGTCCTTACCAACACATTGAAAAGTTTATTCCCCGCCAGATTACCAATATCTTGAGCGGCATTCGACCAAAGCTCTACGGTTCCGGGAAGAACGTCCGCGATTGGATCCATACTAATGATCACTCCCGCGCGGTTTGGGATATCCTCACCAAGGGTAAGATCGGTGAGACTTACCTGATTGGGGCTGACGGTGAAAAGAACAACAAGGAAGTTCTCGAAATGATTCTGGAATTGATGGGCCAACCCAAGGATGCCTACGATCACGTTAAGGATCGTCCGGGTCACGACTTACGTTATGCAATCGATGCTACCAAACTTGAAACTGAACTCGGCTGGGAACCAGAGTTCACCGATTTCAAGGAAGGGCTTCAACATACCATTGATTGGTACACCCAACATGAAGATTGGTGGAAGGACGAAAAAGCTGCAGTGGAAGCCAAGTACGCGAAGAATGGGCAATAATTAGGTAGATGATTTAACCAGGCAGCTGATGGTTGCCTGGCTTTTTTGGAGGGAATAATCATGATGAAGATTTTAATCACTGGTGCTAATGGTCAGTTGGGAACCGAATTGCGGAACCTGCTGGATGAACGTGGCGTTGCTTATGATGCCTTTGATGCTAAAGATATGGATATTACTGATCAGCAAGCCGTTGACGCGAAGTTCGACGCCTTAAAGCCTACGGTAGTCTATCACTGTGCGGCCTACACGGCGGTTGATAAGGCCGAAGATGAAGGCAAGCAGGTCAACTGGCGGGTTAACGAAGAAGGTACGCGCAACGTTGCCGCGGCAGCTAAGCGGGTCGGGGCCAAGCTAGTCTACATCAGTACCGACTATGTATTTGATGGTACCAACTCGGACGAGTACCAAGTTGATGATCCGACGAACCCAAAGAATGAGTATGGTAAGGCTAAACTGGCTGGTGAGCGGGCTGTCAAGGAGAAGACGGATGACTACTACATCATCCGGACGTCCTGGGTCTTTGGAAAGTACGGTAAGAACTTTGTCTACACCATGTTGCGGTTGGCTAAGGACCATGACAAGCTGACGGTGGTTGATGATCAAGTTGGTCGGCCAACCTGGACGCGGACCCTGGCGGAGTTCATGACCTACTTGGTTGACCATAAAGCGCCATTCGGTATCTACCAACTCTCTAACGAAGGGAGTTGCTCCTGGTATGAATTCGCTAAGGAAATCCTGAAGAACCAGGATATTGATGTTGCACCAGTACCATCTGAGGCTTACCCGCAGAAGGCTTATCGGCCACGATATTCTATTATGAGCTTGGACAAGGCTGAGGAAACTGGATTTAGAATTATTAGCTGGCAAGAGGCGCTAAAAGGCTTTTTGAGTCTAAATAACTAGTCTTAATCTTATTTGAACTATTTGGAGAAGTTATGAATAAGGCAGATTGTAAAATTTAAGTTGAACATTTAAGTGGACAGAAAAACCCATCAAGGTCTTTAATGGTGTTACCACA
>OMJG01001464.1_pt1 | contig 13617 bp, 12 predicted proteins | sample 1646431 | NCBI WGS metagenome assembly OMJG01 (sample SAMN03771674, study PRJEB25209) | food metagenome | isolation source: Cotija cheese | place: Mexico:Jalisco,Michoacan | collected 2011-12-12
CGACCTCTATCCGGCCACCGACGCGCCGGCCCGCCGCGCGACGTGCGCTACACCCCCATCTGGGAAGAGCCAGATGAGCTTGTCGGTGTTCATAGTTGCTCCTGTCAGTAGCGGCGTTGGTCTGTGGAGTTGGAGTACCAGGCATCCCGTGTGGTCCATGTGCAGAACATCGGAGGTTGTCGGTTCGAACAGCCGAGATCAACAAGGACTCGGAAGCAGCAGTTCCACAGGTCACCGATAGCGTGTCTTCGGTCGGGGTTGGCTGCGGCCAGCAGGGACGAGCCGTCGGGAGTGTCGGCACGATCGGAGATGATCAATGATGACCACCGCATCCGAAGATCACCGGGAGCATGTGGACGCCACTCGGGCACCTCGTCAGGTGCTTGCGGTGTCGCGGCATCGGCCCTGTCCCAGGTACAGCGCCCGGGCCTGCCTGCTTCTCGCGACGCTGGTGGCAGTCACGGCCTGTGGCGTGACCGACGACGCAGGCTCCTCACGGTCGGCCGGAGGCGCTCCGTCCACCACGGCCTCCAGCACCCCATCCGCGAGCCTCACGCCACTGCCCGCGTCGACCCGCGATGGCACCGTGGAGGTTGACTCCGGAGGACGCGTGTTTCCATACGCGATCAGCAGCGGGTCCACGGATATCCCGGGAGTGATCGACCGCACGACTGCCGCACAGTCTGCGCTCAGGAGCTTCCACATGGACTCCGTCATCAGGGGCACCTCGGCATCCATCACACAGTCCGCGACGGTGGTTGCCGACGTCGATCAGTCCGGTACCGTCAGAAGGACCCATGTCCGAGTGGATGGTTCTGGCGAGAAGACGGACGTGGTCACCGTCGGAGCGAAGGTCTGGGTCCGCGACGGACAGGGCTGGTCCGCCTCGAACGAGAAGAATGACGTGGATCTTGGAACGCTGGCCAATCCCTTCTCGCGGTATCTCGATATCGCTGTCTTCGCGGACACCACCTACCAGGGATCGGATCGATTCGGGCATCACTTCTCTGTCGACCTGAGGCCGGGCGAACTGAAGAGATATCTCCGCCTGTATGGCGAGGAGGAAGACGTCTCCGCCTTCGTCGGCATGGTCTCGCTGCGATATGACCTGTGGACCAACGACGCCTTCGTCGCCACCAGGTCCGTGATGGTCATCAGAGGCGATGACATGACGACAACCACCACGACCGTGCTCTCCAGACTCAACGAGCCGGCATCCATCCCGAAGGTCGGATAGCCAGGTGTTGGACGCCGTTCGTAGACTCCGGCTGTGTGCTGAGCCAGGAGATGCGATGAGTGATACCCCCGATCAGATCCAGGGGACAGCCGACGGCGAGTCCGCCGAGGAGCCGCTGCCGCCGCCTCACGAGAAACTGATGTGGGTTCTCGTGTGGGGGATGGGGATCATCTGCGCGATCATCCTCATCGTCTGGGCGGGCATGCTGCTCTTCCTCAACTGATTCGCCCACAGCAGCGCTCACGGCCCGGCGAGCTCAGAACAGCGTCTCGGCCGGCTCGATGAGAGTGGGATCACTCGGGTCGATCCGGCGGACGTTGTTGACCCGCGGATCCACCCGATAGCTGTCCAGGGTGGTCGCGATCTGCTCGGCCTGGGCGCCGGCCAGCTGCACCAGCCCCTCGGCCTGGTCCAGATCCAGCTTTTCCGGGTCCAGCCACTCGTCCAGGGCGTCCTCGGCGAGGAAGACCGGCATCCGGTCGTGGATCTCGCCGGCCCGGTCGGTCCCGGTGGTGGTGATGATGGCCGTCGTCGTGGTGGAGACGCCCTCGGTGCTGGTCGTCGAGGTGATCGCGGCGGCGTTGAGCAGCTGCCCGTCGGCGTGGATCCAGTGCGGGATCTTGGTCTTCGCCTTGCTCGGTGTCCACTCGAAGTAGCCGGTCATCGGGACGATCGCGCGATGGGACCGAAAGGACGTCCGGAACATCCCGTTGGTCGCCACGGTTTCCAGCCGGGCATTGATGGGACGCGGTCCGCCCGCCTTGGCCCAGAACGGCCGGAAACCCCAGGTGGCCGGCTCCAGGGCCCGGGCTGCCGCTGGCTCCCGGGTCTCTGGTTCGATCTCGTGGGGTGCCTCCTCGGGCACCGCGATGAGGATCGGGATGGTGGTCGAGGGGGCGACCGAGTAGGTCGGCGTCCACCCCTCGATGTCCCTGCCGATCGCCTGGTAGACCCTCATCAGATCGGTCGCCCCGACATTCAGGCCATACCGTCCGCACATCGGCGCCTCCTCGGGTCCGCGGCTTGATCCACTGCGTGCTTGCCATCCAGTGTGACGCAACGCCGGCGCGGCCCGGGAGGAACCCGGGCCGCGCCGGCGGCATCCATTTCTCACTGCGCTTCACCACAGGGTGGCTGCGCTGCTCCGACTCAGTGGTTTCGCTGAGACTTTCCAGCGTGCTCGGTCATCAGCCGCTTCTCCTCGGGACCGATCATGGCCAGCAGCACGATGGCCACCACAACGACCCCGACCATCGAGCCGTAGGTGACCCCCCAGCCGAAGTGCTGGGCCAGGAAGCCCACACCGGAGGAGGCCATCGTCGCTCCCAGGACGTATCCGAACAGTCCGGTGAAGCCGGCAGAGGTGCCGGCCACGTTGGCCGCGGACATGTCGATCGCCTGCAAGCCGATGAGCATCACGGGGCCATAGATGAAGGCGCCGATAAAGAACAGGAAGACCATCAGCAGCCAGTACGGGGTTCCCACCGGGGCGAGCCAGTAGGCGGCCAGGAAGACCCCGACGCCAATCAGGAAGGTGACGCCGGTGCGGGTGCGGTTGCCACCGAAGATGTGATCGGAGATCCAGCCGCATGCCAAGGTGCCGACCAGCCCGGCCAGCTCGAACAGCGAGAACCCGGCGATACCGCCCGAGACAGAGGCCCCGTGGACCTCGGACAGATAGGTCGGGGCCCAGTTCAGGACCCCATAGCGCAAGGTGTAGACGAAGACATTGGCGAAGGCCAGCAGCAGCATCACCTTGTTCTTGAAGACGTGCTGGACGACGACCTGCCAGTAACTGCGCGTCTCCAGCTCGGAGGTGTCGGTCTCGACCTTCGCCGGGTCGTCGCGGAACTCCTCGATCGGGGGGAGCCCGACCGATGCCGGGGTGTCGCGGATCAACAGGAAGGCGACGATGGCGACCACGATGGCCACCAGGGCCGGCAGCCAGAAGGCGGCGTGCCAGTCATTGGCGGTGATGGCCAGGCCCCAGGCCGAGACGGCGCCGACGCCCATCCCTCCGACGTTGTGGGCGCAGTTCCAGATCGAGGTCTTCCAGCCCCGCTCATTGGTGGAGAACCAGTGCACCAGGACACGGCCCGAGGGAGGCCACCCCATGCCCTGGAACCAGCCGTTGATGAACATCACGATCGCGAAGACAGCGATCGATGCCGAGACGGCGGGCACGAAGGCCACCGCCAGGTTCGCCAGGGCTGACAGGAACAGGCCCAAGGGCAGGAAGTACCGCGCATTGGAGTGGTCGGAGATCATCGCCATGAAGAACTTCGAGAAGCCATAGGCGATCAGGACGGCATTCGAGATGATGCCGATCCCCACCTTGTCGATGCGACCCTCGTCGAGCAGGATCGCCGAGACCAGGGAGATGTTGTTTCGGATCAGATAGAAGCCGGCATAGCCGAGGAAGATTCCCAGGAAGACCTGGAGGCGCAGCCGGGGGTACCGCCGCGTGACCTCGGCGTCGTCCAGCCGAGGGGCGGGCGGGGGTGCTGACAGCCAGGAGCGCTTTCGCGAAGCCGGTTTCTCAGTGGTGGACATGAATGGCAACTCCGGAATTCATGGTCGTCCGGTGTGGACGGCACTGTTCGACTCCTTATGTTTGCGGCTCGGGGCGGCCGAAGCGATGGTCTGTGGTGACAGATGGTCACAGCGCTGTGACCATCTGGGCCGGTGGCTCATCTCGTCGGCGGCGTTCGGTGCAGTCGGCGGTCGAGCGCCGGTGGTCAGGCCAGCAGCCACAGGTGGTCGGCTGCCAGCTTGAGTGACACCATCTGATGGCGCGCCAGCGGCTCGGACCACAGGTCCCCGGTACCCAGCAGGCTGCCCTGTTCGGTCTCGATGAGATACTCCATCGTCTCTCCGCGGTAACGCACCTCCTGGACGATGCCGACCAGGCCGTGGGGTGCGCTCCCACGCTCCTGGCGGGGCTCTCGCGCGGCGCAGCCGACCTCGTTGCGCTGACCGGTCGGTCCGAGCGGGTGGATCTGGAGACAGTGCGGGCGCACCAGCAGGGTGGCGGTGTGTCCCGGTTCCACAGTGACGCCGGGGGCCACCGGCACCACCAGTTCGTTGCCCAGCACGCGGATCCTCGCTCGCCGGTCATCACCTGGGCCGCAAGGGGGCACTGGGCCCAGGGTCTCGGCATCCAGGAAGGATGACCGGCCCAGGAACTCGGCGACGAAGGAGTTGGCTGGATGCTGATACATCTGGCGTGGCGTCCCGGCGCCGGCGACGCGGCCATGATCGAGCACGACGATCCGGTCGGCAGTGGCCAGTGCCAGCCCCAGTTCGTGGGTGACATGCACCACAGTGGTGCCTAGCCGGCGCCTCAACCCATCGATGAGGTCCAGCAGGACAGCCTTGAGAGCTTGGTCCAAGCCGGACAACGGCTCATCGAGCAGCAGCACCCGCGGCTGGGGCACCAGCGCCCTGGCCAACGCCACCCGGCGCCGCTGACCCCTGGACAGCTCGTGGCTGTAGGCCCGCTCCAGGCCTGCCAAACCCAGCCTCAGCAGCATCACCTCCGCCTGGTCGGCCACCTGGAGAGGACTGAGGCGTGCGGCCCGCAGCGGGTAGGCGACGTTGTCGAAGACGGTCAGATCGGGGAAGAGGTTGTCCTGCTGGAACACGGTGGCCGTGGGGCGCCCCGCCGGTGGCACATCGCTCATGTCGCGACCCGCGATGAGCACTTGACCTTTGTCCGCGGCCTCCAGGCCATTCAGAATCATCACCAGGGTCGACTTCCCTGAGCCCGATGGCCCCATCACGTCGATCAGCTGTCCGGGCTCGGCGATCAGGTCGACTCCGTCAAGAGCCGGTCGCGACATCCCGGGGAAGGTCTTGGACAGCCCGCGCACCTCGATCCGGCCCTCGCGATCCGGTCTCGATTCACGAGCGCGGCTCTCCACGCGATCAAGGCCGTGCCGGTCATCCTCACGCACGGCGTCCTCCTCCGATGCTCAGCCAGATACCGGAGGCCACCAGGGCAACGGTGATCGCCGTCACGGTGGACAGGGTGCATGCCTCAGTGAGTCGACCTGCCTCCACCTCGGTGACGATCTGGGCGGCGATGAATGGCGTGTCAGCACCAGTGAGCAGGATCACCGAGGGGACCGACGTCATCCCCATCGCGAACCCCAGCGCCGTAGCCGCGGCCAGCGCAGGGCGCAGCTGGGGGATGATCAACGGCCTCAGCATCCGCCGGGGGGCCATCCCCAGGCCGGCCGCGGACTGCCTGACCGGCAGCACCATCGCATCGGTGCGAGCTCTCAGGAAGGCCACCACGACAGGCACGAGGACCAGCCCCTGAACGGTCATCACGAGGACCAGGATCGTCGAGGTCGACTCCCCGCTCACCCCCGGCGCCTGCCAGATCGTCAGGGCGCCCAGTGCCAATGGCAGTGCCGGGGCCGAGGAGGCCAGCAGGATTGCTGAGATCGAACTGCCCCGGTGGAGCCCGCCGGTGGCCACAATGGCGCACCCGGCGAGGAGCGCGATTGTGGTGGCGCCGGCCGCGACGATCACCGAGTCGGCCAGCGCCAGCCCGTTGAGGCCCGTCAGCAGCCCGCGATAGCTCGACGCCGTCCAGCTCAGGCCACCCGTGGCGTCGATCACCGAGCCCAGCATCACTACCGGCAGGCTGAGGGCGTTGATCCCGGCCACCACCCAGGTCATTGCCACCATCGCGCGCTGCCAGGCAGTGGCGGGGCGACGCCGTCGGGTCCGGATCGCGGAATCCTGGTAGGTCAGGCTCCCGGAGTTCGATGAGATCGCCGATATCGCCAGCCAGGCGAGGATGCAGATGGCCAGCATCACCGCGGAGGTGGCGGCGGACCCCACCATGTCTCCCTCACCGATCGCTGCCTCTCGAAGGCGGGTCGCCAGCACCTGGTAGGAGCCGCCCAATGCCAGCGGGTTGGCCACGTCGACGGCGGTGTTGGCCACCAGCAGCAGGAACACGGTGGCCAGCTGGGGCCACAGGTGCGGAAGGACGATGGCGTGCAGGATCTTCGAGGTCGGCAGGCCGAGGTCGCGGGCCTGGTCGATCAGTCCCTCATCGAGGGTGCGCAGGCCAGACAGGACCGCCAGGTAGGCCAATGGCATCATCGCCAGGGTGTCGGCCAGCACCAGGCCGGTGAACCCGTAGACCGATAGCCAGGATTCGCCGGTGAGCTGGGCGATGACACCGTTGTTCCCCCAGATCTGCAACAGGGTGGTGGAGGCTGTCACCGGCGGCAGTAGCACCGGGGCCAGAGTCATGCCATGCAGGGCGCCGCGCCCGGCGAACCAGTAGCTGTGGTGCACCGCCGCCATCATCGCTCCGACCGCGGTTCCCACCACCCCGACCGTCGTCGCCAAGCCGAGCGTTCTTCCGATCACCGGCATCTGATGGGTCACCACTCCTGCCAGTGCGGTTCTGCCGGCAGAGGTGAAAGGCGTTGCCATAGTGGGGTGCAGCAGGATCACGATGGGGATGGCCAGCGCCAGCCAGGTCACTGCCCGAAGGGCGCGGGTCAGAACTGGACGCCGGGGGCGGCGCGGCAACCCGGGTGGTGTTCGACGCGGCGGTCGACGCAGCCAGCGATGTGCGGTGCTGGCATCGGTGAGCGAATCTGCGCTCATCCCAGCACCTGGGCGCGGAACTGTTCAGTGAGATGTTGGCGGCGCCGGGCCCCTTCCTGCAGCGACAGTGCGACGATCCGATGGTCGGCCGGCAGCCGGAGACGCTGGTCGGAGGGCAGGTCGGAGCGGACCGGAAGCTGCCGGGAGTGGGAATGCTGCCCCAGCTCCTGGCCCTTGGCCGACAGGATGAAGTCCTCGTAGCGCCTGGCTGCCGAGAGTTGCCAGGCGTTGCGGTGGTCGGTGCCGCGCAGGATCGCCACCGCGCCGACCTCCCGGCCGGTGCCCTCACTGGGGTAGCTCACCACCAGATCGCGGTGTCCCTGGTCGATCTGCTTGACGCAGTGCTGGGTGAAGGTGATCGCGGTCGCCACCTCCCCGCGGGCCACCACACCGGATGGCGCCAGTCCCGAGGAGGTGTACTGCAGAACGTTGCGGTTGAGACGCCGCAGCCAGTCCATTCCCGCCTGTTCGCCACCCAAGCGGGCCACCTGGGTCTCGACCATCGTGTAACCGGTGCCCGAGAACATCGGGTTCGGGGCAGAGATGAGGCCCCGATAGCGGGGATTCAACAGGTCCTGCCACGAGGTGGGTATCGCAAGACCGTTGCGAGCCAGCACCGAGCGGTCCGAGCAGAATCCCATGATGCCCTGGTAGCTGCCGGTCCAGTACCCGTCCTTGTCGCGGGCGAAGGCGGGCACCTGCGACCAGCCGTGGGGGCGGTAGGCCACGAACAGTCCTCGGGCGGTGCCTGTCACATAGGCCTCCGAGGGTCCGCCGTGCCATACATCGAAGTGGTGGCCGGGCTGGCTGATGAGGGTGAGAGCCTCCCCGGCCGGGCGGCGGGTCATGGTGACCCGGATTCCGGTCTCGGCGGTGAAGGCGGCGCCCCACTCCTGGCAGATGTCATCGATCGAGGAGCACAGCACCGACAGCCGGGAACCTCGGGCATGGCTGACGACTCCACCCAGTGCCCATCCGACAACCGTGACCAGGATCAGGACACCGGCCACCCTGGGCCACCAACGGCCGGCTGCGCCCGGCCTGCGCCTGTGCATCGATCGACCCCCAGCCCTGGCGGGGGTCCTGCCGACAGGCCTCCTGCCGTTTGGGATCGTCGGGAGTGCGTCCCTGCTGGGACCGGGAGGGTTCCTGTCGGCGCTCACTGGGGCCTCCCGGCGTCCGGCATCAGGTACCCCTCGCCGCGCACGGTGAGGATGAGTGCGGCTCCCTCGCCATCGAGGCGATGACGCAACCGGTAGACGGTGGTCTTGATCATCTCCTTGGAGCCCACCCCGGAGGCGGTGAACCAGACGTCGTTGAGGAGGACGGCCCAGGTGACGACCTCTCCCTTGTGGCGCATCAGGGTGGTGAGCAGCCGCAGCTCGAGGTCCGACAGATGAAGGTTTCGGCCGCGCCAGAAAGCGGCGCGAAGGGCGGTGTCCACCGTCAGCTCGCCGTTGGCCAGGGTCGTCTCATCGCTGGCCGGCACAGTGCGACGGAAGATCGCCTGGGCACGCAGCGCCAACTCCCGGGGACTGAAAGGTTTGGTGAGATAGTCGTCGGCCCCGGCCAACAGCCCTTTGATCCGATCATCGGTGGTGTTCTTGGCGGTGAGCAGGATCACCGGCGTCGCCGAGACCGATCGGACCCGTTCGCACAGGCTGATTCCCGAGGCGCCGGGAAGCATGATGTCGAGCACGATGATGTCGATGCGTTGCTGGTTGAACAGTTCCCAGGCGCGTTCGGCGTTGCGAGCCGTCAGGCACCGGAATCCCTGGGTCTCCAACGCGAAACTGACGATCGACAGCATCTGGGCCTGGTCGTCGACCACCAGCGCCAGTGGCTCTGGCGAAGGAGTCATGCCTGATCCTCCTTCGGGACGGCCGGGCAGGGGTGGATGGGAATGGTGCAGAAGATCGAGGTACCCCGCCCGGCCAGGGTGTCCACCAGAACCCGGCCGCCGTGGGCCTCGATGACCCGCTGTGTCACCATCATTCCCAAACCGGTGCCGTGGCTCTCCAGCGCGGTGAGATCGCCGGTGAATGGTCGGAACAGTTGCTCTCGTTCCGCCTGGCTCATCCCGGTGCCGTCGTCGGAGACACAGATGATGACGTAACCCTCGGACTCGGCCACCTGAACCGTGACCACCGCCCCCTCGCCGGCATGGCGCACCGCGTTGTTGACCAGGTTCCACAGTGCCTGGCGCAGCAGATTGGCGTCTGCGGCGAGCGTGATCCGTCGCCCGGAGTTCTGCATCTCCAAAGGGGTGTGGGTGAGCCGACGCAGCTCGTTGACGGCGTCCCGGACCAGCCCGCGGATCTCCACCTGGCTGCGATGCAGTTCCACCAGCTGGGCGTCGACCCGGGCCTCGGCGAGCATGTTCTCGGCCAGCGCCGACATCTGTGCGGTGTTGTCGAGGATGGTCTCGACGAACTCGCGCTGGCGCTCGGTGAGCGGTCCCGGCGTCTCCTCGTTGAGCAGCTCGGCTGAGCCCTGGATGAGAGCCAACGGGGTGCGCACCTCATGGGAGAAGACGTTGGGACGTTCCATCCGGTGCGCGACCAGAGCCCGCAACTGCTGGTTGTCGCGCCGGATGAGAAGCAGGCTGCGCCGTGCCCGGATCCACAGATCGGTCATCACGAGCCCGGCCGCGATCACGATGAGGAGGATCCACAGAAACGCGGGCACCGCGTCAGTATCCCATCCGGGTGAACGGGCAGTGGTTCAGACGATCGCCCTGTTGACGAAGTCGATCAGGGTGGCCTCGACCTCGGCCCGGGTGGCCGGCTCGTTGTGCACCTCGTGGCGCACCCCCGGGTACACGTGGGTCTCGACATCGGTGTGGCCGGCCTCCCACAACTGGTTGGCCACGTGAAGAGCCCCCTCGCCGTAGTTGGCGACGGGGTCCTGGTCGCCGGCCAGGATGAGCACCGGCAGGCCGGCCGGGATCGCGGCATACCAGGCGGGGTCGTTGACCTGGTCGTAGATCCCGGCGAAGTCGGAGACGAAGCGCAGTGACATCGGCGCGCCGAAGTTGTTCAGCGGGTCGACGGCATGGTCGGCGACCACCCCGGGATCGGAGGCCACCCAGTCGGTCGGGCCGGCGTCCACCCCGAAGCGGTCGGTGAAGCCGTCGAACATCTGGTCGGCGAACTCCTCGCCCGAGGCGGTGGGATCCCCGGCGGCGATGGCGGCGGCCAGGCCGGCCCGGTCCAGGGTCTCCTCGATGCCGTGGATCTGCGCCGCGATCCCGCACAGCGCCAGTCCCGACAGGTCCTCGCCGAAGCGGGCGGCATATCCGCGGGCGATCATCGAGCCCCAGGAGTGGCCGAAGAAGACATAGGGCAGGGTCGGGTGGAGCTCGACGGCCAGGTCGTGCAGGGTCTTCTCGTCGGTCAGTACGGTCTCCACCCCGTTCTCCCCGGTGTCCTGCCACACTCCGGAGGCGGCGGCGGTCGCGCCATGTCCGGCATGGTCGTCGGCGGCCACTGCGAAGCCGGCATCTAGCAGGGAGGTGATCATGTGGATGTAGCGCCGGGAGTGCTCCCCCCAGACCGTGGGCGATCTGGACGATCGCCCGGGGCGAGGTGGCCGGGGTGTAGATCCAGGCGTGGATCTCGTCACGCCCGTTGTGTGAGGTAAAGGTCACCTCATTGAGAGCCATCGATGCTTCCTCAGTGCTGGATTCGAGTCGATGCCCGCGGTCATCGTGGACGTCGCCACCCTAGTCGGGTCTCCCGCGGGGTGTGTGCCGTTCGCGGGTGCGCAAATCACTCCGCAGACGGGGCCTGGGGTCGGTGCCGATGCAGGAACCCTCGTCTGCGGAGTGATCTGCGCACTCCGGGAGGTGGTATCGGCGGTGACGGGTCCCGAGCGGGCCGGAGAGTGCGGTGGTCGCCCCGGTTCAGGCCCGCCAGCCCTCACGCGGATCGGTTCCTCACCCGGTCGAGGCCCTCAGCCGGTTCAGCTGCGCAGCTCATCCGAGACCGTCTTCACCACGGTGCGCAGATCCAGCCACCACTGGTCCCGAGGGCGCCGGTGGAGGGCGTCGACCAGGGAGGGCATAGTGTCCATCGCCCCGGCCCGCAGGTGGCCCTCCCGGATACCGATGAAGGAGGCATTGTCGGTGCCGGCGGCCAGCTCGTCGTCGATGAGGTTGAGGCCGCGGTAGGCGAACCGGGTGGCCATCAGCCGGTCGAAGGGGGACGGCGAGCCGCCTTGCTGCATGTGCCCCAGCACCGCGGTCCGCACGTCGTAGAGGCCGTGGGACTCCTCCTCCATCACCCGGGCCAGGAAGTCGGTGGTGTAGTTGGCCGAGGCCTTCTCATTGCGCACCGCCAGGAACAGTCGGCGTCCATTGGCGAAGGACTCCCGCAGCCAGTGCATGTCGGCGACCACGTCGTCCAGGCTGATGCCCTCCTCGTTGAGATAGATCCGTTCCGCACCGGCCGCCAACCCCGACATCAACGCCAGGTAGCCGCAGTTCTTGCCCATCGTCTCCACCACGAAGCAACGTTTGGAGGCGATCCCGGACTCCTTGATCTTGTCCATCGCGTCGACGATGACGTTCAGCGCGGTATCGGCACCGATCGACAGCTCGGATCCAGGCAGATTGTTGTCGATGCTGGCCGGGATGCAGACGGTCGGGATCCGGAAGGCGGGGTAACGGTCCCGTTCGGTCGTCATCTTGTGGATGCCGTCGTAGGCCGAGTAGCCGCCCACGACGATGAGGGCGTCGATCTCGTTCTTCTCCAGGGACCGGCTGATGGCGTAGAGGTCCTCGGTGCGGGGCACCTCACGGCGGGTGCCGAGCATCGCACCGCCCTCTCCGGCCAGCCCCTCGGTCTCCTCCCAGGTGAGCTCGGCGACCTCACCGGCCGCCAGCCCGATGAACCCGTTGTGGATTCCGATCATGTGGTGGCCGCGGGAGATCCCGAGCCGGGCGAGGCTCCGGGTGGCGGTGTTCATGCCCGGGGCCGGCCCGCCCGCCAACATGATCCCGATCCGCTTGTCCGGGGGGATCGGCACAGTGCGTACCGGGGAGGCGACCTCGCTGAAGATGGCGTCCATCTCCACGAAGGAGCGGCCACGCATCCGCATCGCCCCGCGGTAGTCGCCAGCCTTGATGAGCTCTGGCACCCGTTGGGTGTCGGCCACTGCCTTGACCAGGGAGATCCGGTCGATCCGGTTGGATCTGGTGGCGATCACCCGGCCCTCGGAGTCGGGGGTGGCGGTGAGGACCTCGTGGACCGCGTTGTAGCCCAGCCAGGTCGACGCCCACCGGTCGTAGGCGCTCGGTGTCCCGCCGCGCTGGACGTGGCCCAGGATGGTGACCCTGGCGTCCTCGTTGAGCCGGTCGGTGAGCACCTGGCGGACGTACTCGGCCTTGATCGGGTTGCCGGCCCGGTCGGTGGCACCCTCGGCGACGATGACGATGGAATCGCGGCGTCCGGCACGTCGCCCCGCCTCCAGGTCGGCGCACATCCGATCCTCCCAGCCGGGCTCGGGGGGCTGTTCGGGGACCAGCACGAAGTCGGCCCCGCCGGCCACCGCGCTCATCAGCGCCAGATAGCCGCAGTGGCGTCCCATCACCTCGACCACGAAGGAGCGCTGATGGCTGGCGGCGGTGGAGGCCAGGTCGTCGATGGCGTCGACGATGCGGTGCAGGGCGGTGTCGGCGCCGATCGTCATGTCCGAGCCGACCAGATCGTTGTCGATCGAACCGACGATTCCGGCGATCATCAAAGTGGGATGCTCGTGGGCGATCTCAGGGGTGAGATCGCCGCCCTCCACCAGCTCGGCGATCAGCCCTGACCACTCGTTGCGCAGCAGGTTCAGCCCGGTCAGCGAGCCGTCGCCGCCGATCACCACCAACCGGTCGATGCCGCGCTCCATAAGGTGCTTGACGGCCTTGAGCCGCCCGGAACGCTCTCGCATCTCCTTGCATCGGAAGGTGCCGATGACGGTACCGCCGCGGTTGAGGATCGAGCCGACGTCCTCCCAGTCGAAGAGCTTGATGCCGTCGCCGCCGTCGATCATCCCCTGGTAGCCCTCGTAGATGGCGTAGACCTCGGCACCCACGCTCAGCGCCGAGCGCACCACCGCGCGCACCGCGGCGTTCATCCCCTGGGCGTCGCCGCCGCTGGTGAGGATGCCGATCTTGACGCCGTGGCCGTCGGGCAGGGCGGGGGTGGCATTGATGTCCTCGAAGCTGTGGTGGTCATCGTTCCAGTCGTCACTACGCACGCTCCCAGTCTGCCGTGCCGAGGTGACGAGCAGGTGTCATGGGGGAGGGTGTCTTCAAGGCCGGGGAGGCCGCTCGGCGTCAGCCGGGTGTGGGCTGGGCCGCGCGGAGCCTCCCCGCGGGGGAGGCCGGGGTTGTCAGGCCGACTTGCGGACCGTGATGCTCCAGCTGGCCTTGCCGACCTTGCGGAAGTCGGTGACGTCGTGGCCCGCCTCGGCGGCCCAGGCCGGGATGGCGGTGGTGGCCTGGGTGCAGTCGAAGTTGATCACCAGATCGTCTCCGACCGGGATCTGGCTGATCGCCTCACGAGCCTCGATGAGGGGGAAGGGGCAGACGTTGCCGCCGGTCTCCAGGATGTGGGTTGCCATGGTGTTCTCCTTGGTGAGTGGGTAGTGGTCGAGTTGGCTGTGGGGTGGCCCTGGTGCCGGGTGGGCTCCAGGTCGGGTGGGCCGACCGGCGTCAGGCCGACACCGGGAGGCGGGCAGGTTCGGGCGCAGCG
>OMJG01001465.1_pt1 | contig 13615 bp, 17 predicted proteins | sample 1646431 | NCBI WGS metagenome assembly OMJG01 (sample SAMN03771674, study PRJEB25209) | food metagenome | isolation source: Cotija cheese | place: Mexico:Jalisco,Michoacan | collected 2011-12-12
AACTATTTTAAGAAAATATAGCTCATTTTGTGTCTAAATATTTGACATTAGTCCACTCTAGGTATCTCTCAAATAAATAATCATTATTTTGAAACATAAGAGGCACAAAGTCATGGATAAATACCACCAGTTTATCTACCCTTTCACGGAGTATTTTCAAAAAAACTTCATCAAATGCGATGCCATTCCAAGATGGCATTTGAGCAATGGCCAAATCGCCTTGCGTAACAGATGACAGCATACCAAAGATTCTTTTTTTCTTTTTCCTCTGCTGTATCTTCGCTCACCGAATAAGCAGAAATACTGATTTCTTTAAAACCTTCATCTTGTGCAAGCTTGGTAATCATATGTTGCGCGGTCATAGCCGTGCTTTGTTCACTTTGTCCATATAAATTTGTTATATACTTTCTCATCTGTCCTCTTATCACTTCTCTAAGGAAAAGTTACGATAAGTTCCCCTTTCTTAATATCTAGCAAACTTAATGCAGCATTTTTTAGAATGAGCAATGAGACTTCACTTTGTCTTTGTTGGTAACTTCTTTGGGCCTCTTTTTCAAATTCAGCAATTGACTTTTTCTGTGCTGTCGATCGACTTTGCACAACAAAACGAAGTTGATTCATTGCGTCTACTTGATTGCTCCAAGCATTATCTATAGCTTTCAACATTGTAATCTGTAAATATTGAAGAAAAGCTCTATCATCACCAATTTTTTCTCTTTTTACTTGAAGATTTTCTTTTAAAATATGCCTTATATACAATTGTTTAAGTTCATTTGTTTTCAGGTATTCTTCATTAACATTTTTAAAATTATAGTCAATATGATCTAAAATAAAACGCTGTATACTCCGTGATGTCTGTCTCTCTGAAGTTGAAAAATACTCATTAACGACAATTTCTGCACTCTGATTTACTATTAATAAAGCTTCAGAAACACTTCTAAGTTCCATAATTTCTTGACGCTTCTTATTTACTTGCTCTTTTTGCAGGCGTAAAACTTCATCAAATTGGAGCGCCTTTATTCGCTCATCATAGCCGTTTTGCTCTGAAATTTTTTGAGCTTTCATAAAAGCATGTTTTACCTTATAATTACGAATTGGTCTTGTAACTTCTTTATATTTTTCATAGTAAGCTTGTATGCTTTCTTGAACGAAATTTTTAATCACATCATCTTCTAGGGACTCAAAGGTATAAGTATCTCCAGGTTCCCCCTGCCTGCCTGCTCTCCCCTTGGCTTGTAATTCAATACGCCTATTTAACATCCGCTCAGTGATAACAACTGCAAGCCCTCCTTTTTCACTAGCTTCTTCCGATATCTTAATATCCGTCCCTCGACCAGCCATAGAGGTAGAAACAGTCACCGCTCCGACCTGACCTGCTTCAGAAATAATTTGTGCTTCTTTAGAGCTACTCTTCGCATTAAGAATATTATGAGGAATTCCTCTATTAAGTAAATTCAAAGAATAAAGTTCTGAGGCATCAACAGACCCTGTAATGACGAGAACAGGACGTCCCTCTGCATGTAAGGAAGATATTTTTTCAAGACTTGCTTCTAATTTAGCCGCAAAATTTGTGTAGCTTTTCGGTTTGTGGTCGACTCGGATACTTTTTTTATGCGTTTTTATCATTTTTACTGGGAGATTATAGGTATTGATAAATTCATTTTCTGCAACTTTTGCTGTACCTGACATGCCAGCCAACTGTTGAAACTGACGAAATAAATTTTGGTAAGTTATAGATGAGATTGTCTGTGTTTCATTACTTAATTCAACAAATTCTTTTGCTTCTATAGCTTGGTGTAAACCATTTTGTAGATTCGACCCTTCTAAAATTCGTCCATCTTTTCGGTCAAGCAGTTTAACTTCACCCTCTTCCACAAGATAATCTCGGTCTCGTTTTAATGTATGATGTGCTTTTAATGCCAATATAATATGTTGGTAGAGCGTAAAGAATTGTTGGTCAAGAAGATTTGAAATCGAAAAATATTTCTTTGCTTTTATAATGCCTTTTTCTGTTAACCAAACATTTTTCTGTTCTTCGTCCAACTTAAAATCGATTTCTTTTTGGAGTATCGTAATGAAAGCATTCGTGTTTTCAAAATAATTGGACTGACCTTTTGGCGCACCTGAGATAATCAAAGGCATTTGCGCACTGTCTAGGAGAATTTCATCCACCTCATCTAAAAGGGCATAAGTTAACTTCGATATAAATTTCTCTTCTCTTTTTTCAGCCAAGCCATCAATCAAAAAATCAAAAGCTAAAGTTCCATTTGAAATATATATAATATTTGCAGCATAAACTTCTTGCCTTTTTTTCACATCAAATTCTTCTTCCTCAGGATCACTCGTACCATCTGCGACTTCTAACCCTAACCATTGGTAAACCGCACCTATACGTTCAAAGTCCCTACTGGCCAAGTAGTCATTCGTTGTCACTAGAAAGACTGTGTCCAGATACAGTGCTTTTAAATAAAGAGGTAAAGTAGCCACTAAGCTCTTTCCTTCCCCAGTCTTCATCTCAGCAATCTGCCCCTCATAAAGGGCTAAAGCTCCTAGAACTTGTTCATCTGTAGGATATAAACCCAGCACCCTTCTATCTGCTTCGCGAACCACTGCAAATGCCTCGGCAATAATATCAATTTCTTTCTCATTATTTGAAATACGTTTTTTTAATTCATCAGTTTTATTTTTGAGTTCTTTGTCACTAAATTTCATTACAAGTTCTGATAAATTATTTATTTTTCTTAGTAGCTTCTTATACACTCTCTACGCTTCCTTCTTTAATTATTTATTCACTTGCATTTTTTAGACAAACCTTAATTTTATTGCCAATTAACCTATGTAAATAAAAAAACATACAGGAAAAATGAAATAAAATTCATATTTCTGTATATATATTCACAATCTTTTTCTCAAATAGTTATAAAAAAATTGTTTTTAAAGAGAAAGTCATAAAACTCAAGAAAAAATGCACTAAAAAACAAAAAAAAATTGAAAAAAGCCCCTGAAAACAGGAGCTTCTTTCAATAAATTAAGGTTTTTTTTACAGATGTCCACAAGAAAATTTTATAGCGAAATATTATTTCACGAAAAACCTCTCATTTATCTCACACTTACATAATATCATATATTTAAAATGAACACAATAAGCAAATCTTTCCAAAAAACAAAAATACGAAAGTCCTTTTCTTATCCAAATAATTTTTGTCCTTTCAGAGCTGCAAAATACAACAAGATTTTCTCTTTCTTCGCTTCCTTTTTTCCTCCTGACTTATGGTTGTAGGTCAAATAGAAGATAGGTGATTTGAGGCTATGGTTTAAAAATCAAAAAAAGCCCTCGCAATACGAGGACTTGGGAGTTTTATGAAAAATTTTGGAACAAGTAAAGTATAACCCTTTTTTCTTAAATCAAACAAAGAATACTATTTTTTAACCACGATGACATTGCAAGGTGCGTGATTAATAACATAATTTGTGGTTGAGCCTACCAAAAGTCGGTCAAACATATCTGTTCCCGTTGCACCAATGACGATTAAGTCAATATTTTTATCTTCTTCTTCCGCAAAGTTAACAATTCTTAGTTTCGGTTTGCCTGCGATTTCATAAGTTTCATATTCAACTTGTTCGCGGATAATATCTTTGCAGTTTGCTAAAATATCTTGCGCAAGTTGATCCAATCCTGGTGTTTCTACAATACCTTTATGAACAGCACCGTAATATTTATTGATATCTTTTACTGTCAGAACATGTAGTTTTGCATGATTGAGACGAGCAATGCGTATCGCTTCATCTACTGCTTTGTAAGATTGTTCAGATCCGTCCACAGGAACCAAAATATTTTTATAATAGTCAGTCATAATCATTCCTCCTTTTATGTCTTTCTCTACTTCTATTGTACATTTTCTTTCCCTAAAAACGAAATCATTTCCTTAAAAGCAACACTCAACCGAAAAAGGAGTAAAAGAAATACGCCCACAATAGTGAGCGTATTGAAGTGATAAGATAAACATCTTACTGGAATACTTGTATTATATCTCCTTTGTCTTAAGCAATACTAAAATTAAAGCTTTTAAAGAAGTCAATGACAAGCTACTTTTTGTATCTATTTAACGACCAAGACATTGCATGGTGCATGATTTACAACAAACTGTGTGGTTGAACCTAACATGAGTTTATTAATCATCCCTGCCCCAGTTGCGCCAATAACAATCAAATCCATCTTCTTGTCTCCTGCAAATTGGACAATCATATGTTTGGGCGCACCAACAATTTCATAACTGTCATAAGGTACTTCATCACCGATAATCTCCGCTGCTTTCTTCAAAATATCTTGTGCCATCATATCAATTTCAGGATTTTCGACGATACCAAAACCGGTCATTCCGTAATGATGTTCCATATCCTTAACAGTCAAAACATGAAGTTTTGCATTGTTTCTCTTTGCCAAAGTAATTGCCTCATGTACGGCATTATAAGATTGATCTGAACCATCTAGTGCAACTAAAATATTGTGATATTGTTTTTCCATTATTAGTACCTCCGCTTCATTCTTTCCTTAAGTCTATTATCGCTCTTTCGCTGCAACATTTCAAATATTTCAGTGAAAAGTTAGAACAAATATTTAGGATTACTTTTAAAAGTAGCTTTTTTGTACTTTTAAAAAGAATGTGTTACAATAATTATGGAATTTCGTTATGTACGTTATAGTGTCCTTTCGTCGATATCATATAGAGAAAGGAGAATGCATTATGACATTCACTAACAAAAACAAAAATTTCAAGTATACTGTATCTTTGGATACTTCAAAAGATATTTTTAAAGTATTTTTGGCTAATGATCCAGCGGTTTATGGGCTTGGTCGTACCATTGAAGAAGCAATGCACAACTTGGAAGAATTAGCATAAGGAGCTCATAGCAATGGATGATTATTCCTCGTGATGGTATCTACTTCACACGTTTAAGTAGATGCCTTTTTTTGTACTCAAAAAGCTAATTTTCCTCCCCCAAATATATCCTCAAAGATTTACTTCTTCCCTAAATTATGATTTAATGGCATCATAGATATCTGAATAGAAAAGAGATTGTACACATGATTTCAAAAAATATTCAAAGAGCGATGCTCAAAGCAAACCATGTCGGTGCTGAATCTAAGGGCTTCCCCTATCTGGCCGAATGTTTAAGACAGGAAGGAATTGTAAAAAATATATGGCATCTTCCTTCTGGAGACAGTTTTTATTTTTCGGAAACGGGCTCACTCGTAAACCCAGGAAACCCTTTAATCGGGCGTGTTGGGCCTTGCCCAGATTTTGATCAAATTGCTCTGGTCCAAAACATTCGTGCAAATCAAGCCGGTAAAATTTCCTTCCCTGAATTCTTGGCGTCGCTTTGGAAAGCGGGAGTCATCCGATATGAGGTGGATTTCACTACACGGCAGATGAGTTATTTTGGAGCATTTGACCAAGTTTATCAAGAAAGCTACCCCAGTGTTGCTATTGATGTTTCATCTACCGAATCTTTTCTTCCCTAATTAAAAAGACTTTGAAATATCAAGGTCTTTTTAATTAGGGAGTGTGCAGCGCATGATATATTTTATCTCTTCATAAGATAAACTATTATCACAGAAGTTTTGCTTCTCCTTGCCATTTTTGTTAAAATTCATCTATGTTAAAAATTTATTTTAAAGCATTAATTCAAGCATTGCTTATTTTGGCAGTATGCCTCTTTCTTCTTATTTATATAGGCACAAAAATGCTGGCCTTTATTGCTTAAAAAGTTCTAATCTTCTTTTGCTTATCTTCTTTCTTTTTGATAGAATTAAGGAATGGTTAAAATTTTATTTACCTCAATTATTAAAGTAGCAATTGCACTTTTCATCATTATTTCTTTTGGAATGATGATGTTCACTTCTCTCTTACCTATCATGTAAGCAATAAAAAGTACCGGAAAATGACCGGTACTTTTTTAGTCGGAAAAGGGTTCAACATGGACGTCGACATCAAAAACTTCAAACTTTTCGGACAGCTGCTGCTCTATTTCTTCAGTAATCAAGTGACTTTCCGCAACCGAAAGTTGAGCATCCACATAGATGACGATGTCTAGAAAAATATTGGCACCATAAGTTCTTCCTCTAAGAAAAGGGACACCTCTCACACCAGGAATTTCTAAAATATAATTCTTATACTTTTCCAAATCTTCTTCAGGAAAACCATCCGATAACGTAAAACTACTCTCTCTGAAAATATCAATAGCCGTTTTGATAATAATAATACCAATAATAAAAGCAGCTATCGTGTCTAAAATATAAAAGTGAAGATAAGAAGCGGCGATTGCTACAGCCGCACCAATTGATGTATAAGCATCACTTAAATTATCCTTTGCTGCTGCCATCAAGGCTTGCGAATTAACTTTTTTCGCTAATCTGCTGTTATAGATATACACAGCCACCATGATCAAAGCAGAGCCGATACCGACTAACGCAGATAAGGGATTTGGTGGTGTAAAAGAATTATTTACAATCTTTTCAAAAGAAGAATATAAAACTTCGAGCCCAACCATAAGCATGATAAAAGACGTAATCATGCTCGCAATATTCTCAAATTTCCAATGCCCATAACGATGATCATCATCCATTGGTTTTCGGGCAAGTTTCAGTCCTATAAGTACGGAAATTGAGGCAATCACATCTGTAAAGTTGTTCAAGCCATCCGCACGCAAGGCCTCCGAGTTTGCAAATATTCCCATAAATATCTTTGTAAAGGCTAAAATGATATATGCTGAAATACTAATCCACGCGCCTTTTTCAGCGATTTTCAGTTCTTTGTATCTCTTATTTTCCATATCCTTCTCCTTCTGAAAAAAAGTAACCTTTCTATTGTATCATCGACGATTGTAAAAACAAAATGAAATGTTGTTTTTATTTAATCAAGCGAAATTAGAACATTATTGTTTGAATTGCTCCTCTATTTCTACTTTTCTTCTATTAAATGACTTTCTTACAGTAAAAGAAAGCGTACTCTTTTCATCTATGGTATACTATAATTAGGAGATTAATTTATGAAAAAAATTATATTAGCATTTATTCCACTACTTTTACTTGTTGGTTGCGGAGCGGATAAAAAAGAGAACACTGCCAATTTTGCTCAAGATAAGCAGTCAAGTACTCACACTTCCTCCTCAACATCTGCCCCTAGTTCTTCTCAGGATACTGTCGCATCAAGTGAACAGCCAAAAAGTTATCCTGTAGCTTTAGAACAGTTTTCCAAAGGAGACTATTCAAACTTTCATGGACTCTATAAAAACAGCAGCAACGATATTCTAATTATCACAAAAGACCATATTGAATATTATTCTCATACCGGAAAAGATATTGGCTCTGTCATTATCAATGAAAGTACTTTTAAATCTAAGACTGAAAATCAACCCTTTAACCAAATTTATCTTTTTAATCAAGGACAAGTAGAGATCAACTTTAATGCAACAGCAGATAAGATTGAAGCAATTCAGATTACAGATAATGCTGGTACTTCTTCTGATTTTACTTTAGCAGCCCAACTTGACAGCAATAATTTTACTAAGGATACTGTACTTAATTATTTTAAAAGCTATCTTTCCAATCCAGAGGATTTTTATTTTGATGCTGTGAACACGCAAGATTCTTTTGTAATCCAAGTTTTTTCAAAAGAAATGCGAGCAAATGGTGGAAGCGGAACCGTTGGTTTATACAAAGTTTTACCTGATGGCACCATTTACCTTGTTACTTATGACGTAGCAACAAATACGTATCCCAAGGCCGAATAACCCCTTGTCGAATTATTTCTATATTATAAATTCAAAAAATCTACGTTATATATACGTAGATTTTTTTATAAGTATATTTTCTAGATTTTATTCAGTGCTTTTTGAGGAACATCTTGCTTCTGGACTTCTTCCCAGCTCGTGACTCCCTTCTTATCGTTATATACGAGTCTTAAATAAGCATCGTGTCTAAGATTATGATCTCCAGTGAAGTTCATTTCTTTTGCTTCTCCCTTTTCATCATAGCCGGTCAGCGTATAATAGTACCTCGTAAATTCTTACCCTGAATCGTCTTTTTCTTTTTTAGCAACACCATCTTCTTGTATATGCACGTAGTAACTGTCGCCACCATATGCTGTATGATACCAAGCATAACCTCCACCGACAACAATCAATACAAGTGCCACAATTCCCACTAATACTTTTTTCATATTTCATACCTCATTTATTTTTCTTCTATAAAACTATTTTACTGTTATTTTTACTGTTATAACTTACATTTTCTTAAGAAAGTAATTTTCACTCTTCATTAAATGTGAAAAATCCACTATTCCTTAAGCTTATTTAGTGCTGTTCGAGGGATTTCATACTCTTGCCTTGTTTTCCAGCTGTTTGCATCCTTTTTATTGGCCGCATGAATTTCCAGATAAGTTCCCACATGTATTTGATGATCTGTTTTAAGATGAAGCTCTCTAACATCTCCTCTAGAACTGACTCCCCTTACCGTATAATTATATTGACCGTCTAAAGTCCCATCCGTGTTCTTAAGTATTTTCGTATTTACCTTCCCTTGCACATGGGCAAAGTAAATCGTTTGTGTATAGCTAATATTTTTCCAAAAAAAGCCAATATCTAAAATTAAGAGCACGCCTAAAAAACCAAACAATATTTTTTTCATTTTATTTTTCCATTCAACACACAACATTAAGTTGTTAGCATTATTTTACTCCGAATTTGTCTAAAATATTCTTACATTATTGTAATAATCAAGCTTGAGTCTTCTTAATATTTGGACTGCGTTAACTCTTTCTTATTCTGAGCTTTATTGGAACAGGGCGAATTCGCCTTCCCAAACTCCTGATTTTATTTAAGATTCTGTCATTATTTCTTCTATATAATTAGCCCTCTTTAGTGTCTTTATTTTAGAAAATATTTTTTAAAAATTATCAAAAATATGCAACTTTAGTTGTATAAAAAATTGCATAATCAGTGTTTTTTATCTATAATACAGGTATAAAAGCCCCAAATTAAATAGACAGAAAATATATTTCTTTTTATCTAGAAGAAAAAATTTTTATTCACTTTAACTTCAGGGCCACTACACTTAGAGGAGTAAGCATTCTTGATAAAGAATTCCAAAAAAGCAATCACTAAAAAAAATTTTCTATATGAAGCACTATTTGTAGTAGCCTTTCTCTTGAGTTCTTTTTGGCTTTTCAGTGCTATTCGTTCAGAAAATTTTTCTTTAGAGCAAATTTATTCAAAAAATGGAGCTTATATCTTCATCCTTAGTTTAATAGCATTGATCGTATCTTATCTGAATCGCGATAAATTAAAAGATTGGTTATCATCTGCTATAAGATTTTTAGGTAACAATATTGTCGCAGTATTTGGGATTATGGTTCTCTTTCAAATAGTTACCCTTTTATTTGCTTCTGGACTCTCAGGATACGATGTTTATGGAGTCTATCATGCTGCTATGGGCGATATAAATTCTCAGAAGTGGATCTATCTGCAGAACTATCCTAATAACTTTTTACTTTTCTTATTTATGAGAGTTGTTCATAGTCTAACTCTTTTACAAATTTTAAATATCATCGCAATAGATTTTTCTATAGCAATGTCATATTTTACAGCAAAGCATCTTTTCGATAAACAAACCGCTCGATACAGTATCTTACTTTTTATAGCAACACTCGGTTTTAGTCCTTGGTTTTTAAACACATACAGTGATACTTTTGTGTTACCCTTTGTCAGTTTAGGTATCTTCTTTTTGACACAATGGAGTCAAGACAATATTTCCGCTCACTACAGACTTATATCTTTACTCTCTGCTGGTTTTTTCAGCTCCATAGCTTACTATCTGAAGCCCTCTGCAATTATTTTTGTGATAGCATACTTTTTAATTTCTATGCTTAAGCTAAGAAAACTCAAACCTTTCTTTATCTCCTTTTTAGTCTTTATTATTGGTGCTTTAGTGTTTGCAATGCCTTTTACACTTTATAAAAACAATCAAAACTATGTTCAATTTGATAAAAATAAAGCGTTTCCTATGACTCATTTTTTGATGTTAGGTATCTCTAAAAATGGCATATATAATGTACCTGACGTGCGACTTACCAGATCAGCCAAAACTGCTAAGGAAAAGAAAGAGGTAAATATTGAGGTCTTCAAGCAAAGACTAAAAGAATTAGGAACTCTAGGATATGTCAAATTCCTATATGGAAAGTATTGTAAAACTGTCCGTGATGGTGCCTATGCTTGGGGCGCAGACGGTGCAGGTAAAACTGGTTTTCTTGTCACACCTAATCTCAATCCAAGCGAAAAACTCTCACCTTTTATTCATTCAAACTTCGGAAAGTTTTTAAGAAGCTTTATTTATACTGATAGCAATGGTAAAGGTTATGCCAATGGAAAAAATACTTTTTTCTACAGATTCTTTGCTCAAATCATCTATATTATTATGATTTTTGGGATTTTACTTTCAACTTTAAAATCAAAATATGATTTTAAAGTTATGTGGTTACTCTTATCTATGATTGGGCTTATGCTCTTCTTGCTTCTCTTTGAAGGTGGGAGAAGTCGCTATCTTATTCAAGCCTTGCCTGTATTCGTTATCTTAGCAGCTTATGGCTATCATTCAAAATTTGCCTCTCAAGATTTAAAGAACGGATAAAAAAGCAAACAAAACTCCTACGGTGTAGGAGTTTTATTTATAAAGTTTTAACACACAATCTTGCAAAGTTTTTTTGTTAAAATATAAATTACAATAAAAGGAGTTATTCTATGTTTTCATTCACTATCCCTAGCGCTTCTCTTCAAGAAATAATTTTTCTAAGTATCTGGTATGGCTTTATTTCAGGCATGATTTCTGGAATGGTTAAGATTGGTTGGGAAGCAATTCTACCACCAAGAACTTCTGAAAGAAATGCCACGAATCCACCCCAGCGTATGTTGGAGCAATTTGGAGTACCCTCTTCACTTACGCATGCTTATGTTTTATATTCACGTGATCAAAAAGTATATTGGTTTTCTTTAATCTTACATTTTAGTTTTTCCATATTCTTTGCTTCATTATTTATTTTTATTGCACAATATTGGCCCTGCATTGCCCTTTGGCAAGGAGCTGCTTATGGAATCATCATCTGGTTCATCTGGCACATCGTTTTATTGCCTGTTATGAAAACCATTCCTGCACCTTGGAAACAGCCGTTTGCTGAACACTTCTCAGAGTTCTTTGGACATATCGTTTGGGCCTGGTCGATTGCTGCCTGTCTTTATTATTTAATATCAAAAGATAGCAGTGGAATTTTAACAAACATTTAAGTAAATTAAATTTGTGTTTTAAGTTTATTGTGCTACAATAAAAATAGAATTTCGTTATATTCGTTATAGCGTCCTTTCGAATAGAAACAAGAAAGGGGAATGCATATGACATTCACTAATAACACTAAAAACTTCAAATACACAGTATCTCTAGATACTTCAACGAATTTATTTAAAGCTTCTCTGGTAGACCCTACTTCTTCATTAAGTAGTATCGGCAACACCATTGAAGAAGCCGTGTATAATTTAGAAACGATAGCATAACTGACAGCGCCTATTTGAATGGGCGCTTTTTTTGTATGAAAAAACCGCTCAATAAAGCGGTTTTCTAGTCTATAAGAATCTATATAAACTGGTATATGGAGGCGAGGGGAGTTATCAAAATACCTTTATAAAACAATTATAATAAATTTTGGTCTGTTTTAGGTACTGTATTAATCAAAAATCCCCACAGAGTGTAGGGATAAATTGAAATGAAGATTTGTGTACTTAGGGTATAACAGAAAAATCCCTATTGTCATAGAGATTTACCTATTAAGAACAGATACTTATTATAGCATATTTGATATTTTATCAAATAGCTAGTATTGTTTAGATTCTATATGATATTTTATTAAATAGAAATCATTAGAAAACAAAAAAACGCCCGGTCAATCGACCGGACATTTTTTGTATTAATAATTTAGGTTTTGACCTGCATAAATCAAGTTAGGATTTTGGATTCCGTTACTTGAAACAAGATGCTGTACAGTTGTGCCTAAACGTTGTGCAATAACTGAGAGATTGTCTCCGTATTGTACTGTATACACTCCGCCTGCTGCCGCATTTGAGCCGTCTGAGTAGCTGATTGCTTGTCCTGCATAAATAAGGTTAGGATTACTCAAAGCGTTCTGACGTGCCAATTCTTGCCAGCTTGTACCCCAACTATAAGCAATACTGCTCAATGTGTCACCATATTGTACAATGTGCGTTTTCTTGCTTGGATTTGGTGTTGGAGTAGGTTCTGGAGTTGGAGTTGGTGTCGGTGCCGGATCAGGAACTTTTCCATCATATCCATTATCCGTGATACCTGTAAGGTCAATGTTACCGTCTAATCCACCTGCAACATAAGTTGAGGTAAATTGGAAAATACCAATATCATCCATACTTGGGAAGAAATTCCAGTTTGGTGTTGGAGTTACTTCATAGTTTGGATATTCCGCAATCCAAAGTGATCCAGGAAACTCTTTAATAATGCGTTTGTAGTCCACATTTGCGATTGTGTAAGGCTTGTAGCTGTAATACATTGGTGTATATCCTGCTTCTTTCACACGTCGCATTCCATAAAGAATAGCATCTGTGTTCGCCTGCTTACTTCCACTCGCCCCACTCTCGTAATCAAGAGCGACAATAGAGCCTTTTGGTGTAGCAATTTGTGGCAAGTATCGATCAAGAACGCCTTTTGAAAGTTCAATGGAGCCACCTACTTGATACCAAATATATGTGTGCGCACGTTTTCCTTGTGCCAGTGTATTTTGAACTTGACTGTTATAAGTCAACTGGTCCACGTAATACCCGCCATAGGTTCCCCCAATTTGTGCAATAGAGAATTCATCACTGGCATAACCAAAGTTTCCTTGATAGCCGTTATATTTTGACCAGTCCACTCCTTGGTCGCCTACTGCTGCGAACGCTTGACTTGTTGCCCCGAAACTTGTCAGAGCTAGAATTGCAATTGTCGTGGCTTTAATAATTTTTTTCATTTGTTGTCCTCCAATTTTTCCATTACACGTTGACTGTCTTTAATTCCCGCAGTTGTGGGATCAACCACAACACCAATAATTGCCAACAAACCAAATGCCGCATTGATAATTGCTGCCAGTTGTTGGTTCAATACTACAAAATCCCATTTATAACCAAATGGGGCTCCAATAGTTTGTGCGAGTAAAAGAAAAGCCGGCACAGCTGCCAGCCAAAACGTTTTACTTTTAAGTCGTACTTCCCAATTAATTTTATTCACAGGTTATCCTCCGATTCCTTTTGTTAAAAAATAACTTACTACTCCAAGACCTAGAGCAATCATATAGCCCCAAGCCCATTTGTTATTCGATTTGATTTCTTTAATTGCCTCTTCATTATGCAAAGCCATTGAGTAAGCTTTATCCGCTTTTTCTCTCAACAATTCATAATTGTCAAGTTTAGTTTCAATTCTGGCCAAGCGTTCAAGGACCTCTTGCCATGCTTTTTCTTCCAATTTTTTTCCTTTCTAATCAACAAGGCAATGTGTATCTATTCCTGA
>OMJG01001466.1_pt1 | contig 13614 bp, 13 predicted proteins | sample 1646431 | NCBI WGS metagenome assembly OMJG01 (sample SAMN03771674, study PRJEB25209) | food metagenome | isolation source: Cotija cheese | place: Mexico:Jalisco,Michoacan | collected 2011-12-12
CTTACTGAACATTCGCCGTGATACCAGACGCTTTCTATACTTAGCGCTTAGGCTGTAATTTTATAACCTACACCCCAAACAGTTGAGATTACCTTGTCCCCACCTGTAGCTTCGCCGATCTTATCACGCAAATGGCTCACGTGGACCATAACAGTCTTCGCTGATACCACAGACTCTTGCTGCCATACACGTTCAAAAATCTCGTCAGCAGAGAATACGTTATTTGGATTACTAGCTAGTAAGTATAATATACCAAATTCTAGCGCAGTTAGTTGAATTTGTTGACCATCTGTTGTTGTTACCTCATGAGAATTTTTGTTAATTACAAGCGGGCCAACTTCAATCGTTGCTGAATCATCGCCAGCAGAAGAAGCACGACGCAATAAAGACTTGATACGAGCCCTCACTTCAAGCGGATTAAAGGGTTTTGTCACATAATCATCCGCACCAGTCGTTAAACCAGAAATCTTGTCCATATCAGACGATTTAGCAGATAATAGTAAAATTGGCATATCCACATCACGTTTCCGTAACTCCTTAATCACCGTAATCCCATCCTTACCAGGCATCATAATATCCAACACCATCATCGCAATATCAGGATTCTCAGCAATTTTCTTCAAGGCCTCATCCCCATCAAAAGCCTGGATTACCTCGTAGTCTTCATTTGTAGCATATATAGTTAATAATTCAACGATTTCCTTATCGTCATCAGTAATTAAAATTTTCATTAGGTTATCCTCCGAACTCTATAATCTCTCTATCTTATTTTAACAAACCCCAACCATATAAGTCCTATATTTCTATTTAAAAGTAGTTAAGAATGCCTTAAGACTTGATATCACAAGCTTTTCCGACCTATATTAAAGATTTTTCCATTGAAAAAGGACAAGCGCAGTCATGCTGACCCACTTGCCCTCGGAATATTTTCGTCTTTAATCGATTAGCCTCTTGAATAGTTTGGCGATTCTTTAGTGATTTGTACATCATGCGGATGCGATTCAATTAAACCAGCACCTGTCATGCGAATAAATTGTGCATGTTGACGTAAGTCTTCAACTGTTGCAGCACCGCAATAGCCCATACCTGATTCAATACCACCAAGTAATTGGAAGATAATACCTGAAACAGAGCCCTTATAAGCAACGCGTCCTTCGATTCCTTCAGGCACTAATTTGTTGGCTTCGTTGACTTCACCTTGGAAGTAACGGTCCGCAGAACCTTTTTTCATAGCCCCTAATGAACCCATACCACGGTAAGTTTTAAATTGACGCCCTTGGAAGATTTCTAATTCCCCTGGTGCTTCGTCAGTACCCGCTAACATTGATCCTAACATAACTGCATGGCCACCAGCCGCTAAAGCTTTCACAATATCACCTGAGAATTTGATCCCACCATCCGCAATAATAGTCTTGCCGTATTCATTGGCTACACTAGCTGCGTCATACACCGCTGTAATTTGTGGTACCCCAACACCAGCAACCACACGTGTTGTACAAATTGATCCAGGTCCAATCCCTACTTTAACCACGTCAACACCTGCTTCATATAAAGCACGTGTACCTTCAGCTGTCGCTACATTTCCAGCGATTAAAGTAGCTTCTGGGAACTCTTGGCGAATTTGTGCAATTTTACGTAAAACCCCTGCAGAGTGACCATGTGCAGTATCGATTACAATCGCATCTGCACCTGCTTCAAGTAAAGCAGCCACACGCTCAAATGTATCTGAAGTAACGCCAACTGCAGCACCCGCAATTAAACGACCTTTTGCGTCTTTAGCAGAATTTGGATAGTCTGTAACGCGTTCAATATCTTTAATAGTAACTAAACCTGTTAAACGACCTTCATCATCAACTAATAATAATTTTTCAATACGATTTTCATATAAAATGTGACTCGCTTCTTCTAAAGAAGTTCCTTGTGGTGCAACAACTAAGTTGTCTTTGGTCATCACATTTTCAATCGCTTGGTCATGGTCTTCTAAGAAACGGATATCACGGTTTGTTAGGATACCCACTAATTTATGGTCTGCTTCATTGTCGATGATCGGTACACCAGAAATACGGTAACGATCCATCAATGATTCTGCTTCGTGAACTGGTGAATCTGGGAATAGATAGAATGGGTCTGAAATGACACCTGACTCTGAACGTTTAACCTTACGGACTTCATCCGCTTGTTGGGCAATAGTCATATTTTTGTGAATAATACCAAGTCCACCTTGGCGTGCCATAGCGATGGCCATACTTGCATCCGTTACAGTATCCATTGAAGCTGAAAGGATTGGAATATTTAATTTCAAGTTGGGCGCCAACTCTACGCCTAAATCTACCTCATTTGGCAACACCTCTGAATGTGCTGGCAATAGTAAGACGTCATCGAATGTTAATCCCTCTTTAGCGAATTTGTTTTCCCATGCAGTAGTCATTTTTCATTCATTCCCCTTTTCTGTATAAAATTGATTTTTACTATCCTAACACCATACACCAACAAGGTCAACCTTATATTTCGTAAATAAATGGATTATTTTTATATATTAAAGATATTGTTCGTTTTTTATTTGTTTGAAAAAGATATATACGCTTTTGGAAACTTGGATCAAATGTTATAGTTCGGAAATTGGTTAAAGAAATCATCTCTTCTTTTACCTATATATATTTACCTTATGCCTATAGCAAAATCCAGTGTTAACAAGGCCCACATAAAAGTAAAACTAAACAACATATTTTTCAAATTACAAATCCAAAATTTATAGGACACAAAAAGCCGTGACATTAAGCCACGACCTTTGAGTGATTATTCGTATAAGTTTGCCGAGAAAAATCCAAATACTTAGATTCTTTCCATTATGGCTTGTTTGAAGGCTTCTGGGTCTACTGTTTCAACGAAGGCTTGGTCTTCGATGAAAATCGTTGGCACCGCGCCGACACCAACTGCTTGTGCTTCTTCAAATACGCGGGCTGCTAGTTCGCTATTATCTTGTTGCACACGTCCTTGTTGAGCTAAATAGGCTTCAACTTTATCTAGGTCTAAACGCGCCCAGTCATTTTGCGACCGAAGGTATTGGTATGCCACAGTATAGGCCGCTTCTTGGTTGTCGTAATCGATGTAATCATGGACAAGATTGCCTTTTTGTAGACGCGGATTGGTTTTATCATAGTGCTTCAAAATCCGTTGCACCTGCCCTGTTTGAATTAATGGATCTAGGAAGAAGGCGAATTGCTCTTGGTAATTTAAGGCATCCGGGCAAGCAAGGTTGTAGTATTCAACAACTTTAACCTTGGCTGTATCTTTTCCAAGTTTAATCGCATCTTGATAGGTGATTTTATCTGTTTGAAAGGTCATTTAAATGCCTCCTTATTATATTTTCCTTACTAAGCAATTTGTTCGTCTAAGTAAGCAATTAATTCTGTTGCTGCATTTGGCCCCACAAAAGCTTCGTCATTATTTACGACGATTGTTGGAGTTGCTGTACCGCCAAGGGCTCCAAATTCAGCTTTAACGACATCGTTTTGCAGGCGGTTGCCTTGGTATTGGTAAGATAGCGTTTCAATAGCATAGTCTACGATGCCACCAAAGTCAGTCGTTTTCCATTCACCATGACGGGCGAAGATTTCTTTGAATTGTTTGTAGGCTTTTTCTTGGTCCTTGTAGTCTACAAAGCGGTTAATAACTTCCCCTTTAGCTAAGCCAGCCTTATCGATATCAACGTGTTTGATAATCCGTTGAATCTTCCCTTCATCCGCTAGGACCTCTAATTTTTCAGACACGGCGTCTTCAAAGTTTTTAGACCCTTGGCAACGGAAGTTGATGTATTCTGTCACCTTAATCGGCGCATCATCTTGGCCGTATTTAATAGCTCGTTTATCCGCAACCTGGTCTAAATCTAATTTGTCGGCCCCAAAATCATATACTTCTGTTGCAGTAGCTGTTTGGTAAGCAGCGTTAAACCATTCGCGGATAGTTTCGTTGTCTTCGTGCTCGTCAAAGGCTTGGCCAAATACATAGGCAGTTGGCACTGTTTTAGCGCCTACTTCAACCGCTTCAGCTTTAATCGCTTCTTGGGTATCATCGTGGTCTTGTTTAGTGTAACCTAATTGGCTTTCAGCATATGCTGCTACGCCCGCTTCGTCTAATTCCGTCCATTCTTGACGTGTCGCAAACATCTCTGTTAGCTGCTTGAAGGCATTTTCCGGGTCATCGTAAGTCAGGTAACTATGCATCACATTCCCTTTACGCAAATGACCAGTTGGGCGGTTTATGGGCTTCACAATATATTGTACTTTGCCCGCTTCAACGAATTCTTGAATAATCGCCGTATTTTGTTGTTCGAATTTCCTTGAAAAAGGACATTCTACGTTTAAGTAGACATATAGTTTTACCGGTGCGTCTGCTTTCCCGTAACGAAATCCTAGGTCATCTGAAACTGTTGAGAAATCAATATTTGTTGCATCCATTTTATTACACGTCCTTTGTACTTTTAATACCCTTATCTTAACGAAGTTTCCTCGTCATGCCAAAAATATCAACTCGAAGCTACAAAAAAAGCCCGCCAGAATAACTGACAGACTCATGTTTTTAGAACAAGGTATTTTGTACTTTGAATTCGCGTTTAAACCACCATCTGGCAGCTAAACCTAGGACTGCTAGAGCTAGGTAGGCGAATAATGGTAATTCTGGGTTTATACCCGCTGGCAAGAATTCAGTTAGAGAAATGAGTAGGATCCAAGCTAATAAAACAGCTACTGAAATCAAGATGTATCGCATAGTGCCACGTTCTTTCTTCGGTTTAGACATATCAGGTTGGTTAGTCGTCAACACAGCCATAGCTAATCCCCCAATAATAAAGTTTAAGACTAGCGTGAATAAACCAGCTGGGCCTGAGCTCGCATTTTCAGAACCAATTAATAAGGTCAATCCAGAAATACCCGCGAATACACCACCAATCAATAAGCCACCTTCAACCCAGTAGTGCCAGAACGGGCTGTCGCCTGCTTGAATTGCCCCATTACCGTCGTTAGGGTTTTGGTGTAATTCTTGGGCGCAAGTTGTTGGTGTGCCGTATAATTGTTTGGCAGTAACCCCTTTGTCTTGCTCTTCAATAAGGGTATGTAACATTTGATTTTCTTTTAAGTCGATATCGCCATCGTAACCTAAAGCATTGATTTCATTCATAAATTTGATCATAAATTCTTGGTTACGTTTGGTTAAACCTGCGTATAGGCCTTCGCGTTCGTCTTTGATGCGTTGGTGGGCTGCTTTTTCAGCCGCTTCACGTTCAGCTTGAATTTCAGCTCTCGATTTTTTCTCATTTCCTAATGCCATTGTTGGTCAAATCTCCTTTTGCCTGAATGATCTTAAACGTTAAATCTAAATAATAAGATATCGCCGTCTTTCACAACGTAGTCCTTACCTTCAGAACGGTAGCGACCTGCCTCTTTGGCAGCTTTTTCACTACCATAAGTCAGTAAATCTTCATAAGATAAGGTTTCTGCACGGATAAATCCTTTTTCAAAGTCTGAGTGAATTACACCCGCTGCTTGTGGGGCTTTCATGCCCTTCTTGAAGGTCCAAGCACGTACTTCTTGTTCACCAGCAGTAAAGTAAGTTTCAAGACCTAATAGAGTGTAAGCGCGTTGGATTAAACGATCTAATCCAGACACTTCCATCCCCAAGTCTTCCATGAACATTTCACGGTCTTCATCGTCCAATGATGCCAATTCTTCTTCGATTTGCGCTGAAACAATTACCACTTCAGCATCCTCTTCATTAGCAATGCCGCGTACGATTTCAACATAATCGTTACCAGTTGCTGCATCATCCTCGCTTACGTTCGCTACGTATAAGATTGGTTTTGTTGTCAAAAGGAACATGCGGTCAATAAATGGCTGTTCTTCTTCAGTAAAAGTCACTATTCGAGCCGATTTACCAGCTTCAAGCACTTCTTTTACCTTAGCTAAAGCGTTGGCTTCAACGATTGCATCATGGTCCTTTGATTTAGCCATTTTAACTGCTTTTTCATAGCGTTTATTGACTGTTTCTAAGTCAGATAAGATTAACTCTAGGTTAATTGTTTCAATATCGTCAGCTGGATCTACTTTTCCAGAAACGTGGGTGATATTCCCATCTTCAAAGCAACGAACCACGTGGACAATCGCATCTACTTCACGAATGTTGGCTAAGAATTTGTTTCCTAAACCTTCACCCTTACTTGCCCCTTTAACAATTCCGGCAATATCCGTAAATTCAAAAGTTGTTGGGACAGTTTTCTTTGGTACGTAGAATTCAGTAAGTGTTTGTAGACGGCTATCTGGTACCTCTACAACTCCCACATTCGGGTCGATCGTTGCAAAGGGATAGTTTGCAGCTTCTACTTGAGATTTTGTGATTGCATTAAATAAGGTGGATTTTCCAACATTTGGTAATCCTACGATTCCGGCAGTTAAGGCCATTTCTACACGCTACTTTCTTTATTAAGGATATTTTTTCTTTATTTCTATCATTTAAGTCATTTTGATGATTGAAAACTCGAACACATTAGACCAATATAGGCAAAACGGGTATTAACCCCTAGTTATTGTCTGCTGGTTTAATGATTTTCTTCATTTTCTTTTCAAATTCACGGCGTGGCATCATGACTGATTGGCCACAACCTTGGCATTTGATGCGGATATCCGCACCTAAACGAATGATTTTCCAAGCATTTTCACCACACGGGTGTTGTTTTTTCATTTGCACGATATCGTGCATGCCATATTCTTTGTCTCCCAAGACATACACCTCTAATCTTCAAATTTAATATTCAAAAGATCTAGAATACGGGTTAAATCTTCTTCAGAAAGGTATTCGATTTCGATTTTACCGCGTTTTCCGCGACTATTGATTTGAACATTCGTTCCAAATTTATCCATTAACCGGTCTTCGCTTTCGCGGATGTAAGGCGGTACGACTTCTTTCTTGCCGTCATCTTTTTTAATATCCTTGTCCGCTGGCTCGTTTAAAGCTTGTACCATTTTCTCCAACTGGCGAACGGTAATACCTTCTGCAACAACCTTCTTAGCTAGACTTGATTGGTCTTTTTTCGATTTTAAACCTAAAATAGTCCGGGCCTGACCTGCGGATAAGGTACCTGATTGCACTAGGGCTTTGATATCGTCACTCAAACCTAGTAAACGTAAATGGTTGGTGATATAGGTTCTGGATTTCCCCAGGCGTTTAGCCGCTTCATCTTGCGTAATTGCTAAAACATCAATCAATTGTTGATAAGCCATAGCTTCTTCTAGGGCTGTTAGGTCTTCACGTTGTAAATTTTCGATGATAGACGCTTCGATCATCTGTTCATCAGAAAATTCACGTACAATGGCTGGGACAGTCGTTAAACCGGCGATTTTAGACGCACGAAAACGTCGTTCACCAGCAATAATTTCATACCCTTTCACCGCAGATTTACGTAGGGTGATCGGCTGAAAAATGCCTTGCTCTTGAATAGATTTAGCCAAGTCGTTCAAGGCATCTTCATCAAATTGGTGCCGGGGTTGGTAAGGGTTTGGACGAATATCTTCAACACTGATTTCCTGCACCATTTTGTCAGTCGCAGGGGCTTCAACATTCGCTTCGTTTGCAGTTTGCTTACTTGTTTCAGCTGTATCTTTTACGTCAACTTGCTCTTGGTCTGTCTCATCCTGGGTAAAAAGTGCTTCGCCACCAAAAAAGGCATCAATCCCACGGCCAAGTCCCTTATTATGCTTATTTGTTTGTTTCGCCATTATTTTCTAGCACTTCCTTTGCCAATTCCAGATACACTTCAGCGCCACGAGAACGAATATCATAATCAATGATGGATTGTCCATATGATGGTGCTTCAGACAAGCGCACATTTCGCGGAATCAAGGTCGTATACACTGCTTGACCAAAGTACTTCCGGACTTCTTCTACAACTTCATTCGATAAGTTTGTTCTTGCATCATACATTGTCATTAAAACACCTTCAATTTTTAGCCCTACATTGAAGTGTTTTTGAACTAATTGGATTGTGTTCAATAATTGACTTAATCCTTCTAGGGCATAGTATTCACTTTGTACTGGAATCAGTACGGAATCTGCACTAGTGAAGGCATTGATTGTCAAGTGACCTAGTGAAGGCGGACAGTCAATGAAGATATAGTCATAGTCATTTCTAATCGGTTGAATGGCTTCTTTCATCTTTTGTTCACGGTGGGCGATACTGGTAAGTTCAACCTCAGCCCCTGCCAATGAAATTGTTGCCGGTACAACAGAAAGGTTCTCGCGTGATGAAGATACTACCGCATCTTTTACGGCAACTTCGTTGATCAACACGTCATAGATGCTATTTTCAACAGAACCCTTAGCAATACCTAATCCACTCGTCGCATTCCCTTGCGCATCACTATCGATTAATAAAATTTTCTTTCCTTGATAGGCAAGTGCGGATGCTAAGTTGACAGTTGTTGTTGTCTTCCCGACACCACCTTTTTGATTGGCGACTGCGATTACTTTACCCATTTTCTAACCCCCTGCGTTGTATACATCATTTTCAATAAAAAAGGAACGGAATGCGTTTCCGTTCCTTTCGCATTCATTCAAAATAGTTTGGACTATTTTTCGCAATATTATGCTTCTCATGTCATTTATTCTTTACCATTGTACCAAAAAAGCCTATATATTGTTTAAATAATTCTATTATCAAATAAAATACTTTTAATCACTTTATTTATAGCGGACTTTTCGCTGGCTTTCCTGGTTTACGCGGATACTTATTTGGTGTTTCTTTTGGTTTTTCAATCCGTAAAATATGACGCTCCCCAGCTTCAGCTGGTAAGTCAAATTGAATGTCTTCGGCAAATTTACCACCTAAGATAGCAATAGCATGTTTTGCTTCCTCAATTTCATCATCAGATTGCTGTGCTTTCATCGCTAAGAATTGGCCATCTTTTTTCACTAGGGGTAAACAAAATTCTGCTAATAAGTTTAATCTAGCCACCGCTCTAGCAGTAGCAAAATCAAACTGACCACGGAATTGTGGGTTTTGACCAAAAGTTTCAGCGCGATCGTGGTAGGCATGCACTCCTTCTAAACCAAGTTCATTCACCACTTCATTGATAAAGTTGATACGTTTATTCAATGAGTCAACAATAGTGATGTCTAAGTTTGGAAAGACAATTTTTAGTGGAATGCTGGGGAACCCAGCGCCTGAACCCACATCTACCAAGCGATATCCCTGGTCAGCCATCTCTACATGCATTGCTACAGTCAGTGAATCATAGAAGTGTTTCAAATACACTTCTTCAAGTTCTGTAATGGCGGTTAAATTAATTTTTTCATTCCATTCAACCAATAATTCGAAATAACGATTGAATTGTGTCATTTGTTGGTCATTTAAGTGGATACCTGCATCCGCTAAGCTTTTTTTAAATAATTCTGGATTCATGATTGTCTACTTTCTATATTAGATTCTGGTTGGATTGATAAAGTAAAGTCATTAATTAAGCACGAATATAGGTGTAACCATCATGTTGGCGGTTAATTAATTCGGCAATGCCTGATACAACCGAGGTAAATAAGCGACTATTCACCATTTCTGGATCAAATCCTTGCGCTTGTAGCGAATGTTGGCATAACTCAACCGTCACACCTTGTTTCACGAGTTTTTCTAAGCTTTGGTGATATTCTTCACGCACAGCAACCCGGACAGCACGACCATTGGCTAGGACAATCACTTGTAAATCTTCCACATCATTTAGCGCATTTTGAATAGTTGGTAAGATGGTTTCCCAATCTTTCATCTCATGTACATGAAAAATAACACGTTTTAACATTAGATTACTCCTTTTTATTCATTTACCTTGGCATTTGTTTTCGTATAGCTTACAAATTTACTAGGACCATACAGCTATTATCTTGCTTTAAACGATCTTGTAATCAATCGTTTCATTCCCTTAAATTATAGCATATGCCTTAAGTCTATTATAGGCGTTTACGATTAGATTCATCATACGTTAAAAAGCTATCCCAGAATTGTAGGATAGCTTTTCATATCTTCTGACTTAAACACGTGCGACGTGACCACCTTGCAGGTAAACCATGATAATGGATACATCTGCAGGGTTTACACCTGATACACGACTAGCTTGTGCTAAGGTGCGTGGCCCGATTTCTTTCAAGCGCTGGCGCGCTTCAGTGGCTAAGCTGTCGATGGCATCCCAATCGATGTCAGCTGGAATCTCTTTTTGCTCTAAACGGTGTAATTTTTCTACTTTACGTTGTTCTTTAACAATATAACCGGCATATTTGATTTGGATTTCAACTTGTTCTGTTACTTGACGTGATAAATCCTTTTCGCTTGGGGCGAATTTAAGGATATCATCAATTTTAAGCTCTGGACGACGTAGTAAGTCGCTCGCCATAATCCCATCTTTTAAGGCTGCGGAATTTTTCTCTGCCAGGTAGTCTTGTAATTCTTGAGTTGGTTTCAAGCGAACATTGGCTAAACGGTCTAACTCTTCAGCAACCTCTGCTTGGTTTGATTTGTATAAGCTGTATTGTTCTTCAGATACTAAACCAAATTCATAACCTTTTTCAGTTAAACGAGTATCAGCGTTGTCATGACGTAATAATAAACGGTATTCAGCGCGTGATGTTAATAATCGATACGGTTCAGTTGTCCCTTTTGTGACTAAGTCATCAATCATTACCCCAATATAGCCTTGGTCACGGCCAATAACAAATGGCTCTTCGCCGCGGATTTTAAGGACGGCGTTGATCCCTGCGTATAAACCTTGACCAGCAGCTTCTTCATAACCAGAAGTACCGTTTGTTTGACCGGCTGTAAATAAGTTGGCCACTTGTTTAGTTTCTAAGTTTACTTTCAATTGGTTTGGTTTCACCACATCGTACTCAATGGCGTAGCCGTTACGCATGATACGTGCGTTTTCCAAGCCTTTAACTGAATGAATCATGTCATTTTGAACGTCTTCTGGTAGTGAAGTTGAAAGTCCTTGGACATAGATTTCCTCGTTATCTAACCCTTCAGGCTCAAGGAAGATTTGGTGTTTTGGTTTATCTGCAAAACGCACAATCTTATCTTCAATTGACGGACAGTAACGGGCACCTACACCGTCAACGATACCTGTAAACATCGGTGCACGATGTAAGTTTTCACGAATCGTTTCATGGGTTGCTTCATTAGTATAAGTCAAGAAACATGGGACTTGGTCTACTAATGGTAAGTAATCCGCGTCTTTAGACATGAATGAAAAATGATTTGGTGCATCATCACCCGGTTGGATTTCCGTTGCATCATAGTTGATCGTACGTTTGTCCACGCGTGGCGGTGTACCAGTTTTAAAGCGGGCAATATCAAAGCCGTATTTTTCCGCCATATTCCCAGTCAATTTCTCAGCTGGTTGCGAGTTGTTTGGACCTGAAGAATATTTTAATTCCCCAATAATAATTTCACCACGGGCTGCCGTACCAGTTGTCAAAATAACAGCATCTGCACGGTAAATAGCACCTGTGTTGGTGATAATCCCTTTAACCGTATCATCTTCAATAATCAAGTCGTCTACTAACCCTTGACGTAGGGTTAAGTGGTCTTGGTTTTCGATAGTTCTACGCATTTCTTTGGCGTATTCATCTTTATCTGCTTGCGCACGTAAGGCACGGACAGCTGGTCCCTTACCTGTATTCAGCATACGCATTTGGATATAGGTTTTATCAATATTGCGGCCCATTTCACCACCAAGGGCATCGATCTCTCTTACAACTACCCCTTTAGCTGGTCCCCCAATTGACGGGTTACATGGCATAAAGGCAACCATATCAATATTAATCGTGATTAACATGGTTTCAGCGCCCATACGCGCTGCGGCTAAAGCTGCTTCACTACCTGCATGCCCAGCACCAACTACAATGACATCATATTTGCCTGCTTCATAAGTTTGCATCATCTCATCCTTTCTACGCTTCTTTTATTTACCTAAACAGAATTGACTGAATAGTTGTGTTAATAGTTCATCCGGCGCATTTTCACCAATAATTTCACCTAAAATTTCCCAAGCACGGGTAAAGTCGATTTGAATCAAGTCAACTGGCATGCCCATATCAATCCCGTTTTTCACTTCGTCTAATGATTGACTCGCTTTTTCTAAAAGGGCTATATGACGGGCGTTAGAAACATAAGTCGCGTCTTTTTCCCCTGATTGACCTGAGAAGAAGTAGTCTGCAATTTTCTCCTCTAAAGCGTCAATACCTTCTTGAGTCATCATAGACGTGGCAATGATTTCGTCCTCTTCAACCCACTCTAATAGGTATTCTTTTAAAAGTTGGTTTGGTAAATCAATTTTATTCATGATAATAATTCGTTTATGGTCTTGGGTTAAGGCTAAAAGCTCACGGTCACCAGCTGTTAAGGCTTCAGATTGGTTGAGTAATAATAACACCAATTCTGCTTCCATTAAGGCCTTCTTCGACCGTTCCACACCGATACGTTCCACCACATCTTCTGTGTCACGAATACCCGCTGTATCCACTAATTTTAAGGGTACCCCGCGGATATTGATATATTCTTCAACCGTATCACGCGTTGTGCCTTCAATATCCGTTACAATGGCCTTTTCTTCTCTTAATAAGGCATTCAGTAAGGAAGATTTCCCCACATTCGGACGACCCACAATGGCAGTTGAAATCCCATCACGCAAGATTTTTCCTTGTTTAGCGGTCGATAATAAGCCATCGATTCGGTTCTTGATAATAGTTGTTTTCTCGCCCAATAATTTAAGGGTCATTTCTTCCACGTCGTCGTATTCCGGGTAGTCAATGTTTACTTCAACTTGTGCCAAGGTATTTAAGATGTCTTGACGTAAATTTTCGATTAAATTGGATAATTTTCCGTCCAACTGTTTCACAGCTAAATCCATTGACCGGTCCGTCTTAGCACGGATTAAATCCATCACAGCTTCTGCTTGGGTTAAGTCAATTCGTCCGTTGATAAAGGCACGTTTGGTGAATTCACCTGGTTCTGCTAGAGTAGCCCCTTCACGCAAAACGAGTTCCAGCACGCGATTTGTCGCCACAATCCCACCATGGGTATTAATCTCAACAATATCTTCACGCGTAAATGTTTTTGGCTCACGCATAACAGACACCATCACTTCGTCAATCTCTTGACCATCTTTTGGATCTACAATATGTCCATAATGAATGGTATGACTATCTTGCGTACTCAATTTTTTCTGACCTAATTTGTAAACCTTATCTGCAATCGCTAGGGCGTCATCACCTGAAAGACGGACAATTCCAATCGCACCCTCGCCCGGTGCCGATGAAATAGCTGCAATTGTATCAAAACCACGAGTAATCATGAATATGTTCCTTTCTATCTAAATTTATCTACTATAGTTTATATTTGTGCAAATAAAAAAGCGCCCAATCTACCCCTCCCATGGCCTGGTCGGACTAGAAAGACACTTTGACTGTCAAACTACTTTTTTATACATTCGGTATTATACGCAATCTCAATTTAAAAGTAAACAATTTCAATTCAGAAATTGCGACTTTTTCATCCTAGTTTACTACTATTTTAAAAAAGGCAAGCAG
>OMJG01001468.1_pt1 | contig 13606 bp, 13 predicted proteins | sample 1646431 | NCBI WGS metagenome assembly OMJG01 (sample SAMN03771674, study PRJEB25209) | food metagenome | isolation source: Cotija cheese | place: Mexico:Jalisco,Michoacan | collected 2011-12-12
GTAGCGGCCGTCGAACAGGCCCTTGACAGCACGTTCCATCTGGGCGGGACTGCGCGGCGGCTCCATGGAGATCGTCGGCACCTCGATCGGGATGGCACCGTGGGACGCCAGCCGGGTGCTCATCGGACCGGCCTGGGCCTTCGCCCGGGGAACGAGCACGTTCCAGCCGTAGAGCGCGCGGCTTTCCCACCAGGAGTACTTCGACCGGCCGGACGCCGCGGCGCCGAGGGTGACGACCAGGTGCTCCGGCAGCTCACCCTCCTTGGCCAGCGGACCGGAGGCGGCGACAACCGACTTCAGGGTGTCGAGGGTGACATCCCAGGAGCGCTGCTTGCGGGTCGTCGCGTGGACGGTGACGGTCGCCGGGGTCGATCCGGGGACGCCGTGTCCCTTGAGCTCCCGGGCGACCGGGGCGAGGTCGGTGGGGGCGACCGTGAGGATCAGCGGCTTCGGGGCGGCGGCGACGGCGGACCAGTCGACACCGGGCAGTCCGCCACGCAGGTCGACGGCGGTGTAGCCGTCACCGGTGGGGATGCCGTTGTAGGCGGGCAGCGCCGACGCGCCGGTCATCCCCGGGATGACCTCGAACTCGGCGCCGAGGGCGGCGACCTCACGCAGCTCACGCAGCACAGCCGGGTCATCGACCGGGTTACCTGCCACGAGACGTACCACGTTGACGCCGCTGTGGATTATCTCGACCATGTCGGCGGCGAGGCTCTGGGCGGTGAGGTCCGGGACCGTCAGGTCGGGACCGGTGGCACCGGCGCGACCGCACGGCGAGTCCGGCAGGTCGACGGAGGTGCGGGTTGCCGCGGCGTTGACCGAATCCCCGCCGGGGACCGCGAGGACGATCTCGGCGGCGGTGACGTGGGTGGGTCGGGCGGGACGCCGACGGCTGCCGGCTTCCTTGGCCGCCTCGTTCTCGGCCTGCCACTCCTGTTCCGCCGCGTCGAGCTTGGCGGCGGAGACCGGCTCGGCGTCCGCGATGAGTGAGCGGACGTTCTCGGGCACGGCAGGGTCGACCCAGGCATGGACCGTGTGCTCGAGAATGTCGCGGGCACGGACGGTCAGCAGTTCTGCGCTTCCAGGTCCAGCGCCAACGAACAGGACGCGTCCCCGGCCGGTCAGCGAACCGGTGGAAGAACCGGTCTGGGGAATTCCGGCAGTGGTCATGGAGTGCTTTCTAGGGTAGTTCAGGCAGTAAACGGCGGATTGTCGCCGTGGTCACCGGGGGCGGTGGCAGGAGGCGGAGCGGGTCAACCCTGGTGAACCAGGTGACACGACCGACACAGGAGACACAGTCAACGGGTGCCGACGATGTCGGTGATGATCCCCGCGGCGCCGCCGTCGACGAGTTGGCGTCCTACGTCACGGCCGAGTTTCTCGGCTCTGGCGCGTATGGTCGGCCACTCCCCGTCGGCATGTGGATCGGGGGCACCGAGGTTGATGGAGGCCTCACGCACCAGTTGATGCTCCCCGTCCATCCCGAAGACGCCGCCCTGCAGGGTCAGCTGTCCAGCCGTGAACTCGGAGTAGGCGCCCACCGGTGCGGTGCAGCCTGCCTGGAGTTCAGCCAGTACGGCCCGCTCAGCCACGGCACGGGCATGTGAGGCCGGGTCGTCGAGGGTGAGGACGGCGGCGAGGGCATCGGCGTCGTCGGCGCGGACCTCCACGCAGAGCGCCCCCTGGGCCGGGGCGGGCATCATGTCGGCCACGGCGATGATCTCGGAGGCGCGGTCGATCTGACCGACGCGTTGCAGGCCGGCGTGGGCGAGGACGACGGCGGCGAGGTCCTCCTCGCCACCGCGGACGCGTCCCATGCGGGTGTCGATGTTGCCGCGGATCGGCAGGATCTCCAGGTCAGGACGCAGCGCGCGCAGCTGGGACACCCGCCGGGGCGCCCCGGTGCCGACCTTCGCACCCTTCGGCAGCTCACGCAGCGAGGCGTCGTCGAGGCTGACCAGGATGTCGCGCGGGTCGACGCGCCGCGGGACCACCTGGACGAATCGCTCGTCCGGCGCGGTCGGCAGGTCCTTGAAGGAATGCACGGCGACATCGCACTCACCGTCGGCCAGTGCATTGCGCAGGGTCTCGGTGAATACGCCGACACCGATGCGATTCACCGGGGTCTGCGCCTTCTGCGAGGCATCGCCGGGGGTGTGGACGAAGTGCAGCTCGGCACCGTCGATGTTCTCGGTGGCGGTCTGGGCACAGAGGTCGTCACGGACAGTGCCGGCCTGGGTGCGCGCAAGCGTGCTTGCCCTGGTTCCGACCAGGAGGGTACGGGTCACGAGGCCTCCCCGTCGTGGGTGGTGGACTTTCGGACCGCGGTCACGTCGGCGGCGGTCAGATCACTGGTCTCGCTACCGGGGTTACCGGGCTGAGCTTTCATGCCGCCGAGACGGGCCTTGCCGGCGTCGCCGGGTTCGATGGACTCGGAGACCATCGCCGACGTGCTGGAAGGGAGGTTGAACAGGGTGGCCAGCGCTTCGGCGTAGTTGACTGCACCGTCCTGCGTGGTGAGCTTCTTCACCTGCACCGTGGGGGTGTGCAGCAGCTTGTCGACCACCCGACGTATGGTGCGGGCGACCTCGGCCCGGTCCCCGTCGGCGATGCCGGGGGTGCGTCGCAGCAGCTGGGCGAGTTCATCGTCGACGACATCGGCGGCGCGCTGACGCAGCGCCTTGACCGTGGGCACGACCGACTGGATCCGGACCTGCTCCAGGTACTCGGCGAGCTCGGCGGCGATGATCTCGCGCGCCTCGGATTCATTCCGGGCACCGGCACCGGCCAGTGTGGTGAGCTCCTCGATGTTCAGCAGGTGGACGTCCTCGGAGACCGCTGCGACGGCATCGTCGATGTCGCGCGGCATGGACAGGTCGACCAGCACCATCGGGCGCGGGTTTTCTGCCTGGGTCCCGGCGACGTCCTCGGGGCCGAGCACGGTGCCGACGGCACCGGTGGCGGAGACCACCACGTCGACACCCGTCAGGGCACCGCGCAGGCCCTCCAGTGACGTGGCACCGGCGGACACACCTGCCTCCCGGGCGTGGGCGGCGAGGTTCTCGGCGCGCGAGAGCGTCCGGTTGACCACGGTGACGTGGTCGACGCCGGACTTGCCGAGGTAGGTCGACGCGAGCGAAGCCATCGCACCGGCGCCGACGACGACGGCGGAGCGTCCCCGCATGTCGGACGCTCCGAGCTCGGCCAGAGCGTGGTCCAGGGCGAAGCTGACCATCGAGGAGCCGGCCTCGTCCACATCGGTCTCGGTGTGGACCCGCTTGCCGGCGCGCAGGGCACGCTGGGTCAGGTCGTGCAGGGTCGCGCCGACCGTGCCATTGTCCGAGGCCGAGGTGTAGGCGTTGCGCAGCTGGCCGATCACCTGCTGTTCGCCGACGACCATGGAGTCCAGGCCGGCGGCCACGGTGAGCATGTGCTCGGCGGCGGCGTCGGCGTAACGGACGTAGAGGTAGGGCTCCAGGTCGCTGGCGGGCATGCCGGCGTGCGCGGCGATGGTCTCGACCACGTGGTCCAACGCGGGGTGGAACGCGGTGGTCGCCGCGTAGAACTCCATGCGGTTGCAGGTCGAGAGGATGAGTGCTTCGGTGACACACTCCCCGTCAAGGAGGTCACGTTCGAGTACGTTGAGCTCCGCCGGTGAAACGGATGCCTTCTCCAACACCGGCACCGGGGCGGAGCGGAATGAGAGGCCAACCAGCAGCACTGCCGCCGGTCCGGTGATCCCCAGTCCTGCCATGGACTCACTGCCTCCTGAGTTGCCGATCGAGTCGTCGATCTCGTGTTCGTCACATCCCGCGAGCGTCAGGCATCACGGGTTTCCGAGTATCTACGGTATCCCTTGAGACCCCCCAATATCAAAAGCGCTCTACCCGGGTTGCTATGGGGTCGCCGCAGTGATCGCCTCGACAAGCGCCTCGTCGTCGACCTCCCAGCAGGCGATCTCCTCGTCGTCGACGAGGACGACCGGCACCCGGTCACCGAATTCAACGGCGAGACTGCGCTCCGAATCCACGTCGACGATCTGCAGGTCAGCGTGATGTTCCCGGCAGATAGGGGCGATCTGTTCCCGCACCCGGGCGCAGGATCCGCAGGTGCTGCGCACCATGAGGGTGACGGTCGGGGTAGCGGAAGACTGCATGGCGACCAGTGTAGTCGGCGTCCCGACACAAAAACGTGGCCCCCGGCCATCAAGGACCGGGGACCACGCTGCAGAGCCACACACTGGTGGGGTGTGGCTGCGGTTTACTTGCCGAGCTTCCGTCGCTGAACGCGGGTACGGCGCAGCATCTTACGGTGCTTCTTCTTCGACATGCGCTTGCGGCGCTTCTTGATGACAGAACCCATGGGTCCTCCCTCGTGGTTTGTTCTTCGGTTACGGATCGCCTCTGGTGGTCGGTTCCCGCCGAACGCGTGAGCATCCTGCAACGGCGACTGAGACCACGGGGGATCTCAGCGATCGGGACCGAACCGACACGAATGGCTGACAGTCTATCGTCACCCCCTCCCCTGCAGCAAAAGACCCCTCCCCTTGGCATCAGCGGCAGTACTGCCACCATCACCAAGGGGAGGGGTCGAACGCATCCGCCGGACGAACCGACGGGGACGGGACGCTAGCCGGTCTGGCCCGCCTCGTAGATCGAGGCGCCCAGGTAGTCCTCGACCGCCTGCTCGTGCACGCGGAAAGAGCGTCCCACGCGGACGGCCGGAAGCTCACCGGAGTGAACCAGTCGGTACACGGTCATCTTGGACACCCGCATAAGCTCGGCGACCTCAGCGACCGTGAGAAACGTTCCACTGTCATTGCTTGCCATAATTTCCATCCTTTACGACGCACGCACGCGCTGCAGGCTTCCCCTCCTGCAGTACTCGAAACGCCGAGCGCTGACCCCAATACTAACGTTATTCCTGTGAATAATGCGACAGGAACAACACAATTGAACTACTGACACGGTTGTGACTAGCGAGACCCCACCAATCACACCTGCACCAAATGCCCCCATACAGGGGTGGAGGTGGGGGGTGGCTGGTGGGGCCTGGTGTCGAATCAGATGACGAGAAGGATACCCCGCCGGGTGTCGTTTCAGGAGTCTGCTGAACGCCCTGCCGGACGGGCCTCAGCGACTCAGGAGTCCGAGGGGCGGCCGAGCTCCTGCGACTTGTCCGCACACGCCTGCATGGCGCGGAAGAAGGCCGCACGGATCCCGTTCTCCTCCAGGGTGCGGGTCGCCGCAGCGGTGGTTCCACCGGGGCTGGTCACGTTGGCACGCAGCTGGACCGGGTCGAGGTCCCCCTGGGCCATCATCGTCGCCGCACCCTCGATAGTGGCGACAGCGAGTTGCTGGGCGACATCGCGGGTCAGTCCCAGCTGCACGCCGGCATCGGTCATCGCCTCGCCGACGAGGAACAGATAGGCCGGGCCGGAGCCGGAGACAGCGGTCACCGCGTCAATGTCCTTCTCTGCCACGGCCACGGCCGAACCGACGGTGGCGAACAGTTCACGGACGGCCTCGACCTGCTCGGCGGAGGCGAAACGTCCACCGGCGATGGCACTCATGCCCTTGCCGACGAGCATCGGGGTGTTCGGCATCACGCGAACCACGGCAACACCGGCGGCCAGCGAGGACTCCATGCTCGCCAGGCTGACGCCGGCGGCAACCGAGACCACGATGGTGTCGGTGTCGTTGTTGTCGATGGTCGAGGAGATCTCGTCGAGGACCGGGCCGACGATGTAGGGCTTCACGGCGATGACGACGATGTCCGCGTCGGAGGTGGCCTCGGCGGCGTTGTCGGCCGGGATGACACCGTAACGCTCACGCAGGACGTCCACGCGCTCGGTACTGGGGTCGAAGACGACGATATCGGGCTTGTCCCCCTGCTCCCCGTTGCCGACGAGCCCTGACATCAGGGCCTCGCCGATGTTTCCTCCACCAATGAATGCGATTCTAGTCATGTACCCCAGCGTGCCAGGCTGGGGTGACGAACGCCAGTGAGGGGTCGGTCAGATCGACAAGATCAGCCGTGGCCCGAGCGTGAGTGCAAGGCCCACGATCAGGGAAAGAACCAGGATAAGGGTGTCACGGTGCCGCAACAGTGCGTGCACCAGACCCACACAGATCAGGGTGACGATCACGGCCATGGCCAGGACCAGCCCGGCGGCGAGCTTGTCCCACAGCAGGGTGAATCCGAAGAAGATGATGACACCGATGACGACGGCGATGGCAGCCTGACCGATCATCGCCGGCCACGAGACGGCGTCATCCTCGTACTCGATGATCTCGTCGGGGTCCTCAGAGTCAACGGAGTCAGTGTACTCAGCGTCCGCGTCGAACTCAGCGTCCGCGTCCGCCATTCCGGCCTCGGCGGTGCCGTAGGCGTCCGTGTCGTGCCCGAAGTCCACGGAATCCACCGTGTCCGCAGTGTCCACAGTGTCCACAGCGTCCGCAGTGTTCACGGCGGAGCCAGAGAACTCCTCGAACTCCTCCTCCGCGTCAGCGGACTCAGTCTGGATGCCAGCGGCACCGGCGCCGATCCCAGCAGCCGTAGCGCCAGCAGCGGTGGCACCAACGGTCGGGAAGACGGTGGTGGCGTCGGCATCGGCGTTGCCGGCCTCGACCTCACCCGCAGCGTCCGGCTCTGCAGACCCAGTGTCCACCGTGTCCGCAGTGTCCTCGGCGGCGACCGATGCAGCCGCATCACCGTACACGTCAGCGTCACCGTACGTGTCGGCATCGCCGGCGACCGGGATGATGGTCGTGGCGTCGGTGTCGTGACTGAACAGCCCGGGGTACCCGGACGCGGCCGGGGTCCCAGCCCCAGTATCGGCACCGTTGTCGGCAGCGGCCTCTGCGGCAACTTCGACGTCCGGCTCCTCGACCGGCTCGGCCACCGCATCCTGCACGGTCGGCTCAGCCGCCTCAACCTGCTCCGTCGCAGCGTCCTGACTCTCATGAGCCCCGACGTGTTCCAGATCCTCATCGCGGACCACCGGGATGGATCCGGTCAGCTCAGAGACAGAAACTCCACCCTCCTCGAGGGTGCGACGTCGCCGCGGACGCCCCGAGCCGGAGCGTCCGCCCTCCTTCGCATTGCGGGCCATCAGCTCCGCAACAGTCAGTTTCTCACTCATCAATCGTTCCCATCATCGGTAACCGCCAGCCGGCGGATCACTCTCGCGTCAATCCGTCGACCCACGACAGCCACCATCTCATTTTCCGGTGGCCCTGTCTCCTACCTCAATTATCAGTCGACAGTTTACAGCTATCACAGTTCCTGCCCACATCGTCGCTCTCCGGACCGGAAAACCCGACTACACCAAGTGAAACACAGTGTAGGTCAGTGGAAGTCCAAGTCGATCTCGGGGTTCAACGTAGCGTCCTCCGCATCGGCACGACGCAGAATCACCCCCTCACGCAGCGCCCAGGGGCACAACTCCAACTGCTCGATGCCCAGATGACGCATCGTCGCCTCGGCAACCAGTGCACCAGCGACAATCTGGTGGGACCGGTCAGCCGACACACCCTCCAGCTCAGCGCGGTCCGCCGCGGTCATCCGGGAGATGAACGCCGACAACTGCCGCACACCCGGCTGGGTCAGCACACGCCGCACCCGGGGGCCCGCCGACGACGGTGCCGCACCAGTCAACCGGGCCAGCATCCGGAAGGTCTTCGACGTACCCACCGCCAGGTCCACCGGGCCAGCCTCACGAAGCTGCTTGATCGGCTCCTCCAACGTGGCGTCGATATGCGCCGCCAGCGCCTTGACCTCCTTCTTCTTCGGCGGATCAGTGTTGAACCACTCGTGGGTCAGCCGGCCGGCACCCAGATCGACCGACAAGGCGATGTCCGGCATCTCGTTGACGCCGATCGACATCTCCAGCGATCCACCACCGATGTCCAGGTCACAGATCCGACCCGCCGACCAGCCGAACCAGCGGCGCACCGCCAGGAACGTCAGCTGTGCCTCGGCGGGGCCGGAAAGGATGCGCAGCCGCACACCTGTGCTGGCCTCCACCGAATCCAGCACCTCGTCCGAGTTCGTCGCCGACCGCAACGCCGACGTGGCGAACGGCAGCATCTCGTCGCAGTGGAACTGCTCGGCCATCTCGGCAGCCAGCCCCACGCCCTTGGTGAGTTTCTTGACCCCCTTCGGCGTGATCGCACCGTCGCCGTCGAGGTACTCGACGAGACGCATGGGCGTCTTCCAGTTGCTCATCGGGGTCGGCGGACCGCCCGGAGCCATGTCCACCACCACAAGGTGGACCGTATTGCTTCCCACATCCAAGACACCTAGTCGCACGAGGTCCACCCTATCCGGTCTACGGTGGTCCACGTGACACATTCCCTCTTGCACGGCACCGGCGAGGACGCCGACGGTTCCTGGATCCCCAGCGGATACCCGGACGGCACCCCCGCCGACCTCGCCGTGCGCGACGGCCGGGAGACCCCGGCCGACCATCCCCGGGAGTTCCTCGAGTTCATCGACCCCGACGACTCCGAGCACCTGGTCTCGGTCGACCTGACCTGGCTGTTGTCGACCTACCGGTGCCGTTTCGGGACGGACGCCTGCCACGGCATCGACCCGGAGAACCCGGATGTCGGATGCTGCGTGCACGGGGCGTTCCTCACCGACGAGGACGACCGCGGGGCACTCGCCGAGATCGTCCCGCACCTCACCGACGAGGACTGGCAACTGCGTCCGATGGTTCTCGGGGAATCGCGGGATATTAGTGCTGTCGGCAGTAGTGACGACGGCAGTGCGGACGACGGCAGTACGGACGGTGGCGAGATCGAGCCGTGGCTGGTGTGGGACGAACTCGACGTCGAGGACGGGGCCGGTGGAGAGGACGGTGGGACCGAACCCGCCCTGAAGACCCGGGTCCACGACGGGGCCTGTGTCTTCGCCAACCGGGCGTCCCACCCCGGCGGCCCCGGGTGCGCGCTGCACGGCTGGGCGCTGCGCAATGACGTGCCCATCACCGTCGCCAAGCCCGAGGTGTGCTGGCAGCTGCCGCTGCGTCGGGAAGAGGCCTGGGAAACCCGTCCCGACGGCTCAGAAATGCTGCGCACCACCATCACCGAATACAACCGACGCGGGTGGGGTGCCGGCGGCGAGGACTTCGACTGGTACTGCACCAGCGACCCGGGGTGCCACGGCGGCGCGGGCGAGGAAGCGCTCTGGTCGACCAGTGCCGATGAACTCCGGGAACTGATCGGAGAGGCCGCCTACGAGGTCGTCGCCGAGCACTGCCGGCAACGCGAGCAGCTGGCGAAGGTCGCCCCGTCCGGCTTCCCGCTGCTGTCGATCCACCCGGCGACGGCGGCGGCCCGGGCGTCCGACTGAACGGTCGCGGCGTCCCCGGAGAACTACTGGGCTACCCCTCGAACTTGTAGCCCAGCCCGCGGACCGTCACCAGCACCTTCGGCTTCGCCGGATCCACCTCGACCTTCGACCGCAGCCGTTTGACGTGTACGTCGAGGGTCTTGGTGTCGCCGACGTAGTCGATCCCCCACACCCGGTCGATGAGCTGGCCGCGGGTGAGCACCCTGCCCTCATTGCGCATGAGGTACTCCAGCAGGTCGAACTCCTTGAGCGGCAGTGAGACGTCCTTCCCCTCCACCGTCACCCTGTGTCGCTCGACGTCCAGCACCACGCGACGACTGCGCAGCACCTGGCCATCGTCACCCTCCCCCTCGATCTCCGGCTCCCCGCCGCGGCGCAGGACGGCCCGGATCCGGGCGATCAACTCCCTCGCGGAGTACGGCTTGGTGACGTAGTCGTCCGCACCGATCTCCAGGCCGACGACCTTGTCGATCTCGCTGTCGCGTGCGGTCACCATGATCACCGGCACAGTGGAGACCGTCCGCAACTGCTTGCAGACCTCCGTGCCGGACATGCCGGGCAGCATGACGTCCAGCAGCACCAGGTCGATGCCGTGGGCGTTGAACTTCTCCAGGGCCGCGGGACCGTCCGCGGCGGAGTAGACACCGAACCCCTCCTTCTCCAACAGGAAAGCGAGTGGCTCTGCCAACGATTGCTCATCTTCGACAATGAGCACGGTCGGTCGATCAGTGGTCACGGTTGGTTCGTTGTCCTCACACGTCGATGTCGGCCATATGACGGCCGAGTTTGCAGCAGACCGCTTCAGTCTAAACGCGAGCCGACCTGCTCGCCTGCCTGTTGAGCGCGATACACGCACTGTTCGACAAGAGTTCGCCTGGAGTTTGCTTTGGGCCGGACGCAGCATCCGGGAGATCTACTGCTCGCCGGGCAGCAGTTCGGTGGAGACGAACCGGTCCTGGTCCGGGACGTTCTCGGCAACAGAGTCATCGTCCCGCAACACCGGGAACTCCAGGGAGAACGTCGAGCCGGTACCCGGCCTGGACCACAACGACACATTGCCACCATGGTTGATCACCGTGTGCTTGACCACCGCCAGGCCCAGGCCCGTGCCGCCGGTGGCACGGGAACGGGCCTTGTCCGCCCGGTAGAAACGCTCGAAGACGCGCTTCTGCTCCTCCTTCGGGATGCCGGTCCCCCGGTCGGTCACCCTGATCACCACAGACTCGCCGCGCACCGCTCGGGTGACGGTGACCGGGGTGTCCTCCGGGGAGTAGTTGATCGCATTGGAAATCAGGTTGGTCACCGCGGTGACCAGCAGTCCCTCATCGCCCATCAGTTGTGCGTTGCAGGGGCCGTCGGTCCGCAGTTCCAGGCCCTCGACCTCGGCGGCCATCGTCGAGCGTTCCACCGCCCTGTCGACGACGTCGTCGACGTTGACCGGCTGAGGGTCCGGCAACGACTCCGCCCCCTGCAACTTCGACAGGCCTATCAGCTCGGCGATCATCGTGGAGATGCGTTGGGTCTCCACGCCCAGCTTCTGCCCGAAGTACTCGACGGCCGCCGGGTCGTCGCTGGCCTCCAGCATCGTCTCGACCAGCAGGGAGATCGCCCCGACCGGGGTCTTGAGTTCGTGGGAGACATTTGCCACGAAGTCCCGGCGGGCGGACTCCATCCGCACCTGTTCGGAGTTGTCCCAGCTGTAGACCACGACAAAACGGTCGTCGGCGGTGGTCAGTCGTTTCACGGACACCGCGACGGAGAACAACGGGCCGACGGTGGTGGGGCCGGGGTGCGACACCCCGTCGCGGGGCTCGCCGTCGTCGAAGACCCGCTGGGCCAGACGCCAGACCTCGGGGACGAGCCGACGCTCGTCCACAACCCCCAGCTCCTGGGCGGTCCGGTTGGACAGCACCAGGTCAGCACGGTGGTCGACCACCGCGAAACCCCAGGGCGCGGATTCCAGGGCGAAGTGCATGACCTGCGCCAAGGTCGAGACCTTGTTCTGCTGGGTCTCGCGCCGGATGCGTGCCTCCAGGCGACGTTCCACACGCCGCCGGAGAATGAAGATCACTGCGGTGACCAGCGCCCCGACCAGTAGGCCGAGGACGACGGCCGCGCCGAGTTCAGCCCCCGCGGAGTTCATCCCTGAACTACTTGCCGCCCTGCGCGGCGACGGCGGCCGCTCCGGCCTCTGCGGCCTCCGGGTCGAGGTATTCGCCACCGGGGTTCAGCACCGTACCGGTGGAGCTGAGGCGGTAGACCAGCGGGATGCCGGTGGGGATGTTCAGCCCGGCGATGTCCTCGTCGGAGATCTTGTCGAGGTGCTTGACCAGGGCGCGCAGCGAGTTGCCGTGGGCGGCGACCAAGACGGTCTCGCCGGACTCGAGGCGCGGGAGGATCTCGACGGTGAAGTAGGGGACGAAGCGCTTGACGACGTCGAGCAGGCACTCGGTGCGCGGCGGGTTCTCGATACCGGCGTAGCGCGGGTCGCCGGCCTGGGAGTACTCGGAATCGTCCTCCAGCTCGGGCGGCGGGGTGTCGTAGCTGCGACGCCATGCCATGAACTGGTCGTCGCCGTACTTCTCCTTGGTCTCGGCCTTGTTCAGCCCCTGCAGCGCACCGTAGTGGCGCTCGTTGAGCCGCCAGTCACGGATGACCGGGATCCAGTGCCGGTCGGCCTTGTCCAGGGCCAGCGCGGCGGTGGTGATCGCGCGACGCAGCACCGAGGTGTACAGGATGCCGGGCTTCAGGCCGGCGTCGGCGATGAGCTCGCCGCCGCGGACGGCCTCGGCACGCCCCTTCTCGGTGAGGTCGACGTCAACCCAGCCGGTGAACTGGTTGGATGCGTTCCATTCGCTCTGCCCGTGGCGGAGCAGGATCAGTGTGCCGTGGTTCGATTCGCTCATGGCTCTTATTCTGCCACGTCCCGCTGCTGCGCACCGGACCGACTACCCAGGGAGGGGTACGGTCAGTTGTTCTCCCGTTCATCTGCGCCCGGCAGGTCGTCACCGACGAGGAGACGGAGCGCACCTGCGATACCCGTGAAGCTGGAGCGCTGTTCGGGCACGGCGTAGCTCTCCACCGAGTAGCCGTTGACCAGCAGCAGCACGAGTGAGCCGAGGGAGAGGTCCTCGTCGGTCAGGTCGTCTTCGTCGATACCGAGGACGCCGGCAGCGGTCGTGCGCCACCGGGCCGAGACCACCACCGTGACCAGAGCTGTCCCGACAGTCGCGACAGCCACCACCGCCCACCAGCCCGCGGTCGTCGACAGCACCGGAACCCTGGCGAGGATGTGCGCGACCTTCGTGATCCACATCGCGCAGGGCGCGCAGATCCACAACACCGCCACACCGACCGGCACCCACACCCCCGCAAGCAGGGCGCCGACCATGCCGACCACCGTCACCACGGGCACGGCAGGCCCGACGAGAAGATTCGCCACCACGGCGGTCGGCGAGAGGACCCCGGTCATGTGTGCGATGACCGGTGCGGTGACGACATCGGCGGCGAGACTCACCCCGATGAGCTGACAGAGATTGCGCTGCCAGCCGACCGGGGTGTGGTGGTCGGTCCTCCTGTCCGCCTGATACTGCAGCAGTCGCCGGGAGACCAGCGGTGCGACGGCCACGATGCCGACCGTCGCCACGACCGAGAGGATGAAGGCGTACTCCACCGCGAGGCCGGGGTCGATGAGCAGGAGCAGCAGTACCGCCGCCGAGCAGGCCGCGAACCCGTGGGTCCGGCGGGCGCTGACCACGGCGACCAGGCCGACAAACCCCATGACCGCGGCGCGCAGCACACTCGGTTCCGGGCCGACGAGCACGACGAACGCCACGAGACAGACCGCGGCGAGGATCACCTGTACCCGTTTGCCCGTGCCCAGGGCACCTGCCAGCACCAGCACCCCGCCGGAGACGATCGCCAGATTCGCCCCGGAAACCGCGGTCAGGTGCGAGAGTCCGGTGGCGAGGAATTCGGTGCGGGTGGCGGGAGCCTGCCCACCGACATCGCCGACGACCATGCCCGGTACCAGGTCTGCCCGACGGTGCCTCTGACCTGGTACCGTCGGGCAGGTGGGACACGGCGTCTCGCAGTCCGTCGCGCACATGAGCCGTCACCGCAGAGATGCCGTCGGGCCCGTCGGCGGGTTCCGGTGTGGTGACCGCCGAGAGCGTGACCGGGGCGATGCCCGGACGATCGGACGCCCGGACCGTCGCCGTGACCGCCAGTTCCGCGCCCGGCTGGA
>OMJG01001469.1_pt1 | contig 13604 bp, 12 predicted proteins | sample 1646431 | NCBI WGS metagenome assembly OMJG01 (sample SAMN03771674, study PRJEB25209) | food metagenome | isolation source: Cotija cheese | place: Mexico:Jalisco,Michoacan | collected 2011-12-12
GGTCGCCCTAGAACTTGATTCATCCATGTAATGAATTACACGGTTTTCTCAAGGGATGACTTTAAATAAATAAATTGGAGGGTTATGCTCTTGGACGAACAGATTGAATTATTATTTACCATAGATGAAGGCTATTTAAATCCCTTAAAAGTGGCATTAACATCGATTCGCCAAAATAATCCAGGCCAAGCCATCCGTATTTGGCTGATTCATGAATCAATTGCAATGCATACGATTCGCGAATTGCAGAAGTTAACGGATTATTTACAGTTTGGTTTTGAAGCGATTGAAATTGATGGCAGTCGATGGAATAGCGCTAAAACTGAAGATAGGTACCCAAAAGAAATGTATTTTCGCTTGCTTGCAGGTGCTATTTTGCCTGAAGAAATGAAACGGGTGATTTATTTAGATCCAGATATTTTAGTGGTTAATCCTTTATTAGAGCTGTGGCAAACAGATTTAGAAGGCCATATGCTAGCAGCTGCTACACATGTTGGGTTGACGGACGTTTCTACCCGAGTAAACCAAATGCGACTTGACGTTGACCATGCATACTATAATTCTGGTGTGATGGTGATTGATTTAGATAAAGCTAGAGAAATTGTCAAATGGTCAGATATTGCGCGAATGATTGAAAAATATAATCTGTTACTCTTCTTACCTGACCAAGATATTCTAAACCATTTGTATGGTAAATATACGAAGGAAATACCCGAAGAAATTTGGAATTATGATACCCGTAAATATATGCGCTATTTTACCAAAAGTCTTACCCAACACGATATTCACTGGGTGATGTCGCATACTGTCATCCTTCACTTCTGTGGTGGCCCCAAACCATGGGACGATAAACATGACAACCGCTTTACCAGCCTTTATCTTAACTATCAAAACCAATTAGCTAAAATAGAAGAAAAACTAAAATAGACGAGAGAAATGTAAACAATAGAAGGGCTACATTAACCAACTGGAGCGTGAAAATATGGAAATTGAAACAGTTGAGGAATTAATCGAAATTGCTGAAAGTGCAGTGGGTAAGAAAGTTAAAGAATATGATATTAAGAACCGATTAGCTTCAAAAGGCAATAAAGGCGGTATCGGTCAAATATTAGAAGAGGGCTTATTTGGCTATGCCATTAATTCTACAAGTGAAGCTGATTTTGGCGAACTAGGTGTAGAGTTGAAAGCAACACCTGTGAAACAAAATAAAAATAAGGCATTTGCGGCTAAGGAACGATTGGTGCTGAACATTATTAATTATATGAAGGAAGTAGAGTATTCTTTTGAAACGTCTTCCTTCTGGCGTAAGAACGAAACGATATTAATGATGTTTTATTTCTGGGATAAAGAATTAGATCGTGGTGATTATCGTATATTAAAATCTGTCTTATATACTTATCCTGAAGACGACCTAGAGATTATCAAAAATGACTGGGAAATCATTGTAGGAAAAATCCGAGCAGGGAAAGCTGAAGAATTATCCGAAGGCGATACCATGTATCTAGGTGCATGTACGAAAGGCGCTAACAAAAATTCATTAAGACAACAGCCGTTTTCTGATGTCCCCGCGATGCAGCGTGCATTTTCTTTAAAAGCTTCGTATATGACGACTTTAGTTAGAAAATATATAAAGCAAGATAATATTGTCTCGTTTACTAGTAAAGAGGAATTAGCTAAAAAATCCTTGGAGACTATTCTACAAGAGCGATTTGCACCTTACGTAGGATTGGATATGCGAGAAATTAGTCAAAAGATTAATTATGAAATCAATCCTAAAAATAAGTCTACCATCGCAAACATGATTAGTAGAGTTCTTGGGATTACAGGTACTAAGTTAGATAATATAGAAGAATTTTCAAAAGCCAATATTCAATTTAAAACAATTAGGCTGGAACCGAATAATATACCTAAAGAGCATATGTCTTTTGAAAACGTCGATTTTGATGCATGGTTGAATGATTCATTTGAGGAATCTCAATTCTATCAAAAATTTGAAGAAACTAAATTTCTATTCGTTGTATTTCAATATCGTGAAACGCTTAAGGAAAATCCCGATAGAATCCCTTATTTTAAAAAGATAGTATTATGGAACATGCCTGGACAGACGATTCGTAATGAAGTTGGATTAATGTGGCGTCGGGGTAGAAAAGTATTGAAAGATGGGGTAGAATTAACCGTCAGGTCTAGAGGTATATCTAATAATTTACCGAGTGCCAAAGAAAACTATGTAACACATATTCGTCCAAAAGCCAAGGATGGTAAAGACAAAGTTCAGTTACCAGATGGTCAAGAAATTACTAAGCAGGCTTTCTGGCTCAACAAAGAGTATATTGCTGAAATCGTGAAAGATTAGATCAAGCTTTAGGCTTGATCTTTTTCTTGGAGTATATTATAATATACGAAAGTATGTTCGTAGAGAGAGGGAGATTTAATGAAAATTTTTTCAATGTTTGATGGTGTAGGAGGTTTCACCATTGGTTTCAATAATGCTGATAGTGAACTATTCCAAACTACCTATTCAAACCAATATGAACCCTCAAAAAAATCACAAGACGCCTATGAAGTTGGTGTTTATCGTTTCCCAGAAATTGAACATATCCCAACAGATGTTGCTTTGATTCCAGACGAAAAGTTTGAAGAAATGAAACAAAATGGGGTCAATATGATTGTTGGTGGCTTCCCCTGCCAAGATTATTCTGTAGCTCGTTCAAGAAAAAATGAATTGGGTATTGAAGGAAAGAAAGGTGTTCTGTTCTGGGAAATCATTAGAGCAACAGAAATTATTCAACCTGAATACTTAGTGTTAGAGAATGTTGATAGACTACTAAAAGCACCCACAAGTCAACGTGGTCGAGACTTTGCCGTTATGTTAGCTTCATTTAATGAACTGGGTTACTCAGTAGAGTGGCGTGTAATCAATGCAGCTGAATATGGACGCGCACAGCGTAGACGTCGTGTATTCTTCTTCGTATATCGAAATGATACTGCCTTTGCTAAGAAAATGGATGCAAAATATGAGCAATCATCAGAAATAAATCTAATTAATGAAAAAGACTTTGATACCTATGCAGAGTATATTTTCAATGATGGTTTATTCGCTAGACAATTTCCTATCAAGCAAGAGCCGATTAAGAATCGAACCATGTCTAACCATCTAGCGAGTGATATTAAGGAAGTTTCTGATAATTATGCGGATGGTAAGTTCTGGAATACAGGAATCATGCGCCATGGTGTTTATTATTCCGCGGATACAGAACCACTTGGTGACGAAAACCCAATTCCATTCAAAGATATTATTGTCCCAGAGAACACAGTCCCAGAGAAGTATTATATTGAAGGTGAAAAGTTAGAAAAATTCAAGTACCTAAGAGGGCCTAAACGATTAGAGAGAACCTCTGCAGAAGGACATAAGTATGTTTATTCTGAAGGTGGTATGAGTGAAACTGATAGTCTAGAGTTACCTGGTAGAACAATGCTAACTTCTGAAGGAACAGTTAATCGTTCGACTCACCTACTAAAAATCAATAACCGTTATCGACTAATCACGCCAATTGAAGCGGAAAGATTACAAGATTTCCCAGATGATTGGACGAAGTTTAAACAACTAGACAATGGTGAAGTAGTTGAAGTCTCTGAACGCATGAGAATGTTCTTTATGGGTAATGCCTTAGTAACTGGCATAGTAAAACGAATTGGTGATGAATTAAAAAGTATTATTTGGTAAAATTCTTAGAGGTGTTGCGAAATGTATACATTTAATCAAAAAGAGTTTGAGAACTATCTAAAGCAGGTAAGGAAGCTATCTGTCAGTTCAATAAGTAAGTATGCTAGTCAGGCACATAATAGAATTTTGAAAGATTTAGGTATCAGTTTTTACGAGATAAATGATATGGAGCAATTACACGAATTACTGAAGGATGTGAAATTACTAGAGAAGAATATGGCTAAAGATCCAAAGCGTATGTATTCTGCAGCAGTAAGCAACTATATTAAGTTTATTGCTTATAAGCTAGAGGATAGTTACATTATGATGGATCCTGAATATAACAGTGATGTCGAACAAGCACTACAAATGAATAATGTCGATAAAGTATCTCACTATGAACCAACACCATTGGTACAAGATTCAAGGTTAATTTATAGAAGAAGTGCGACTGTTGCGGCAGAGGCTATAAAAAGAAACCATTATGAATGCCTAGTTAATTCAAAACATGCTTACTTTATTTCAAGAACTACTAGACAAAATTACGTTGAAGCACACCATATTATTCCAATAAGTACTCAAGCCTTATTTTCACAGGGTATAGACTGTGTACCAAATATTGCTAGTCTATGTCCTGTATGTCATCGTCAAATTCATCATGGTTTAGACCACGATAAAAAGGATTTGTTAGAGATATTATGGGATAAGAACTACAGAAAGATAGAAGATGTAGGTATCGATTTATCTTTCAAAGAACTAGTTGAATTGTATTAGAATAGATAACTGAAACTAGAAATTACGCTAAATCTGTTGAGCGAATTTCTAGTTTTTCTTTTATAAGAAAATATAACTGACCTTTCATTAAGTATGGAGGTTACTTTTTGTTTGTGGCAATATAGACAGGACATTTGAAATATGATTAAATGGACATGTTTAATTGGGTATATTTGAAATCGAATTAGATGTGGAATCCTTAAGGAGAATAGATCACGATTGATAGCAAATCTATCAAGCAAGTTTGTAGGTTTCATGATCGAAATACAGTATAATCGATTGAGTGTTATTAAAAAAATCCATGTATAAGGAGGTTGAAAATGCTTCAACTCACTAATATTCAAAAAGCTTACGATGATTATAAGGTACTAAATGGCATTAATTTAACAGTAAACGATGGTGAAGTTGTTGCCTTAATTGGACCTTCCGGAACTGGAAAAACTACCCTACTGAGAACCATTAATTTTCTTGACCCAGCTGATCAAGGACAAATTCAAATGGGCGATCAGACAGTGGATGTGAATGATGCATCTAAGAAAGATATTTTAGCTATTCGCCGTAAGACAGCGATGGTATTTCAAAATTATGGCTTATTTAAAAATAAAACGGCATTAGAAAATGTCACCGAGGGCTTAATCGTTGTTCACGGGATGAACAAAGACGAGGCAGAAGTAATCGGGAAAGAAGCACTTGAACAAGTGGGTATGCTTGAAAAACAAGATGCTTATCCGAGTGAACTTTCAGGTGGTCAACAACAAAGAATCGGGATTGCTCGGTCAGTAGCTTTAAAACCAGAAATTATGTTACTAGATGAACCAACATCGTCGCTAGATCCTGAGCGGTCAGCAGAATTGTTGAAAATCTTACAAGCGATTGCTAAAACTGGTGTGACGATGATTATCGCTACACATGAAATGGATTTTGCTAAATATGTTTCCTCTAAAGTGGTCTTCATGGAAGCTGGCCAAATTGTTGAAGAGGGAACACCTCATCAAATTTTCAATGATGCACAAAATGAGAGAACTAAAAATTTCGTAAATAAAATTGAGAACCCGTTCAACTTGGAGGAGAATGAATAATGAAGACATTAAAAACACTTTTGGTTTCTGCAACTGCCTTATTATTAGTCGCTTGTGGGAACAGCGAATCTGCTGACTCAGGTGAACAAACTGTAACAGTTGCTGTAGAGAATGCCTCAGAACCATTATCTTTTACAGACGAAAATAACGAATTAACTGGTTATGAAGTAGATGTTATCAATGCCATTGATGAAGCAATTGAAGGATATAATATCAATATTGAATCAGTAGACGCAGAAGCAGCACAAGTTGGTCTAGAGACAGGTCAATATGCCTTTATCGGTGGTGGGTTATATAAAACTGCTGAACGTGAAGAAATGTACCTATTCCCAGAAGAATATACAGGTGCTTCTGTCATTGAAATCTTTAAACGTGCAGACGATGATTCAATTCAGTTATTAGATGACCTACCAGGAAAAACAGTTCACCCAGTTACACCAAATGGGGGTATCTTTAACCTATTAACAGCTTACAATGAAGAACACCCTGATAACCAAATTGATATTCAATTAGGCGAGTCTGGTAACTTCTCAGAACGTTTCCAAGCGATTGACTCAGGTCAATCAGACGCTGTTGTAATGCCGTCTAACTTGGGAGCTGAAGAAATTATCAGTGAGTTAGGATTAAATGTGAATACAGCAGATGAACCAGTTCAAGTTAATCCAACATACTTTATGCTTTCTAAAGACCAAGAAGACTTGAAGGTAGCTATGGATGAAGCCATTGCACAATTAAAAGAAGATGGTACACTTCAAGAATTTTCAGAAAAATGGTATGGCGATAATATCTTTGATTATGAAGTAACGAACGATTAACATGTTAGACGACTGAGGAACCAAGAAAGGCATTCCTTGGTCGTTTTTCTTTAAAGGAGGGGTATTTTTGAATTTTTCATTTATTATAGAAATATTGCCATCATTAATTGATCGGCTACCAGTTACTATTTTAATATTTGCGATGTCAGCAGTATTGTCACTAATTCTAGCAACTATTGTGGCAGGCTTAAGAATTACTAATATTCCGGTAGTGAATCAAATTGTGCTAATTTATTCATCATTTATGCGGTCAACACCAGGTATTATTCATATTTTTATTGCCTACTACGGTATTCCTTACTTATTACGTGCATTGAGTATACCTGTTGGTTCAGGTAATCGTGTTTTATATGCAACAGTTGCCTTAGTTGCTTATAATGGCGCCTTTATGTCTGAAATTATTCGCCCAGCTTATTTATCAGTTGGAAAAGACCAGCAAGATGCAGCAAAGAGTATCGGTATGACCAATTGGCAAAGACTATCACGGATTATTTTCCCACAGGTTTTACCAATCGCTCTGCCCTCTTTAACGACGGCTTTAATTGATTTATTAAAAGATACGTCACTGTTATTTTTAATCGGTTTAATCGATTTGATGGGGCAAGCAGATATACTGATTACAAATACATATGGTGTTTATCAAGTTGAAGTATATGTTGCGATCGCCTTAATATATTGGCTAATGTCTAGTATCATTATTTGGGGCAACAAGAAGATTGAAAAACATTTTTCAATGATTACGGGTTAGGAGGACGAATATGAATTTTTCAATAGATGTATTAATTGAAACCATCTTAATCGTCGCGACTGCTGTGCCTCGTGTCATGCTATTAGCTGCGATTATTGTGGTAATGGGTATTATCTTAGGTGGCTTATTGACAATTATTCGTCGGAAACAAATACCAGTACTGACGCAAGTGATAGAGATTGTGATGTCTTATATGCGTGGGGTACCCTTAATTGTTCACCTGTTTATTATCCGATATGCGTTACCAGGATTATCCAGTTCATTCTTATCACTATTTGGTGTCACTACTGATCCAGCCGACTTCCCAAGTGTAGCTATGGTACTTGTAGCTTTTACCTTATTAGAATTAACAGTTGAAAGTGAAAATATTCGCGGGGCATTTGCGTCTATTGGTAAAGATCAATTTGACGCAGCTTATTCTATTGGGATGACCAACAAGCAAACTTATCAACAAATTATTATCCCGCAAGCTTTATCGGTGGCGATTCCTTTATTCCTAAATGCTTATATCAAGAATATCAAGGCCTTGTCTCTTGCCTTCACGGTAGGTGTGGTGGATATCTTAACCCAAGCGCGCTTTGCTGCTGCCTTATCTTACCGGTATTTAGAATCTTATGTAGCCGCAGCCATTGTATATTGGATTATTTGTGGCTTACTACAATTATTATTTGACTATGTGGAAAAGAAAAAACGATATGAATAGGTGGGTATCATGAATAAAACAGAAAAAATGAAAAGTATACTAGCCAATAATTACCAAGGTCCAACACCGTTTTCTTTTTGGACCCACTATCCAGAATGCGACCGTGAACCAGAGAAAATTGCGCAAGTATCTTATGATTTATATAAAGATTTTGATTTAGACTTCCTAAAAACTATGAATAACGGTATGTATGCGATTGAAGATTATGGTGCGAAAGTTGATTTTTCAGAGATTAAAACGGGTGGGGTAGCCAAGGTAGTTGAAACACCTATCAATTCTTATGAAGATTGGGCCAATTTACCCTTACTAGATTTAGCATCAGCATCGATTCTCCAACGCGAATTGGATTACTTGAAACGTCTACTTGCTTTGACAAAAAATGAAGTACCGGTATTGATGACTGTCTTTAGTCCCATTACAACTGCTGATAAATTAGCTGGTGGGCAATTAAAAGACCATATTCAACAAGATGAGTCTGGTATATTGTTAGCGGCTATTCAAAGAATTGCTCAAACGACGGCTGATTTAGCCAAAGAAGCGATTAAATTAGGTGCTGATGGTATCTACTTAGCGTCACAAATGTCGTCTACAGATAAAGTATCTGTTACTGATTACGAGAAATACGGCAAACCTTTTGATCTACAAGTGATTGAAGCAGCTCGTGATGGCTGGATGAATACTGTCCATATTCATGGTGAAAATATCATGTTTGATTTGTTGAAAGATTACCCATTACCAATTATTAATTGGCATATCGGTGAAACAAAACCTGAATTACTAGAAGGGTTAAAAGCATCCGGTAAGATCGTGATGGGTGGTATTGAACGGATGGATATTACGGCTAATGACCGTGAAGCTTTAAAAACGCAAATCACTCGTGATATCAAAGATACCCAAGGTTTAAATAAATTACTATTAACACCCGGTTGTGTAATCAGGCGACCATTTGATACAGAAACTATTCGTTTCATACAAGGGTTGTTATAAAGATAAACAAACTGGAAGTAGACTAGCATTGTTTAGCAGTACTTCCGGTTTTTTCTTGTAAAAATTGTTAGCAAGATTGGTAGAGTGCTCTAAATGTTGATATATCGCCTTTCTTCATTTAATCTAAAAAGTTGTACAATAAAAGGATACTTAGACTAGGATGAAATATCTGATTCTAATATAACGGATTTTTAATGTTTAAATTACTCCTATTGCACTATGATATTATTAATTATACTAGTGGAGGAGGTATATAATTTGAGTATAAACGAAAGTACAATGCAACAAATAGTGATTGATTATTACCGAGTATTTCGAATCTATCATCCTTACCGCCAATTTAGTGAAAAAAGAAAACTCAATAAAATAAAGCTAATTTCACGGAATAATTTACTTATTTCTCAAACGGAGATTAATTATAATATTGATTATCAAGAATACTTTAAAAAAGAAGCGTTACCCAGATATAAAAGCGGGTTAACTGCTATAGAAACAAAGAAATTGGAAATTTTTTTAAGCAACCAATTGTTTGTAGCCGCACGGTTACAAACTTATTACTCAGAATTTACATCTGAGGCCTATAGCAATAGAATTCATTCATTTTTACTACATCCTATTAAATATTACTTGAATGATGACAAGAAAGAAGTAAATTTTATTAATGTACAATTGAAAATATATGAACATGGCGTAGCAATTTTGAGTTTTACTGTTAATGAGGCAGAAGGATTAGAAATTCAAAATTTTGTGCATTCAAATAACGATATAAAAATTAACAGTGCATATTATCCAAAGTTATTATTTAAAATAGAAAAAGGAGAAAAAATTAATCAGAAGACTGACTCGGACGATTTATTTCGGTATAAAAAGGTAGGTAGGTGTGAATCAATCAAAGCAGCGATTGATAGATATGGAGATATAATACAAACATTTCTAAAAGACAAAAACTGCCCCAAATATTTTATTCCTTACGAATCATACTATATAGCTAATATGAGTGATGTACCGTATGAATTTAATTTAGAAACTTCTGATAATTTCAAGCGAAATATTGTTCAATTAATGGATGGTGTACCTTTTGATTTGTATACGAACAATATTGTTGAAAATAAGTACTCTTATTATAAATATGGACATTTTGCATTGATTGAAACTTTTTCAAATCAACATAGAAGTATTAATGTTTTAAGTGAAAAAATAATAGAAGATACTTTAGAGAAATTAAATCAAAATGAAAAAGAGAGACAGAAAGCACAAGATTTTGAAATATTGTCACAAATGTTTGATGGAGATCAATTAGAAGAGGTTATTAAATATATAAACTATGATAATGCACCGACTGTTGAAAAACCTTTATCACTATATTTAATATTATTAACAGATATGAAATCAAATATCTTCTTTATACTAGAGTTTATGTTAATGGAGAGATTAGCAATAGTAGATTATAATCAAAATTTCCAGGATGTATTTATATCTGAGAGTAAATTATTGGATTTAGAGCTGCACCGATTTTACGATTGGAGAAATGCAAACATGCTAGTTAATTCGACATATCATACAACAGTAGAAATGTTTAACTGGCTGATTGAACGTACTGAAGATGTAGATAAGATGCGCATAATAGAGTATAACAGAGAATTTAGCAAAGAAATCAGTGTCCAGAAAAGAGAAGTAACTAGAGAGAAATTAAATATTATCTTATCGATATTGTCATTTTTAATTTCCATTGTATTTTCTTTTGAGCCGATTAGCTTATTACTAGAACTATTTGAAATAACAAAACGAGATATTGTATTTAGATGGTATGGTGCCTTTAATAGTATAGTATTGATACTTATAATTTTAATCTTTAAGAAAGAGGTTCTAAGGTTTTTTAAGGATACAAAATTTGGATACTGGCTACAAGACAGAATAACTAAAGTAATCATTCATTTATCAATTTTTACAGATTTTTCTAAAGTCAAAATTAGTAGTTTACTTCAGTCAATTAGAACATGGTTCAACAGATACTTTTAAAACACATTAATATTCGAAGAGATACTGTATAAAATAGTGAAGTTTTTGTATTTTAATTTACAAAATCTATGTATTTTGTCAAGGGCAATTTAAAATTGTAGGTATTCGGCAATCTAAAAATGTAGGTTTTGGGCAATTTAACTAGCTAGTCACTTTTTAATTTTCCTTTGAGACGATAGGACTTTCCAGTGATTTTGAATATCTTCGCATGATGGACCAGCCGGTCTAAAATGGCGGCGGCTATTTCAGTGTTTTGGAAGAGTTCGCCCCAGCGGGATAATGTAATATTTGAAGTAACCATGGTTGTTTTCTGCTCATATCGCAAGGTGAGTAATTGAAAGAAGAGATCGGCCTCAACTTTTTGAATGGGCAGATAGCCAATTTCATCGATAATCAATACATCATATCGGACGTATCGTTTGATCACTCGTTCAATCGTGCCTTTCTCATATGCTGATCGCAGGCGCAAAAGGAGTTCATGACAACTGATAAACAAGGTCTGATGGCCCTGTCGACAGGCTTCAATGCCTAAGGCAATGACGAGATGTGTTTTGCCGACGCCTGGGTTCCCAATGAAAATGAGGTTTTCCTTTTTTTCTAAAAATCCCAAGGATTTTAAGTCGAGGATTTCTTTTTTATTGATGCTGGGCTGAAAATCAAAATCGAATTCATCTAAAGTGGTTCGTTTAGGAAAGCGAGCGCGTTTGATGACGCGCTCAACTTTCTGTTCCTCTTGAAAGACCAGCTCCTGCTCTGTGAGTTTCAAAAGAGCTTCTGTAAAGGGAATCTCTTGTTCATTTACGATATCTATGTAATTTGGCACATATTCTCGCATAAAGCCTAAGTTTAAGGCTTCTAGATTGTTTAATAGTTTTTGATATGAACTACTCATTGGTGTCTGCCTCCAATAAATCATATAATTTCATACTCTGCCTAATGTGTTCCTGTATTTCGTCCTCTTCTTTGTGGCTCATGACATCTGATTTTAAAATCTGGACCAAATCCTCTTGGTGGTAATTTAATTTTTTTGTGGTTATCTGATGCGAACGAATCCGCTCTCCGTTATAATAGAAGTGCACGAGCTCTTCGTTTTCGGAAAGTTCGACTTCAATTTCTTTTCCGATATAACGAGGGTCGACAGAGTACTTACACTGACGGAAATTGACCATGGCCTCATTGGTGACTTTACGGGTAATAAAGTCTTCAAAGTAAGGTGTTAAAAGGTCTTTCTTCAATTTGTGTAGGTGCTCTTTTTCATTTATCTCCCACCGGAGATTGGGAATTTTATTGGTCGCTTGGCTCACTTCCGAATTCATTTCTTCACATAATTCATTGACGATGTGGATTAAATCCACGCTGTCATAGAACTCGTGATTATAGACGCGCAATCGTTCAACCGCTCGGGCTAAAGCCTCGACACTGCCTTTAGTCTGTGGTCGGAAGGGCCGACAAACCATCGTCCGAAAACCGGCGTCTTTACTGAAGGCATAAAAACGTTCATTCAATTGGGCTTTTGAGAATTGCGTTCTCGAATGATCCACGACCGTCTTCATATTGTCGAACCAGATTTCTTCAGGTACACCGCCGGTGTAGTAAAAGGCATCATTGAGGCAAGAAAATAATGTGTCTTGTTTGCGATCAAAAGTGAGCGTGAGATATCTCTTCTTTGAATAAGGCAGTATGTAAAGGAAGATATTAAACGTAACGATTTCTCCTTGATTGCTGATCATTTTGACTTCTTCTTTCCAGTCAACTTGGGCTGACAGACCAGGTGTATGTTCAATTCGTACCGTTGCTTTCTTAATTTTCTCTTGCTTAAAGGAACGGCAATATTGTTTGACTAAACTGTAACTCCCGTCAAATCCTTTCTTCTCAATAAACTTAAAAATACTATAGGCACTACATTGGTCTTTCAGCTTCTCTTCGATAATTGCTTTATAGGGATCCAGTTTACTCGGCCGCTTCTTTCTCTGTACCGGTCTTTTTCCTCCTTCTAAAGCTTCATGATAGGCTGCTTTGACTGTTCGGTAATCACAGCCATATTGTTTCGCTAACGCGGCATAATTGGGTTTAATGCCATCTATCATATGTTTCTTCACTCCTTCTCGAATATCTTTTCTCATCCTGATTCCTCCATTTCTGAAAAGGGGATAAGAAAAGTATATAAAAAATGTAGGAAAACCAACAATTTTAAATTGCCGATTTCCTACATTATATAACTGCCTTTTACATATTTCGTTTTTTCATGGATATGTACTTTATTTAGTGACAAAATACAGTAATTGGAAATATCAAATATAAAGAAGTTTGATAAATGTCTAAAAGACAATCTTAATGATGAATTTTATTGAAGATTATAGTAAGATGCTGATGGTACTGATATATATGAAAATTAACTAATGATTATCACTTGCTTCAAATATCCAATCGGTGTAATATTCACCTCAAAGTTAAGGTGAACTTAAGGTTAGAAAATTTGAGGTGGCGTATGTATACAATAGGTCAAGTAGCTAAGATGTTTAACCTGCCGGCTTAGATGCTACGTTATTATGATAGTAAAGTTTTGTTCCAAAATTTGGAGGAATTATCAGGGATAAGACAATTTTCTTATGCCCATTCACTCTAGTTTTTTTGAAAAATAGGGCATGGATATAAACCTAAAATTGAATAATAAAAACTCCCCAGAAGTACGCATATACTTGCGTAAACTTCTGGGGATTCTTTTTTATAGGATAAATAATCCAATTAATCGACTGATTTTAATGCTTCTAGCATA
>OMJG01001470.1_pt1 | contig 13599 bp, 14 predicted proteins | sample 1646431 | NCBI WGS metagenome assembly OMJG01 (sample SAMN03771674, study PRJEB25209) | food metagenome | isolation source: Cotija cheese | place: Mexico:Jalisco,Michoacan | collected 2011-12-12
AGGTGGAATTCCACTGCCGCCGCCAAGTTTGGATGCCGTCGAGCCCGGGCCAACAGGGCCGGCCCGGACCCGACCGGATCAACAGGTCAGGACGTCACTTCTTGCCCTGGTTCGCCACGGCCTTCTGACCGGCCTCGGCGGCCTCCGGGTCGAGGTAACGGCCGCCCTTGACGACGGGCTTGAGGTTCTCGTCGAGCTCGTAGTACAGCGGGATGCCGGTCGGGATGTTCAGCCCGGCGATGTCGTCGTCGCTGATGTCGTCGAGGTGCTTGACCAGCGCGCGCAGCGAATTGCCGTGAGCGGCGACCAGCACGGTGTGCCCGTCCTTGAGGTCCGGGACGATGTCGGACTCCCAGTAGGGCAGCATCCGGGCCACGACGTCCTTGAGGCACTCGTGCAGCGGGCGCTCGTCGGCGGGGATGTCGGCGTACCGGGGATCGTTGAACTGGCTGAACTCGCCGTCCTTCTCGATCTCTGGCGGCGGCACGTCGTAGGAACGGCGCCATGCCATGAACTGGGTCTCGCCGTACTTCTCGCGGATCTCGGCCTTGTTGAGGCCCTGGAGGCTGCCGTAGTGGCGCTCGTTGAGGCGCCAGGAGCGACGCACCGGGATCCAGTGGCGGTCGCAGCCGTCCAGCGCCAGGTAGGCGGTGTGGATGGCGCGACGCAGCAGGGAGGTGTGCACCACGGTCGGCAGCAGGTCCTCGGACTTCAGCAGCGCGGCGGCGTTCTTCGCCTCGCCGACGCCCTTCTCATTGAGGTCGACATCCACCCAGCCGGTGAACAGGTTCTTGGAGTTCCATTCGCTCTCGCCATGGCGGAGCAGGATCAGCTTGGAGGTCATGGACCCCACAATATCGACGCGGCGCGAGGATCGGGAGACCAGGCCTCTCCCCGTCCCCGCCGATGCGCATCGCCGCGCATCCCGAATGTCGACGCATATATAGGACCACCCCACGTCGTCCCCCCACGGTTTCGGTTATCGTCATGGCAGAGGTTTCGACCATGTCCATCGAAGGAGCAGTTCCATGCCCAGCCGCATCACCACAATTGCCGCAGCCAGCGGGCTCCACGCACGTCCGGCCGCCATGTTCGTCCAGGCCGCATCGAAGTCCGGACTGGCGGTGACGATCGGTCGTCCGGGCGAGACTCCCGTCGACGCCCGCAGCATCCTGTCCGTCATGGGTCTCGGCGCCAAGTGCGGCGAGAGCGTCGAGCTGACTGTCGAGGGCGAGGGCGCCGACGAGGTGCTCGAGGCCCTGGTCGCCAACCTCCAGACCGACCCGGAGGCCTGAGCGACATGCAGACACTCACAGGTCTCGGTGTCTCGGCCGGCGTCGGCCAGGCCGAGGCCCTTGTCGTCTCCCCGGCCCCCGGCCTGCCGGAGACCGACCCCAAGGGCGAGGTCAAGGATGACCTCGCGACCGTCCAGGCCGCGCTCAACAAGGTGGCCGACCGACTCGACTACCGGGCCATGCACGCCGACGCCGCCGCCGTCGCCGTCCTCACCGCCACCGCGATGATGGCCCGCGACCCGGGCCTCGGCTTCTCCGTCGAGAACCATCTCAAGTCCGGATCCGGCCCCGCCCACGCCCTGTGGGACGCCTTCGACGAGTTCTGCGACCAGCTGGCCGCGGCCGGCGGCTACCTGGCCGAACGGGTCACCGATCTCAAGGACGTCCGCTCCCGCACCCTCGCCGTCCTGGCGGGGCTTCCCGAGCCCGGCGTCCCGACCATCGACCGTCCCACCATCCTCGTCGCCGAGGACCTGGCACCGGCCGACACCGCCACCCTCGACCCGGAGATGGTCAAGGGCCTGGTCACGGCCGCGGGCGGGCCCACCTCGCACACCGCGATCCTGGCCTCCCAGATCGGCATCCCGGCGATCGTGCGCTGTCCCCAGGCGCGCTCGATCACCAGTGGCACCAAGCTGGCCGTCGACGGCGTCACCGGGACCGTTCTCGTGGAGCCCGAGGAGGAGGCCGTCGCCGTCCTCGTCGCCCGGGCCGAGAAGCGCAAGGAGGTGCTCGACGCCGTCCCCGAGGGCGAGACGCACACCAGGGACGGGCTGCGGATCCTCACCCTGGCCAATATCGGTGCCCCCGCGGACGCGGCCGCCGCGAAGAAGAAGGGCGCCGAGGGAGTCGGGCTCTTCCGTACCGAGTTCCTCTTCCTGGAGCGCCAGGACGCGCCCACGAGGACCGAGCAGGTCATGGCCTACTCGCAGGTGCTGGACACCTTCGACGAGGACGCCAAGGTGGTCTTCCGCACCCTGGACGCCGGCGCCGACAAGCCTCTGGCCTTCGCCGACCTGGGCCCCGAGGAGAACCCCGCCCTGGGCCGACGCGGGCTGCGCCTCTCCCAGGTGCGCACCGACCTCCTCGACACCCAGCTCGCGGCCCTGGCCGAGGCTGCGCAGAAGACCGGGAAGATGCCCTACGTGATGGCGCCGATGGTGGCCACCCCCACCGAGGCCAAGTGGTTCTCCGACCGGGCCCGCGAGGCCGGTCTGGGCATCGTGGGCGTCATGGTGGAGGTGCCGGCCGCGGCGCTGCGATCCTCCCAGGTGCTGGAGACCGTCGACTTCGCGTCGATCGGCACCAACGACCTCACCCAGTACGCGATGGCCGCCGACCGCCTCCAGGGCGAGCTCTCCAACCTGCTGACACCCTGGCAGCCCGCCGTGATGCAGCTGGTCAAGAGCACCTGCGACGGTGCCGGCGGGCGCCTCATCGGCGTCTGCGGGGAGGCCGCGGGCGACCCCCTGCTGGCCCTCGTGCTCGTCGGCGTCGGGATCCGCTCGCTGTCGATGGCCGCCGGCAAGATCCAGGCCGTCAAGGCGGCGCTGGCCCTGCACACCCAGGCCCAGTGCGAGGCGATCGCCGAGGCCGCCCTGGCCCAGCCCACCCCCGAGGAGGCGAAGAAGGCCGCCCTGGCCCTGGCCGATCCGGGCATGGAGGTGCTGGTCAGCTGAGAAGGAGGAGGCGACTCCCCGCGTAGCGACCATTGCGAGGGCGCCGGGGTCCTGGTTCACAGGGCCCCGGCGCCCTCGTGTGTCCGGGGGTACCGGGGCCCTACCCGGCAATCCAGCGAGACCGCGCCCTTCACGTGGCGTTCTTGTCCCAGACCCCCGGTGTCTCGCTGAAATACCCGGCTTGGTGGAGGTACGGCGGCGGCGGAGCGGCCCAGTCTCCGAGGATGCCTGATCCGAGTCCGGCTCAGGGGCGAGAATGGCCCCATGAGTACTGCTGTTGTCACGGGAGCCAGTTCAGGAATCGGCGCCGCCACCGCCCGGGCGCTCGCACGCGACGGCTGGACGGTGATCTGCGCGGCCCGGCGGGTGGAGCGGATCACCGAGCTGGCCGAAGAGATCGGTGGGAGGGCCGTCCCCTGCGACGTCACCTCCGACGCCTCGGTCGCGGAACTCGTCGAGGCCGTGGGCCCCACGCTGGGCCTGCTGGTCAACAATGCCGGCGGGGCGGTCGGCCAGGAACCGGTCGACAGGGCCGATCTCGACGCCTGGCACACCATGTACGAGACCAATGTGATCGGCACAGCCCGGGTCACCAAGGCCCTGCTGCCCGCACTGGAGGCGGCCTCCGGGATGATCGTGTTCATGTCCTCGACCGCCGCCGACGGCGCCTATGAGGGCGGGGCCGGGTACAACGCGGCCAAGGGAGGCGAGCGGATGATCGCCGAGGCCATGCGCCTGGAGCTCTTCGACCGCGACGTGAGGATCTGCGAGATCTGCCCCGGCATGGTGAAGACCGACGAGTTCTCCCTCAATCGCTTCCACGGGGACCGGTCTCGGGCCGAGCAGGTCTACGCCGGCGTCCCCTCCCCGCTCACCGCCGAGGACGTCGCCGAGTGCGTCCGATGGGTCTCGGGGCTCCCCCACCACGTCAACATCGACCGTCTGACGGTCCGCCCCCGCGCCCAGGCCGCCCAGCACAAGGTCTACCGGGTCACCGAGTACAGCGAGTAGGAGACCTGCCCGGCCCCTGCGCCCGGACATGCAGGACGCCGCGCCCCCCGAGGGGACGCGGCGTCCGGAGTTCCGCGAGTGACGGATCAGGTCGTTCTCAGCCTGATCAGCCGACGGCCACCAGGCCCTGGCCACCCTGGACGGCGTCGCCGACGGCGACCAGGATGCTCTTGACGGTCCCGTCGGAGGTCGCGGTGATCTCGGTCTCCATCTTCATGGCCTCGAGAGTCAGCACGACATCGCCGGCCTTCACCTGGTCCCCCTCCTTCACGAGGATCTTGGCGACGGTACCGGCCAGCGGGGCGGGAATCTCGCCCGCACCGGCCTTGCCACCGCCGGACCCGCCCGCAGCGCGAGCCGGGCCGCCGGACCCGCCGCCGAAGATGATCGGCGGGATCGGGGAATTGTTGGTCTTGTCAACGTCAACGTCGACGTCATAAGCGACGCCGTTGACAGTCACCTTGAGCTTCATATCAGTCTCTCCGGGTCAACGAATGGAATGGTTCTGGAGCGCTCTGCGACCCTGACGGGTCCAGTTCTCACTCGGGGCGAAACGGATGGCCTGAACCTTCCCGTCATTGCCCAGGTAGGCCGCCACGGCGGCGCTGATCACGGTCACGACGTCCTCGGGGACGTCGGCGCTCTCGGCCTTGAGCCGGCTGACGTCGGCCTCCAGCGCGGTGAGCCGCTTGGTCAGCGTCTCGATGACGCGATCCTTCTCGTTGTCAGTCATCTGTTCCTCCGATCAGCACGGCATATTGCCGTGCTTCTTGGCCGGACGGGACTGACGCTTCGTGGCGTAGGTCTCCAGAGCGGCAGTGATCCTGCGACGGGTGTCGGCGGGGTCGATGACGTCATCGACCTGTCCGCGGGCAGCCGCCACATACGGCGTGTTGAACGCCGTCTGGTACTCCTCGATCTTCTCCGCGCGGGTGGCGGCGGGATCATCGGAGGCCTTGATCTCACGACGGAAGATCACGTTGGCTGCGCCCTCGGCGCCCATCACGGCGATCTCGGCGGTGGGCCAGGCGTAGACGGCGTCGGCACCCAGGTCACGGTTGCACATGGCCAGGTAGGAGCCGCCGTAGGCCTTGCGCAGCACCACGGTGATCTTCGGGACGGTGGCCTCGGAGTAGGCGTACAGCATCTTCGCGCCGTGGCGGATGATGCCGCCGTACTCCTGCTGGACGCCCGGAAGGAATCCGGGGACGTCCACCAGCTGCACCAGCGGGATGTTGAACGAGTCGCAGAAGTTGATGAACTCCGCGGCCTTGTCCGAGGCGTTGATGTCGAGGCAGCCCGACATCACCTTGGGCTGGTTCGCCACGATGCCCACCGAACGGCCGTTGATCCTGGCGAAGGCGGTGACGATGTTTGTCGCCCAGCCCGCCTTGACCTCCAGGTAGTCGCCCCAGTCGACGATCTTGGCGATGACGTCGCGGACGTCATATCCCTTCTTGCCGTCGATCGGCACGATGTCGCGCAGCTCGGGGATCGGGGAGATGTCGTTGTTCGGGAACTCGATCGTCGCGTCCTGGGTGTTGTTCTGCGGCAGGAAGCTCAGCAGCTTCTGCGCGATCAGCACCGCGGCGTCGTCGTCCTCGGCCACGAAGTGGATGTTGCCGGAGGTCGACATGTGCGCCTCGGCACCGCCCAGCTCGTCACCGGTCACGTCCTCGCCGGTCACCGACTTGATGACGCCGGGGCCCGTGATGAACATCTGGGCCTTCTTCGTCATGATGATGAAGTCGGTCAGAGCCGGGGAGTAGGACGCACCACCGGCGCAGGGGCCGGCGATGATGGCGATCTGCGGCACGACACCCGACAGCTTGACGTTCGCGTAGAACATCTTGCCGTAGCCGGACAGCGAGTCGATGCCCTCCTGGATCCGGGCGCCGCCCGAATCGTAGAAGAAGAGGAACGGTGTGCCGGTCAGCAGCGCCTGCTCCATGGTCTCGACGACCTTGGTCGACTGGGTCTCGCCGGCCGACCCGCCCATGACGGAGAAGTCCTGGGAGGCCACGTGGACCGGGCGGCCGTTGACGGTTCCGCGGCCGGTCACCACGCCGTCGGCGGGCACCTCGGCGATGTCCATCCCGAAGAGGCTGGTGCGGTGCTCACGGAAGGCGCCGACCTCGTCGAAGGAGTGCTCGTCGAGGAGGTTGTCGATCCGCTCGCGGGCGGTCTGCTTGCCCTTGTCGCGCTGCTTCTGGAGGCGCTTCTCGCCACCTCCGAGCTCAATCTTGTGACGCTGTTCGGTCAGCTGCTCGAGACGACCTTCCATCGTCTCGGCGAGCTTGACGCGCTTCTTGTTAGCCATGATCGGCAATCACCCTCACGCAGGCTCGACGGTCACGTCGTGGCTGCGGCCACCGACCGTGACGCTGTAATTGACCGGACCGGAGACGGACGTCGATCCGTTGCCCTCGGCCTCGGCCTTCATCTGGGCCTCGGTCATCGCGACGCTCTTGGGGCCCTGCGGGCGCTCCTTGAAGAACTTCGGGGCGACTCCCGGGAACAGGGCGTTGGTGAGCACGTCCTCGTCGGATCCGTCGAAGCCCTCGAGCTCGGCGGACTGCTTGACCAGGTCGTCCCACTCGTTATCGATGAGATCGGCCGGGCGCACGTCGATCGGCTTCTTGCCGGTCTGCTTCTCGGCCATCTTGATGAGCTCGGGGTTGAGCTCGCCGACCGGCTTGCCGTAGTAGCCGAGCATCAGGTCGGCGAACTCGGCGGTCAGGTTCTTGTAGGAGCCGTTGCCCATCAGGACGTTGAACACGGCCTGGGTGCCGACGATCTGGGAGGACGGGGTGACCAGGGGCGGGTAGCCGGCATCCTTGCGGACGCGCGGCACCTCCTTCATGACCTCGTCGGTGCGGTCCGAGGCGCCCTGGGCGGCCAGCTGGGACTCCATGTTGGAGAGCATGCCGCCGGGGATCTGGGACTGGAAGATGTTGGTGTTGACCAGGGTCTTCGACTCGAACTTCTTGTACTTCGGGCGGACCTTCTTGAAGTGGTCGCGGATCTTGATGAGGCGATCCATGTCCAGGCCGGTCTCGTAGCCGGTGCCCTCGAGCATCTCGACCAGGGACTCGGTCGGGTTGTGGCCCGGCCCCAGCGACATCGAGGAGATGGCGGTGTCGACGACGTCGACGCCGGCCTCGATGGCCTTCATGAGGGTCACCAGGGTGACGCCGGTGGTGGAGTGGCAGTGCAGGTTGATCTGCACGTCGGGGTGGTTCTCCTTGATGCCCTTGATGATGTCGTAGGCGGGCTGCGGCTTCAGCAGGGCGGCCATGTCCTTGAAGGCGATGGAGTCGGCACCCATGTCGATGAGGCGGTCGGCCTGCTTGACGAAGCTCTCCGGGGTGTGGATCGGGGAGGTGGTGTAGCAGATCGTGCCCTGGGCGTGCTTGCCGGTCTTCTTGACGGCGGCCATCGCGCGCTCGAGGTTGCGGGGATCGTTGAGGGCGTCGAAGACACGGAAGACGTCCATGCCGTTCTCGGCCGACTTCTCGACGAACTTGTCGACGACGTCGTCACCGTAGTGGCGGTAGCCGAGGAGGTTCTGGCCGCGCAGCAGCATCTGCAGGCGGGTGTTGGGCATCAGCTTGCGGAAGGTCCGCAGCCTCTCCCAGGGATCCTCGTTGAGGAACCGGATACAGGAATCGAAGGTAGCTCCACCCCAGCACTCAGCGGACCAGTAGCCAGCCGCATCGATGTCGGCACAGGCATCGACCATGTCCTCCATGGACATCCGGGTTGCAATCAGGCTCTGATGCGCGTCGCGGAGCGCGAGCTCGGTAACGCCAATCTTTCGCGGACTCATGGGTCCAATCCTTGCACCCGCGACGGACAAGTTCAGCACTGGGGTCGAGGTTGACGCACTGAACATCGTTCAAAATATGGGCGTGTCGCAGCACCCTCCAGATCCCCGCGCCGATTCCTGTGGGAAACGCGACAATCGCACCCCGGGATTGTGAGAAATGGCACACGACGATCGGGGCGGATCACCAGACCGCGGGCGGCCCCACGGACCGGATGTGCACGTCCGACCACCGGACATGCGACCGGGGCCGGCCCCGAAGGGCCGGCCCCGGCGTCACGCACAACGGGAAACGTCGATCAGACGCTCCCCGATGCGCGCATCGGGAACATCAGGCGCTGGCAGAGGTGCCCTTGGAACCCAGCTGCTCGCAGGCCTCGACGATGCGGGCGGCCATGCCGGACTCGGCCTTCTTGCCCCAGGAACGGGGGTCGTAGGTCTTCTTGTTGCCGACCTCGCCGTCGATCTTCAGGACGCCGTCGTAGTTCTTGAAGAAATGATCGGCGACCGGACGCGAGAACGCGTACTGGGTGTCGGTGTCGATGTTCATCTTGATGACGCCGTAGGACACCGCGTCGGCGATCTCCTGAGCGGTCGAGCCGGACCCGCCGTGGAAGACCAGGTCGAAGGGCTTGTCCTTGCCGTACTTGGCGCCGCAGGCGTCCTGGATCTCCTTGAGGATCTCCGGGCGCAGCTTCACATGACCGGGCTTGTAGGCCCCGTGCACGTTGCCGAAGGTCAGGGCCGTGATGTAGCGGCCCTTCTCGCCGGTGCCGAGCACCTCGAGGGTGCGCATGCCGTCGGCGACGGTGGTGTACAGCTTGTCGTTGATCTCACCGGTGACGCCGTCCTCCTCGCCACCGACAGCGCCGACCTCGATCTCGAGGATGATGTGAGCCTTGGCGGCCTTGGCCAGCAGCTCATCGGCGATCTGCAGGTTCTCCTCGACCTCGATGGCCGAGCCGTCCCACATGTGGGAGTTGAAGATCGGGTCCTGGCCCTTGTCGACGCGCTCCTGGGAGAGGGCGATCAGCGGACGGACGTAGGAGTCGAGCTTCTCCTTCTGGCAGTGGTCGGTGTGCAGGCCGACGGTGACCGGGTAGTTCTTGGCCACGATCCGCGCGTACTCGGCCAGGGCGACGGCACCGGTGACCTTGTCCTTGATGGTCTGGCCGGAGGCGAACTCCGCACCGCCGGTCGAGATCTGGATGATGCCGTCCGAGCCGGCCTCCGTGAAGCCCTGCAGTGCCGCGTTGACGGTCTGCGAGGAGGTCACGTTGATGGCCGGGTAGGCGAAGCCCTTGGCCTTCGCCCGGTCGATCATCTCGGCGTAGACCTCAGGTGTTGCGATGGGCATATGTCTGCCTTTCTGCGTATGTGTCTCGCGATGACTGCCCTATTGTCTCGCATTCGCTCGACGAAGGGGGAGTCGGGATCAGAAGGGGCGGTCCAGGCCGCTGACGTCAAGGCCCCGACGGCCCCCCGACCAGGCCCGGGCGGCGGAGTCCACCGCTCCGGGCAGGGCATCGAGCCAGGAGAAGGGCACCTCCCACCGGTGCCCGGCGGCGTCCTCCAGACGCAGCACCGGCCCGGCACCCATCGAGGTGCCCAGGACCGCGAACTGGGTGACGTCGTCCCACCGCACAAGATCCAGCTCGGAGGCCTCCGGATGGGGGGTGACGTCGGTGAAAGAGGTGCGCGACCCCTTGTCCCGCTGGGATCGGCGGACCGCGACGCCGGTCGGATCGATCCTCAGCGCGGTGCCCTCGTCGATACTCAGCAGGGCCTTGCGAGCCGAGCGCAGCCTCAGATTCTGGATGCCGAAGAGCACCACGAAGAGCACTCCCCAGCCGATCAGCATCCCGACCAGGGTGCCGACGTTGAAGGAGTTCCTGGTCAGTGCCCACACCAGGGCGCCGACGACCACCAGGACGAGGGCCTCCAGGGCCAGCCGCCACCGGGTCGCCTGGTGCCTCGCCACCCGGCCGGCGGCCGGCACGGGATTGAAGGCGACCACCAGCGCCTGATCCGATGACGCCTGATCAGATGACATGGCGCCAGCTTAACGGCCGTGCGCCGATCGGCCCCGTCCGGATCCGCCCACCCGGATCAGTCCTGTGCAGATCAGTCCTGCGCCCACTGCAGCGCCCAGTGGTACATGGCGATCGCCGACGCCGCCCCCGCGTTGATCGATCTCGTCGACCCGTACTGGGTGATCGCCACCAGTTGCCGGCACCCGGCCACCACCTCGTCGGTGAGACCCGACCCCTCCGAGCCGAACACCAGACAGCAGTCGCGGGGCAGCTCGGCGGTCTCCAGGGGCACCGAACCGGGAAGATTGTCGACGCCGATCGGCACCACCTGGCGGGCATCGAGCCAGGCGAGGAACTCCCCCACCGTCTCATGGTGGTGGACGTGGAGATAGCGGTCGGTGACCATCGCACCCCGCCGGTTCCAGCGTCGTCTCCCCAGGATGTGGACGCCGGCGACGTTGAAGGCGTTTGCGGTGCGCACCACCGAGCCGATGTTGAAGTCGTGCTCCCAGTTCTGGATCGCCACATGGAGCCGGCTGCGACGGGTGTCCAGATCGGCCACGATCGCCTCGACGCTCCAGTAGCGGTACCGGTCGATGACATTGCGCCGGTCGCCGTTCTCCAGCAGCGAGGGGTCCAGCCGCGGGTCGTCGGGCCAGGGAGCCGGCATCGGCCCCACGCCGACCGGGGCGCCCGGCGGCACCCGCACCGACAGATCCTCCGACGACGATGCCCCGTCCCCCGCCGGCGCACCGACGCCCACCGGGCCGTCGGCCTCGTCGACGATGGCGGTCTTATCAGGCTTCACGGGGCCGCGATCCTCGGAACCGACAGGTGCTGGACAGCTGGGGGACATGGCATCAACGTAGTCTTGTCCCCATGACGCAACTCTCCGCCCTGGTGCCGCTACTGCTGCCGTCCTGGCTGGACCCGCAGCACATCGTGTCGGCAACGGGCGCCTCTGCGCTGTGGATCGTGGCCCTCATCGTCTTCGCCGAGTGCGGCCTGGCGATCTTCTTCATGCCCGGCGACTCCCTCCTCTTCGCGATCGGCATGTTCACCGCGGTGGGCGTCACCTCCGGCTCCGACCCGCTCATCCAGTACGGCGGAAAGTTCTCCACGGTCCTGGTGGTGAACATCGTGCTGCTCGTGGCGGCCGTGGCCGGCAACGTGGTCGGCTACTGGATCGGGCACCGGATCGGCCCCGCCCTGTTCCGGGAGCGCGAGGGCGTCATCGGAAAGCTCTTCAAGCCCGAGTACGTCGACAAGACCAACGCCTTCTTCGAGCGTCACGGCTCGGCCACCCTCATCCTCGCCCGCTTCGTCCCCATCGTGCGGACCTTCGTCACGATGGTCGCCGGCATCGGAAAGATGCCCTTCCGCAAGTTCATCACGTACACCGCGATCGGCGGCATCGCCTGGGTGCTCATCGCCGTGCAGGCCGGGCACTTCCTCGGCCAGGTGCCCTTCATCCGTGACAACTTCGAGATGGCGCTGATCCTCATCGTGCTCATCTCGGTGCTGCCGATGGGGATCGAGTGGCTCCGCTCCCGCCGCAAGGGCGGGAAGGACGTAGACGCCGCCGACGCCGTCTACGACGACATCGAGCACCGGATGCACGAGCGCTCCACGACGACCGACTGACCCCCCCACAACCCCTGACGTACCCCGCCCCCGGGTGGGGTACGTCAGCGACCCGGCCCGATTCACAGCCAGGGACAGTGTCCACATATACTGCTGGCGGCCCATTCCCCTGCAGGACGCTGAGCACCTGAACCATGCGATCGACCACCGATCAGCTCCGGCCCCGACACACGGGGCGCCGCATCGCAGCGGCGATCGCACTGTCGTGCACCCTTCTTCTGGCCGGATGTTCCGGGGCCGCCGCATCGTCCTCGAGCAGTTCCTCCCGCGGTCCGGCCGAGGGAGAGCCCGGCGCCACCGGCACTCCGACCCCTCCTCCCCTCGTCTCCCCGACCGGCACCTGGACCCCTCCGGCCAAGGGCGCCTCGGCGGGCCCGACAGCCCCCGCCCCGGTACCCACCCGGTCGGCTGCGCTGAACAGTCCGGTGGCCCTGGACACCCGGGTCACGGTGCGGCTCGAGTCGGTCTCGGCCACCACGGTCAAGGCCGTGACCCCCGGCCAGGACAGCGGACCGGCCGTCAAGGTGAGCGTCTCGGTGCAGAACCGCTCCACCGCACCGGTCGTCGTCGACTCCGCCGTCGTCTCGCTGACCGCCGACAAGGGCTCCTCCGGTGTCGGCACCACTGCCGGAGACCCGCACCCCCTCAAGGGCGGCGTCGCCCCGGCGCCTGACGCGATGAGGCCCCGGTCGCGGGTGCCGGCGGCCGGGGCCCGATGCGGACGATGAGCGGAATCTACTGGGCGTTCCGGTCGCCCTGGTTTCCCCAGGGCTGTTGCGACGGCGCCGCCTGCTGGGAGGGATCCGGCTGCTGGACGGGCTGGGGATCGGGCAGCTGTCCGGGGTCCTGCTGGGGAGCGGCGTACCCCGGCGCCTGGGTCGGGTTCCCCTGGCCGATCTGGGGGGCTGCGGTCTGCCCGAGGTTCTGCTGGGCCTCGGGGCGCTGGCTGATCTCACCGAAGTTGACGCCGGGGGCCTGGCGCACGGCCGGGTCGTCGACCTGGAAGTAGGAGGCCTTCTCGAAGTGGAACATGCCGGCCACGAGGTTCGACGGGAAGCTCTCGGTCTTGGTGTTGTAGGCCTTGACGTTGGCGTTGTAGTAGCGACGCCCGTTGGCGATGCGGTCCTCGGTGTCGGAGAGCTCCCGCTGAAGCTCCAGGAAGTTCGCGTTCGTCCGCAGCTCCGGATAGGCCTCCACCTGAGCCACCAGGTTGTGGACGGCACCCGACAGCTGGGACTCGATCTGGGCCCGCTGCGGATCGGGGGTGGCGCCCTGCGAATTGGTGGCCATCGCCACCGCCTGGTTGCGCAGCCGGGTGACCTCCTCGAGGGTGTTGCGCTCGTGGGCGGCCGCGGCGCGGACCGTCTCGACCAGGTTCGGGATCAGTTCGTAGCGGCGGTTCAGCTCGACGTCGACCTGGCGCCAGGACTCCTGGATGGTGTTGCGCAGCTTGACGAAGGAGTTGTAGGGGGCGATGAACAGACCCACCCCGCCGCCGATCACGACGAGAAGGATGATGAGGATGATGAGCAGTGCCATCGGGGAAGCCTTTCCGGTCACGGGCGTCTGGTTGAGAGGCTACCGGCCCGCGGTGCCGGATCCCGATCATCGCGGGGATCGGCGTCAGGACCGGTTGCGGGTGGAGACGAGGTGCCCCAGAGCCACCGAGCGGTCCGATGTGGAGACCATGTCCTGGCTGGTGGTCAGCGTGATGAGAGGCTGCTGGGCGACGGCGTCGGCATGGCCGGGCACCGGGTCGAGCACCCAGTCATCGGTGCTGTCGACGGTGAGGTCCTGCGGGGCGACGTCGATCCGGTAGGTAAACACCGCCGAGGAGGTCTCCACGCCGACGGTATCGCCGGCCCGCAGTTCGCGCAGGTCCCGGAATCCGTTGGCCCCGGTCGCCGAGCGCCCTGCCACCGCGAAGTTGCCCTTCTGGCCGGGCAGCGCGGTGTCGCGGTACCAGGCCAGCCCGCTGGCCAGGGCGGAGTCGGCGTCGTCGGTGGAGGCGTAGACGGGCCAGGCCCAGTCCGATCCGAGGCGTGGGATCCTCATCACCGCGATGAGCTGCCCCTCGGCAGGCCCCTTGGCCGCCGAGGCCTGCGGGGAGG